>Ga0187772_10000376_pt1 | contig 20092 bp, 12 predicted proteins | sample 0116_SJ02_MP15_2_FD_133137 | JGI IMG/M metagenome (GOLD analysis project Ga0187772, IMG submission 133137) | Tropical peat soil microbial communities from peatlands in Department of Meta, Colombia - 0116_SJ02_MP15_20_MG | ecosystem: Environmental > Terrestrial > Soil > Wetlands > Peat | place... | reverse complement strand
CTTTACTTTGAATGTCATTCCGGGCTTGACCCGGAATCCAATGATTTCAACTGGATTCCTGCTTTTGCAGGAATGACAGCTTCTGAACTTATGTAAAGAAGTGTTGGACGCACTACACTAGCTACCCCTGTCTACTTTTTCAGAAAAGGGCTGATGATATCAATCGGCACGGGGAAGATAGTGGTGGAGTTCTTCTCCGTGGCGATCTCCGCCAAGGTCTGAAGGAACCTTAACTGGAGGGCTGTGGGATTGGCACTGATCACATTGGCAGCCTGAGTCAATTTTTCTGCAGCCTGGTATTCACCCTCGGCATGGATGATTTTGGCTCTCTTCTCTCTTTCTGCCTCTGCCTGGCGGGCAATTGCCCGCTGCATAGTCTCCGGCAGATCTACCTGTTTGGTTTCCACCAGAGAGACCTTGATTCCCCATGGTTCTGTGTGTTTGTCTAAGATATCTTGGAGCTTCATGTTGATCTTGTCTCGCTGGGCCAGCAACTCATCCAAATCCGCCTGCCCAACTACGCTTCGAAGTGTGGTTTGAGCCAATTGGGAAGTGGCGTAGAGATAATTCTCCACTTCGACAACCGCCTTATTTGGATCGATGACGCGGAAGTAGACAACGGCATTCACCTTAATGGAAATATTGTCGTGGGTGATCACATCCTGGGGGGGGATATCCAGCGTGACCAACCTCAAACTGATCCTTAATAGCTTATCCACTCCGGGGATAATGAAAATTATTCCCGGTCCCTTGGCGCCGATCAATCTTCCTAATCGGAAGATAACCCCTCGTTCGTATTCCCTTAGTATCTTGATTGCCGAGGCAGCCAAAATGACCAGAAAGATAATAAGAAAAAAGAAGCCCGATGGAAGACCTGTCATACCCATGTGATTCCCTCCTTATTCGATTTTTTTGACTTTAAGCCTTAGATTTGTTACCCCGATGACCTGAACCTTCACTCCTTCTTCGATAGGTTGGTCACTCGTGGCACTCCAGAACTCTCCATGAATAGAAACTTTTCCTTCCGGGGCAATCGGAGTGGAAGCGATTCCCACCTCCCCGACAAGGCCCTCCATCCCCGTGGTTGGTTTTTTCAAGCGAGCATTGATGGCCTTGGTTACTGCAAAAATGAAGAATGCTGCGCTCACCAGGACTGCGGGTATAATCACACTCAGGGAAACCCTCATATATTCGACCGGACTTTGAAATAACATCATGGAACCTAAGAAAAGTGAGATGACGCCACCGACCGCTAACAATCCGTGACTCACTACTTTGATTTCAGCGATAAAGAGGATGATGGCAAAAAAGATCAATGCCAAACCGGCGTAATTGACCGGGAGCATCTGCAATGCATAAAAGGCAAGGATAAGAAAGATTCCACCCACTACTCCAGGAAGGATTGCCCCGGGGCTTGAGAGTTCGAAAAATATGCCGTAAATCCCCAACATGAGAAGGATATAAGCGATCGTAGGATTAGAGATAATATCCAAAAGTCGATCACGCCAGCTCATCTGAATGGTTTGAGGTTGAACTCCCTTCGTGTGAAGGGTCCGGGTAACTCCGTCAAACTTTATAACTCTTCCGTCAATCTTGTCGAGAAGGGTTGGAATATCCGGGGCGATGAGATCAACGACGTTGAGTTTGATTGCTTCTTCCTCAGAGATGGAAACGCTTTTCACTACCGCCTTTTCAGCCCAATCCACGTTTCTCCCTCGAGTCTTGGCAATATTCTTGATGAAGGCAACCGTATCGTTAACGATCTTTTCCGTCATCGTCTTGCTTTCTTTTCCTTCTCCTCCCATTGTGACGGGGTGGGCTGCTCCGATATGAGTGCCAGGCGCCATCACAGCGATGTTCGCAGCCATGGTGACGAATACCCCGGCGGAGGCCGCTCGTGCCCCACTTGGAGCAACATAAACGATGATCGGGATCGTGGAAGCGAGTTCTTTTTTGACAATCATTCTTGTCGACTCCAATAACCCTCCGGGAGTGTCCAATTTGATGATTAGACATTGTGCACCTTGCTGAGTTGCATTGTCTATTGAGTCAAGAATGAATTTGGCGGTTGCAGGGTTGATGATGGCGTCTACTTCGATGGTAAAGATGGGTGCCCTTTCCTGGCTTGGAACCTCAGCAACAAACGCCAATACAGAAAAGATGGAAAGGATTAATAAGAGCTTGTTTCTTTTCAACATTTCTTCTCCCAATCAGGTTAATATCCCACAAAACAACGGGATTGTCAAATCAACCTAAAGAGTCCATAATGTGTGGTCGTCATCCTGAAAAAATTTCAGCATGACACGGATATCCCCAAGGTTTTTAGGTTTGATTAGAAGTCTAAATCTGAATTCTCATAAGATCTTCTGCCAGGATTATCTCGTCCTTATAAACATTTTCGCACACTTTTCGGACATCAAATTGGTCACAAACAGGATAGAGATGGGTGAGAAGGAGTTTCTTGCAATGCGATTCTGATGCTATTCTTCCTGCCAATGACGGGGTAAGATGGCCTTCCACCTTTTTCCCATCGGGGAAGGAGCACTCCAAAACAAGGAGATCTACTTCGAAGGCCAGATCGACAATATTTTGGCAATAATCTGTGTCACCTGACACGGCTATAGATTTTCCGTCCTTAAACACGACTCGATATCCAACACTTTCGGAAATGTGGGCCATAGGTTTTGAAATGACTTTTAGGCCCCGGTAGAGAAGAGAGTCCTCAGAAATTTCTTTGATGGTCAAGCAATAAGAGTAGGGCTCAATCCAGGAGCCGTAAAGGTTCTTCAATTTGTCAAAATAAGACTTAAACCCAGGTCCTCCAACGCATAACAAATCCTTTTCACGGGGAAGATCTCCATATTTGGTCGCAAAAATAATGGGAACAAGATCGGAAACGTGATCGGGGTGGATGTGAGTGTAGAGGAGAAGGTCGATATCCCGGTAGGTCACGCCGACGTCCAACATCCTCCTCAAAGTTCCAGACCCACTATCGATTAATAACTTACTGTTATTCCAGAGAATTAGCAGGCCCGGAGAACCTCTTCTCAAAGAAGGAATGCCTGTCCCGGAACCCAGTACGATTAGTTCAGTCAATTTGTTCCTCTGCCAGAAGAATCTTAAGCAGAATACCACGAATTGGACAAATTGTAACTTACTTTCTATTCTCTCTCGGCATCCTTAGGAATTGACTTTGAACCACCTTTTTAATAGGGTATAAGAAATGGTTGTTGTCGAACAAAAGCCTGCTGAAATTGATGGGTCCTATGGGGAAGGTGGCGGACAAATTCTAAGGACTGCTCTTGCCTTTTCAGCCATTTTGAAAAAACCTTTTTCCATCCATCACATTCGATCAAAACGCAAGAACCCTGGCCTTCAGGCTCAACATCTGGAGACGGTAGAGGCGTTGGCCCGAATTACGGAGGCGCAAACAGAAGGAGTCAAGTTTGGGTCACAAAAAATTATTTTTATCCCCCAGGGGACCCGTGCAGGAAATTATCAGTTCGACGTGAAGACAGCAGGATCTGTCACCCTTCTCCTTCAAGCGATCTTCCTTCCTCTCTGTCTGGCTAATGAACGATCTGAGTTGATGTTGGCCGGTGGTACCCATGTCCCGTGGAGTCCATCGTTCCATTACCTCTCTGAAGTTCTCTTGCCAACCCTCCAATGGATGGGGATTTCCGCCGAGGCCGCGATTGAAAAATGGGGATTCTATCCGAGGGGAGGAGGCAAGATTCAATTGAAAATCGATCCGGTTCACGAATTGAAACCGATCTCATTGGCTGATCGGGGTTCGCTAAGAAAGGTTCGTGGCATTTCTGCTATCTCTAACCTTCCAAAACATGTGGCAGAGAGGCAGAGGGAGCAGGCCTTGAGAAAGATTCAAAGGGAGCTGAAGATTGATGCAGAGATTACCAATTCGTATGATGTCCCTTCGAATGGGCCGGGTTCCTTCCTTTTTTTGTTGGCTGAATACGAAAAGACTTTCGCCGCATTTTCATCTCTGGGTGCAAGAGGAAAACTAGCAGAGAGAGTGGCAGGCGAAGCCGTAGATTCCTTGAAAGATTTTGTGGAATCGGATGGTTGTGTCGATCCTCACTTGGCAGACCAACTTGTTCCTTTCATGGCTACGGCAAGAGGGAACTCTTGCTTTACCACCACGCATTTGACGGAACATCTTCTGACAAATCTCTGGGTCATTGGTCATTTTCTTCCGGTGAAGGTTCGAAAGTGGGGAGATGTGGGAAGCCCCGGGAGGGTCGAATTTCTCAATGAATAGAAAGACTTGACTTCATTCGTTTCACATATTAGAATTATCCAAAAAGGAGGAATAAATCAGCAGACTATACGGGAACATCTTCGGATTAAAGCCGAACCAGATAAGAAGAATCGAACATATCTATAGAAGGAAAATCCCCCCTCAAAAGGTTGTTACCCCCGAAATCGCCCGTTTTCTTAGCGAACTCTCAAATGAAATTCGACGCCAGATAGGCATTCTGGTGGGCCGCCGGGGGTCCATCGAGTACGTGATCGTAGGAGATCAGAAGGGGATTACAATTCCTGACCTGTCCCATTATCGGGCAGGAATCCTCAGATTGAGAGGTCTTCGTCTCATTCATACGCACCTGCAAGGGGAGCCCTTGACAGAAGAGGATTTGACAGATCTCGCGCTCCTGAGACTGGATATGATGGTTGCCCTCGATGCCGACGGGACGGGCTTTTCAGGGGTGATTCATTCTGCACACCTTCTCCCTGACAATCCGGATAAAAAAGTCTGGGAAATTTCTCCCCCATCTTCCGTAAGCCATTTCGACGTGGACTTTTTAAAATGGGTCCAATCTCTTGAGGATGAGTTTCAAAAGGGGCAAAAATCGATTCCGTTGAAGGGGGTAAGAGAAAAGGCCATCCTCATCAGCGTCAGTAAGGAAAACCGTGAAAGCCTTGTCAATTCGATGGAAGAATTGAAAGAACTGGCAGAATCGAGTGGGGTATTTGTCGTCGATTCAATTATCCAACGCCCCCAAAGTATTTCTCCGACGACCGTGATGGGGAAGGGGAAGTTGAAAGACCTGCTGGTCAAATGCATGCAATTAGGAGTTGATCTGATCATCTTTGATCAAAATTTAACCCCGGGTCAGATGGCGACGATCTCTGATTTGACCGAACTGAGAGTCCTCGATCGTACGCAGCTCATTTTAGATATCTTTGCCCAGCGGGCGCACACCATGGATGGAAAGCTTCAGGTGGAACTGGCTCAATTAAAATACTTGCTTCCTCGCCTGGCAAGGAAAACGTTAGCCCTTTCCCGATTGACGGGGGGAATTGGTGGACGAGGCCCAGGGGAAACGAAACTGGAGATTGATCGTCGTCGAGTCGCGGATCGGATTCATCTCCTGGAGAAGGAAATAGAGAAATTGAGTAGGAGAAGGGAACAGAGAAGATCCCGAAGGTCGAAAACAGGGATACCCATTCTTTCCATCGTTGGATACACCAATGCCGGAAAGTCTACGCTTTTCAACCTGCTGACCAGGAGTCAAGCTCAAGTGGAGAACAAACTCTTTTCCACCCTCGATACGGCTAGCCGGAGACTGAGAATTCCTAATATCCGTAAGGTGGTGATTACCGATACCGTCGGGTTTATCAGCGATTTGCCTAAGGATCTGATGGGGGCCTTCCATCCGACGTTTGATGAGTTAAGAGAATCTCATTTATTGATCCATCTCATAGATGTCAGTCACCCTCGTTTTCCGCAACACATTGAATCCGTGGAGAAGACTCTATTTGAGCTAAAGCTGGATCCTATCGCCAGATTAAGGGTATTTAATAAAGAAGACAAGCTCCGTCCCGGAGAAGGCGAGGCCATTTGCCGGAAGTATGACGGGGTCTCTATTTCTGCTCTTCACCCCGAAAGTCTCGAAAAGTTTTTCCTGGCAGTCAACAGAAAATTATGGGAGGTTGGTAGGACTCGAAACCGGGGATGTCATTCCATGGATGGGACGGGTGGGGTTAGGTTGACAAATGAAGATTCGTTTGATATATCAAGTCAAAATTGGGTGATGGAAGAGAGGGGAAACGATGGGAAACCATCCTATAGAGATTGAAGAGCGTTTGACCTTTGACGATGTCCTGCTCGTCCCAGCTTTTTCCGAAGTTCTTCCAAAGGAAGTGGACGTCAGCAGCCAATTGACCCGTACGATCCGGCTCAATATTCCGTTAGTGAGTGCTGCCATGGATACGGTTACCGAATCCAGGACGGCGATCTCCATGGCTCAGGAAGGGGGTATTGGAATCATCCATCGGAATATGTCTGTTTCTGACCAAGCGGGTGAAGTGGACAAAGTGAAAAAATCTGAAAGCGGAATGATCCTCAATCCCATTACTATGAGCCCTGAGCAAAAAATTTATGAGGCGCTGGAAGTCATGAAGAAATACAGAATTTCTGGTGTTCCCATTACAAGAAATGGAAAACTGGTTGGGATCCTGACCAATAGGGATTTAAGGTTTGAGAAGCAACTGGATGAAAAAATCTCTTCGGTGATGACGAAGGAACATCTCATTACGGTCCCGGTTGGAACGACTCTCGAGGCGTCCAAGGAGATCCTTCACAAAAACAGGATCGAAAAGTTACTTGTCGTGGATGACCAAAATAACTTGAAAGGGCTCATTACCATCAAAGACATCGAGAAGATGAGAAAATATCCTCATTCCTGCAAAGATCCTCTTGGCCGGCTTCGGGTGGGAGCTGCCATCGGCCCGGGGAAGGATAGGGAAGAGAGAACCGAGGCACTGATTAAGGGAGGCGTGGACGTCTTAGTCATTGATACGGCTCACGGCCACTCCAGAGACGTATTGGGTGCCGTCCGGGATACCAAGGAAAATTTTCCGGATTGTCAACTCATCGGAGGCAATGTGGCCACCCGAGAAGGAGCTTTAGATCTCATCAGGGCAGGCGTCGACGCGGTGAAGGTAGGAGTCGGACCGGGCTCGATTTGCACCACACGGGTCATTGCAGGGGTAGGGATACCGCAGCTCTCTGCCATCTTAGAGACCTCTGAGGTGTCGGAGAAATACGGAGTGCCTATCATTGCAGATGGCGGGATAAAATTCTCCGGGGATATCACAAAGGCGATCGCCGCTGGCGCGCAAACGGTGATGATAGGAAATTTATTTGCAGGGACGGATGAAAGCCCCGGAGAGATCGTCCTCTATCAGGGGAGGAGTTATAAAGTTTATCGAGGCATGGGATCGATAGAGGCTATGAAGGAAGGAAGTAAGGACCGGTATTTCCAGGAGGATGTCGAAAGCGAATCCAAGTTGGTTCCAGAAGGAATTGAAGGAAGAGTCCCTTATCGTGGAGCCCTCTCCTACGGAATCCAACAACTGATCGGAGGAATGAAAGCAGGGATGGGATATCTCGGGGCGGGGAATATCCAGGAACTTCAGCGGAAGGCAAAATTTATCCGAATTACTTCATCGGGATTAAGAGAGAGCCATGTCCATGATGTGATCATTACCAAAGAAGCGCCCAATTACCGGTTGGAATAAGCCGGCCCTCGTTAGAATTATTCTTTATGAAAAAAGCCATTCCTATCTCAATCATATTAATCCTAGCTCTTCTTTATTATACCGGAGTGCTCACGAAGAAGGAAACCCTTCCTTTTTCCAAAGATTTTTTTTCTGTTGAAAGCCCCGCTTCAACCGATCGTGTGTGGGCGCTCGAAAGAATTACTCCGATTAATCCAAGGGAACTGGATCAACTTTATCAGGTGAAGCTGGATAAAGGGATTCGAAACGTTCCGATCCTCTCTTTCCTCTTGATGAGGGAATCGTCACGAGCAAGAAGGAAAGGGGACACCGAGCAAGCCATCCGGATGGCGACCGATTCCATAAAATTTTCGCCCGACCTGGCTCAGCCCTATTTCGAACTGGCGCGAGCCCTCTATCACCAAAATCCCTTTCAGCTGCATAAAATCCTTCGTGAGGTACTGAAGGGGGTGATGGCACAATGGGAATATTATCCCAGCTCGCTGAAGCTTTTTTATAACGTGTTCTACATCCTCTCCAACGCCATTCTCATGACCTTTATCATTTTCGGCGTTGTCGTCCTGGTCAAATACTTGCCTCTCTATTTTTACGATATACGGAAGAATTTGACTCAGGAGATTTTGAGGCTTCTTATGAACAGCCTCAAGATCGTCATTTTCTTCATCCCTCTCTTTCTCCGCCTGGACATCCTATGGGCTATTTTCTTTTGGTCCGTTTTGCTGTGGGGCTATGTAACGAAAAGAGAAAAACAATTGATTCTGGTGTTTCTTATCGTTTTGATTTACCTTCCCTCTTTCCTTCGTTCCGCATCGTCTACATTAGACGGACCGGCCTCAGACGTCCTTTTGGAAATGAATCAGATAAATCATGAAGACTGGGGAAAGGCCACAGAAGAAAAGTTGCGGGCCTGGCTAGTGGCTCATCCCGATGATCCCGAAGCTCTTTTTTCTCTTGGGTTGGCAGAGAAGAGGCAAGGCCACTATCCGGAGGCAGAAGAATTTTACCAAAAGGCGATCGAACAGAATCCGAAATTTAGCGAGGCCATTTCGAACCTGGGAAACGTCTATCTGGCCCAAAAACGGACGCCTTTGGCCATCGCCTCTTATCAGCAGGCTTCCGATTTGAACCCCGATCGAGGAGCTTATTACTACAACCTTTCCCGGGCCTATTCGCAAGAGACTTTTCTTTCGGGAAAAATCGATAGGGCATTTCAGAGAGCCCGGCAGTTGGATCCCGACTTAGTAGATTACTATACAAACATCGATATTCCAAACAGGCCTCCTAATCTTAATCGACTGGTGATCGATGAGGTCCTGGCCCCCCAAACCTTCTGGAGGAGATTTACGGAGCAATTCGTCGGAAAAGAAGGCTTTTTGTTCCGTTTGTTTAGGGCCTGGTTCGAAAAACTTCCGTCAAGAATTCCCTTTCTGACGCCCATCCTATTCTTGGCCTTCTTGATAGGGACGGCAAGATATTGCCGGGCGAAGCGATTTTTGACTCGATGCCCTATGTGTGGCAGCCCGACTTACCGGTTCTATTTGGGAACCTCTGACCAGGAATTTATTTGTTTCAACTGCTATCGTATTTTCATCCAAAAGGAAAAGCTCCACCCCAAGATTGTGGAAAAGAAATCCTTACAGGTGCGCCAATTTAGGAAGCAGAATCACTTGATCAGCACATTGACTAATTTTTTCCTGATTGGGTTCGGATACCTATGGAGAGAGCAGATTGTCAAAGGGCTCTTTTTCCTGTTCGTATTCTTTATTTTTATCTTAAGATTCGCCTACTGGAACGGCGCGATCTCTTCTCCCTATCCCCAAACATCCTCCCTCTTTTGGAAGTGGATGTTCTGGGGAGGGCTTTTCGTCATTTTCTACATCCTTTCCGTCCGACAGCTCTATCGGTTTGAATCACGTTTCGAGACAGAGAGGAAACCCGTAGGAAGCCGTATTACGAATTTATCCTCAGAGAAGGAACCCCCGAGGGAGTGAGGAGGGGTCCTGTCTCACGATTGAAACGAGAATGAGAAGGCGAAGACCATGGCCCTGCAGGGAACTTTAAAAGACTTCAGCATTACGGAAATCATTCAGCTCATCGGGCAGCAGCTCAAAACGGGCGTTCTAAGAATTCGTCGTGGAAAAGACCTCGTCGAGCTCCATTTTGTGGACGGGATGATTGTTCATGTCTATTCGAATTATCGCGGAAAAAAGGATCTCATCGGCGAGATACTGGTGAAGGCAGGATTGATTACTGAGGAACAGTTAGACCGAGTTTTGAAAATTCAAAAAGATACGCTTAAATACTTAGGGGAGATTTTGGTGGAGCTCCAACTCCTGACCAAGGACGACGTTCTCAAGGTCATTTCGACGCAGGTCTACGAGACGATTTATGATCTTTTTTGGTGGGAGGACGGACAGTTCAACTTTGACCTGAAATTGGTGGAGAGCTACAAGAAGATCCCCTTTGCCCTGAGCACAGAACAGGTGTTGTTAAACATCCTGCGAATGGTGGATGAATGGTCCGAGATTGAGAAAAAGATTTTCTCCCCCCACCTGATATTTAAGAGGGTTCCCAGACTCGAAGAGAGATCCGCCAGCGGACTCCCTTCCCAGAGTTACTTGAAGGAAAATCTGACCTCTGAACAGGAGTTGATCTATAATTTAGTGGATGGGGTCAGAACGGTCCAGGACATTATTGACCGAAGCCTCCTGGGGAAATTCAATGCCAGTGAAAACTTAGCGGGTCTTTTCGAAATGGGGCTGGTCGAAATCGCTGGGGTCCGAACTCCCGGCTTGATCAAGAAGGTACGCATGATTAATTTCAGAGAGGTCTTGACGTTTGGTTACTACGGTGCTTTCTTGGCTTTTATCTTTCTCATTCTGATCTATGTTAAGCCAAATTTTTTACAGCACTTATGGGATTCAAAGATAGAACGAGTGGATATCGAAACCCCCACGCATTTGGCCCATAAGACACAGCTCGACCGGATCAAGAATGCTTTAGAAATCTATTATCTGGAAAAGGGACAGTATCCTTCGCACATCGAAGAGTTGGTTTCGGCAAAGCTTCTGCGGAAGGGGGACCTTTTTTACCGTAAAGGAGTCTCCTATCAATACGAATTAATGGACGGAAAATATTTTTTGAAGCACTGAGAGCATTCGAATTCCCTTTACCCCGTTAGAAATAATGGCTTACTGCGCTGCTGTGGGGTTAAATTTTAGAATAATTCCGGCTGGGTTTGATACCCCGCCGGAATTTCTAGCGGGGTTTACCTTTATTGCCAACATTTCCTGGTCCGGATACAGAAAAAATGAAGAGGCAGACTCTTTTCGATAAGATTCTTATCCTCGACTTCGGCTCCCAGTATACACAACTGATTGCTAGAAGGGTGAGGGAATGTCAGATCTATAGTGAGATTCATCCCTATGATATTCCTGCAGAGAGAGTAAAATCCTTATCCCCAAAAGGAATCATCTTATCCGGAGGGCCAGCGAGTGTCTACGAGAAGGATGCGCCGCTCTGTGACCCTGCCGTTCTCAGGTTGGGCATCCCTGTTTTGGGAATTTGTTACGGCATGCAATTGATTGCCCACCTCTTGGGAGGGGAGGTCGGACATTCGGAAAAGAGAGAGTATGGAAAGGCCAAACTGACCTTAGGCAGAGATGGAAGACTTTTCAAAGGCCTGGGCAAAGAGGGAAGTCAACTGACAGTCTGGATGAGCCACGGGGACCACGTCAAGACATTGCCTCCGGGGTTTCATGCCATTGCCCATTCGAAGAATACCGCTTTTGCTGCGATTGAGGGAACCCAAAAAAGGATCTACGGGCTCCAGTTCCATCCGGAGGTGGTCCATACCCAGAGAGGAATTGATCTCATCAAGAATTTTCTTTTTCATATCTGTGGGTGTTCCAACTTTTGGACGATGGAGTCTTTTCTGAAGCAGACCAGACGTGACCTGAAGAAGAGGATCGGGAGGAATAGGGTCATATGTGCCTTGAGCGGCGGGGTCGACTCCACGGTGGTCGCCCTTCTTCTCTACAAGGCGATCGGCGACCACCTGCAATGTGTTTTTGTAAACAACGGTCTCTTGAGGAAAAACGAAGCTTCCCAAGTGGTGAGTTTATTTCGTTATCATTTTAAAATACCGTTAATCTACATCGATGCTGAAAATTCCTTCCTGGAAAAGTTGAGCGGGGTGATCGATCCAGAAGAGAAAAGAAAGACGATTGGCAAGGAGTTTATTTCCATCTTTGAAAAGGAGGCCAGGAAGATGGGGGGGGTGAAGTACTTAGCCCAGGGGACTCTTTATCCCGATGTAATTGAAAGCGTATCCTCAAAAGGACCTTCGGCGACGATCAAGAGTCATCATAATGTGGGGGGGTTACCCAAGATGATGAAGCTAAGTCTCGTGGAGCCCCTTCGAGAATTATTTAAGGACGAGGTGAGACAACTGGGGAAGGTGTTGGGTCTGCCGGACGAAATTATAAAGCGCCAGCCCTTTCCGGGGCCCGGCCTGGCTATTCGAATCATCGGGGAAGTGAATAAAGAGAGGTTAGCCATCTTGAGAGCAGCCGATGAGATCGTTATGAAAGAAATAGAGAGGAACCGTATTTGGGATCGGGTTTGGCAATCTTTTGCGGTGTTGCTTCCCGTGAAGACCGTGGGCGTGATGGGAGACGAGAGGACTTACGAAAACGTTATTGCCTTAAGGGTGGTGGAGAGTCAGGACGGTATGACGGCGGATTGGGTCAGACTGCCTTATAAAATCATGGAACATCTTTCAAACCGGATTATTAACGAGGTGAAAGGTATCAACCGGGTGGTTTTCGATGTCAGTTCGAAACCCCCCAGTACGATCGAGTGGGAATGAGGAGAGAGGAAATCAAATTTCGAAATTCAAATGTCAAATGAATGTGAAGCTCCCCATCCTAATGGGCGGTCCTTCCCGGTGAAGTAGTTTCCGTTTGTATCGCACCCCTTAACCCCACCCGAAAGGGCGGGGCCCGTTCCGGCCAAAGCGCAAAATCAAGAATTTATGGTATTTGAGCTTTGGATTTGATTTGACATATGAGCTTTGGCATTTGATATTTTATTATGGAACATTCAGATTTTATCCATCTTCACGTCCATAGTCAATATAGCTTACTAGATGGTGCGGTTCGATTTGAAGAGGCGTTCGAGCTGGCCAAAAAATACGGGATGGATGCGTTGGCGCTAACCGATCATGGGAATATGTTCGGTGCTGTCGAATTTTATCAAATGGCCATCAGGCATGGCATTAAACCGATCGTGGGATGTGAAATTTACGTTTCTCCAGGAAGCCGGTTTGAGAGAAAAACGGGGGAAGGGGGGGACGGGAACTATCATCTCACCCTTTTGGTCAAGAATGAGACTGGCTATTTCAATCTGATAAAATTGGTGACCCTCGCGTATTTTGAAGGGTTTTATTATAAGCCAAGGGTGGATAAAGAACTTCTTAGCAAATATAACGAGGGGTTGATTGCCCTAAGTGGTTGCATGAAGGGAGAGATCGCCACTCATGCCAACCGGGGAGAAATGAAGAAAGCCCTTCAATCGGCCGAAGAGTATCGAAGGATCTTTAGCGGCGGTCGGTTTTTTATTGAGATCCAAAACAACGGCGTGGAAAACCAGTTGCAAGTGAATGAGCGCCTCTTGGAGGTTGGACATCGGTTCTCCCTTCCTGCGGTCGCAACGAATGATTGCCACTACCTCCACCGTAAGGATGCCAAGGCCCAGGAGGTCCTCCTCTGCATCCAAACGGGGAAGACGCTCCAAGATAGCGATCGAATGAAATTTTCATCCGATGAGTTTTACTTTAAATCGCCTCGGGAAATGGCCGATCTTTTCCGTGATACGCCGGAGGCGATCACCCATTCGGCCGAGATCGCAGAACAATGCAATCTCGAGATCCGTTTTAATGAGAAGCATATTCCAAAAATCACTGTCCCGGCCGGGGAAACGGCTGAAAGTTATTTGGAAAAACTGGCTAAGGAAGGGTTAGAGCGGCGGCTATCTCGGTATGATGGAGAGAAGGATTTTAAGGATCGTTCTGCCCATTACAGGGGCCGACTTGAGGAAGAGCTCAAGATCATTAAATCGATGGGCTATCCAGGCTACTTTTTAATCGTTTATGATTTTATCCACTATGCGAAAAGTCATCAGATTCCCGTCGGCCCCGGGAGAGGATCGGTGGCTGGAAGTCTGGTGGCTTATGCCTTGAACATTACGGACTTGGATCCGATCGAATATGATCTGATCTTTGAAAGGTTTTTGAACCCCGGGAGAAAGAGCAGCATGCCCGATGTGGATGTCGATTTTTGCATGGAAGGAAGGGAGGAGGTCATTCAATATGTATCGACGAAATATGGAAAAGAGAATGTGGCTCAGATCATCACCTTTGGAAAGATGCAGGCGAAGGCGGTCGTGCGAGATGTGGGTCGCGTCCTTGGGATTCCTTACGCCGAAGTAGATCGAATCGCAAAACTCATTCCGAACAAGCTCGATATTACCCTTGACCAAGCCTTGCAGCAAGAGGCAAGCCTAAGAGAGGCGGCCGCTAAAGATAACCGAATCGCTTCCCTGTTTGAGATTGCAAAATCTTTAGAGGGGTTGGCGCGTCATGCCTCGACCCACGCGGCTGGGGTGGTGATCGCCAACAAGCCTCTGATGGAGTATCTCCCACTCCAGCGAGGCCAGAACAATGAAGTGATCACCCAGTACGCCATGAAGCAGGTTGAATCCATCGGTCTGGTGAAATTCGATTTTTTGGGACTCAAGACCCTCACCGTTTTAGACCAGACGATTGAGTTGATCGAAAAGAACCGAGGGATTCGACTTGAACTTTCTGAAATCCCGTTGGATGATCCAGAAATTTATGCGAGTCTTGGAGCGGGCTCAAATCTGGGCGTCTTCCAGTTGGAGAGCTCAGGGATGCGTGACCTTTTAATCAAGCTCAAGCCGCAGAGTTTCAAAGACATCATTGCCCTGGTGGCCCTGTATCGGCCGGGCCCGCTGGACAGTGGTATGGTGGGTGAGTTCATTAAGCGAAAACAAGGCCAAGAACTGATAAGATATGAACTCCCAGCCTTGGAAGAGATCCTCAAGGATACCTACGGGGTGATTGTTTACCAGGAGCAGGTGATGCGCATTGCCAGCGCCCTGGCTAATTTTAGCCTCGAAGATGCGGATAATCTACGGAGGGCAATGTCTAAAAAAGACGCCTTGGAGATGGAAAGGCAGAAAGAGAAGTTTCTGGAGGGGGCCAAAAAGACCAAGATTCCCGGCAAGAAGGCGGAAAAGATTTTCGACCAGATGGAGACCTTCGGCCGGTATGGCTTCAACAAATCCCACAGCGCTGCCTATGCCCTTCTCGCTTACCGCACGGCCTATCTGAAGACTCACTACCCGGTCGAATTTATGGCTGCCTTGCTCACGAGTGAAGCACAAAATGCGGATAAGATTGTCAGGTATATTTCCGAATGCCGGGAGATGAAAATTGAAATCTTGCCCCCGGATATCAATGAAAGTTTTAGAAATTTTGCGGTCATTGGGAATCAGATCCGGTTTGGTCTGACAGCCGTAAAGAATGTGGGGGATACGGCCATCGATATCATCCTGACGGAACGAGAAGCCAACGGCAAATTTGGATCCTTGTACGAGTTTTGCCGACGCGTCGATTTAAGAAAAGTGAACCGAAGAGTGGTCGAGAGTTTGATCAAATGCGGGGCTTTTGACTTTTCAAGAGCGTATCGGTCTCAAATGTTGACGGTTCTTGGAGAGCTCCTTGAACAGTCCCAATGGACTCAAAAGAGGAAAGGAGAGCCTCAACTGAGTATGTTGATAGACCACCCTGGGGAACTAAAAGAAAGCTATCCTGATATTGATGAATTTCCGGAAAACCAGCTGGTCGCTTTTGAAAAGGAAACGATTGGATTTTATATCTCCCGGCATCCCCTGTCACGCTACGAGGACGAAATCAAGAAATATACCAATCTCGATACTGCTGCCCTTCCAAAACTTCAGAATGGGGCCGAGGTCAAAGTCTGTGGCCTGGTCAGCGCATTGAAGGAAATTGTTACCAAGAAAGGTGATCGGATGGGCTTCTTGACCCTGGAGGACATGAAGGGGTTTGTTGAGGTCATCCTTTTCCCCGAGGTTTTTAAAGCGGCTTTGCCCTGTTTGAGGGGAGGAGATCCCCTTCTTGTCAGTGGGACCCTCGACCTATCCGAAGAACATATCAAAATAAAGGGGACGGAGGTTCACTCGCTTCTGGAGGTAACCTCTTCACGCGAGAGACCCTTCCATTTGAGAATTCCACTCTCTTTGTTAGCCTCCTCCCAACTTGCCGATCTAAAAAAGATCATCTTAGCGAACCGAGGATCCTCTAAAGTTCTTCTTCACTTCATGGGCGGAGCCAACCAGGAGACCATTGTAGCTCTGTCTGATCAATACACGGTCGACCCTTCTTGGAATCTTAAGGCTCATCTTCAAAATCTATTTAAGTCTTCTCTCATCTCCTTCGAATAAACTGGACTGAGATGGTAAAACATTATTTGGAATTTGAGAAACCCATGATTGAACTGGAAAGAGAGATCGAAAATCTGAAAAGATTTTCTAAGGGGAGACCCAATTATTTCAGCCAACAAATAAGCGGCTTAGAAGAAAAACTCCATCGTTTGCAGAAAGAAATATTTTCCAGCTTAACGGGTTGGCAAATTACCCAATTGGCAAGGCATATTGATCGCCCTAAAGCCTCCCATTATGTCCAATGGATGTTTGAAAATTTTGTTGAACTTCATGGAGATCGAAACTATGGAGACGATCCCGCGATACTCGGCGGAATGGCCAAGTTTAATGGCAGATCGGTCACTATCATTGCCCATCAAAAAGGGACGGATGCTAAGGAGATGGCCTATCGGAATTTCGGGATGCCTCATCCGGAGGGATATCGGAAGGCCCTGAGGCTGATGAAATTGGCGGAGACGTTTAAAAAGCCCATCCTGACCATGATTGATACGCCTGGTGCCTTTCCGGGAGTAGGGGCCGAAGAAAGAGGTCAGGCTGAGGCCATTGCCAGAAATCTTGAAATAATGATCATGCTGCGGACGCCGATCATCACCGTGGTTATCGGAGAAGGGGGAAGCGGGGGGGCCTTGGCCATTGGCGTGGGAGATCGAATCTTGATGTTAGAGAATTCGATCTATTCGGTGATCTCTCCTGAGGGATGCGCAGCGATCCTTTGGAAAGATGGTGAGAAAGGGAAGGAGGTTGCCGCAGAGTCATTGAAGTTGACCGCTACGGATTTGTCTCGATTGGGCGTGATCGATGAGATTGTCAAAGAGCCTCTGGGCGGAGCCCATCGAGACCCGGAAGGAATGGCGCAAGTTCTGAAAGAGGTCGTAGAACGACACCTGAAAGAATTAGAAAGAATGAATGAGGAGGAATTGTTAAGCCTCCGATACGAGAAGTTCAGAAAAATGGGTACCTTCGTCGACGATGGTGCAAGGTAGAAGGTAACGTCTGGATCCGATAGATATTCTCTTCTACTCTCTAAGGGCCACTTTTCACAGGCGGAATGACGATGGCGAGAAAAATCGAAGTTTTGCCAGAATCCATTTCACAGATCATTGCCGCCGGGGAAGTAATTGAGAGACCCGCTTCCGTCGTGAAGGAGCTGATGGAAAACGCCATCGATGCGGGGAGTTCAGAAATCACTGTCGAGTTAAAGGCTGGAGGGCTCCAACTGATCCGAGTGGCGGATAACGGAGAGGGGATGGAACAGGAGGATGTCCCATTGGCCTTCCAAAGATACGCTACCAGCAAGATCAGAAAAGCGGAAGATCTTTATGCCATTCATACCTTAGGATTTAGGGGAGAGGCCCTCCCGAGCATTTCTCAGGTCTCTAAAATGATCCTTCAGACCAGGACGCGTGAGTCCCTCGCCGGAACAAAAGTGGTCTGCGAGGGCGGTGAGATAAAGGGTATTTCGGAGACAGGCTTCCCCGTTGGGACGGAGGTAAAGGTCAAACAACTTTTCTACAATATTCCGGTCAAAAGAAAATTTCTGAAATCGATCCGTTCCGAGCTTCGCTATGCCTTAAGTCATTTTCTCCGATTGAGCCTTTCCCACCCCGCGATTTCGTTTAAATTCATTCATGATGGCCGGCCCCTCCATGAACATCCCAAAACAGAATCCTCTTTGGCTCGAATCGAAGCCATTTTGGGAAAAGAGGTTTATAGCCATCTTCAACCTATTCAATTCGAACAGGGGGAAATCATACTCTCAGGGTTTGGAAGCCTTCCATCCTTTTCGAAGAGCAATGCGGAGGGCATCTATTTTTACGTCAATCAACGCTTTATCAAGGATCGGATGATTTACAGAGCCGTGTTGGATGCCTATCGACATACCCTTCCTATTCATCAATTTCCTGTCGTGATCCTCTTCATCACCCTTCTTCCATCTTTCGTCGATGTGAATGTCCACCCGACCAAGTCCGAGGTAAAGTTCAAGAATCCAGACCGAGTCTATCAGGCCGTTTTAGGGGCGATCCGGATGGTGCTTGAAGAGGGCCCCTCGCGGTTAGGGGAAATGGCTCCTCGATGGGGGAGAAAGGAATGGATTTTTGAGGGGCGGGGCCAGCCCTCTTTTGTTGGTCCAGAAACCCTATCCCCTCCTTCCTCCTTGACAAGAGGAAGAGAAGAAGGAATATTTACGGTTCAGGATGGAAGAGGACTTCCATGGGAAGTGGAGAAGAAATGGCCCTATGCCGTTCTGGGACAGATTCGAGGGACATATATTCTCTGCGAGGGAGAGGGGAGTTTAGTCTTTATTGACCAACATGCCGCCCACGAGAGAATTCTTTTTGAAAAGTTTAAGAAAAAATATGAAAACGGGTCGATGATTTCAGAAAAATTGCTCCTTCCCATCTTGATCGAGTTGTCCGTGGAAGAATCGTGTACCCTCGATTCGGCGAGGGAGGCATTGAAGGAGATTGGGTTTGAAATCGAACCTGTCGGCGAAAAGCTATTTGCCATCCGGTCCGTGCCGTCTTTTATCGACCTAAAAGATCCAAAAGAAATGGTCAGAGGGATATTGGATGAGCTCTCTTTTTTAGAAGGAGGGGGGCAGGGGAAGGAAACGATTCACACCCTTCTGATCACGTTAGCTTGTCATTCTGCCGTACGAGGGAACTCTGTGTTGAAAAGGGAAGAGATAGATAAGCTGGTCGAGGATCTCATTCCCTTCCATCCTTCCACTACCTGCCCGCATGGCCGTCCCATCTTTTTTTCTCTTCCTTTGGATGAATTGAAAAAACAGTTTAAGAGGAAATGACTGGCAAGTGCCCTGCAGCCCCGCCGCGGAAGCGGGGTCAATGGGCACAATTAAAAGGATGGAGGAAATAGGGGCTTCGAAGTACTAGTGTAGTGCGTCCAACACTTCTTCACATAAGTTCAGAAGCTGTCATTCCTGCAAAAGCAGGAATCCTGTTGAAATCATTGGATTCCGGGTCAAGCCCGGAATGACATTCAAAGTAAAGGGACTTCTGACGCACTACACTAGCTAATCGGCAGCGGGAAATCCTTTCAGCCCAGTTCAGAATCCGCCCCGTGATTCAAGCCGTATTTTTCTAACCGGTAGCGCATCGAGCGGAAATTGATATGGAGAAGCTCCGCTGCCTTCTTTTTGATCCCTTTTGTTCTATCCAATGCTTTCAGCAGGAGACTCCTCTCAAGATCCTCTACCATCTTTTCAAGGTCAATTCCCTCATTTGGAATCTCGATGTCAATAGGTCCTTTTCTCAAGAACGGCTGTTCGCTCAAGTAGGAACTCAGATTGTGTGGGGTGAGTTCTTGACTACTTTCCAGGGCGACTGCCCTTTCGATAATATTCTGAAGTTCTCTCACGTTGCCTGGATATTCATAATTCAGTAGAATTTGGAGCGCCTCCGGAGAGATCTTCAAAATGGGTTTGCTTAATTCTTGGGAATACTTTTGTAGAAAATGGTTGGCCAAGATTTGGACGTCTTCTTTCCGGTCCCGTAACGGGGGAAGTTTGATTTGAATCACATTGAGACGGTAAAATAAATCCTCCCGAAAACGTTTTTCTTTAACCGCCTCCTCGAGGTCTTTATTGGTAGCAGCGATAATTCGGACATCCACCCGGATGTCTTCCGTCCCCCCCACTCTCTTAAATTCCTTATCCTGCAAGACTCGTAGTAATTTCACCTGCATGAGGAGAGGCAATTCGCTGATCTCGTCCAAAAAGATCGTTCCCTCATCGGCCACTTCAAACAACCCCTTTTTGGTAGCGATGGCATCCGTGAAAGCCCCTTTCATGTGTCCGAAGAGTTCACTCTCGATCAGTGATTCGGGGATCGCGCCGCAATTTAACGTCACGAAAGGCTTTTCCTTTCTGGGACTATTATAATGGATCGCTTTGGCGACCAATTCTTTGCCTGTTCCACTTTCTCCGGTAATCAGAATATTTGTCTTGGTAGGGGATACCTTCTCCAAAAGATCGTACAGG
>Ga0187772_10000375_pt1 | contig 20121 bp, 16 predicted proteins | sample 0116_SJ02_MP15_2_FD_133137 | JGI IMG/M metagenome (GOLD analysis project Ga0187772, IMG submission 133137) | Tropical peat soil microbial communities from peatlands in Department of Meta, Colombia - 0116_SJ02_MP15_20_MG | ecosystem: Environmental > Terrestrial > Soil > Wetlands > Peat | place... | reverse complement strand
TGTAGGGGACGTCAGCAAAAACGTAGTGGCCATAAAACCATCCGTGTGAAGTGGCACCGTACTCCCCGATCAACGCAGCTATCACACACAATCCAATAAAAAAAAGTCCATTTTTAACTCCAATTGTCTTTATCGAGTGAAACAAAACAAAAGCAAATACGAGGTACTTAAAGAGGTAGCCAAACTCTTTTTGATACGGTGCTATTACACTTAGAATCACCGCTGCTTGGCTTAGTAAAAGAAGAATAAACGATATGACAATAAGAACCGTTAGATAATCAATGTTTTTATTTTTAAGGGCTTTAATTATGTTCGCTTTAAAGTCCGTAACGCTACCTATTCTCATCTAGTACCCTCTGTTTGTATATAGTTGATATCCTTTGTGATATCAAGACTGATGGAGGTAGACGCTGGTGTAGACCTCTTTAATTGGTAAGAAAGTGTAGCGATTGCGATAAAAGGAAACATAACAGCAATCCCGATTACCGCATACTCGGTGTGTCCCATTACATAGGATAAAATTCCATATTTGACGATTCCAAATATTGCGTACGCTATTACTGGCGTGAAGAAGATAAAGTTAATTTTTTGAGTCGTATCAAACGGTTTACGCAGAGAGTAATATCTAAAGATAAGCGTTGCAGCAAATGCCACAAAGAACCAACCGATAAAGTTGGATATTGGCACCCCAAAATAAGCACCTCCGTCTCGCCAAACCCACCCACCGGATCTCACGTATACTGGATCGAGTATCATATCTAAGTTCATAGCCAAAAAACCGTCGAGCGTAGACAGAAGAAGCACGTACGCAATTGAGCCGACAGGCTCTACTTTTTTTAATGCTAAAAGGTTTTTTGCTGGATCTATTATGTTTGTAATGCTGTAAGCAAGATAAATGACTGCAATCCACGTTATTAAGACGCTAAACGGAACCAGTCCAAACACTTTGTCGGAGGCGGTATAATAATATCTTTGACCATATATCCATCCGTACGTGGTTCCGAGCAGTTCTGAAAGGGCACCGGCAGCAAATGCAAGTCCAAGAAAGATGGGGGCTCTGAATTTCAGACTTCTAAGTGCGTGAAAAACCACGAAAAGGACGAGGATATATCCGAATTGTTTGGCAAATGCTATTTGATGCGGGAGATATGTAGGTATGATGCCTGCGATTTCAGAAAGAGCCAATCCTGTGAGGGTTACGATAACTAAGATATTTACAGCTGTTATCGCCTTTGCCATCTAAATCACCTCACAGCATACTTTGGTCGAATTAACTCTGTTCTTCAGTGTGCATAACGTTGCACATGTACTATCGTATTAAAGTATTTCGAAGCCCCAGTTAAATTTAGCGAATCTTAAAGAAATGAGAGCCATCTCACAACAAATTGTACATCTTGAAGGGCTTTCCCGTTAGCGAAATTGGGAGTACCGCATGGCAAAAAGCTTACTCTCAGATTCACTAAATCTTTTCTGTATTAAAACCATTAGGTAGGTATGTAGGCTTCGGGAAAGATCCATAGATAAGCATAACTTTGCAGTTTCTTTGCATTCCAAGTGTCTCTTGGAAAATGCACAGTTTATGGCTTGCTCTCACTGATGATATCTGGTGCGCTAATACGAGCATAACGCGGCTGTGAGGCATGATACTTTCATCAGTGCTATCCCCCATTATTCAGACTTTATGTGATTATTACGTCTTTATCATAATGTTCAACTTGTTAACGATCTGCTACTTTAAGCAAAGTGTCGGTAAACACAATCTTCTCTCCTCATTTGAGGCCACTTGCTTTGCACTTACAACTACGTGCAGAGATGATAAATTACGTCATCTGTTACGCGGCACGTGCTGCACGATTTATCATGACGTGGTCGGGGGATACTATTGGTAAAATTACCAGCTACACTACCGTACCACCCCAAACTAGTCCACGTTGCAAAACGGTAATTTGTTGCTCTGAACAAACCTAGTAGGTCAAAGGTTAGACAAAAGTTTGGATGAGACGGGGTATCTGAGTACACAGTTTTATAGCAGAAGCATATTTAGAGAACTTAGAAAGGCACGACATAAAGTTTATTTAGATGTGACAAAGCAATCGCAATAACATCCAGAGGCAAAAGATGCTCATAGAGAGAATAAAGTCGTTCTTATCAATCGATCGGGTCATATTGCTTAGTTTGATAGTTCTGCAACTGCTACTGACCTCATACCACATCACCTCTCCTTTTCTTGACTATCATGCGTGGAGACAAGCAGATACAGCGGCCATAGCCAGGAATTTTTATCACAATGGATTCAACATTTTGTATCCACAGATTGAGTGGGGAGGGGCAGGACCAGGCTACGTTGAAACGGAATTCCAACTTGTGCCTTTTTTGGCGGCGGTGTTATACCAGCTGTTTGGTGTGCATGAATATGTAGCAAGGCTTGTTGCGGTCGGGTTTTCAGTACTATCTGTATACTTAATTTACAAATTGTCGTACAAGTACTTCTCTAGAAATGTTGCGATATTCAGTGCGCTGTTTTTCATCATCTCCCCTCTAAATATATACACTAGTAGATCGTTCCAGCCAGAATCCGCCATGATCTTTTTCTCTATCGGCTCTCTATACTTTTTTGATGCATGGATAGAAAAGGAGAGGTGGGGGGCGTTTGCGCTTGCAAGTTTTTGCACGACAGCAGCGTTTTTGGTAAAGATCCCTACAATATTCTTAGGCTTGCCTCTATTATGGCTTGCGTACTCAAAATATAGATGGCACTTATTTAAGGAGTGGAAACTCTACTTATTTGCTGCACTAGCGCTAATCCCCCCTATCTTGTGGTACTATCATGCGCACCTGCTGTTTTTACAGTATGGTAACACTTTTGGCATTTGGACCCTCACTGACACAGAAGGCTGGAATGCTAAGTGGGGAAGCCTGGAAATTTGGACCAATTCAGCCTTCTATAACAACTACTTGCTGAGGCTGAGCGGAATAGTACTTACTCCCATTGGCTTTGCGTTGTTTATTCTTGGGGTATTCCAAAAAGTGAAATCGAGGAGAGAGTATGTATTCCATTTTTGGCTTTTATCTATTTTTATCTATTTTATGGTACTCGCGCGGGGCAACTGGATACATGATTACTATCAACTTCCGTTGGTGCCGGTCGCTGCTATTTTTATGGGAAAAGCGTCAGCAATGTTGCTCGGTATAAAACAAGAGAGAAAAATTGGAGTGTTTGCGCTTGTTGCGGTAGCCTTATTGATGTCCGTTAGTATCTTTTTGCCACCGCTATACAAGATCGACGACGCGCAGCACGAAGCAGGACCTGCAATCGATAAACTCACGCCAAAGGGTACGTTGATAATTGCGGGCGACGGATATGCTCCAACCTTATTATATTATGCCAATCGAAAGGGATGGCTAATGGCGCCTGAGGAGTGGACACCACATAAAATAGAAGCACTCAAAGAACAAGGCGCCAACTACTTCGTGACAAGTCGGGTGGCGTACTTGAAGAATGATGTTAAAAATAAGCAGTTTTATGATTACATGTCAGAAAAATTCCCAGTGGTTGAAGGTAATAACTATATCATATTTAATCTGACAAACAGTAATAAATAAATAAGTCAAGTCGATTCGACAGGCAGCTCGGGGAATTTGGTTTGGTGATACTGAGAACGCGATGTTGAAGACTAAACGACGCAAAAGGAGAGTCGGATCAATTCATGAAGATCCTGATCACAGGCGGAAGTGGCTTACTGGGGAGAGCATTAATTAGCGCCTCAATTAATATGGGCATAGATAGCATGCCAGCGTATCATAGCAACCCTATTGGACGGGCAAGCGTAAAGATAGACATAACGGATCTACATGGAGTAGAACGTACTTTACGCGAGATTGAACCTGACTGTGTGATACATGCTGCTGCGTTGACTAACGTGGATTTATGTGAAAATGACCCAGCACGTGCATGGGCGATTAATGCTGACGCTACTAAAAATGTCGCTGACGCGTGTAACGATGAGGGGGTAAAGGTAATTTATATCTCAACGGATTTCGTTTTTGACGGTCAAAATGGACCGTACTCCGAAGAGGACACCCCACATCCGATAAACGCATACGGTGAATCAAAGCTTGCCGGAGAGAAGTTTACAATGGAGTACCCTGGAAACGTCGTGGCGCGGGTATGCGTCCTTTATGGTGCTGGCAGGCCTAATTTTGTCACGTGGGTGATTGATTCTTTGGGAAAGAACGTCCCTACAACCGTTGTAACTGATCAGTACAACACTCCAACATATACAGGAAACTGTGCACGAGCGCTCTTAACAATGTGCAAACTCGATCTACATGGTATATACCACGTATCTGGCAGGGAGAGGATGAACAGGTACGACTTTGCCCACACGATAGCAGAAGTATTCGGGTTAAATGAAAACCTTATTAAATCTGCGACGAGCAACGTCTTACATCAGAGCGCGAAACGACCGATGGATTCATCTCTCAATGTCAAAAAAGCTGAAAAAGCCCTCGGAATGCGCCTAGCAAACGTGCGAGAAGGTCTTATGATGATGAAGGGCGAACTACAATGAAGGGACTTCTACTCTCTGGCGGAAGCGGAACGCGATTAAGGCCATTAACGCATAGCGGTCCAAAACAACTCATACCCGTGGCAAATAAGCCTGTCCTTATCTACGCTCTTGAGGATCTCAGGGATGCGGGAATTGTCGACATAGCAGTCATACTGGGGTCAAACGGCAGAGAGCAGGTTATGGAAAAACTCGGCGATGGCACTCAGTATGGTGTCACCATAACCTACATCGATCAAGGTGAGCCGCTGGGCATCGCTCACGCCGTTGCGTGTGCTGAAGAGTTTATGGCAGGGGATCCTTTCGTCGTCTACCTCGGCGATAACATACTAAAGCAGGGGATAAAGCACTTTGTCGACAATTACGATGAGGGCAATTGCGATGCCGTTATAGCGCTCCAGAGGGTCTCTGACCCGCAACGATTTGGAGTGGCTGAACTTAATGGAAAGGGACGAGTAGTGCAACTCGTAGAAAAACCGGAAGTGCCTAAGAGCGATCTCGCACTTGTCGGAGTCTATTTATTGACCGATTCTATCTTCGATATGATCAGGCAGATAGCGCCATCGTGGAGAAATGAACTTGAAATAACGGACGCTCTTCAAAAGTTGATCGATAACAACTACGCCGTTGATTGCCACGTTGTCGAGGGGTGGTGGAAAGATACCGGAAGGCCTGAGGACATCCTCGAAGTTAATAGACTTATTCTTGACGAGCTTAAGCCAGACCTAAAAGGAGAGATAGAAGAGGGCGCGATAGTAAAGGGGCGAGTATCAATCGGAAAGGGCACGATAATAAAAAGGGGGGGAGTCGTATACGGTCCGACGATAATTGGGCAGAACTGTACCATAGGCCCAACAACGTATATCGGGCCGTACACTTCTATTGGCGACAACACGTGCATAACCGGAGCCCATATAGAAGACTCAATCATAATCGGCGATAGCATTATAACGTGCAGTAAGCAGATCGTTGAGAGCCTGATCGGGGATAAGACTCGAATTAGGTCTATGGATCATAAGCTGCCCAGAGGACATAGGCTCATTGTCGGTGCAAGCTCATCGATCGATCTTTAATTAAAATTGTTAGATTTCGAATCCACCATTGGCAACGCTAGCAGCTTTTCGCGATACATTGTAGTCAGTGAAAAATGAAGTACAAGTGGGTGTCTGAGGAGGTGGACGTTGTTTCTTCCTTTTTATTGTTAATTTAACTTCGCTCTATTGTCAAACGCTTTCTGTCCTTCAGTTCCTGCCTCTTACCTGCATTCCAGCTGGATACCGTGCTCATATAGCCGGTGACTCGGGCGATGTGCTCGACGTTCGATGAGCCGCAGTTCATACAGACATCGTGAAGCCCTCCATCAACGCGAAAGTCGTCGAGGCAGAGCGTCAGGTCTCGTCCCAGCACAAAGTAGCCGATTTGAGTATTCTTAGCGATTCTCATACAGAGTTCTTTCAGCCCCGCCGGATCGGACTTAGCTTCCCCCAAAAAGATGTGCGTTAAATCACCGCCGTCGAGACAGTGATAGAATACCTGCTCATATTGAAGTCTGTCGAAGAGGTTTATGTCTACATCTACAGGAATGTGTGTACCGTTTGAGTAGTATATCGGCAAGTCCCTCGATTTTGTCTTTTTGTATATCTTTATTGCTTCTGCGACATTGCCTTCAACCACCCGACGGCACTCATCTGAGAATTCGGTGTTGAGAAGATCCGCTACTGCAAGTCTTTGGGCACACGACTCAGCGGGCGTTCTCGCGAGGGCGATCTTTATCCCATGAGCACTCCCAATGTTCTTGCAGTACGCCTGAAGCTCTGTCATAGCCCGTATCGCTAGTTCCCACGCACTACGATCCTCGTGCATGGAATAGCCCGTATGGTATCGCACGGCATTATTCACTCCGACAACTCCGATGGTGTACACGAGGCTTTCAAAGTCATAGAGCTGTGGGCCCATCTCGCCTGTATTTGGGTCACGCGGATGCTGCTGAAGGAATGGCAGTCGATTAGCCTTAATTAGGGGCTCCATCCACTTGCGCTTTATCTTGAAGAATTCAACCGCTAGGTCCACTAAATTCTTGAGATTATCGATAAAGACATCATCGTCGTGGTTGGCTTTGTATGCCGCTCGCGGAACATTTAATGTGACGACGTGCCACGAGCCCATTGAAAAGTGCGCCCCACCCCTGAAATAGAGCTTATCCTCAAAGCCCGCATCGTCTTCTCTTTCAACTTTGAACATATAGCTGCAGCATTGGTAGCACGAAACGCCCTTCCCTGCTCCTCGGTATTCCGGTATCATGTTGTCGAAATACGTCAAACCAAATTCGGCAGCGAGTTCGAATGCAGCGTCATAGTTATCTTCGAGGGAAGGTATTTCAGGGTGTCCGTAAAATTCATCTTCCTCCCGTGGTACCATAAAGGAGGGTTCAAGTGCTACCTCCGGTTTGGGGAAGTTGAATGGTTTGCCCCAGTTATCGCCTTTCGTCATAACTTCCATTACTGCCTTAAATGCAAGACGCACTTCTCGTTCGAATTCCCCATAGGTGCGAAGTGGTGCCTGCTCGCCATTCCATACCTTGCCTCGCATGACAATAGGTTTGTCTTTCCACAGCTCTGGCACTCCAGGGGTAAGTTGCAAACTGCTGAACACCATCTGGCCCCCTCGGGCAATGAACACCTGAGTGAGCTCAAAAATGGTCTCTTGCATGAGCTGCTTGATTTTAACATAGTCGAGCCCCTCAAGGTATGGGGCTAAAAATGTCAGAAAATTGTAAAATCCTTGCCCTCCTGCACAATTGGTCTGTCCAGCTGCTAACGCTTTAACGGCGTGCAGAATTGCGACCTCAGCACTCTTGGCAGGACCTGCGACGGAAGCGTGTGCGCCAGTCCCATCGGGCATTAATCCGTAGTATAAGAAATATCGCAAATCATAATCGGCACAAAATGGTCTAACATTTGCATATTCCATATCATGTATGTGAAAGTCGCCTGACCTGTGGGCGTCTGCAATGGGTTGCGGGAGCATGAGCAGGACTTGTTGCTTACTAAGCTTATCATGCTTCTTTTTCGCTGAGGTCTCTGGATTTGCGGTGAGATTTGAATTCTCTTTTGCTTCAAAACCCTCGCCATGGTCAATTAAATAGGCGTCATAGAGTGATGTCCCTACTCTTGAACATACTCGAGCCCATCCACTGTAGCCCTCCTCAAGCAAGACGACGTTGACGAATTCTCTGATGAGTGGACCGCTCAGTTCACGTACGTCCAGTCTCTTTATTTTCTTCTCTGCAATTTCGGCGAAGCGCTGCGCCTCGGCCCTCTTCATCGGACGTATCCCATAAAAAGTGTGTGCCAACGAAGTTTCGCGCAACAGTTGTTTAATTATTGCCTCGCGGTTCCAGGGTAATATAAAGCCGTCGCTCGTGCGAACAAGCGGCATGTCCTCTACTTCTTCGCCCAGAAGAGTCGTCTGCAGGGTGCGGGGCCCCAGCGCCGGCGCTAGTGATATTTTCTTCAAAGAATTATTTCTCCTTTTTGCGGATATGGCCATCGCACTCACCTTATCAATAATATATAGTATATTTACAATATATAGATTACAAGGGAAATAGTTAAACGGATCCACGAAAATCGGAGCATCAACTAGTAAGTCAATGACGATTTGATTTTCCAACAAGTATTTGATAAAACTAGATTAAAAGTCCTTTGGTTGTAAAAAGAAACTAATTTATAAGAATTAGAAATTATCCAAATGCAAGCATAGTTGTGATTAGCTACACGCAGCTTTAAATCGGATGTAAGAGAGCAAGACCTCGTTCCACTCGCATCTTCTTCACAAATCTCATCGAGTGGGTCGATGCAAGCAGTTTTCATCATTTTTGTTTGAGCCAGTGCAATATCAACCGAACTTAGTTGTCAGATGCGCCGAATTAACTAATAAGCATACACGACTCACTTTAAGGTATGTAGGAACGAAATCTATCCTTTTGTTAAATAAAGCGTCGATATCGGAACACACATTATTATGGCGACGCGCAAAAAACAGAGATTGAATTAACAATTTCAGTATTTTTGTACGCTTTAAAATACTGACGTCCTTCAATTGAATCATTAGCTTTTAACAATACTCATAATAAGGTCGATTTTAACCTCTTCACCTTTGAACAGTTGGTCGTATGTCAAGAATCTATCATCAACTTGAAGCACTGGTGCGGTTGTGGTGAATATTCCATTCATTAGAAGGGTTGTCCGAGACTTCGGTGAGTCTAAATCACATTCATTAAACGATACGTTATTTTTCATTAGAAACTGTCGCAAAACATGGCAATTCGGACATACGGGCAACGTGTAAATGATTATGTTTTTTTGTTGTTTTCCTTCCATTAAACCACCTATTCAGACTGTAAAGAGAAGAGTGCGGTATAAGCTCACACGCTCAAGCAGAAGCAATTGCTATTTACGTGCATTTATACGTATCCGCGTGAATGCGACATTGTCCCTCGATGAACTGCCTTGATACTACGAAGGTGTGCCTACGCAAGCACTGCTTCTCTGATTGTTTCTGACGTTGTCTTACCCACGAATATCTCGACCAGAAATAGAGCAAAGTCGATAGCAGTACCGGGTCCTTGGCTCGTTATGATAGTTCCATCCCTCGTTACTCTTTCATTCGTATACTTTGCCCCCGTGACATCAATTCCTGGATAGCGCGTTACAGTTATTCCCTCCATAATGCCAGCTTTTCCGAGGACCGATGGCGCAGCACATATAGCCGCTACGTATTTTCCCGCTTTGTAGGCATCTTTCACGAGCTTTAATACCCTCTCATCCCCTGCAAGATTCAAATACCCAGGATTCCCTCCCGGCAGCACTATAGCGTCGTAATCTGTAACATCATCGATCAAGATGTCAGGAATGACCTTAACGCCTCTTGCGCTCGCTACCGGTGGCTCAGCTGTCCCGGCTAAATATACCTCTATTTCGGCTCTTCTGAGGATATCGATTATAGCCATAGTTTCTATTTCTTCAAATCCTGGAGCTAGAAGGACAATTACTTTCATGTAAGTAAAATGCTTCGAATAGAGCTAAAACATTTTCGACGGCTACGGTAATGACACTCCTAACACAAATTTGTGAGTCTTATTGCAGCAACGTTAGCTAAAAGGAGAAAATAGTTGGCTTACTAATAAATCCCGCTGCTGCAGCTCGTAACTATAGAATTTCAATCCCATTCCAAAAACTTCAATGTTCTTTCCTTTAAATGTAAGTAACATTAACTAGAATGATGGCTGCATGATAACATCAAGGAATGCACATAACGCTCGAAAAAAAGTTCATAGAGAAGCGGCATGGACAACACACAGTGATCAATATCTTATAAATGCGAATTCGTATAAACCTGTAGCAATTCACTAAACTTAAACTATAACATAACACCTAAATGCACGCGTGATAAACTCGGCCCAATTGTACATTCATTGCTTCGAAAAACGTATGTTTTCTCGTAATCGTACTTGGGCCTGCGACGGAGGCTGGATGACATGATGATTGATGTAAAGACGTTGGCGATGGCGAATCTCGCTGTCCAAATAGTGCTCATAATAGCCGTATTCGGCGCGGTATATTTGGCACGAAATAAAAAGCTAGTCAGGCATTGTACTGTTATACGAATAGCAGTTCCCATACAGATCCTAGCTATATTTTTGGTAATGCTTCCCTCGATGCTGGGCCTCATTGGAGATGGGCCACCCGACCCATTTTTCTATCCCGAAATGCTCGTGCATCATTCTCTTGGACTCGCGGTTGTCGGGTTATGGGTCTACATAAATCTAGGGATTGAGAGAAAAGCGAAAATGCCGCGCAACAGGGCGGCAGTGATGTGGTTGGCACTCGGCGTATGGATAGCAAGCCTCGTTCTTGGTCTGAGCATCTACCACTCGTTGTACGCATGAGAAGATAGCTATAAACGTGGTAACTCAAAATTCAAAATTTGAGACTTTGGTCATCTCAGTCTACTGGAACAACCGAATGGCAAGAGCATTTAGCCGTAACTAACTCATAACGTACGAGGAGTGCACAAAGTTTAGATCGACCTTTAATCGCTGAGCTGAGGCTAAGCTAAATCTATAGCTAATAGCTACTGAACGGTTTTCTACGCTTTTCTAGTTATTATAAAGATGCTATGTCGTAGTAACTTTTTTTGTCTGTATATTTTTTCAAGAATTCTGTTCTCCATCGTTACCGCTGCGAATCCTGCAGCACTAATTAACGTGGAGAGCTCAGCGCGTGAAAAATGATGGGTCGGTATCCCACCCCGCACCAAAGTGCCAGTTTCTACCTCCTGCCCGCAGTTAGACCTCATGTCTTTGTCACCGATGACCTCGAGAAATGCTAAGCCGTGTGGCTTTAAGACCCTGAAAAGCTCTCGTACGGCAACTTCTCTCTCACGGCGAGAAAGATGGTGGAGCACCCCAAAGCACGTGACGGCATCGAAGCTGGAACCGGCGAACGGAAGACTTCTAAGATCAGCCTTAACAAGCTGGTAAGGGCCGCAGAGAGTTCTGAGGGCTACGCATGATATATCAATGCCAAGAACATCAAAACCCGCTCTCACGAGCGGCACGAGATATCTGCCTGTCCCACAACCAACGTCGAGGATGGATGCCCCTTGTCGCATGCTTTCCGTGATAGGAGTGATATCATAGGGCCCACGCCAATAAGAAGGTCTCATATCGTATTGCTCATTCCACGTTATTGCCATGTTCTGGTTATAGTGCGAAAAAAATTCATTGGACACGTTATTCTCTGACCTCTTCTCTTCCACTGGAATTTTTTTCAATCGCCTGAATAACTAAAAATATGCCTTATTTTCAGTTTTTACGCTCATAATCAAGGTTTGGACTAAAATTATATAAACGTTAAACAATTACCACTGTAAGATGATTAAAGTTATGGCGGTCGGCGGGTCGGATTCCAGCGGAGGGGCAGGAATCCAAGCAGATATAAAGACATTTGCTGCCCTTAGAGTTTACGGTACTTCAGTGATTACGTCGATTACCGCTCAAAACACGCTTGGCGTGTTCAACACCTATGATCTCCCTCCCGATGTAGTGGCCGATCAGATGGAGACGGTAGTAACTGACATCAATGTTCAGTATGCAAAAACAGGCATGCTTTCAAACGCTGATATAACGAATGCTGTAGCCGATATTATGCAGAATTACAGCATACCACTCGTCGTGGATCCAGTTATGGCCGCTGAAGCCGGAGGTTCACTTGTAAAGGAGTCGCTTAGAACAGTTGTTGAAAAGCTGCTGCCGCTTGCAACGATGGTTACGCCAAATATAAAAGAAGCCGAAGTCCTGTCTGGAACCACCATAAATCATCTCGACGATATGAAGCGAGCCGCCCACGAAATATGCGCTCTTGGCCCTAAATCTGTTATCGTGACAGGAGGACACCTTACTGGATCTGATGTGTTGTACACTGGCGAATTTGAGATACTGAAAGGAAGCATCATTGAAGGCGGCACGCATGGCGCTGGCTGCACCTTTTCAGCTGCAGTTACGGCATTTCTCGCTAAAGGGTACAGCATCAATCAGAGCGCATCAATGGCAAAGGCGTTTGTAACTGATGCTATTAGCAATAGTATTAAAGTGGGAAGCGGCGTAGGGTCTGTGGATCAGGCTGCAACAATTTTTGAGAAATCTGAACGTTACATCGCCATCCGTTGCGTGCAAAGAGCCCTCCATGCGCTCAGGAATATGAGTCCCCAACTCATACCTGAAGTCGGTAGTAACCTAGTTATGGCGACTTCAAACCCCAAAAGCCAGGCAGATGTAGCCGGTGTTAGCGGAAGGATCGTACGAGTCGGAAAGAGGGCAGTACCCGTTGGATGCACAGAGTTCGGGGCGAGTGATCACCTGGCCAGAATTGTGCTCACTGCTATGAAATATGACGCCGATCTGAAAAGTGCCATGAACATACGGTACTCGAGTGACATAATTAAAGCGTGTGAAGACCTTGGCCTGACAATCGCCACGTTCGACAGAGCTGATGAGCCGGAAGAAGTGAGCACAATGGAGTGGGGAGTAGCGCAGGTGATGGAATCTGCCATAGCAAAGGATAAAAAGGTGCCGATGGTAATATACGACCGTGGCGGCCTCGGGAAGGAGGCTATGGTCCGTGTTCTCGGAGCGCTGGCAACGGAGGTCGCTGACAACGTTATGAGGATCTCATCAATGATGGAGAATGAACAGCCTATCGAATATTTCAAGGTAAAAGGGCAGTTCCTGTAAAACGATAAAGGGGGTGGCAAAATAGGGAGTATCAGACCTACATACATAAAGAGCATCTCAGCGGAGCTCCTCAGAGGGCATCGAGATGTATTCGGATCCGATTATGAACAAAACAAGTTATTGGTGACTGAATACACCAATATCGAGAGTAAAAACATTAGAAATAGGGTTGCTGGGTACATCACTCACAAGATTAACATCGGCAACAGGAGAAAAGGATGATATTTGAAGGCGTATATCCTGCCCTGATTACGCCCTTTACGAAGGATAAGAAACTCGATATTGAAGGACTAAAGTCAAATATCGAGCATTTGATGGCCGGAGGTGTGGCCGGGTTTGTGCCCTGTGGCAGCACCGGAGAATCGGCAACGTTGTCATTTAATGAACATAAGGCGACTGTAGATGCTGCAGTTGACGTATCGAACGTGCCAATTATAGCAGGTACCGGTTCAAATAACACCACAGAGGCAATAGATTTAACAAAGCATGCTCAGGATGCGGGAGCCGATGCAGCGCTTCTTATTGTTCCGTATTATAACAAACCCATGAAAAATGGTTTGATCGAGCACTTTAGCGCTATAGCAGACGCCACTGAATTTCCGCTAATACTGTATAACATTCCGGGGCGTACTGGGATTAACATGGATCCGGAGACCATTAGCGTGTTGGCCCACGAATATAGCAATATTATGGGGGTCAAAGAGGCTAGTGCTAACTTCAGTCAGATTTCAGACGTTCTAGAGCTAACGCAGGGTCTTGAATTTTACGTGCTCGCTGGGGATGATAGCCTGACGCTTCCTATGATGAGCCTTGGAGCAACGGGTGTGATATCAGTCGCGGCTAATATATTGCCGAAGAAAATGACAAAGCTCGTCAGGCTCTGCCTTGATGGGAACTACACCGAGGCGAGAAAACTTCACTTTGAGCTTTCACCGTTATTCGGGGCGTTATTTATCGAAACGAACCCGATACCGATAAAGAAGGCGTGTGATTTGATGGGACTTGCCGGTGGGCCGATGCGGTTGCCGCTCACCGATATGCAGGATTCAAATGTCCAAAAGCTTAAGTCGGTCCTTTCGATATATACCGATGCGTAGAGGTTTTAATTCCAAGGAGGCTTCTACGAGGTGTTACATCTATGAACGATGGCACAAAAATTAGAGTGGCAGTGACGGGTGCTTGCGGTAGAATGGGCTCTTTAATTGTAGAAAACGTCAAGAAGGCACCTGATATGGAGCTCGTAGCTGCGTTTGACAGGAACATCTGCAATGATGCAGTCACCGATACGTCAAAGCTCTCGGAGACTCTACACAGAGTTAAACCTGAAGTCGTGATCGATTTTACGGAAGCATACTCCTCAACTGAAATTATCAAAACAGCCGCAGCAGCGGGGATTCGGCTTGTTGTCGGCACGACAGGTCATTCCGCTGATCAGCGCGAGGAGATACGAAATGCTATCGATGGGAAGGTTGCAGCTTTGATATCGCCCAACTTTTCAATTGGTGTGAATGTTTTTTGGAGACTCGTAAAAGAGGCGTCTGAACATTTGCCATGGTCAGACTACCCTGCGGAGGTCATTGAAGCCCATCACAAACACAAGATAGATGCGCCGAGCGGCACGGCCGTAAAAGCAATGGACGTGATTAAAGAGGCAGGAGGAGAGCGACAAATAGGCTCGTATTCAATTCGGTCTGGAGATATCGTTGGCGATCACACTGTGCTCTTCATTGGTGATGGTGAGCGACTTGAGATAACGCACAGAGCCCACAGCAGACAGGCGTTCGCAAGCGGAGCGATGATGGCCACGCGCTTTGTTGTGGCCAAACCACCAGGTATGTATTCTATGGATGACTTGATGGCTGAAATGAAAGGCTAACAAAAGGCATTAGCTAGCCATTGCACGCCTGAAACGCCGTCCTATGCACACAAGCACAAGATCCAGCAATTGGGCGCACGCTAAATATCGCGGCTATCTTCGTGGTATTAATGAATTAACAGCAGAATTTTGAGCCCCATACCTCTATAAACTCGTTTCGGTAGTTTGAGGAAGACAGTTGAAGTACGACGTAATAAGTGACGTGTTAGTCATAAATGGATGCTTTGAAGCACTCAGTACCGGAGTGGACGGCGGCAGAAGGTGCGTGAACTATATATTGAATATTCAGGTCCCGCGCAATTTTTCCCACGCCGATCCCAAAAGTTACATAAATGATGTTGCTAGTTCCTTGCATCTCGATGGTGACTACGTAGCATTGTTGACAGCCGTCGCGATGAAAAATGTCCAAGTTGTAGAGGAGGATTACATTACTGTTTTTGCAACGGCAGGGGTTACGCACCCTCGCTCTATAGGTACGATAAATCTGATCATTGTGTCGTCAAGGGAGCTACGTGAAGGTGCAATGGCGAACATCATCATCACGGCTACCGAAGCTAAGACAAGGGCTCTATTTGATTTAGGTCTCACGTTCACAGGTACCACGACCGATGCCGTTGTGGTGGCATTTGAGCGAGAGTCGGTTGGAGAGACGGTCATATATGGTGGGCCCTCCACTGAATTTGGAAAAAAAGTCACGCAGATGGTCCGGCTTGGAGTTAAAAATGGTCTAATTGCGCAGCACGGGAATAATATTAAAGAGCTGGCGAAATACACGGGCTGAATAACTGTTTATCACTTTGAACCAGACAGTTTGTGTCCTCACTGCAGAGCGTGTACGAACCACTCACAGGCGCAGTTGTAAAGCACTGTTTTTAATGTACGACGATAGAGATCTACGATTCCGCCACCAATAGCAAGAATTAAATGATAACACCACCACACCACTCACTCGCGATAACCATGCTTACCGGAATTACCATAACCCCCCTCACCACACACGCCGACGAACGCGGCTTCTTCACCGAGATCATACGGCAAGACTGGCTCCCCGACGACATTCAGCAGTCCAATTTCTCCATCACCTACCCAGGGACGATACGGGCTTGGCACCGGCACACACGCGGGCAGACAGACTACTTCATCGTACTAGCCGGAGCACTACAGCTCTGCGGATACGACGATCAAACAAACGAGCTCACCGAAATCATATCAACAGGAAACGTCCTACAGATCGTCCGGATGCCCGGCCACTACTGGCACGGCTTTAAAGCGGTGGGAGACGAACGGGTCCACCTCATCTACTTTACCACTGCACTCTACAACTATGCAGATCCTGATGAAGAGCGGATGCCATGGGACGACGCTGGCGTGACCCCCTCGCTAATAAACGGGAGGACTGATGACCCGCGGTGTAATGCGCCATGGGACTGGTGGTATCGCCCGTTTAAGTAGCGGCACGCTTGTGCCAATTGCCAGCATTCGATTCTTCAGATAGCAGCATTCAGTTAATCCTATGAGGTTGACAAAAAAGCCCCGGGAGGGATTTGAACCCTCGACCTATTGATATCCTGCCGCGTAAAATGATCGTTAAGTAATCACTCTACGTACCTAGTATCGAAAACAACAGATACAAGTCAATCGCTCTTCCAAGCTGAGCCACCGAGGCGATATATATTGGTGATTTCATATATATGTCAGCTATTTATACATTTTTGTGGCGTCTTGCTCCTCACTGTAAGCTAGGCGTGTCAGACTACTCCTCCCCATTATCCATCTTCAGTCTGGCACTTCGCATCCACAAGTGCCATTATCCCAGGGAGTGTCTCACCCGCTAAAAAATCTATGCACGCTTTGCCCCCTGTCGAAATGTGCGTTATGTGCTTATCGATGCCAATTCTCCGCGCTGCCGCAGCAATATGCCCTCCACCTAAGATCGAGAGCTTCGACTGTGCTGCCGCCTTTAATGTCTCGTCGGTGCCTAGCGCAAAAGCCTTTTGTTCAAATACACCTGCCGGTCCATTTATCACGACAGTTCCTGCGGCTTTAAGTTCACGTGAGTACGCCACGACCGTCTCTATTCCGATATCATAAATAAGGCACTCTGTTGGCAGGTCCGCAAGATGCGCATCTAAGCGGTTCCCATTGTTGTTTAGCGCAACGTCAATTGGCATCATAATCTTGCCGTCATGCACGTCTATGAGCTTTTTACACACGTCAACGCAGCCCTCATAGCCTAACGACTTGATATAATCAACGTTCGGACGGCCAATATCAACGCCTGAAGCTGCCAAAAAAACGTTTGCAACAATCCCCGTTGCAAGCACTTTGTCCGCGCTGCCCTGTGAGAGGACGTGCTCAATGACCTTAATGCTGTCATCAGCCTTTGTCCCCCCAAGCATAAATATTCTCGGTCTTTGCGAAGTCGTAAGGGCTTTCGTGAGCATATCCACCTCTTTTTCCATCAGCTTTCCAGCACCTGACGTTAAAACGAGGGGGAAGGCTACTATCGATGTTTGAGATCTGTGGGCCGTGCCGAAGGCGTCGTTAAGGTAAAGGTCAGCTACTAGGGACAACCTCTTCACGAGGTGCGTTTTGGCAAGGTCATCAGTCGGAGCTTTAAGCACCTCTTCAGAGCTAAACCTCAAGTTCTCAAGCAAAACAACCTCACCATTGTCCATTTCTCGTATCGTCAGCAGTGCGTGTGAGCCGAAGATATCGTCGACGTACATTACGCTCTTTCCTAAGAGCGATGAGAGCTTCTTTGCGTGATTTTCCATCGTGGTGAAATCTTTCTTGCCAGGACGGGACTGATGAGCAATGAGGACCACCTTAGCATCATCTAACGCTCTAATGGTCGGTATATGGCTCCTAAACCGTATGTCGTCCAGAATCTCACCATCTGGACCAATCGGAGAGTTCAAATCGACGCGAACCAAGACGACTTTGTTATGGGTATCGAGATCGTCTATGGTAAAAAATGGAGGCATGTCCCATGGGTATGTTAAAATGTGTGATATATAGGTATCTAAATCCTCTTTTAGTCGAAAACAGATGAGTTTCGTTGTCGTTTTTCTATAAAGACCGAGGTGAAGGGGCTCTTTTCGATGCTGAGATGCCCTCGGTTCACGTCATACATGCATGCTTTGCAGCCAAAAAGACGAGCATAAGAGCGTTATGACAATCCAGTTGTTGTTAACTAAATCGAATTTATCTCGTCGAACCTTGCGAATAGCTCTCCAAACTCTTTGCTTGACTGCTGGAAGAACGTAGAGATTGGTATTTCAACCGGGCACGCGTCTTCACACTGTCAGCAATTCACACAGTCATTTGCCATGTGAGCAGCTCTCGTAAATTGGAGCTTCGGAGAAGGGGGCAGCTCTCCTGATTCAAACCAGAGTGGCTCTTTGCTCTCAAGCTTGCACTTATCACACACAAATACAGGGCACGCGTTCACACAGCCGAGGCATTTAATGCACTTTGCAAACTGTTTGAGCCAGAACTCGTTCTTCGCTTCAGGTGTCACGAAATCGTGATCCTGCCACTGTGCGCCTAGTTTGAGCATTACCTGCTCTGTTTTTTCGCGAAGCTCAATGCCCTTTGGACTCAGATCCTTTGCTATTAATGCATTATCTCGTATTGCATCTTCGAGTAGCTGCGCACCAGCCTTTGTGCAGACCTCTACGAAGGTGGCCTTTCCCACATCCATACCTATAACACCCCAACTTCCACATGCAAGATCCGCCATCCGGGAGATCTTAACTTCACAGCGGCGGCAATTGCTTCGGCGCCCGTATCCCTGCTCTTCGAGATCATCGATTTTAAGTCCTTTGGTTTGATGGTCATTGGTCTCGAGAATGAGGTTGCCCTTTGCGATTTCTTCTTTCATAATATGCATCGGATTTATCCCATAGAACCTTGTTATCATCTCTTGCGCTTGGACAGGCGAGAAGGTTCGACTGCAGTTAAGGCCGATAAGGAAGAGGTTCTCGTTGCTTATGACACCTTTTTCACCGAGTTTTTGTATGGCCCAACAATCGCAGCCAACGCCAACAACCGCCACTTTCATATCCTTAGCAAGATTGAGGTATTTAAACAGAACCGTCGACTGCATTATCGGCGCGCAGTAAAGAGAGCCAGAAAGTTCTGTGATATTCGACGGATCTGTAATGAGCACAGGAATGCCGTCGTAGTGGTCAGCCCCGCGGTGCATCGCGAGGGCTGCGTCGACGATCTTCCTCTCTAACAGGTACCTCAGAATTGCCGTTACCGCACCGCCGTACTCGCCTTTCACGCGGAGGTCGCTGTCCGCTGCCTGAATGTAAAACATGTCTCCAATGTTAACCAGTTTCACTCACCTCACCTCACCTCACCTCACCTCATGTACCAGTTCTACCGCCACCGCACAGAACTTTAGTTCTGGCATCTTCGAAAGCGGGTCTAGCGCCGTATTCGTTAACCTATTAGCAGGGCACTCCTTGAAGTGGAATGGCATGCTCACCACTCCCTTTGGGATATCATTGGTAACTAATGCTATCGTCTCAACTTCTCCACGCCGGCTTTTCACCCTTACCCTTACCGAATCACCCCTCTGTATTGAAATCCCGATAGCAGCCGCATCGACTGGATTAATCTCGACGTACCCTGTCGGGACTTCGGCGTTAAGCGCTGGTGATCGTCTCGTCATGGTTCCCGTATGGTAATGGAACAAGATACGTCCAGTCATCAGGACGAACGGGTACTCCTCGTCGGGAAGCTCTGCTGGAGGCACGTAGTCTATCGGGAAAAATGTTCCGAGACCATCTCGCGAACTAAACGAATCTACGTGTAAAATTGGCGTTCCGGGGTGTTCCTCTGTTGGGCACGGCCACACAAGACCCTCAGGTTTTTCCAGTCTCACATAGGTCATACCACCGTATTGAGGTGTGATTCTGGCCATATCGGTAAACACATCCTCAGTGCTCGTAAAATCGAACCCTGGCACGCCAAGCGTATGTGCAAAAGCCGTTATAATTTCCCAATCTGCCTTCGCATCTCCTGGTGGGTCAACTGCTTTTCTTATCCGCTGAACGCGCCGTTCAGCATTAGTAAACGTGCCATCCTTTTCAGCCCAGCATGCAGCTGGTAGCACGACATCAGCAAGTTCAGCGGTCTCTGTAAGGAATATGTCCTGTACAACAAGGAAGTCGAGCCGTTGGAGCGATGTACGGACATGAGTAATGTCAGGGAACGACAACATCGGGTTTTCCCCAAGAATGAACATGCTCTTTATCTTGTCACCGGCGGCACCTATCTGCTCTGTGAGCGTTAAGCCGGGGGTTGATGGCAACCCCACAACGCCCCAGGCTTTTTCCATCTTGCGGCGGTTCTCTTCTGCATCTACC
>Ga0187772_10000374_pt1 | contig 20132 bp, 19 predicted proteins | sample 0116_SJ02_MP15_2_FD_133137 | JGI IMG/M metagenome (GOLD analysis project Ga0187772, IMG submission 133137) | Tropical peat soil microbial communities from peatlands in Department of Meta, Colombia - 0116_SJ02_MP15_20_MG | ecosystem: Environmental > Terrestrial > Soil > Wetlands > Peat | place... | reverse complement strand
GTGGGTGTGGTGGGTGAACTGGAAGAAGCCCCCGAAGAAGCCCCGACCGTAGCCCCTGCTGCAAGGATGAAGGTTGAACCAGCCAAGCCGGTCCTCGTGAGCGAACATGCACTGGCAGCGCCTTCCGTTCGAGCTCTGGCAAGGGAATTAGGCGTTGACATCAATCAGGTGCAAGGGACAGGGCCCGAAGGCCGGGTCCTGGAGAAGGATGTGAAACAGTTTGCCGAGGGCAAAGCGAAACCCGCCGAAGAAGTGAAGGAAGTAAAGAAGGTCAGAAAGTATGACCTATATGGATATGTGGAACGTATTCCTTTGCGAGGGGTCAGGCGGTCCATTGCCAAAGCCATGGTAAAATCAAAATATACAGCCCCCCATGTCACGGCCATGGACGACGCGGACGTCAGCGAACTTTGGAAGATCCGGGAGAAGGAGAAGAAGGTGGCAGAGGGGAAAGGAATTAAACTGACGATCCTGCCGTTTATTATCAAGGCTGTTATCGCAGGCCTAATCGGACATCCTTATCTCAATGCCACCTTGGATGAGGAGACTGAAGAGATCCTCTTAAAAAAATATTTTAATATCGGTCTGGCGACCGATACCCCTGAGGGGTTGATGGTTCCGGTGGTCAAGAACGCCAAGGAAAAGTCCATCTTCGAACTGGCGCAGGAATCTGCTCAGCTGGCTGAAAAGGCAAGGAACCGAACCATCGACTTGGCCGACCTGAAAGGAGGAACCTTCACCATCACCAACTATGGCGCGGTGCGCGGGACCTATGGGACCCCGATCATCAATTATCCTGAAGTGGCCATCCTGGGTATCGGAAGAATTCAAGAGATGCCCATAGCGAAGAATGGGAAAGTGGTTGTCCGAAAAATCCTTCCCCTGTCCCTCTCCTTCGATCACCGGGTCGTCGACGGCGCTGAGGCCGCTCGGTTTCTTAACACACTCATTTCCCGCATCGAAGACCCCGATCTGATTCTCCTGGAGACGTAAGGTTTCTGTTTTTCAACGGAAGGACGCGTAGGGCGAGGGATGGAGGCTAGCGTGAAGAGAGTATCACGGAAATCAAAGAAAAGATAAACCAGGCCCTGGCACTCTTTTTCTTTGGCGGAGCCTGCTGCAACTGGAGGGTTTCCGGAGGGATCAGGCTTCTCAGATAACTTTCATACTGAAGGATAATATCCTTTGGATTGAGCATAAGATATCTGGCATAAACGCTGAGGAAGCCTTTGACGTATGGAGTCGCAGGAAGGAGATCATATCTGTCTTCTTCGATGGCCTTGAGGTATTGTTCCCTGACTTTGGTGAACTTAGAGATTTCCTCCAAAGAGATATTTCGCGTCTCTCTTTCTTTTTTCAAAAATTTCCCTGGAGACTCCATATTTCCTTGTGCTGAATGAAGATCCGAGTGGTTATTCGATTTCTCACATTGTTGCAACCGATTACACTGAAATGAAGAACATTGATCCAAATGTAAGCAATTGTCATGCCAAAAAATAGGAAGTGTAATACGTTGAAACTTATTGAGATTATGAACCGAGGAGATCAATGAATTACTGTTCTGTGCCGAATTTGGGCACGTTTGTGACTATTTTTCTGAAAGAAAGATGTAAGCTACGATTAAAAAAGGGGCGGGCCGTCCGGCCCGCCCCTTTGAAAGCGTTTTTTGCCTTGCCGCTACTTTTCTTCCCAGTAAGGTTGTACGCCATAGTATTTGTAAACGTTTTCCGCATAGCCATGATCGGTCATGTCGGCCATTCTAAAGGCAGGTGAGTCGGCCAATTTTTCCTTCGTTGTTTGAAGGGTAAACGTATTCCGGTCACTTTTTGACAATTCACGGAAAGGAACCGCAACCATTCTGCCTTCACTTCCTCCCACATCGGAAAGGACTGAGTAGACAACCTGATCGCTGCTGAAATCGATCACGAAATCATTGACCCGGGCAACCTCTTCCCCTCCGGAGGTTTGGACGGAAGAACCCATTAAGGCCGATGCATGAAACGCTGCCATGGGTATGGGTTGCACGGAATAGAGGAAACGGGTCTCAGCCCAATGGGTAAACGGTTCTTCCAGAAAAGGTCCTTCCGTGCTGAATTGGCCCGTGAAGTCTTCAAACTTGTTGAATACGTAAATGCCGTTACCGGTATGGGATATAGCCGCGAAAGGCACCGTCACCGGCCGAGCCCCTCTTCCCGGGACATCAGAAAGAACCACCTCTAAGACATGTCCGGTTTCTGAGTCAATCACTAAATCGCTGATTTGCCCCAGATAGTCCCCCTCCGTCGTCAGCAGTTGAGCGCCGATCACGTTACTCGCTTCCAGCGTATCCCAACCGGTGATGTCCGATTGCCCGTACATGGTGATCGTTCCCTCGGGGAATTCTTCGGAAGACGAGGTTCCAATACCGACAAATAAGAGACCAAATGCAAACACTGTTATGAGTGAAACCATTATTTTCTTCATGGTATAATCCTCCTTTCCCGTTGGCCTTCCTGAAAAGCCAATCTATTCTTTGATTAACAGATAATAATCGGATCTTTTGTTGTCAAGGGAACCTCTCGACGTATTGAAGGTATCCGCTCGAAAGTTTTTCCATCATACCTCTCCGGTCTTCGAGGCTCGGTAGTGTTTGCATGCCGAATTGTGAAGCCATTTCCCGTCTGGGTCCATTCTTAGATATCCGGCATTAAATTTCAATAGAATGTCTCCGGGTGAGGCATTTCATTTTTATATTGTTTATCAAAGGAAGAATGTATATATTAAAATAAAGGTATTCACGGGAGGTGAGTTATGTTTTCCAAGAAAAGCTCGTTTGCGATCATCCTGCTTCTTATTTTTCTGGTAGGATGCGCGGGAGCTCCTGTTCGGCCGCTGCTCAAAGAAAATCTCAGCATTCCTTCCGGCAAGATCGAGGGGAATCAATTCACCGGTATTCGGTACCCATTCAATGTTTCGGCCCCTCCGCAATGGACCATGACAACACAATTCCCCGATTTCATGCAAGAGCTGGGTTATGACAAACCTTCTCCGACGGATCAGGAACAGACGGAGTTATATATTTTTAATCCCCTGACTCAGTCGAACCTCCAGTTTGACTTTAGTCCTGCAAATCCTCACTTTGTAGCTAGCCAAGAAGTGATGGAGGCACTGGTCAATATGGGGGCAAGCAGCTTGAAAGACGAATGGGAGAAGGAAGGTGTCCGAGTCCAGGTCGGCCCAACAGAAACAGTGACTCTGAAGGGCGTTCAATACGCAGCAAAAAAATATGTTACGTACACCGTAAAGGGTGTGAAACGGGAGCAGGGGTGGATTTATGGGTTTACCGAACCCAATCAGATTTTCATCCTCTATATGATCATAGAAAAGGAAGGCACTAACGACCGTCAGGATATGAAGAGTATTTTGAATTCCTTCGAAGTGCTCATGCCGAAGAAGTAGAGCTTAGAAGAGAAAGGAGAAAAGGAAATGGCAACGAAACCAAAAGTGAAAGCGAAAGTTTATAAATGTGCGACCTGTGGTTTGGTGACGACTGAAAGGGGTCATCTCTGTCGTCCCAAAGAGGTCAAGAAAGCATACACCTGCGAGTATTGCGGCCTCACTGTCAGCGATCCAAGGCATGTCTGCAAACCGAAAGTTGCGAAATTGAACTATGTATGTGATGCCTGTGGCAGGGTGGCAGTGGGTAAGGAAGACGTGTGTCAACCTAAAAAGATAAAGAGTTAGATTGAGGAATTGCGAATTCAGGGATTGGCCATTTGCCCCCCAACAAAAAGTCAATCCCGAAAGGCCCTCAAACCTAATCGTTTGAAGGGCCTTGAATTTTTAGGGGTCATGGTTTCTGGCAGAAATATTGAATCTGAGATATGACGGAGGGCTTTCATGGAAAAGGTGGAGCTGAAGAAAGGAATTTATTGGGTCGGAGCCATTGATTGGAACATCAGAGATTTCCACGGCTATTCCACTCCTTATGGGACAACGTATAACGCTTATTTGATCCTGGATGATAAGAATGTGCTTGTAGACACGGTGAAGGCTCCTTTCTATCTTGAGATGCTGGGACGGATTTCGGAGATCATCGATCCATCAAAAATTGACGTGATTGTTTCGAACCATGTAGAAATGGACCACTCCGGGTCTCTCACGCAGATGGTCGACCGGGTTGGCCATCCCACCGTCATTACCTCTGAGAGAGGCCAGAAGGGGTTGACGAAGCATTATGATAAGTCACTGAAATTTAAGACCGTGAAGAGTGGAGAAGCGTTTTCGATCGGTCATCGGAGCCTGACCTTTGTGGAGGCCCCGATGCTTCACTGGCCGGATTCCATGTTCACCTATGTCAAAGAAGATCAGCTTCTCTTGCCCAACGATGCCTTCGGCCAGCACGTCGCCTCTTGCCAGAGGTTTGAAGATGAGGTCGGGGATGAGGTGATGAAACACGCCGCAAAATATTACGCCAATATCCTATGGCCTCTCGCGCCACTCATTTTGAAAAAAGTAGATGAGGTCGTGAAGATGGGCATCCCCATCGATATGATTGCGCCCAGCCATGGCCTCATCTGGAGAAAGAATCCAGGCCGGATCATTCAGGCTTATGTGGACTGGAGCCAGGGGAAAGCCGGGAATAAGATCCTCGTCATCTACGACACGATGTGGGGAAGCACGGAGGCCATGGCCAAGGCGATCCTCAAGGGCCTGATCGAGGAGGGCGCCGAGGCAAAGCTGCTCCATCTCCGGTCCAATCATCGGAGCGACATCGTCGAGGAGATGCTGGATTCAAAGGGGGTCCTTTTAGGCTCTCCCACTTTGAATAACGGGATGTTTCCGACGATGGGAGATTTTCTAACTTATATGAAGGGGTTGAGACCCAAGGGGAAGGTTTTCGGCCTCTTTGGATCTCATGGATGGGGAGGCGGAGCGATCAAGGAAATGAAAAGGGTTCTTGATCAGGAGAAATTCGAGATATGGGAGAAGGAGTTGCCCGTTCAATTTGTTCCAGGCGCGGAAGAAGTGAAAAGTGCGATTCAATTCGGAAGAGAATTTGCTGAAAAAGTGACTAAAATTAAAAGTGTCTAAAGTGCCTAAAGTTAATTTTAGTTTACTTGAAACTTTAGCTCACTTTAGTCACTTTATTGTCATCGTTGAAAATATGGAAGAGTTATTTGGAAGTTATAGCCCGACGGTTCTGGACCACCTAAAACATCCCCGGAATATGGGGGAGATGGAGAACCCGGATGGCGTCGGAGAAGCACAGAATCCCGTCTGCGGTGATACCATGCGACTCTTTATCAAAGTCGAAAGAGATCGGATCATCGAAGCGACGTTTCTGACCTTTGGGTGCGGGGGGGCTATTGCTTCTTCGAGCATGACAACAGAGATGATTAAAGGGAAGACAATTGAAGAGGCTCTCATGATTTCAGATCAGGTGATCGCGAAGGCCCTCGGCGGACTTCCGCCAACCAAGGCCCATTGTTCCACCCTGTCAGAGAAAGCCATCCAGGCAGCCGTTTTAGATTATCGGAAGAAAAAAGGACCTCGATGATTAATGGAAAATCCCTCTTGGCCCCCGAAGCTGTGAAATAATTCGGACAACGGGGCGGCAAGAACGCCTCCAAAGTTTTGCAAATGCGGGGTACTTGAGAGGGTAAAGGTGACAAACGTTTGCCAGTAGTCAACAGGTGTTAGAGTTTTTCATTGTGAGTAGTTAAGAGGGGATTCTCGAAAAGGAGGAGGATGACATGATCGAAAGGGAGTCAGCCGTTCGCTTGTTAAGAAAAGTGGTTCAGGAATCCCCTGCGGATCAGACGGAAGCCATCCTTTTAACGGAGGATTCGTCACTCACCCGTTTTGCCGGCTCTGCCATTCACCAGCATGTGGCGGAGAGAAACCAGACGGTCATCCTCCGGGTGGTTTCGGGGAAAAGGATCGCCGTGGTCACAACCAATATTTGTCGGGCCTCGTCATTAAAAGAATCTCTTGAAAAGGCGATCTCCCTGGCCAAGGTTCAGCAACCAAACGATCAGTTTATTTCTTTGCCAGGGCCAGAATCCATCCCTGAGATCAAGACTTTTTCTCCAAATATCGGCCGCCTCACACCCAATACCAAGGTAGGGATGATCAAAGGCTTATTGAGGCGAGTAAAAGAAAAGGGGTGCAAAGGCTCCGGCGCTCTTTCGAACGGAGAGGTTGAACTGGCCGTAGTCAATTCCCTCGGCGTGGAGGCCTATCAGGGATTTTCCGACCTGTTCCTCCATCTGATCGTGGAAAACGAGATAAGTTCCGGCTATGCGAGCTTTGTGTCGAGAGATCCTGATCAATTAGACGTCGATTCCTTGGCCCGAGAGGCAGTTGGAAAGACCTCCGGGGAAGAACCGACTCAGATTGAACCAGGGGAATATGAGGTTATTCTAGAACCGTACGCGGTGAGTGAACTCTTATCCTTTCTGGGCTATCTGGGTTTTCATGCGCTCGCTGTCCAGGAAGGTCGAAGTTTTTTCTCTAACCGATTCGGAGAAAAAATGGTGGATGAAAAGATTACCGTCTACGATAACGGTCTTGACCCGGAAGGATTGCAAGTTCCTTTCGATTTTGAAGGCGTTCTGAAGAAGAAGGTCATTTTTTTTGACAAGGGGGTGGCGAAAGAAGTGACCTACGATTCCTTCACTGCAGGTCGGGAAGGAAAGAAATCCACCGGGCATGGCTTGATCGCACCCAATACGGAAGGCCCCATTCCGATCAACCTTTTTATGAAGGGGGGGGAATCCTCTTCGGAGGAGATGGTCAAATCTGTTCGAAGGGGAATTTATGTGACCCGCTTCCATTACACCAATGTGGTGGAGCCGATGAAGGCTGTCATCACTGGGATGACCCGAGATGGGACTTTTTTGATTGAGGGAGGCGAGATCAAGAGACCCGTCAAGAATCTGAGATTTACAGAATCTATTCTGAAAGCGCTTTCCCGGGTGACCGCTGTATCGAAGCATCGAAGAATTTGCTCGGAAGGGACGGTCTATTCAAGGCGGTTTGTTACCGGCACGGTAGTCCCTGCCGTCAAAATAGATGGGTTTAATTTTTCAGGGGTATCCGCAATATAAGTGAGCTAAAGTGTCGCCTTTAACTCTAGTCACTTTTAAAGAGGTAAGGTTATGAAAGATCTTATCCAGAACATTCTCGATCTCGCAAAATTAAAAGGCGCGGACTATGCCGATATTCGAATCGTCCGTCGCCAGAGCGAAGAGATCGAGGTGAAGAACGGGAAAGTCGAGGCCTTGACCCACGATGAGGATTTCGGCTTCGGAATCAGAGTGCTTTTCCAAGGTGCCTGGGGATTTGCGTGCAGTTCAAGAGTGACCCGGACGGAGATGGGGGCAGTTTTTGGGAAGGCCCTGAAGATTGCCAAAGCCAGTTCAAAGGTCAAAGGGAAGGAGATCGTCTTCCTCCCTGCTTCTCCAGTAGTTGATCGATATAAGACCCAGATTTCTATCGACCCCTTTGGCGTCGCTCCCGAAGCGAAACTCGACCTTCTTCTGAAGGCCGATGAGATTATGCGCAGAAACAAAAGGGTGAAAATCTCCGAAGCTTTTTCAGGTTCATATAAGACAGAGAAGACATTTGCTTCCACGGAAGGTTCTTATATCGAGCAGGAGATTATCGAGTGCGGAGCGGGCATCTCCGCCACAGCCATTGAGGGAGACGAGGTCCAGGTCCGTTCGTATCCCAACTCTTTTCGGGGTAATTTTGCCACCCAGGGGTATGAGTGGATTGAGAAATTAGCCCTTCGAGACAGGGCAGAGAAGATCGCTGACGAGGCTGTCCAACTTCTTTCAGCGAAGCCCTGCCCATCGAAAACAACCACGTTGATCTTAGATAGTTCTCAGCTGGCCCTTCAGATCCATGAATCCGTCGGCCATCCCATTGAGCTGGATCGAATTCTCGGGACCGAGGCGAGTTATGCCGGCACCAGTTTCTTGAACACGGAGATGGTGGGCCATTTTAAATATGGTTCGGAATTGGTGAACATCGTTGCGGATGCCAGCCACCCCGGCGGATTGGGAACCTTCGGTTATGATGACGAAGGGATAAAGGCTCAAAGAGTTCCCATTATCTCTCGAGGGACCTTAATCAATCTTTTGACGTCGAGGGAAACAGCCCATCATCTCGGAAAAGAGAGCAATGGGACGATGAGAGCCGACGGCTGGAATCGTATTCCTTTGATCCGGATGACGAACATCAATCTGGAACCCGGAGCGTGGACGTTAGATCAGATGATCGCCGATACGGAGGAAGGGCTTTTCCTGGCAACCAACCGAAGTTGGTCGATCGATGATAAGAGGATCAATTTCCAATTCGGAACCGAGGTCGGCTGGGAAATCAAAGGAGGCAAGCTTGGCGAAATGGTCAAAAATCCCACCTATACCGGGATTACTCCAAAATTCTGGAGTTCTTGTGACGCGATTGGAGATCGAGATCACTGGCAGATGTGGGGGACGCCAAATTGCGGGAAGGGTGAACCGGGCCAGGTAGCGCATGTGGGCCACGGCACAGCGCCGGCCCGGTTTAGGAATGTTCAAGTAGGAGTGATGAAAACATAAGCACCAAATCCCAAGCACCCAATAACAAACAAATTCCAGTTAACGAAATTCGAATTTCAACACGGGTCATTTTGGTCATTGGATATTGAGTATTGAGATTTATTTGGGATTTGGAAATTGGGATTTCTATTTTTCTTTTTTGGTGACGTCTATCGCGTATCCTTCTCGAAAGCCTTCGACAACCTTCTCCGCAACTTTTTGGGTGGCCTGGAAAATCTTTTTCAACCCTTCCTTAAATAATTCTTTTGCTTCTTCGAGATCTTCGTCTTCTTCTTTCACCACGGCCCCATTGTTTTGAACTTTCAGCTTTGAGCTTTCATCCTATTTCGGCGGCAGCTGCATCGTTTTCATCTTCTCGATCTGGGCTCTGATTCGTTGGGCTCTTTCGCTATTCGGATCAACCTTCAGGTAGTCTTCCCAGGCCGTGATCGCCCCTTTTATATCATGTTTGTCGTGGAGGAGGACGATGCCGATATTGTATCGACTGTTGGCATGCTTCGGATCGCTTTGGGCTGCCTTTCTGAACTCTTCGAGGGCTTTATCAAATTGTCCCGTCTTCCGATACATGATCCCCATATCTGTCCTGACATCCGGGTTATCCGGTTTGACGGCCAGATAACGGCTGTAGGCCTCAATGGCCTCTTTAGGTCGGTCAGAATCAAAATAAAGGTTCCCTAACTCCACCCAGGCTGGAAGGTTTTTGGGGTCTTTTTTGACGATCTCTTTCAACGTTTGGATCTGAGAAGCCACTTCGACGGAATCGCGAGCGGGAGGAGTGGGCGCGGAAAGAGCCGGCGCCGGAGCCCCCGCAGGAGCCATTGCAGGTTTTTGGACCATGGCAGTCTTTTGTGTCCCTTTGGTAATCCAGAGAATTCCCACTGTTGCTCCGCCGACGAATCCAACGATAAGTGCGATGACAATATACAAAATTACAGTTTCTTTTCTCATCTAAGATTCTCCTTTTTCTATGAAATATTATCTTAAACGGGTGGAATAAGCAAACGCAAGGTGATTTCAAAGCCATCCTGTAAGGATTCAGGTTTTCTGTAGAAGTGGACAGGAAAACTTTGAGGAGTTGGTCAAAAGGCGGAAGAGTTCAAAATTCCTTTGATTTTGTCGATAATGTAAGGTTTCTCTACATAGGCCCAGGCCCCTTTTTCTTTGGCTATCCTTCCCGTCTCTTCATTTCCCTTTGCTGTGATGATAATGACCCGTGGCGGAGGCTGAGCCTGTTTAGCCATTTCCAATACCTCCCATCCATCAGACTCTGGCATGATCAAGTCGGTGATGATGAAGTCGAAGTGCTGTGCTGCGGTCGCCTCGATGGCCTTCTTCCCATTCTCAACTGAAATAACGTCATAGCCTTCCTGACACAGGGCCTGGGTCAGGGACCATCGGATCAAATATTCATCATCAGCCACTAAAATTTTACAAGTTTGAATGGCGGCACTCCCCTAAAAGGCCATTATTCCAGTCCGACATCCGGACCGAGTTCTTTGGATACGCGGCTGCTTTATTGAGCAGAAAGTCTTCGGGCTTCACTGTTTTACTAGCAAAATGTATACCCTGAGTAAGCCCTCCGTCATAAATCTTCCCAAATCGCTTAACTCCTTAATGTGAATTACTGTTTTCGTTTCTCGCTGCTCCTGAAAATCGGGGGAGGGTGAATTTTATTTAATAGAATTAGGTTATTTTCCGCAGAAAGGTGAGTAAATTTGCGCAATCGAGATTGCTTATTTCATACAACACCCGGGAAAACTGCTCCTAATCGATATTGTTAGAGAAGCTGGAAGTCTTGACGAAGTGTCACGGTTGGGTCAGAATAGAGATAAGACGGAGGATAGAGATGAAAAAAGGAATATGGGTTTTAGCACTCTTAATACTCCTTTCCCTGTCAGCAATTGGTTTCTCGGCATCTTTTAAAGTTTACCCGGGAGCCAGATTGGAGGATGTTTACGAGGCAAAACCATCAGAGGCCGGGGCCAAAACGCCAAGTTCCCCCAAAGTTATCATTTTTACGACCGATGATCTGTTTGAGAACGTGGTCGCTTTTTATCGCAGTGTTGCGAAAGAGTACAGGGTGCCGGGAATGGGGAGAAACCCTGTTAAACTTTCCTCCGGGCAGGAACTTAAAGAAGCCTACTTTATCCTGGACGCCGGGGGCGATTTGAGTTCTTCTAAACACTGGATAAAAATTCAGCGGCCTTACCTGGACAAGGGCAGACCGGGAGATCCTTTTTACGGAAAATCCGAGAAGACCCGCGATGTGACTGCAATTATCGAAGAAGACAAGAGAAGTTATCCCTAAAAGACACCTGCCATTCCAGAACGTCATAAACCTTCCTTGACTTTTTTATTCGTTTGAGAACTTCTGGACGAATTAATAGATAATCTTTATTTATTGCTTTTTTTGGAGATTGATATAGAATGGCATTGCTCGGGGGGAATAAAATTGTCAAACTTCTGGGAAGGAAAGGAACCTTGCTGAAAGGTGTTAGAGTGTTCGGCATACGTTTATCGAAACTGCCCAGCCTATCTTTATCCGGAGCGACCGTGCTCGGAAATTGCTTATACGAAATGTGAGATTCTGCTCGGAATTAAAAAGGATTGTCAAAGTTGCAAGGTTTTTAAACTTTATTCTGAGTCAAAAACCGATGTTCGTTCACCCATTTCGTCAACAAAAACCTCTTCGTAGAACAAAAAAGTAAGACATCCTCCTCCATTTCTAAATCCGAAATCCGTTTCTTCTTATCTATTTAAGTCGGATCAAACCATGGATCAAGAGCAGCATCCTAAATCGAAATTCAGGAGACGCAATTATTGATTTTTGGGTAGTAAAAAGGTATAAACTTTTAGAATCCTCTTTAAATGTTTGTGGATTTTTTAAAAAATCATTAAGGTTTTTTTAGGAGATTCAATGCGGTTTCCCCTCGGACAAACCTCTCTCGTGTTTAAGGTGATCTTTATCACCAGCCTCATCTTGATTTTTGCCATTTCTTTCAATGTCTGGTGGAATACAAGCCTTCACGAAGCCAGCATAGAAAAATTAACTCACGAAAAAACAAAGATCATTGCGGAATTTATCGAGGAGAATGTCATCCGGGCGATGGAGAAGGGAAGACATTTTGATATACACCGCATTTTGAGGAATTTCGCCGTTTATAAGGATGTCCGGAAGATTTCTCTCTTCAGTATCGACGGGACGATTAAGGCTTCGACGCAGGAAGACGAATTGAATAAGAAGGTGGGGGACTTCGAATTCTATTTGGGAGACCATCATTTTATTCGGGAAGAGATGGTTCAGCTGAAAGATGGAAGAAGAGGAAGAGAGAGAGAGAGAGTCTACTATTTCAATACCCCCATTTTAAACCGGCCGGAATGTTTTCAATGCCATGACAAAGAAAACAAGATTATCGGGGTCCTGACCGTGGCCAATTCCTTGAGAGAAATGGATACGATGATCTCGAAGATTGAGGTCCACTCGATTATCCTTGCAGTCATTATCATCGCGTTCTTATCTTTTGTATTAGGCTTCCTCTTTTTGAAATTTGTCAACATTCCGATCAAGAAACTGACTGAGACGATGAGGAAAGCGGAGGAGGGAGATTTGAACGTAAGGGTGAACGTGAAGAGCAGAGATGAGATGGGAAGTCTGGCCGAAAATCTCAACATCATGATCGAGAAGCTCAATGTGGCAAAGCAAGAGGCGGAGCAATATCATCGGGAACTGATTCAAAGGGCTAGCCGGATGGCCACGATCGGAGAGCTGGCCTCCGGAGTTGCCCATGAAATTAGGAATCCATTGGCAGGTATCCAAGGGGCTATCCAAATCCTGGCAGAGGGATTTCCGAAAGAGGATCCTCGGACGCAAGTGACCGATGAGATTCAAAAACAGATCCATAAATTGGAGCGACTGGTGAGGGACCTTTTGAACTATGCCAAACCTGTCCCGGCGAATTACCTGCCCACAGATATCAATGGACTGGTCGATAAAGTCCTCTCCTTCTTCGTTACCCAACGAGGAATGCCGGCGGATTACAAAATTGAAAAGAAATTATTTTCCTCCCTTCCCAGGACATTGATCGATCCAAGTTCCATGGAGCAGGCTTTTCTGAATATCATCCTCAATGCCCAGAAGGCGATGCCCAAAGGGGGGACGTTTACCGTGTCCACGGTTGCGCTTACCCAGAGGAAAGACGACGGAAAAGAGGTCCGTGAGGTCCAGATCATATTCGAGGATACCGGTGTCGGAATCCCGAGAGAAAACTTACCTAAGATTTTCAATCCCTTCTTCTCAACCCGTTCGGACGGAACCGGTTTGGGATTAGCCATTACAAAAAATATTGTGGAGCAACATGGAGGAAGGATAAAGGTGGAGAGCCAAGTCAATATGGGAACGAAATTTGTTATTACCCTTCCGGCCATCAACTAATGCATAGCGGAGAGCACATATTAAAGTGACTAAAATGCCTAAAGTGCCCAGAGTTAAAAGTGCTTGACGTACCATGAATAATAAGGAGTTCTCCAAATTACTCGAGAAAAGGACTCGGGATTTCGGGGTCAGGATTATCCGGTTATCAGCTTCTTTGCCCAATACACCTGAGGGAAGGGAGATAAGGAGACAGATTACCAAATCAGGCACTTCGATAGGAGCGAATTACCGTGAGGCAAATAGGGCAAGAAGCAAAGCCGATTTCAAAAGTAAAATTAGGATCTGTGAGGGCGAGGCAAGTGAAACTCAATATTGGTTGGAAATGATTGTTGAAGTAGGTTGGTCTTCTAAAGAAGAAGTGAAATTTGAATTTAAAGAGTGTGGCGAGTTACTTGCCATCTTTACTTCAATTAGCGGAAAATGGTGAAAGGAACCTTAGTTCACTTTAGTTCATCTTAGGCACTTTAGTCACTCAAGGGAATCGATGTCTGAAGCAAGAATCTTGGTGGTTGACGATGAATATTTGATCCGGTGGACCCTTCAGCAAAATTTGGAGAAGGAGGGTTACGAAGTCCTCGTTGCGGAAACGGGTGAGGAGGCACTGGAAAAAGTGAAGGAGGGAGCACCTGATATCGCTCTTCTCGATATCAAGCTGCCCGGCATGGACGGCTATCAAGTCCTCGAGAGGGCGTTGAAGATGGACGAGGGGATCGTCCCGATCATGATCACTGCTTACGACGAGGTTGATAAGGTGGTCAAAGCGATGAGATTGGGAGCTTTCGATTATATCAGCAAACCTTTTGACTTTAGTAAAGTCTATTTATCCATTGAGAAGGCGTTGGAAGCCTCACAACTCAAGAGAGAAGTCGGACATCTCAGAAGGGAAAAAAGAAATTGGTATGGGTTCGATAACATCGTGGCCGTCAGTCCGGAGATGGGAAGAGTTCTCCAGATCTCTGAAAAGATTGCGCAAAGCGAGGCGGCGACAGTGCTGATCCAAGGGGAGAGCGGAACAGGGAAAGAAGTGATCGCTCACCTCATCCATGAGCGGAGTCGAAGACAGAATATGTCTTTTGTTACTGTCAATTGTGCTAATTTCCCGGAACAGATGCTGGAGAATGAACTCTGCGGCCACGAAAAAGGAGCCTTCACCGATGCCAGGGAAGTGAAGAAGGGACTTCTCGAAGTGGCAGATAAAGGGACACTCTTTTTGGATGAGATCGGCGATATGAATCTGAACCTGCAGGGGAAAATCTTGAGACTGGTTGAACAGAAGACCTTCCGAAGGATAGGCGGCCTGAAGGATATTCAAGTAGACGTAAGAATCGTCACGGCAACCAATAAGGACCTTCTAAAGCTGAAGGAGGAAGGTAAATTCAGAGAAGATCTTTTCTACAGGATTAATGTTGCTTCCGTTAGGATTCCGCCGCTTCGTGAGAGGCCGAGTGACGTCCTTCCGCTGACGAAATACTTTATGCAAAGATACAGCGAGGAATTCCATAAGAATGTCCAAAAAATTTCAAAGGGTGTAGAGGATTTTCTCAGGAAGTATAATTGGCCTGGCAATGTCCGGGAGTTGAAAAATGTGATCGAAAGGGCAATGATCCTCGTTGAAGAAGATACTCTTCTGATGGAGCACTTACCCATAGAAATTCTTGGGCAGGCTTCGAAACAGGAGGGAGGCATCGAAGGAATTCGAATTCCTCCGGGAGGGATTTCGATGGAAAAAGTAGAGGAAGCCCTTGTGAAGCAGGCCCTTAAGATGACCAATGGCAATCAAACCAAAGCAGCCAAACTTTTGGACATCAGTCGAGATGCCCTCCGGTACCGCATGCAGAAGTTCGGCCTCGCCGAAGCGTAAACCGCCTGGCGCATAGGGCATAGGGCATGGCGTTAAGCGCCCCTTTTCTTTTTTGTCATTTCATCACCCCGTTTCCGGCTTCTAAATCGAACTCAGCCAGATATCGGTCCTCATCGGTTGATTCCTGATAGCCTTTGCGCATAAGGCTTTCTGTTCTTCTTGTTTCCCAAAGTCTAACCGCTTCTCCGATGATTTTGCCTTGAGGGATGTTCTCTTTTTTCAGGGTCGTGTGCTAACGATGGGGCGAACAGAAGGTGTCGTAATTCGGCAGCCTGTCCGAGAATTCTCGAGACATCCAATACAGCACATTTCCATTCTTGGGCATAAAGCAGTAGGCTATGAATAGGTCATTCTTGCTATGAAAAAAACCATACCTGGCTAGCAGTTGAGCCACAATCTGCTCGTCGCGGGTGGCGGCGAGAAGCATCCCTTTTTTTTGTTCGATATAGGGAAGAACGCTTGCCTGGAACTGGGGTAGCTGCCATTGCGGCCATGACGGTCGTAAGGCAGATTGCTTATCGAAGTAGTGGAGATCGTCGATATTGATTCTTGTCTCAGACCCAATCATTCTTGCCATCGCCAGTTGATCCAGCCAGAAAAATCCAGCGATATGACCCACTGTGTTAATCTGATATTCTTCCGCACGAAACCATTTGGGCAGTTTATCCAGTTGTTGCTGCAGGCGTTCAACATTAAGCGAGATCGGTTTAGGGGTAGCCAGGAGAAAAGCCTGATCGGAGCCATAGACATACCATAGTGTGGCATGAGGGAAGACGCGGCGGAACGTATTCAGATGTATCCTGAAGAGATCACCCCGCATGGAACCGAGCACGGGCACCCACTGCGCAAATACACCATCGGGGAGGAGACGTTTTTGGACGGCACGGTAGAATTCTTCTGTATAGAGGATCCAACTATCGTAGGCGCGCGGATGCGTCGAATCGCAAATAATCACGTCGTAGCGTTTGTTGCTTGTTACCAGGTAGTTTCGGCCATCGTCGTTGTGGAAATGGAATCGGCGTTTGTGAAAAACATCTCCGTTCACATCTGTAAACAAGTTGTTGATGTCTTCCACGTCAGGATTGAGATCGACCGTATCGAGCGAGACGACCTGATCGGAAGCCAGCACAGAGCCTGCCGTGATTCCAGCCCCAAAGGCGATCACCAGCACCTCCTTGGGTTTGTCGGCCTCATGCACCATTACCGGAAAAATTCCCAGCAGCTTGAACAGTTGGGTATGCCAATAACGCGTTGAGGCTTCCTCAACGCCGTTGAGGTACAAGTCGCGGTAGGTGCCCTTTTGGGGGTCGCTCTGGTCGAGGACGGTCACCACCGCCGCGCGTCCCTCGCGAATCAGTTTGACCTCCGTTGAACGCGCGCGGGTTGATTCCGCAATTTTCCTCGCATATAAGCCTATCATTTTCGGCAGTATCACTGTCATGACGAGCGCTAGCGAAGTAATGCTCAGAACGGCGATGAACCAGCGCCGAAAATTTCTGCCTGGGGAGAGCAGGTTGACGACACCTACAGCAGCGCAAATCAAAGACAGGCATATGAAGGCACCTTGCATTCCGATAATCGGGACCAGATAGTGGTTCACCAGGCCTGAACCGAGCAGGCCTCCTGCAGTATTGAGTGCATAAAGCGTGGCCGCCTCTTGCGTTGCCTCGCCACGCTTCTCCAGTTGGAGCATCCTGATCGCAATGGGCAACAGGGCGCCGATCAAAATTGTAGGACCGATGATGATCGCCAAGATAGGCAGTGGATTTCTGGCACCGGCATCAGCAAGCCTGGCGAACTGTTCAGTGCCGACCACCCAGTCGGTCAGGAGGAGATACGGTGTCACTAAGACAAAGGCTCCTGCCATAAGGGCGACGAAACCAAATAGGCTGTTGCCGCTGTTTGTGTCACGGCGTAATACCCCGTAGAGCCAGGTCCCCAGTACGGCACTGATCCCTGTTCCCAAAAGAAAGCCTGTCAGAACGAGGGGGAAGACCGATACAGTATTACCTAAGTACAAAATCCCCAATCTTGTTAGGAGAACTTCGTATGCGAGAGCAACGAATCCTATGCCGAAGGTTGCACAGTTGAGGAAACGGCGTAAACGACCGTCTACAGTTGGGTTACTCCCCTTGGGAAGCGGCACTGCGGCGGCCTCAGAGGGTTTTGACTTCGCAACCGTATTGGCCCCGAGTGCGCATAGAGCCGCGAGAAGGTAGAGGCCGAAGGCACAGATTAAGGTCGTCTGAACGCCGAACTCGAACAAGAGGTGGTACCCCGCCACAAAGCAACCCACGGCAGCGCCCAGGGTGTTGACACTGTACAAATAGCCTGTCCGTGCTGTTCGTCGTGATGGTGAATCGGGCGCTGCTCCGGCGATCATCGCCGGAAATGTCGCACCCATCAAGAACGCTGGCAGGATGAGGGCGGCCAGGCTCACGACCATGCGCACAATCGTCAAGGTGGCTCCATCGTTAACACTTTCTGCCAATGCTGTGAAGAGGCGGGACAGTAACTCAAATAGGAGTGGCGAGAGAAGGACATAGATCCCGACGGAAATCTCCAACAAGAGATAGGGCACGAGCGATACAATGCGTTTACCAAAGATCCTTCCCCCAACATAGCTCCCGAGTCCAAGCCCCCCCATAAAGACGACGATAATCATGGCGGTTGCGCTCATTGAATTACCCACGACCACGATCAGCATCCGATTCCACGTGACTTCGGCGATCAGACTGCTCGCGCCTGAGGCAAAAAAGGCAACGTAGATGGCGATCAAGAAAATGAATGAACGGAAGTTATAGGTCATCTGTCAGCTTCCATTTACGACTTCTGTCCTAAGGGCTATCGTTTTTTTCGGCCCTTTCTCGTGGAGGGTTGGATTTATCGAAAGGATCACAACAGCGTGGATAGCGCTACAACTCATATAGTATTTGAAGCCAATTTTTGTCAATACTCCAAAATGGGGTTTTGAAAATTAACCTTTTCTCTTTATTGAGAGAAAGGTCATCGATTTCAATCTGAAAGGATTCATCTCGAATCAATTGAGCACCTTGAGACCGCAACACGAATCGACCCCATGTATGGGGAGGCTCATCACAACCTGGGCGTTGCTTTTTTCTCCCTCTCCTTGTCCCTATTATCTCCCCATCTGCTTCACCTTTATACTGTGGGAGAATCCACAGAGGTGTGGGATATTCCGCTAATAAGCATTGATTTTCACAAGGGCCAAGAAACAACGGGGTATGGCCTTTTTTGTCTCTTCTGTAATGTCATGAATTTAAAAGCTTTTTTATCCATCCATCAAATGGTTTCCGTGGCCTGAATTTGAAGAACTTTGGCATGGGGCTTGCTCTATAGAAAAGTGAAACAGTTTTGAGCCCGAACAATCATGAAGAATAGATATCCAAAAATTCAATTCTTGGCCTTGATAGCCGTAATGATCCTGGTGGCGTACTCCAGTTCTGCCCAAGGGGCGGTTAGGGGGACTTTTCTCTACAACCTTTCCAATTTCACTGGAAGCCTGTCCTATGAGTGGCCGAGGGTCCTAACCGACAATGAGAGAAACGAGGTATACGTTTTGTATCAGAATTTTATCAGGGTGTTCAACGAAGTGGGTATGGAGATTTATAGTTTTGGTGACGAATTAGATCTCGGGGCCATCGTTGATATCGCTCTCGACCGGGAGGGTAACATCCTTCTGCTCTCCCACAGATGGTCACCAGTAGGCGACAGGGTCAATTATGAAATTACGCGCTGTAATTACAGAGGAGAGCCCGTATCGAAGATAGAGATCAAGAGTCTTCCGTCTGAGTATTCCAAATTTTTGCCGAATCGCATGATTTATAGGGAGGGAAATCTCTACCTGGCCAGCCAAATCACCATGGTGGTCGTTGTGACAGACGTCAACGGAGCTTTTAAGGAGGGTTATGACATCCTTCCACTTCTTGAACTGGAAGAAAAAGAGAAACAGGATGCGATGATGGAAGGTTTCAGTATGGACAAGGAGGGAAATTTTCTTTTTACCATTCCTGCCCTTTTTCGAGCCTACAAGATTTCTCCAGGTCGAAAAGTTGCGTATTTTGGTAAATCTGGTTCGACACCCGGAAAATTCAATATTGTGGCGGGTATCGTAACGGATAGCAAAGGCAATATTCTGGTGGTCGATAAGTTGAAGTGCGCTGTCATGGTTTACGATAAAAATTTCAATTTTCTAAACCAGTTTAGCTCGAGGGGCTGGAAGCCCGGCTTTCTCATAGCGCCGGAAGATATCGCGATTGACAATCAAGACAGAGTTTATGTCACCCAGGCCGGGAAGAGGGGAATCAGTGTCTTTAAGATGACTTATAACTAAACCGCTCAATCTAAACGTTACCTCGACTCGTGGAACGAGTTTGGGGCGAAGAAAATTCCTCCTCTTCCATCATCTAATCTACGGGGTGGAGGAGATGAGATATGAATTCAGTATTCAAAGGAGGTGGTCAGGCGAAACGATTGGGGCAAAAGGTTCGAGGTTAGAGGCTGAAACACGTAACACGTAACACTTAACACTTAACACTTAACACTTAACACTAAAAACGGATTAGGAGGATGAAATGAAAGGACTGAAATTAAGTTTGGTTATCATGGCTGCGGCCTTGCTAACCGTCGGATTAAGCGGAATGGCTTATGCCTACCATTCAGGCGGTGTTGCCGATTGCGATGGTTGTCACTCCATGCATGCTCCCAAAACAGGTGGTTCATATCTTTTACAAGGAACCGATGAAAGTTCAACCTGTTTAAATTGTCATGCACATAATGACACTACTCCATCAAGTTACCATATCATGACCTTCCCGGTCCCAGGAGCCGGTGTGCCACCTGCTGAGATGACCCCGGGTGGAGATTTCGCATGGGTCTTGAAAACCTATACCTATTCTTCTCATGGGACTGCCACTACAGAGCAAGGTATGACGCACGGGCACAATCCGGTCGCCTTTGATTACGGTATAGCACAGGATACCATTCTGACGACTGCTCCCGGTGGAACCTTCTCATCTGCTAATATGGCGTGCCCTGCCTGTCACGACCCACACGGCAAATATAGAAGGATTGGTGGAGACACCCCCGGCTCTTATACTATCGGTACTACGGGTGCTCCTATTATCGGGTCAGGTTCTTACAATAACAGCTTAACTCCCACGGCGGGACAGGCAGTAGGTTCTTACAGACTATTAGCTGGGATGGGATATACTACGCAGAATGGGGCTCT
>Ga0187772_10000373_pt1 | contig 20157 bp, 17 predicted proteins | sample 0116_SJ02_MP15_2_FD_133137 | JGI IMG/M metagenome (GOLD analysis project Ga0187772, IMG submission 133137) | Tropical peat soil microbial communities from peatlands in Department of Meta, Colombia - 0116_SJ02_MP15_20_MG | ecosystem: Environmental > Terrestrial > Soil > Wetlands > Peat | place... | reverse complement strand
GTTTCTCCGGCGTAGAGGACTTGAACTATGAAAACGATGGAGCAGCGCATTGGTGAGTTGAAGACCCGCCGAGCAGAGCTCGAACTCGGCGGTGGAAAAGAGCGAATCGAGAAACAGCACAAGAGCGGAAAACTTACCGCACGGGAACGAATCCATGAGTTGTGTGACCCGAACAGCTTTCAAGAGTCAGGATTGTTTGCCGAGCATCGCGCCGTTCTTTTTGGGATGTTGGACAAGAGTTTTCCCGCTGATGGAGTAGTGACCGGAGCTGGAACGGTCCTGGGAAGGCGCGTCCATCTGGCAAGCCAGGACTTCACGGTTGCGGGCGGCTCCGCCGGAGAAGTGCACTCGAAAAAAGTGGCGGAGACGATGCAACAAGCGATGAAAACAGGCACTCCCTTTGTTTTCATCAACGACTCGGGAGGGGCGCGCGTTCAAGAAGGAATCGATTCGCTGTCCGGCTATGGCCAGGTGTTCTACCAGAACGTGATGTTGAGTGGCGCCGTGCCTCAGATTTCCTTGATCTGCGGCCCCTGTGCGGGCGGCGCCGCATACTCGCCAGCGTTGACGGACTTCATCATCCAAACCCGCAAGGCGCAAATGTTCATCACCGGACCAAACGTAATCAAGCAGGTGACGGGAGAGAACGTGACGGCCGAAGCACTGGGCGGTCCCGATGCGCACATGGCCAAGTCTGGTGTCATCCACTTTATTGCTGAGGATGACCGCCACGCGCTCTTGCTTTGCAAAAAGCTCCTGAGTTTCCTTCCCTCCAATAACGCAGAAGATCCGCCGGAATTGCCCAGCGACGGCAGTGTGGATCCCAATCCTCATCTGACGAACATCGTCCCAGTAGACGGCAAGCAACCTTACGACGTTCGGGAAGTGATCGCGAACGTGATCGATGGAGGCGACTTTCTGGAAGTGCAGGCGGGCTACGCCGGAAACATTGTTGTCGGGTTTGCACGGATTATTGGCCGCACGGTCGGGATCGTTGCGAATCAACCGGCCGTGCTGGCCGGCGTGCTGGATATCAACGCTTCGGACAAAGCGGGGCGGTTTATCCGGTTCTGCAACGCCTTTAACATTCCGCTGGTAACGTTTGTGGATGTGCCGGGATTCCTGCCCGGGATCGATCAGGAGTACGGAGGAATTATCCGCCACGGCGCAAAGATGATATTTGCGTATTCGGCGGCGACCGTTCCAAAGGTAACGGTGATTTTGCGAAAGTCTTTCGGCGGAGCGTACCTGGCAATGTGCGGCCGGGACATGGGCGCGGATCGCGTGTACGCATGGCCCACTGCGGAAGTGGCCGTCATGGGCGCGGAAGGTGCGGCGGAGATCGTTTTCAAGAAAGAAATCGAGTCGGCCAAGGACGCCACGAAGAAGCGCAAAGAGATGATCGAGAAGTATCGCAATGCCTTTTCCACTCCGTACGTGGCCGCGGGTCGGCGGCTGGTGGACGACATCATTGAACCCGAATCGACACGACGAGTCCTCGCGCAGGCGCTCGAGTTTCTCCATACAAAACGCGAGCTGCGTCCCCCGAAGAAGCATGGTTTGATCCCGCTGTGAGGCAGCAAGACCTATGGCAAAAAGCGAAATCAAAGGCCTGGAAGAAAAACTCGAGGAGATGGGCTGGCGAATCAAAAAGCTGGAAGCGCTGGTCGCGACGTTGGCAAAGGCGCGTCCCGGTACGGAAGCGGTGAACGGCCACGTTGCAACCGCACAAACGATCCCGGAGGAAATCATTCTGGCGATTTCCGCGGCTGTGGCCGCATTTCTCGGCAAGCGCGCGTCCATCCGGCAGATTCGCTTGACCGGGTCCACCCCATGGGCTCAACAGGGGCGCGCTACGGTTCAGGCTTCCCATGGGGTCGAGTTCGTTCGAGGACTTCGTTGAAGCCGTACTAAGGTGAGGCATGAAACTCAAGGTGACTGTAGATGGAAAGGTCTATGAAGTCGAAGTCGAAGTAGCCCCAGAGCCCGCGCCAACGCTGCCAACATTTCTTGCGCAACCTGCTGCAGCAAGCCTTCCCGCCGTCCCCGTGGGCTCTCCAGAAGGAACTGTCCAAAACAACGTAGCGGATGAAAACAAGGTGTGCCGCAGCCCGGTCTCCGGAATCGCGGTCAAGGCGAATGTGCGGCCAGGCGAAACCATTCAGCCGGGCGATCTTCTGTTTGTGCTGGAAGCCATGAAGATGGAAACCGAGATCACCGCTCCCGTCGGCGGCAAAGTGGCCGAGGTCAAAGTGAAGGTAGGTGACAGCGTGAAGAGCGGACAGGTGGTGTTGACATGGGCATAGACGCAAAGCAGATTCCGGGGTTTCAGTTCTATGATCATGTGGCCATTGCGGTGAAGCAGGGCGACCTCGAAAACCAGGTTGGCGCGTACAAGATAATGGGCTTCACGGAAATACATCGCGAGGACGTCCACGGGAAGGACCAAGTTCGCGAAGTGCTCCTGCGGATTGGCGACGGGCCTAACCTGATTCAATTGCTGGAACCTCTTTCGGTAGATTCGCCGGTGTCCAAGCAGATTGAAAGGAATGGAGGCCGCGGCGGCTTTGCGCACATCGCGCTGCGCGTGGCGGACATTCACGACGCGTTTCAGTATCTGAAAGGGAAGGGCTTTCACATCATCGATGAAACGCCTCGCCCGGGTTCGCGGGGCACGACCGTGTTCTTTGTGCACCCGAAGACCACGGATGCGGCGGCGCTGGGTTATCTGATCGAGGTGGTCCAGGAGGGCAAAGCCTAATGTGGGAAGAATTTCCTCCTATTCCGACCAGCGAATGGGATGCGGCGATTCGTGCAGACCTGAAAGGTGCGGATTACGACAAGAAATTGCTGTGGCGGACCGACGAGGGTATCACGGTGCGCCCGTTCTACCGCGCCGAGGACTTGCCCGGCACAACTGGGCAAGCTCGGTTTACAAGCACCTGGGAGACCGCAACCGAAGCCGACATCCCAAAAGGCGCGGTCCGTGGGGATTTGCTACACGAACAAGGGGCGACCGCAGTTCAGGAGATCGGTTACGCGCTGGCGGAATCGAAGGGCAAGCGAAGCAGTTTCGTCTTTTCCACGGGAACGAACTACTTTTTTGAAATCGCAAAACTGCGGGCCGCCCGCCAGCTATGGGCGGGCCTTTCGTCCCAGGCGATGGTCATCTGGTCCAGAACTTCTATGGCCGACAAAAGCCTGTACGATCCGGCGGCGAATCTTGTGCGATGCACCACGGAAGCCATGAGCGCGGTTCTTGGCGGATGCAATTTCCTGATCATCGATAGCGCTCGTTTTCCCGATCATCTGGGGCGAAGCCTCGGCCGCATCCTGCGCGACGAGTCGCACTTCGAAGAAGTCTCCGACCCCGGAGGAGGTTCGTATTACATTGAATCGCTTACGGCATCGATTGCGAAAGAAGCCTGGAAGGTATATGAGGCCGGGCTGTCAGGTCGTGATTCCGCGATCGCTGCAGCCAGGGCCGCGAAGGAAAAGGCCGTGGCTCAACGCAAAATCACATTAGTTGGCGTGAACAACTATCCGGACCTCAACGAGACATTGCCGGCGGACGCCTCTCTACCAAAAACCCCCTGGCGCATGGCGGTGCCGTTCGAGCAGATTCGCCAACGGGTGGAGAAGCTGAGCAAGCGGCCGCGGGTTCTTCTGCTGCAGCGCGGCGACGTGAAGATGAAGACGGCGCGCGCGAACTTCTGCCTGAATTTGTTTGGCTGCGCGGGATTTGTAGTGAAGACCTCGGAATCGTTGGAGCCTGCCGACCTCGTTGTCCTCTGTAGCTCCGACCTCGAATATCTGCGGTTCGCGCAGGACATCTGCGGCCGAACGAAATCCCCTGTGATTATTGCGGGAAATCCAAAGGAACATATTGAAGCGCTGAAAGCGGCCGGCGTGAAGGATTTTGCCTATTTGGGTATGGATGCGGTGAGGTTCCTGTCTCATTGGCAAGAGGCTCTGTCATGACCCGTCAGAAATGGATGACCCCGGAAGGGATTGAGGTCAAACCTTTATATACAGCGGCGGACCTGGCGCAAATGGAGCATCTGGACTACGCCGCCGGATTACCTCCTTTCCTTCGTGGTCCATATGCATCCATGTACGCCCTGAGGCCCTGGACGATACGCCAATACGCAGGATTTTCCACTGCAGAAGACTCGAATGCATTCTACCGGCGCAATCTTGCCGCGGGACAGAAAGGCCTGAGCGTCGCATTCGACCTGGCCACGCACCGCGGCTACGACTCCGACCATCCCCGGGTTACGGGCGACGTAGGAAAGGCTGGCGTGGCGATCGACAGTGTCGAGGATATGAAGATTCTGTTTGACAAAATTCCACTCGACCAGATGTCCGTCTCCATGACCATGAACGGCGCCGTCCTTCCCGTCATGGCCTTCTTCATTGTTGCCGCCAAGGAACAAGGAGTTGCAGCGCAAAAACTGACCGGCACCATTCAGAACGATATTCTGAAAGAATTCATGGTACGCAACACCTACATCTACCCGCCAAGCCATTCCATGCGCATCATCGGGGACATTGTTCGCTATTGCGCCACAAAAATGCCGAAGTTCAATTGCATCTCGATTTCCGGCTATCACATGCAGGAAGCGGGCGCCACGGCCGACATCGAATTGGCGTTCACGCTGGCCGACGGGTTGGAGTATCTGCGCACCGGTTTGCATGCAGGGCTAGACATCGATGAATTCGCGCCCCGATTGAGCTTTTTCTGGGCGATCGGCATGAATCACTTCATGGAGATCGCCAAAATGCGAGCGGCCCGGCTGCTTTGGGCCAAGCTCGTGAAACAGTTCAACCCGAAAAACCCGAAGTCGATGGCCCTCCGAACGCACTCGCAGACGTCAGGCTGGAGCCTTACGGCACAGGACGCCTACAACAACGTGATCCGCACCACCATCGAGGCTATGGCCGCGGCAATGGGTGGAACGCAGTCGCTGCACACCAACGCGCTCGACGAAGCGCTTGCCCTTCCAACCGATTTCTCGGCGCGCATCGCCCGGAACACTCAGATACATCTGCAGGAGGAGACGGGCATCACTCATGTGGTCGATCCCTGGGGCGGAAGCTACTATGTCGAATCGTTGACGGCACAGCTTGCGGCCAAGGCGTGGACGCTGATCCAGGAAGTGGAAAAGCTAGGTGGCATGACGCGGGCTATCGAATCCGGATTGCCCAAAATGCGCATCGAGGAGGCGGCGGCGCGGCGGCAAGCGCGGATCGATTCTGGACATGAGACCATTGTCGGCGTGAACAAATATTCTGTTGCCGACGAAAAGCCCATCGACGTCCTAGTGGTGGACAACGCTGCGGTGCGAGAGAACCAAATTGCCCGCTTGCGCAAAGTGAAAACCCAGCGCAACACCAAGGACGTTGAGGAGGCCCTCGCCGCGTTGACGAATGGCGCGCGCAGCGGCGAAGGCAATCTGCTCGATCTCGCCGTGGAGGCTGCGCGCAAGCGCGCGACGCTTGGGGAAATTTCCAGCGCTCTCGAAGTTGTGTTTGGCCGCTACCAGGCCGTTCATCACACCATTTCTGGGGTGTATTCCGCAGAAAGCCGGCAGGATCCGGAATTCCTCAAAGCGCGGCAGGAAGTGGAATCTTTCGCAAAGTCGGAGGGACGGCGCCCGCGCATCCTTGTGGCGAAAATGGGACAGGACGGCCACGACCGCGGCGCAAAGGTGATTGCTACAGCGTTTGCGGACCTGGGATTTGACGTCGACCTTGGGCCACTGTTTCAGACTCCGGAAGAAGTGGCGCGTATGGCCGTGGAGAATGACGTCCACGTGCTGGGCATCTCCACACTGGCCGGGGGACATATGACCCTCGTTCCCCAGGTAATCCAGGAATTGAAGAGACTTGGCCGTCCAGATATTCTGGTCATCGTGGGCGGCGTGATTCCTCCCCAGGATTTTGAAGCCCTGAAGCGAGCCGGGGCGGGTGGAGTGTTTGGGCCAGGGACACGCATACCGTTCTCCGCGCAGGAAGTTCTGCACGCCTTGCAGGGGTAAAGAAGGATTGCGCACGCGCCGTCTGGCGGCTGAACAATACGTCTCTGGCGTCCTGGCTGGAGACCGGACCACGCTTGCCCGCACCATTACCATCATCGAGAGCGACCTTCCTTCCGATAATGAGCTGGCCGCGAAGATACTGGACCGGCTGCTTCCTCACACGGGGAAATCACGGCGCGTCGGAGTGACCGGTGTACCGGGTGTGGGTAAAAGCACGTTCCTCGACAAAATGGGAATGCATATTGTCCGCGAGCGCGGCGAAAAACTCGCTGTCCTCAGCGTTGATCCCTCCAGTCCCGTGACCGGAGGAAGCATTCTCGGTGACAAGACACGCATGGAGAAGTTGTCGGCAGAGCCGAATGCGTTCATCCGGCCATCGCCCTCGCGCGGATCTCTCGGCGGAGTGGCCGGAAGAACCTTTGAAACCGTGCTCCTCTGCGAAGCGGCGGGCTTCGACAATATCTGGATTGAGACGGTTGGCGTCGGTCAGTCTGAGATTGCCGTCCGTTCTATGACCGATTTTGTTTTGTTGCTGCTCCTGCCGGGAGCTGGCGACGAGTTGCAGGGAATCAAACGCGGCATTCTCGAGCTTGTGGATGCCATCGCCATCAACAAGGCCGATGGATGGCAACTGGAACGGGCTCAACTGGCCAAAGCGGAATACGAAAGCGCGTTGCATCTTTTTGCTCCCGGTGCGAGCGGATGGATCCCGCCGGTCCTGCTTTGCAGCGCACAAACTGGAAGTGGCATCCGGGAAATCCATGAATGTATCCTTCGCCACGAGAAATTTCAGTTGCAGAATGGCCTGCGAACGAAACTCCGAAGTGAACAAGCGCTGGCGGCGATGAGGCACCTGATTAGCACTGACCTCGAAGCTGCTTTTCGTCGTAATCCTAAAATACGGAAGCGCCTGCCAGAGGTCGAGGCCTCGGTACGCGATGGCAAAATCAGCTTTTTCGCCGCGGCCCGCGCTCTACTGTCTGAATTTCGTGAGTCGTAAGCTGAGGAACTGCCCACTCCCTAAATCAACTCTTGTCCTTGACCGTGAAGACAGTCCGGTAGCGTCAAGCTCTATTGGCAGGTTGTCCCGCAAAGAGAATGAGTGAGAAAAAGCTGTATTCATCACTTCTTACTTTTATGTACTTTCGCTCGAGTACGATCAGGCGCTTTCTTCTTCAATTTGATCTGATTGTAATCAATGGCGGCACGGATGAGAGTTTTTAAAGGGCGCTCATTGACCTTATCGCCCTCGAAAAAATCGATGGCTCGCCACGTGTTGCCTTTGAAGCCCGCGTTGAATAGCTTGCCAGGATCGGGGAGGCTCGCCCCGTGGGCAAAGGTAAGCTTCACCTTGTCTTTGTGGGCATTGCCGACGGCGATGATTCCATCGCGCGACCACACGGGGCTTCCCATCCACTTCCATTCCTCGATGATCTCCCGGTCGGCCGCAAGGATGCACTTGCGGATGTCAGCGAGTGTTTTGCCACGCCAGTCTATGAGTTCTCTGATGAGCTGGTCGATACGTTCCGATGGATTCATGGATCTTTAAACCTCCAATTCTTGTGCGGTTTTCATGGATTAATTTCGCAGTAGGGCGTCTTGTCAAGCCGGTCTCTTCGAAATAAGCCGCCGAACCACATGGCCTTTCCACATCCACAATCCCGAAAGGAGCAATACAGGAAGAAAGACGTACCGAATACTGGGAGCATAATTTGGAGTGTCCGAAGGGGAATCATAAATGTAACCCAGTATCGGAATGCCACAGACGATGTGAATCCAGCGAAAAATGGAACGCTTGGTGGCCTCTCTCATGTTGAACTATCCTCCGTTTATCAGTGACCTGCGTCATTTACTCTTGTGGAGCTTTGAATTGTTCCGGGAGATTTCAGCCTATCCGCGCCAAGACCTGTTCCAGTTGGCCGATGAACTTCTGCCAGCCGTAGTTTGCACCCTTGTAGGCGCCTGAATGCTCCATGCGGACGAGTGTGCCGGTCTTCGTCGGCGTCAACGTCCAGACAACGACGCTCTTCAGCCCCAAAGCGTCCCAGGTGTAGGACAACTGCCTATTAGGTTCGACCACTAGGACTTTGCTGTCGATGACGCCATCCAATTCGGCACCGGCGTGACCCGGAAGTTAAACTTGTGGCCCACGGCCGGCTGGAAGTCGTTTTCGAGCAGCCACTCCTTAATCAGCTCGCCTTGCGTGAGAGCGCGCCAGATTTTCCCGGGGGGTGAGGCATTTCGCGTTCAATCACAACGGAGCGCGTGGTCGCGGTGTTCATTGATCCATCCTTTTCAGTAGGTCTTCGAGGCGACTAAACCGGTCTTCCCATAAGCTGCTGTAGAAAGTCAACCAATCGACGAGAGGGGAGAGCCCTCGCGGGCGGGCGCTGTAATGAGTCTCGCGGCCCTCGTGGCGAGCGCGTACCAGTCCAGCATGTTTGAGTACTCTCAGGTGTTTGGATACGGCGGGCTGAGATACGCCGGAACTGTCAGTTAGCACCCGCACGGTCAATTCTCCTTCGCGGCTCAACCGCTCAAAGAGCGTCCGGCGGGTCGGGTCGGCCAGGGCCGTGAACACTTCTCCCGATGTGGCAACCATGGCGAATACATAACCTACGAGTTATGGATGTGTCAAGCCTTTCTCTCGTGCTCAATCATCTAATGCCGAGGGGCCAGAGAGTGCGGTTCTGGCGTGAAGAGGACGACCTGACGCGCGGGGGCGAGATTGTATTGAGCGCTGCAGTCTAGGAGAATCCTCCAGGCGAAGTGATGGTCCTGTCGGAACCGACAGGGAACTGCGATGAAGGCGGTCATTATGGAAAACACAAAGAACGTAGACTTGACCAAGGGATTCCCCCTGGATGGTCTACAGAATGGCGCAATGATCCAAGGGAAAGTCGGAGACGACGACGTAATTCTGGCACGCCAGGCTGACCAATTCTTTGCAGTGGGAGCCGGTTGCACGCACTACCATAGCTCCCTCGCTGAAGGGGTGATCGTTGGCGAGGAGCTGCGCTGTCCTCTACACCACGCTTGCTTCAGCCTTCGCACGGGCATGGCGCTTTGTGCCCCGGCATTCGATGCAATCCCTCGGTGGCGAGTGGAGCGCGTTGGTGACAGAGTCTTTGTTCGTGAAAAGCTTGCCTCGCTCGCGCAGTATCCCGAAGCCAACACAGCCAAGCCGCCCCGTTCGCCGTCTTCGGTTGTGATTGTTGGTGGAGGTGCCTCTGCCCTGGCCGCGGCGGATATGCTGAGGCGTAAGGGTTATGACGGGCCCGTAACGATCATCAGTGCCGACGACTCCGCCCCTTACGATCGGCCCAATGTGTCCAAGGACTATCTCGAAGAGCCCATACCCGACGAGTGGATGAATCTGCGTGTTCCGGACTTCTACAGAGAACAGAAGATTGATCTTGTCCTCCATTCGCGCGTCTCATCGATCGACCCTGGCAAAAAGCAAGTTCAGCTGGACGACGGTAGGATCTACAACTTTGGTGCGCTCCTGCTCGCCACTGGTGCGGACGTAATCAGACTTCCGATCCCTGGCGCACGCGAATCGGATCTTTTCTACGTCCGCACCTGGTCGGATGCGCGTTTGATTTTCAAGAAAGCGGAAACTGCCAAGCAGGTTGTTGTTGTAGGCGCGAGCTTTATCGGCTTGGAGGTTGCCGCTTCGCTGCGTTCGCGGGGTCTAGATGTACATGTTGTCGCAATTGAGACTCAGCCATTCGAGCGCACGCTGGGCGCGGAGGTAGGTGGTTCGTTCCGTGCGCTTCACGAATCTCATGGAGTCGCCTTTCACTTGGGAAAAACCGTAACCCGACTGGATGGAAATCAGGCGATTTTAAGCGATGGCACGAAGCTGCAGGCGGATTTCCTTGTTTTAGGGGTGGGAGTTCGGCCGTCTGTCACGCTTGCGGAACAAGCCGGTTTGAAAGTTGACCGAGGCGTCGTCGTTAACGAGTACCTCGAAACAAGTGCTGCGGGGATCTTTGCGGCAGGTGACATTGCGCGTTGGCCTGACCCTCATTCCGGTCAGCAGATTCGCGTCGAGCACTGGGCAGTCGCCGAACGCCAGGGGCAAGTCGCGGCACGAAACATTCTAGGCTACCGTGAGCGTTACGACGCAGTTCCTTTCTTTTGGACGCAGCAATTTGGCCTCTCACTCAAATATGTTGGGCACGCCGAAAAATGGGACGCTGCTGAAATCGACGGCAGTTTGGAGGCGAAAGATTGTACCGTTCGCTACAAACAGAGCGGAAAAACCGTGGCTGTCGCCACGATTGGGCGGGACATTCAAAGCTTGGAATCCGAAGCTGCCATGGAAGCTCAGCTTCGAAAATTGCCTCGTTCGACCTACGGCTAAAATGTACGCACATCTATCCTGAGCAAAAGTTGCAGGACCTGACTTCGGTACATCTCACGGTGGTCGCCGAACGGTGCCTATCCCCGAGGCCCCCATCCTGGGCTCTTGGTGAGCCCAGCATCGCAATCCTAATAGCCAAGAATGGGTTTTTGGCGCGTTCGATTCGAGTACCTCGAAATGGATGGGTCTTGCCAGGACTTGCAAGGACTTGGAGATATGACGAGGCTCGAACACGCGACCTCGGCCCGACCAGGGCGGAAACGGCAAGTACTTTCAATAACTTATATAGCTCGGCGCCGTATGTCAGCTTAGGAGTCTGCTTGCGACTGAAGTTGCATCTGATCACTGGAAGGGAACGGACCTTCCAAGGGGACCGGATGCGGCCGCCGTGCTCACATGTGTCGAATTTCTTGTTGCGGACAAGATCGAAACCAGACTCAGTTCCATATGTTCTTCGAAAGGAGTCCTTAGCAGAACAGACGCGACCTCGCTCCGGCTAGGTTGTTTGCACTGCTTCCGGTGTGTGCTTGGCTGGGCTACCGTACTGGTTAATGTGCTCGAGATCCTTAAGATGGTCATACCAAGTGAATTTCAGGATGAGGGACGTGACGGCGATGACCGCCAGGGTCAGTGCGGCCTGCCGCAGGCGCCAGGTCACGATGTACATGGGCAGCACCACCAGGCTGATTTGCCAGATCATGCCGATCACGATGTTGAACACGTCGCGAAAGAAATCCCTGTTCTTCTGGAAAGACGGGTCTTCCTGTACCACTTTCTTCAGGATTGGTCCCCAAAAGCCCCACGGCCGTACACGCCGGTAGAATTCCTTCAGCACCGCTTCGTCCTCGGGTGCTGTCAGCCAGGTTCCCAGGAAACAGCCGACTAGGGAAAAGAGGAAAACGAGGCCGAAACCCACGGAAACTTCCAGGTTAATGGAATGCGCTCGGGCGAAATTCTGCAGCGGTTCGATCCTTAGCAACAGGGGCGGAATCGTCAGCGCAGAGGAAATGCCGGCCACCATACCCCAGAAATACCCGTAACCGTTGAAGCGCCACCAATACCATTTCAGAACATTCGAGGCGGTGTAGCCGCCCCAAAGAGCGGTCACGATCCAAATCACGACATTGTTGACGCTGGTGACATACCAGCCGATCAGCACACCAAGCAAAACTACAGCAAATGAACTCAGGTAGCTGAGCTGCACATAGGTTTTTGGCTTGGCGTTCGGATTGATGAAGCGCTTGTAGATATCGTTCACAAAGTAGGGCGGCGCCGCATTCACGGTTGCGGCGAAGTTGCTCATGTACGCCGCCAACAAGCCGGCAATCAGCACGCCAAGCAGACCAACCGGGACGAAACGAGCCAATGCCCAGGGCAAAATCCGTTCGAAGTCCATGTTCGCGCCCATCAACGGGCCAAGTTCCTTGAAGAAGACTAGGGCCAGCACTGTCAACCCGGTAACCAGGAAATATCGCGGAAAAGTCAGGACCACGTTCACCCATCCGCTCATCATCGAGGCTTCGCGTGGATTCTTGCAGGAAAGGACACGCTGCATGTCGTAGTTCGGCGCCGGTCCCGCGGCGCTAACCAAAATGCCCTTGAACAGCAGCATCATGATAAAAAAGCCAAACAGGCCGTAGCCATCCTGGGCAATTCGGGCACTGGCGGCAGGTACCAGGGCGGACCAGTCCATGTTGAGGTGCCAGCCGAAGAAGGGATTGTCCCATCCGGCAGGAATGAAATGCTGTAGCATTCCCCGCGCCACTTTCCTCATGGCTATGATCCCCACCGCCAGAGATGCGACCGAAAGGATGCAGAACTGCATCACTTCGGTAATCACTACACTGAACATGCCACCTTTGATGACGTAAATCGCCGTGATGGCGATCAACAGCAGCGCATATTGGTTCACGCTGAGATGCCAGGGAAGGAACGTGGCTGCGAATTTGCCGATCCCCTTGAAGCCGTAGGTGAAAAAGCCCACGATGCTGATGAACGCATAAATCACCACGATAATGTGGGCCAATTGAGCGCCGCGCCCTTTCCCGAAACGCGTCTGAATCCACTCGGCGCCGGTCATCACGTTAGAGCGCCGCAGCCAAGTGGAGAGATAGACCATCAGGAAAATCTGATTGAAGGTGGGCCACAGCCACGGGATCCACGCGCTTTTGAGGCCGTAAACAAACATCCAGTAGACCAGCAGCATGGTGCCACTGATGTCGAACATTCCCGAAGCGTTGGACACTCCGAGGATGTACCAAGGCAAGACGTTGCCGCCGAGAAAGTAAGCCTTGATGTCTCGCGAGGCGCGATGCGATACCCAGTAGCCAGCCAGCACCGAGAGCGCCAGGTAGGCGACGATGATGGCGATGTCTATGAAATGGAGCTGCACGATTCACCTCAATTCACAGGAAGCAAGCCGGCCAGGAGAAACACCAGCGCCGCCTGCCAATTAATGGCAATTTCATTGCTCGCATAAGAGTCCTGCTCGTCTACGTAAACCTTGGCCGGCGGGAGTCCCTGCGGCAGATTTTTCAGCACGGAATCCTGACGCCCGGCGTTCGGTCCGCCGGAAAGCATTCCTGGCCACGGCTCCCGAGTTTTGTCCGCGCTCGCGCGGTGATGCGGGTGATGATACGGATTTGCGCCTACTTGTGTGATCCAGCAAAGCGAAAACGCATTCCGCCCGAGCAGGTAATGCAAATTGTCAAGAGCGGTGGCCACAAAATCCGGATTGGGCGACAGAGCGTTCGCTACCAGCAGCTTCCTTCCGTAGCTTGCTGCCACGCCATTCGAACCCCACACGTAATCCTTGGTCATCAAGCTCACACGGTAGGGATTTTTTCGCGTGCGTTCCACGATTGCTTGCGCTGCTTGGGCGGCGCGTTTTCGAATGTCCGCCAGCAGCTCTGGGTCTGAACCTTTGCGCGCACCGAGCGCGTAAGTCCAGAGGCCCATGACCGCCAGGTCCTTCCAGTCTTCCGGCGTTATGGTCTCCAGGCTCGCACGAAAGTCCGGATATTGCTTCTCAAAGTATTCGTTGTATTTGGTGTCCCCGGTTGTACGCCAAAGTTCGGCGGCTGCCCACAACCTCTCGTCACCACAATAGTCGTCGCCGTACTCCCCCGTGGCTACGCCTGGCGGGTTTTTGAATGTAACGTTCGGATATTTTACCGTCCAGAGCCACGCTTTGCGCGCCGCTTCCAGATTTCGTGCGGCAAACTCGACATCGTATGGCTGGTACACCCGCGCAGCGATCGCTGCCACTGCGGCCAGATCCGCCGTCGCGCAAGTGCTTTTGAAGGGGTCCTTCCCCGTCCCAATGACCATGCTCGGGAGATGATCTTCCTCTGGCATCACAAATCCGGGGAAATGATCGCTGGTCTGCTTGTGCCAGACGCCGCCGTCGTCATCCTGCATCTTCAGCATCCACTCTAGGTTCCATCGCACCTCGTTCAGGATGTCTGGCATACCATTCCCGCTTTCTGGAAGATTTAACTTGATGTCCTTCAGCTTTGCGCCGAAGAGTTCCCAAGTCCACAACAGCGTGCCCGATGTGATTCCGGAGTTCACCATATACCGTCCGTAGTCTCCGGCGTCGTGCCACCCCCCGATGTTGTCGCGCTCCCCTTGCTTGCCGGACGAGGTGTGGAACTCTCCCTTCAAGTGGCAGGCCGCGTGTTGATACCCCGGAAAGTCCGGCCCCAAGTCGACGGCGGTCCCGCAACGTTGTCCGTAGAATGCACGCACGGCCAGGTAGAAGGTATGGGAGTAAACGTCTTGTCGAATCGAGAAAGGCCAGCTGCGCCCGACACCTGGTACGTTTAGATAATAGGCCCCGGTTGCACGCAGCTTCGAAAAATCCGCAAGCAACACGTAATCGCCACTGTCCACATCTTGCACGGGCGGTCCGAACTCGCCCTGAAATACCTTCGCATCATCGCTCGCACGTTTCACTTCGAAGCGCGTAGCCGGCGCGGTGACGACCGCTATCTTCGTGCTTTCCGGGGGATAACCCACCTGGTCGACCTTGATTTGTGCGCTCGGGGTTTCCGCCGCGTACGCCGTCTGGATCGTTCCAATTGGCAAAACCAACAGCAGGACCAAGCCCGTGCAAGTACCTGCGAGGTGTGTGCCCCGGCCCTGGGGCGATTTGTTCATGTTGTTCTCATTGGCAGCGGGAGCGTGATGGTGGAGAATAAGCCACGCGTTTTCGCCTTGAATCAGAAAGTGATTGCGCTCACCTGCACACGTGACCTCCGCCACGTTTCCCCGCGCCTTGCGCTCTTGTCTTGCCTTGGAGATTGTTTCATATCTACACCTTCAGCTTGCCTTTTGCTAGTAAAATATCGTTATGCTAGATTTCGAGGTGCGCCGCGAGGAGCTCCTTCCATGAAATATGGCTATTTCGACGATCCTCTCCGCGAGTATGTGATTACCCGGCCAGACACTCCACTGCCATGGATCAACTATCTCGGGTGTCAAGCCTATTTCGGGATCATCTCCAACACGGCGGGCGGTTATTCGTTTTATCGCGACGCGCGCTTGCGCCGCATCACGCGCTACCGCTACAACAACGCTCCTTACGATTTCGGGGGGCGCTACATCTATCTCCGGGACGATGCCTCCGGCGAATTCTGGTCTCCCTCCTGGCAACCCACGCGCCGCAAGCTAGACGATTACTCCTGCCGCCACGGCCTGGGCTACACCATCATTGGCTCGAAATATCAGGGCATCGAGGCCAGGACGCGATATTTTGTGCCTCTCGATGAGAATCTGGAAATCTGGCAAACAACGGTCACCAATCATCGTTCGCAACCCGCCGAACTTTCCGTCTTCTCGCTCGTCGAGTTCTGTTTATGGGACGCGCAAGACGATTCCACCAACTTCCAGCGTAATTTCAGCATTGGCGAGGTCGAAATCGAAGACGGCGTCATCTACCACAAGACCGAATACCGCGAGCGCCGCGACCATTTCGCCTTCTTCGCCTGCTCCGAAAAGACCGCTGGCTTCGATACGCAACGCGAAACCTTCCTCGGCTCCTATCGTGGTTGGGACAATCCCGCCGTGGTGGAGAGTGGCCACTCCGGCAATTCCTTGGCGCACGGGTGGGCGCCGATCGGCTCACATCATGTAAAGCTGTTTCTCCCGCCCGGCGCGTCCCGCCAGATTGTTCTTGTTCTCGGTTATCAAGAGAACCCGCGCGACGAGAAATTCGATCCCCCGGATTCGCAAATCCTCAATAAGAAAGCGGCCAAAGCCGCCCTTGCAAAATACCTCCTCCCCTCCGTGGCCGACGTGTCGTTCGAAAAGCTGCGCCGTTATTGGGACGAGTTGCTCGGGCTGTGCCAGGTTGATACGCCAGACGTGCACACCAACCGCATGGTGAACATCTGGAATGCCTACCAGTGTATGGCCACGTTTAATATGTCGCGTTCCGCATCTTTTTTCGAATCGGGCATTGGGCGCGGTCTCGGCTTCCGCGATTCGAACCAGGATTTACTGGGATTCGTACATATGGTTCCCAGCCGCGCGCGCGAACGCATAGTTGATCTTGCCGCTACGCAACTTCCCACGGGTGGGGCTTATCACCAATACCAACCGCTGACGAAACAGGGCAATAACGACATCGGAAGCGGCTTCAACGATGACCCCCATTGGTTGATTCTGGGCATCAGCGCCTATATCAAGGAAACCGGCGATTGGGGCATCCTCGATGAGCCGGTTCCGTTTGACAACGCACCCGGGTCCGAAAGGCCCTTGTACCAGCATCTGCAGCGCAGCTTTCGCTACACACTGGACCGGCTCGGCCCCCATGGCTTGCCGCTGATTGGCCGCGCCGATTGGAACGACTGCCTCAATCTGAATTGCTTCTCCGATTCGCCCGGACAATCCTTCCAGACCACCACCAACAAGGACGGCAAGGTCGCCGAATCCATATTCATTGCAGCGTTGTTTATTCACGCTGGGCGCGAACTGGCGAAAATCGCCAGCCATCGCGGTCTACCTGCCGAATGTGCTTCTTATCTCGCTGAAGTCTCCAAAATGGAGGCCACCATCCGTAAACACGGTTGGGATGGCGAGTGGTTTCTTCGTGCTTACGATGATTTCGGCCGTAAAGTCGGCTCGAAGGAATGCGCGGAAGGCAAAATCTTTATTGAGACGCAAGGCTTCTGCACGCTGGCCGGCATCGGTCTCGAGGATGGTACGGCCGAGAGAGCGCTCGAAGCTACGCGTAAGCTGCTTGCTACCAAGCACGGTATCGTCCTGCAACAGCCCGCTTATTCCAAATACTATCTGGAACTCGGGGAAATCTCGTCCTATCCCCCGGGCTACAAGGAAAACGCCGGCATCTTCTGCCACAACAATCCCTGGGTGATCATCGGCGAAACGCGTGTTGGCAACGGCGATGCCGCGCACGATTACTACACCCGGATCAACCCCTCGGCGCGCGAGGAAATCAGTGAGGTGCATCGCTGTGAGCCTTATGTCTATGCGCAGATGATTGCCGGGGCCGACGCTCCCACTCACGGCGAGGCCAAGAACTCCTGGCTCACCGGCACAGCAGCCTGGAATTACTTTGCCATCACGCAATGGATACTTGGCATTCGCACGGACTTCGACGGACTACGTATTGCTCCCGTCATTCCCGGGGGTTGGAGCGGTTTCAAGGCCACCCGCAAATTCCGCAGTACGATTTATCAGATTGAGGTCCAGCGGGCAGGCTCAGGGAACCAGGTGTCGCTCGAAGTTGATGGAAAGCCGGTACAGGGCAACCTTGTGCCATTGCCGCCGGCGGGAACGAAAACGGTCGCCGTCAAAGCGACGCTGCGCTGATCCCGCCCACCGCGATTGTGCACAGCGCCGCGCCGTTATCCCGCATTCACGGGGTGAAAACCAGTGGGTTTGCCATTCTTTCCTTATAAGTGACTGCACAAGAATGGCCGGGGACAAGACTCGAACTCGCGCTCGCGACCTCTGCCGTGACAGCACTGCGTGAAATGGTTCTACAACGACTTAGAAGCACGCAGGGACTGCCAAACGCAACGTAAGTCACGCCAAGACCACACGAATTGTTGGCTAGGTTGTGGCTGACCGCGTAAAGCCAATTGGGGTATTATCACCACGCAATGTCAACAGAATCCGTGCCGGGCGCAAGGACCCGGGCCAACAGCAAATATGCCCAGAGAATTGATCGGGTCATTGACCATCTTCGCGGGAACCTGCATCGCCAGGTGAAACTGGACGAACTGGCCAAAGTGGCCTGCTTCTCGGAATTTCACTTCCATCGGATTTTTGGTGCGGTTTCAGGCGAAACCCTAAATAATTTTACGAACCGGCTTCGTCTTGAAAAGGCTGCTCGTCTTCTTCGCTATTCCGACAAAAGTTTAACCGATATAGCCTTAGATTGCGGTTTTTCATCATCGGCCACTTTTTCGCGTGCCTTCCGATCCGGCTACGACACTTCGCCAAGTCTGTTTAGAAAAAGCGGCGAGATTAAGAAGAGCAAGATTTGCAAAGAACTCTTCGATGACCAGGACTATGATCTTCCCATGAGCGCGGAAGGAAAAAGAGCAGCTTTTCCAGTGAGATTGATCGACTTTCCCGAAAGGCAAGTCGCCTATATTCGGGTTACGAGTGCCTTCGAAGGGGACAGGGTGCTTGCCGCCTTGAAAACAATGGTCGAATGGGCCAAATCCCGGGATATTTTTTCGCAAGGAATTCTCTTCGGAATGACGGTAGACGATCCACACGTGACCCCAAAGCATCTTTATCGATATGAGGTCTGTTTTGCGTCGTCTCTTCCCTTTGAGTGCATGGAAGGAATGCCGAAATTGAAAATGCCAACCATGCGATACGCCGTCACCAAGGTTTCCGGCGATCTCCGAAAGGTAGCTACGGCTTGGGACTATATTTACAGAAATTGGCTTATCCATAGTGCCTACGAGCCCGAGCATGCGCCGGCCCTTGAGATTTTCTTAGAAAAAGAAAACGCATTGGATTGGTCGCATTGTGAATTGGAACTGTGCCTGCCGGTTCGGAAACCGGCAGAGATGAGGAGTTAAGGGAGGAACTTATGATTGAAGGAATTGGCGGCGTCTTTCTGTTTTCTAACGATACAAAGAGATTGGTAACTTGGTATCGCGATTGCCTCGGAATACTCGCTGAGGGGCAAGATAGTGAGTGCGATTCAATCTATAAATCGTTTGAATATCGGGATATTGAAAATCCGGAGATCAAGAGAACGATAGTGTGGGCGATTATTCCCACCAAGCAAGACATCAAGGACAAGCCACGAACGGGTCGGATTAATTATCTAGTGAAGAACTTGGGAGAAGTCCTCAGCCATCTTAAGAGTAAGGGCGTGGCAATCGAAAAGACCGCGGAAGACCCCTACGGGAACTTTGCGTGGCTTAGAGATCCAGATGGCAATCAGATCGAGCTTTGGGAGCCATCCGAGAGCGTTTAGAAGTCCCTAATTTGTGAAGCCCCAACGGCCGTCCTCGAGGCCTCTGCCCTCCCGCCCGCATTGCCGGGTCTTGCCGCCGCAAAGCAATTCACTCGACTGCTCCCCCTTACACCACGTGCGATGCCGCAAGCTTCTTCAGCTCCGCAACGGCGGACAGGAGGACAAAGATGCAGCGCGGATGAACAAGGCGAAAGTCGACTCAACCGTGCAGGCCATCCTGCGTCACAGCACTATACGCTCGATCTCTACAGCTCATCGGGGTCATCGGACGGACCACAGAAACGGAACCGCCGTGCTTCATCAATGAGTTCGGCAATGATTTTTTTTCTCTTTTTATTGGCGGCTCGAAGGCATGGTCATGTCTGTTAGACAGGGGAGCGCGAACCGGCCTTGCTATTCTCTAGGCTTCGCACCTTTTCGTTGTTTCTTCTTGGCCTTCGCCCATCTGGCTTGGATTGCCTTTTTTGCAAGTTCTTTCCTCTCCCCTGGCGTTAGCGACGCCATACGGGCTGTTCCGCCTTTTTTGCCACCGGCCTTCATAAATCCATGGCGGGCCTTGAACGACGGCGAGCCACTATCAACCTGCAATTCATGCTCGAAATGCGCAAGCTGGAAGGAAGACGATGAGTCCCGCTTCGAAGAAGAAATCGACTCTGATGCAGTAGTCGGTGCGAGAAGGGCGGGCTCCACGGTTTCTTGTGTGGGATGCGCCACGGATCGGACTGGTGTGTGCTTATGGGACCCAAACGGACCCAGGTTTTTTCTGGGTTCTTTGTAAGTGTTTGAAAATATGCCGGGGACGAGGAGACTCGAACTCGCGACCTCTGCGGTGACAGGGCACGGAAACGCGTTGCAGGAAAAGGAGTTGCTTGCCAACCCCTTTTCTTTGTTTGCACCGAGCGGCACCGAGCGGCATAGTCCGGCACCAAACGGAAAGAAAAACTTACACAAAAACTTACGCTTTGTTCAGTCCCAGTGCTTCAACTGCGGCCACAGTTCCTTCAACGGCTGCTTGAGCCCTCGGCAATAGAACACGTCGGAATGCTCGTACGGCATCGAGTATGGGTGGTACACGCTTGCGACCTTCTGCACGCTCGCAAACAGCTGCTCGAGGCGCTCTTGGCTATCATCCATGACGATCATACTTTCGCCCATGTAATCGCGCGGTCCCCAGAAGAAATAGCTTTGGTGACCGCTGATCGCCCACGGCAATCCATATTTCGGCCCGAAGAGATCGATCGCGCCGGCTTGGCCATAGTTCTGGACAAAGATCGCCG
>Ga0187772_10000370_pt1 | contig 20218 bp, 18 predicted proteins | sample 0116_SJ02_MP15_2_FD_133137 | JGI IMG/M metagenome (GOLD analysis project Ga0187772, IMG submission 133137) | Tropical peat soil microbial communities from peatlands in Department of Meta, Colombia - 0116_SJ02_MP15_20_MG | ecosystem: Environmental > Terrestrial > Soil > Wetlands > Peat | place... | reverse complement strand
GAGGCCATAGGCACCTACTTCGGAAGCGGCGAAATCTTACTCGGCCAGGACGGGCGTCTCTCTAGTACTTCTCTCGCTAACGCCGCCGTCTCCGGCCTCCTCAGCTCTGGCAGAGACGTAGCAGAAGCAGGATTGGTGCCAACGCCTGCCCTCCAATACGGCGTCAAGACCATGGGTTTCAAGGGTGGGGTTATGGTCACAGCTTCCCACAACCCGCCACATTACAACGGTCTGAAGGTCTCGAGCTCCGATGGCGTAGAAGTGCCGCACCTAGACGAACAGAGAATAGAGAAGATCTACTTCGACAAGTCCCAGACAAAAGCGGACTGGAAATCCATCGGAGTGGCCCGCCAGGAGCCGTCCGTAGTCAGGAACTACATCAAAGGGATAATCTCCAAGGTCAACGCGAAGGCGATCGCGGACAGAAGGTTCACAATGGTGATGGACCTTGGCAACGGGGCCCAGTCCGTCGCCGCCCCCTACCTGGTCGAGTCCCTCGGGTGCAAGCTGATAACGATCAACTCCGTTGTCGACGGCAACTTCCCAGGGAGGGGGCCGGAGCCGACCCCTGACACGTTGAAGGATCTCTCTGCCGCTGTGAAATCGGTGGGCGCTGACATCGGAGTCGCCTACGACGGTGACGGGGACAGATCCATCTTCTGCGACGAGAACGGCCGAGTCCTCTGGGGTGACCAGACAGGGTGCTTCGTGGCTGACTTCGTCCTTGCCAAGCACAGGGGAGGCACCATCGTCACCTCTGTCGCTTCCAGCCAGGCCATTGAGGTTGTCGCCAAGAAGCACGGCGCGAAGGTTCTGCGCACAAGGGTAGGCGCCGTCGAAATAGCCCGTACCATCCTAGAGCGAGGGGCCGTCTTCGGCTTCGAGGAAAACGGGGGGTGCCTTTACCAGCCGCACATCGCAGTCCGGGACGGAGGGATGACAACCGCCCTGATGCTTGAATGCCTAGCAGGGAGGGGCATGTCCTTCTCAAAGGCGCTCTCCTTCGTGGTCCCCCGCTACTATCAGGCGAAAACGAAGGTGGGGGTTGGGCGCAAGGGAGTTGACACCGTCATGCGAGCCGTCGAGCGCCAGGCGAAAGGAGAGGTCGAAAGGACGGACGGAATCAAGATCTGGACCGGGGTGCATTCCTGGGTTCTCATAAGGCCGAGCGGTACCGAGCCAATCGTGCGTATCTTCGGAGAAGCGGAGAGCCAAGAAACTGCGGACCAGATGGTCAAGAAGTTCGAGAAAATAGTGAAATCTGCCTCAGCGTAGATGCGTCCATCCCACATCCCGGATACGGCGCTTTGTCTTCCCCGTGGCGTACACGACTTGCCCGGTTCTTGAGGTCGCCTTTCCTATCTCGAGCAATACGCCTCCCGCCCTGCGTGCAGCAGCCTTCGCGCCCGCGACCCTTGGCCCTGGGATGGTTCCGACAATCGCATACTCTTCCCCCCCTTCGAGAACCAACTCCCAAATGTTCAGCCCGTTCGCCTCTGCGAAGTTCAGCACCCCCTTCGCAGCCGGTAGCATGGTCAGCTCGAAACCGACTCCGCTCTCCGTCGCAAGCGTGTGCAGGCTCCTCGCCAGCCCGTCGCTGGAATCCATGGCCGAGGACATGAACGGACCGAGCGCCGTGCCAACCTCGAGGTTGGGCGTCGGGACCAGCACGCTCGCCCTGGCTTTTTCTCCGAACTCACCCTTGGCCACTGCGGAGCCGTTCAGGATTCTTAGCCCCGCAGGAGGATACCCGAAAAGGCTGGTCACAACGAGCGCGTCCCCGGCCCTCGCCCCTCTTCGGGACACCAGGTGCTTCCCGAACCCGACCATGGCGCAGTCTATCACCAGCTCTTTTGCCTCGTTGGTGTCCCCACCCACCAGGAGTACATTCCACTCCATCTCGGCATCCCTGAACCCCGAAGCTAGTGCGTTCACTTGTTCCTGGCTGACCCCCTTCTTCAGACCTAGGGAGACCACGAACGAATCGGGCCTTGTTCCTTTGGCCGCAAAGTCGCTCACGCACATGGCGACCGCCTTCCTCGCCGCCTGCCGGTAGGTCATCCCTGCAGGCACGTCTGTGTGCTCCACCAGCATGTCCACCTTCAGCACAAGCTTCCCCGCCCCAGTAGGTACGACGGCGACGTCGTCTCCGATCTTGGAATACCCCTTGGGGAGCTTCCTGGCCCTGCTGACTATGGACCTGATTACGCCTAGCTCGTCCGGCGTGCTAGGCGCTCAGCTCCTTGAGCTTTTTCGCAAACGACTTCACAAGCAGCTTCGCCTTCTCGGAGGAGGGCGCCTCGGCCGAGACTCTCACCACATCCTCCGTCCCCGAAGGCCTGATCAGAACCCAGCTCCGATCAGGGAGCTCAATCTTCAGGCCGTCTGTAAGGTCCGCGCCTTTGTGCTGGGCGGCCAGCTTCTTGATCCCCTTCACGGCTTCGGCCCTGGGGACCGCAAGAGCCACCCTCTCCTGCTGGTAAACAGGAACAGATTCGTAGACCCTCCTCCCCTTCTTCTTCAGCGCGCTTATGATTGAAAGCGCCGCGAGCATCGAGTCCCTGCAGTAGTTGAATGAGCCGTCAATGAGGCCACCACTGCTCCCCTCTCCACCGAGCCTCGCCCCTCGTTCCTTCATCTGCCCTACGACGTTGGCCTCCCCCACCTTCGACCTGAAAACCTGGGCCCCGGCGATCCTGGCCACGTCGTCAACTGCCTGGGTCGTGTCTACGGAGACGACCAGCTTCTTCTCCCCTGTCTCTGCCAGCATCTCCGAAAGAGCGAGGGTGAGCATGAAGTCTCCCGTTCTCTTCCTCCCTGAGGAGTCTACTATCACCAGTCTGTCGCCGTCTCCGTCGAATCCCAGCCCCACATCGCACCCCCTCCGCTTGACCGTGTCCCTGAGGAGCTCGAGTTCGTCGGCCACAGGGTCAACCTTCCTATCGAATACTCCGTACGAGTCGTTCATCGAAGTGATTTCGCACCCGAGTTGCTCGAGCAGAGGGACTGCGTGGGCAATCGCGGCCCCGCCCCCCAGGTCGGTGGCCACTTTGACACCCTCGCAGGATCCGGCCCCGAACCTCTCGACAAGGTCGCCCACATAGGCAGACCTACCCGCCTTCTTCACCTCTCCGCGCTCGAAGGGGGTCGACCTTGCGGGCTGCGCTTTGATTAACTGCCCGAATATCTCCTGACCAGCCCCTGCCCCTCCCACCAAGAACTTCAGACCGTTGAACTCGGGTTCGTTATGGGAAGCGGTCACCATGACAGCTGGGAGTCCGCTCTTCCTACTCTCTCTGAACAGCGCAGGCGTCGAGATGATGCCATAATCATGGACGGTTCCGCCGAGCGACGTCAGCCCGGCTGTGACGGCTCTGCAGGTTGCGGGGCCCGTGCTCCGTGGATCGCGCGCCAACAGGAACTCCTTGGAGCCCGTCGCTCTCCCGAAATTGACGGCGAATCTCGAGACATCGGCCAGGCCCAAGTCCCTGTTGAGGATCCCTCTGATCCCGCTTAGGGACGCTATCAAATCGCCCGCCCCTTTCATCGGCCTCATTACAGATAAACTAAGGGTTCGACCCATTATCCCCCTAATGGGTTCAATCTCACGAGAGTTTGTGCCCAGCTACCCCGTTGCCCTGCGGTCCCACTCCGATTTCGGGAGGGTGTAGTAGTACTGGTCGAAAAGTCGATTTCTGAAGTATACCGGCTGTCTGAGATTGCCTTCACGCTTGAAGCCTAGCTTGAGGAGGAGGGCATTAGAGGCGGCGTTCTCGGCCAAGGGACAGGCCTCCACTCTTTTGAGCCGCACGCCGTCGAAACCGTAGGTTAGCACTGGCGGGAGAGCCTCAATCATGATTCCTTTCCCCCAGTGGGACCGATGCAACTCGTATCCCAGTTCGGCGCACCTGGACCTCAGATCGAAGTGCCAGTAGCAGCAGCTCCCGATTGCCCTCTCCTCCCCCTTCGGCACGAACACCCAGAACAGCGAGTCCCGCTTTCCCGAGGGATTCAGCCTGTCTGCGACCCATTCCTGGGTTTCCCTAATCGACTTGTGAGGCTCTGTCCCATACGCTTCGGTAACCTTGGGGTCAGACTTGATAGTGAAGATCGCATCTACATCGGAGACATCCAGGGGCCGGACCAGGAGCCGTTCCGTGTCGAACGAGGGGAGGCGCGCGAAGGCTTCTTCGATGTTCGTGGGTAGGCCTGGGGCTGCTCCCAATAAAAAGTGAATACAACATGAGCAGGTGTGGATCCGAAATTGCGGTGTGAACCAATCTTCACCGTGCCAATACTACTTTTTGAGCTCGTCACTTTTGATTGCTGAGACGCTCTAAAGGTTCGTTTGCGCGTCAAGTCATTTCGCGTGAAGAGGAGCGCGCCGGTGGGAGAGTACAAGCTGTCGGAAATCTTCGCCGGGCTCGAATCCTCTTCCGCCCTGCTCAAGGTTTTCGGATCCAAATCTCAGATGACAAAGATTTTGAAACACCTCAAACTAAGAATCGAACGCAACGACTCCGGCCTCTGGCTGGACAGGGACACGGGTACCATCTGCATCGGCTCAAAGCACCTTACGACTGCCAAGGGCGATTTCCTCTATCTCGACGTTATCCACGTGCTCGTCCACGTTAGACAGTTCCTTGAGGGGAAGGAGCTCTACGACCAGGCGTTCGAGTATGTCGACCGGCCGACCGAGCTCGAAGCATACCGGACTACCGTGGCCGAGGCCCGCCGTGTCGGGATGGACGAGGATGAGATCCTGAAGTACCTCAGGATGGATGCGGTCGATGACTCCGAGCTCGGGAAGCTGATGGAGAAGATCGGGGTAAGGGCAAGGCGCTGAAACCCTCAGTTTCCAGCTGAAAACGCGGCCTTAGCGTGGTGGTTCACACTTTCTTCGATGGTATTCCCGGCTCTACCAGGTTCTTCATGTCGAGGAGGGCATCGATTTCCTTTTCACTGTATCTCAGCTTCTTCAGAGCAGTCCTGATCGAAACTCCCTTGGCCATCTGCTTCCCCATTTCGGTCGCCTTGTCGTATCCTATCTTGGGGGAAACCAGGGTGATCAGGGCGGGGCTCGTCTCGGCGCTGGCCCTTACCTTCTCCTCCATGGGCACGACGTGGTTGATTACCAGCGAGGACAGCTTGTTCAGGGCCTCGGACAGTAGCTTGGCCTGGAGAACGACGTTGTACCCCATCAGGGGCACCCCCATGGTGAGCTCGAACTCCCCGAGGGACGCCGCGTAGGCGTTGGCGCCGTCCAGCCCGATCACCTCACCTGCAGCGAGCAGGGCGCTCTCCACTGTCACGGGGTTCGTCTTCCCTGGCATTATGCTGCTCCCAGCGACCTCCTCCTGGGTGGGGATGTCTATCTCGCCGAGTGCCGTGAGCGGTCCCGAGAACATCAGCCTCAGGTCCTGGCACAGCCTGTAGAGGTCGATGCTAATCGACCTCATGGTCCCGCTGAGCGAGGACATGTCCGTCAGTAGTCTGGTGGGTCTGAACTTGTTCTTCGCGCTCGTGAACCTGAGACCCGAGAGGCCGGCAATCTCCTTGGCGACCATCCCGCCGAACTTCGGGTCGGCGTTGAGGCCCGTCCCTACCGCCGTCCCACCTATGGGGAGCTCCAGGGTGTACCCCATAGCCTGTTCGACGAGCTTCGCGTCCCTGGCGAACTCCTCAGCGTAGGCTCCGAACTCCTGCCCCATGGTCACTGGGAGAGCGTCTCGTAGGTGCGTCCTCCCTGATTTGTAGACTGTGGACGTCTTCCTGGAGAGCGCGCTAAGGCTCTTGCTCGTGCCTTCGAGGGCAGGAATCAGTTTCCTGCTCACCGCAATCGCAGCGGCCACCCTGATCGCGGTCGGACCGACATCGTTGGAAGACTGGCCCATGTTGACATGGTCGTTCGGGTGGACCTTCTTCCCTAGGGCCTCCGACGAAAGCTCGGCTATGACCTCGTTTGCATTCATGTTGAGGCCCGTTCCCGAACCCGTCTGGAACACGTCAACGGACATCATGTCATCGTGTGCTCCGTGCATCAATTCCTTCGCCTTTGCCTGAACGGTCTTGCCAATCTCCCTGTCGAGCAGCCCGAGTTCGACGTTTGATTTCGCAGCGGAGTACTTTATCGCCCCTACCGCCCAGATGACCTCTCTCGGGAATCTAGTCCCCGTGTTCAGGAAGACGCGCTTCGAGCCCTCGACATACTTCATGTTGGGTGCGAAGCGCTTACACTGCTCTTAAGTGATTTGTAGGCCGGGGTGCGGGACTAGCGCCCGCCGCAGCCGCAGGCATCGACGTGGACGTTCGGGTTCTCGATTTTGAAGCCCGTCTTCTGCAGGCTCTCGACGAAGTCGATCTTCGAGCCCCTGAGCATCTCAGCATCTGCCTTCGCCGCCATTATACGAAGGCCGTTCACCTCTTCCACGACGTCCGTTTCACCAGGTGCCTTCTCTAGGCTCAGGGCATACCTATAGCCTCCGCTGCAGGCACACCCCCCACCCTGGTAAACCTCAATCTTCAGGTACGAATCTGTGGCCTTCTCCTGTTCCAGTACCTCGCCCAGCCTCTGTCTGGCGAGTGGGGTGAAAACGACCAGCGGCTGCAACTTTTGCATAATTGCTGGAATATTGGATTCTGTCTATTTAATACTTTCCCGGTGGGGTTCAAGTTCGCGGTTGAAATGAAGCATTCAAGATGCCGTCTTAGAAGGCTGTCTCTTCGCGGTCTTTCCGTGCGATGATTTTGCCGCCTCCCGTTCCGCCGCAGCGCGAGTGAACAACTCCCGAGCCATTTCCAACCCTTGGGCAATTTCTTTGAAATCGGTCTCTTTTCCGTTGATGGAGGCCGGCCTGTATTCCATCTTCCCTGTCGGTGAGAAATCATCTTCGGAGACCACAATCCCGAAAGTCCGCCCAATTTCTGGCTCGATGACTGCCTCAAGGGGATGCTCTAGTCTCTCCTTGACCTCGATTTGGATTAACTTGGTCGGGTCTTGCCCAGGCTTTGTATCTCCGAGTGCCACAACGATTATCTCTCGTTGGTCGAAGGCGTTTATCGCCGAGTATAGCCGAACAGTGACGCCATAACCAACAGTATGATACCACGCCTTCCGAAAATCCTCGTAGGTCTTGCCCTTCTTCAGTCTCCTCGTAAGGATAATGATGCCCATCATGGCTGGTCTCTGTCTGAGAGGTGACTGTCACATACATAACCATTTGACATGCGTGAGAATGGGTAGGTTGTGATCAACCACGGAGTTTACTGGGCCCCGAAGCTTTCATGTCACGTCGAGAAGTTGTAGGACTGAATGATGAGGCCGTTCACTCGACCTCGCCGCCTCTCCTCCCAAACATCCTCCACCCCCAGAGCATCACCAAGACGAGCATGACTGCACCGATGACCACAGAAACTAGAGCTAGGCTCCCCCCGCCTGGCCCTGACCCGAAGACTATGGGGAACGGCCCGATGAAGATGGCACCGCCAGTTGAAGCCCCCACCTGCGTTGCAGAGCCGACGATTATCAACCCGAAACCAATCAGGATGATGAGCAGGCCAGCGAGCAAGAGTCTCTGCAATGGCTACACCAGACCCAGCACCACTGTCAGCACTATCAGTATGATTGCCAAGATGATTGCCACGCTCGTCCACTTCATGTCGGACCCGAATATTATCGGCACCGGCCCAACCATGATTACGCCTCCTCCCTTTACCTCGGCTCCCCCCTTTCGCCCTTGTGAAAGCATCGCCACGACCACCACCCCGAAACCAGTCAGCACGAGCAGGATACCAGCGAGGACCAGGTCGACCATCGAGTGGAAGCGCGAAAATCTCGATAAAGGTTTTTGCAGGAGGCTGGAGCGCCGAGTTTAGTTGGCCGAGTATCGCTGGTGCGAGAAGTGCATGATGCGGACCGAGCACGAAATCGTGGTCGAAACCAGAAACTACAATCCGAGGGGGAGGGGGATGTACCGGTGCAAGAGGTGCGGGAGGGTCAAGTCGATGCGCCACCTTCGGCCGAGCTCGGAGATAGGATACTAGCGCTGGGAATAACCTAGTCTATCCTAGAATAACCAGCGGCGAGTATCAATCTCGCGCGGACACTTTCACGCTCCTGTCCCAATAGCCAATCGTCCAATTGCTATCTCCTCTTTAGTTGCCTCCGTCTCTGCTAGACATGGGGAGGCTCATCGAAGAAACCCGGATCGGCGTCGAATAACAAGGTGTGGGAAACTCTGAAGCTCCCGGCGAAGATTCAGAGTGCTTCCGAATTCGAGGAGTCTGTTCTTGCGATTCGCAGAGCATACACCGGTCGGCCTGGAAATCGTCATTTCTTGAACCTGATGTACTACCTCTTGGACTGGTTAGTGGGAGACGCTGGCAAAAATTTTCGACCACCCATCCCTGGGCGCGCATAGAAATTGGCCTGAGCAAGAAGCACACCCAGAATCTCGAATTGGGAAATTTCGTGGTGAACTGTGTTTCTATGCTAGGCATGAAATGTGGGCGAATAAAGGATGGCTCCCCACGCGCAACCAATCCACACGGGTCGTATCGATGGATGTCCTACTTCTCCGAGGTTTTTTTCTGGTTCCACACTACTTGCCTAGGTCTTAACGAAGACCAACTCACTTCATACAATCCCGTAAGTATGGATTGGTTGTTAACCGCCGCACCCGCTTCAATCGAATGGTTTCTGAGAGGAATCGCAGATTCCGATGGCAGTGTAAATGTCGGTAACAGGTCAGTAGACATAACAAGTGAGCCAAACGGCCCTCTCTTCGTTAAACTGTTCGCCAAGGTAGGCATCCATGCTAAGATTTACAAGTCCAAAGGATATGATTGCGTATCAATCTCTGCGTCTGAAGCGGCCAGATTTTCAACGTTCAAGTAGGCACCCATCGCAGTGTACTGCTCGACAGAGTGGCGAACGCCCGCACATTTCCGGCGAGATGGCCGGCCAGGCTGGAAGAACGCGTGCATCAACTCCTTTCTGAGCACGAGGACTTGAGTACTGTGAGGAACATACTGTTGTCCGAGGATAACATCTACGTCAAGTTGAGGACCCTCAGAAGCAAACAAGACCATGAAAAGGAAAAGCCGGCGGTGGGCTCCGCCCCCACGACCCTGCGCTTACGAGGCGCCTGAGCCCCAAGATTGGGAATGCTCTGCTGGCTGAGCTACGCCGGCTCGTTTTCGTGCCTCCGGGGGCACGCTGAAAAGTGTTGACCTCACGTGAACAGGTTCAGGTGAACAAGCCAAGGTACTTCAGACCTGTTCCAGTGTTATAGAGCAGCGCCTTATCTCGCCGGTCTACCGAGCCGTCCCCCAAGAGTCTCCTGTAACCCGCGAGGGTTGCCGCGCCTTCGGGACAGGCGAACACTCCTTCTTTCGCTAGAGAACGTACGGATTCCATGATTTCCTTCTCCGGGACGCTCACCGCCCCTCCCTTGCTCGCCCTGAGGACAGCGAGTATCTCCCTCCCGGCGAAAGGCCTGGGCACTCTCAACCCGGCGGCTACTGTATTGCCGTCGGGGAACGAAGGATTGGTGGTGTCCTTTCCCGAGGAAAACGCGCTTACCACCGGTGCGCAGGCATCGGACTGAACGGCGTACATCCTCGGCCTTGTCTGTCCCATCCAGCCCAGCTTCTCCATCTCGTCGAACGCCTTCCACATCCCGATTAGCCCCGTGCCCCCGCCTGTCGGGTAAAGGATGACGTCTGGAAGCTCGAATCCCATCTGCTCGGCGATTTCGTACCCCATGGTCTTCTTCCCCTCGAGCCTGTACGGCTCCTTCAACGTCGACATGTCGAAGTAACCGCCCATGTCCTCCCTCATCTTCGCTCCCGCGTCGCTGATGTTCCCTTCCACCAGAATCACCTCGGCTCCGTAGACTCGACACTCTCTGATGATCAACCCGGGGGTCTCGCGCGGGATGAACACCCTGGCGGTGAGACCCGCCCTTGCGGCGTAGCATGCGAGCGCCGCGCCCGCGTTCCCAGCGGAAGGGACGACCAGCTTCTTCAGCCCTAGTTCCTTTGCCCTGGAGACGGCCACAGCCATGCCCCTGGCCTTGAAGGTCCCTGTGGGGATTTGGCCATCGTCCTTCATCAGGGTGCCGTCCCTCAGCTTCAGTAGCGGGGTGAATCCTTCCCCGAGGCTGCAGACGTTCTTCTGGTCCAGGACGGGGAGCACTTCGCGGTAGCGCCAGAGGCTCTTCTCTCGGCTGGCTACGGAGGTCGGGACGAACCGCTCCTTGGTCTTCTCGTAGTCGTAGACACAGCTCAGCATCGACCAGCAGTGCGTGCAGGTGTTGACTGGACGGTCGGCGCTGAAGATTATGCCGCAACGAAAGCACCGAAGTCCGAGGAGCGATGGGGGACTGTTCACTGGTTCGCGTGAAGGCATGGTGTCTCTGAGTCCCTCGATGGCCCGTTAAGGGTTAGGAGGGTTTTTAGATTCAGATGGATGGACCGGATTTTGCGCGGGGGTCGCCCAGCATGGTCAACGGCGTGGGACTGAGGCTCCCATCCCTTAGGGGTTCGTGGGTTCGAATCCCACCCCCCGCACCTGACCCCTTATGAGACGAATTGGACTGGTGGCGATTCTAACCTATGGTTTAGTGCGGAGACTCCGCACCTTCGGAGGTTTGTCATATGGCTTTGGAGTTTCATTAATCATCGAGCTCTGCGTCGGATTCCGAAAGAGAAGCGTCCCAGCCAAGAATCATAGGCCAATATTTGTCATTAGGGCTCGTTCTCGGCATTAGTAGTAAATAGCCACTCGCTATAACCTGTTTCTGAACCGATTGAAGAATGGGATAGTTGCCATCCTATTGATTATGGCTGTCGTCGCAAGTGGAGCAGCCGGGTATTTTGTCGGTGTCACAAACCACAGAACGACCACCTCGACGATCACTTCGATATCGAATACAATTCAGACCACCCAGACAACCTGCAATATTGTAGGTCAACCTGGAGATTTCTACTTAAGAATCCTATCCGATGGCACCGCTCAACCTCTTGCGGGCGTAAAAGTGACAGCAACGAACACTCCTGCACTTTGCAACGGCACACCCGCAGGATCCCAAAATGCTCAAACGTTCACGACGGATGGGACAGAATGGACCAGGTTGTATGGCTATAACAACGCGGGATATTCCATAGTTGCTAGTTACTCGGGACAGAACTATTCCCTGTCGGGAGAACTGCGACCAGTTTCGATAACATGCGCGACACTGTATCTTCCCTCGGGGAGGACCAACGTCACTATCTTTGAAATGCAGACAGTCTGCAAATAATTTGCCGAGTCCATCGCTCACCGCAGGATTCTAGCCCAAAATTGTATCCTCGAATCCCACGCTCGCACATTCCTTTCTTCTCCTGGCCTCGAAATCTGTTTAGCGTGCGATTCTAACCTAAGGTTAGACTCCCACCCCCCGCACCAGTACCCCTATCGGACGGGAGGTCGTTTATCGGGAAAAGGGTCGAAAAACGACCACGAAATACGTGTATGGTGGAACCCCTTTCTTGTAGGGGGTTGTCCAGCCAAGTCATTTTAGAGTGTGAGCATTGAGGAGAATGCCGGGTCACTCTCTGACCGGCATGACGAGCGTTGTCGAACGGCCGGACTATCCTCTACAGTGGAGTGGGTTGCGTCAACCATAAGTATCGCATCCCAACCCGTTCTGGGATAACACGAACAGACCTGGCCGCAGGGAATGGAATGGGTAGGGAATGAAATCACCCCAGGCCGTCGTCGTCATCGTGGCGATACTTGTAATCAGTCTCTACTCTGCCTACACGATTGACGGCGTCATTTCTTCAAATGCACCACACAATGTAGTATTCACCCTAGGGACTACCGACCACGACATAACTTACTGCAACTCGCAAACCCTAGATCTGTACATACCCGGAGTTGCAGCTGCCCATCCCCTCCCCGTTGCGATTTATGTCCACGGAGGAGGCTTGAGCGCGGGGGACAAGTCTGACATTAACCCCACCTTCCTCAATGTGCTCGCCTCGGCTGGCTTTGCGGTCGCAAGCGTGAACTATAGGCTCGCCCCACAATACAAGTTCCCTGCACAAATTGAGGATGTGAAGTGCGCCATTAGGTTTCTTCGGAGCAACGCCCAGGCATATGGGATCAATGGAAGCGAAGTGTTCGCCTTTGGAGATAGTTCCGGGGGAGAGCTTGTGTCACTTGCTGCCTTGGTAGGTCCTCACTCGTCCTTTGATGTCGGACCCTACCGGAATGAAGCTAGCGGCCTGACAGCAGCAGCGGACCTCTTCGGCGACGCGAACTTGACGGAGGAATCGGTCTCTGCTTCTGATTTTCTGAGGGTCTTTGGTAGTAACGCGAGCCAATTGGTACTAGCCAGTCCCACTTACTATGCTTCAAGAAACGCTTCTCCCATGATAATCATCCAGGGGGTGAACGACACAAACGTTCCCGAGTCGCAGTCGATAGAGCTCTACAACGACCTTACAACGGCTGGGGCCCAGACCCGACTCATATTGGTACAGAATGCGGGGCACGAATTTGTGCAGGTGGGCTCACAGCCTATCAATCCAAGTCTTGTGCAGATAGCTCAGGTCATGGTGGGATTCTTTGAATCTTATACGCAGGGGGGCGGCTGACATGAATTCAGCGTCATGCACGAATCCTAGTCCTGTCGTTCTGCTTCCTCACGGTGCTCTTGGAGTGATAACCTCTGGCTACTCTGTAGAGGCTGTGGGTTTGATTGCGCTCCTTACAATCAATGGCACGTCGTCGGTACCCCTAATGGCGCTTGTTGCAACAATCATCTTGATAGTCGCAGGTTTCTTGCTCCCCACAGCTGGATTGCTGGCTTTGAGGAGAAGCCTTGACAGGACGCATGCAGCCGTGCGGAGAAACTTCCTGTTGCAGGGAGCGGGTCTGGTCGTTCTACTCTTAGGGGTCGTGGTCGCCGTAGGCCTCAATTCACTCTCGGGCTTCATCGCTGGCGCTGCTCTACTGGCAGTCTCGGCCGCACTAGCGTTGCTGGGATCGATTATGCTACGCAGTGAGTGTACCGAAATCGGTCTACCAGGACCAACTGCGACGAATTACCTCGTGCTTGCGATGGTGTTGCTGTTCTCGGGTGTTGGGCTGATCATGGCCTCGAATATTGCCTTTTTCTACGTCATTTCTGGGGCAGCAAACGAAGTAGACACCGACATAGGCGCGACGGTATCGGCGTACGGCTGCGTGGTCGCGGCCTATTCGTTCCTCGGATTCCGCCGGAACCGTTTCATTAGATGAGCAAAGTATCTAGTCTAGTTGCATATCTTTGCGAATACGTAACAAGTTGAACGATGCTTGAGAGACCCTACCCCCATACAACTATGTCCACTGTATGGGGTATGCTTGTTCGAATCCCACCCCCCGCACCTTAGGCCATGGGGACAAATCCTGGTTATACACTACTGGCAGTGAAGAACCACAAAGAAGAGGACGACGTCTACGACTACAGCTACTCTCTAAGGAATTCTTTGAAAAGACTGGACGAATCGGAGATACTTTCAGAAGGGGACAAGGAGCTCATCCGAGAGTTCCTGGAGCACCTCAGGGCCAAGAGGGTCAGCACCGGGAGGCAGGCTAAGTACGGGTTCACTATCAGGCGGTTGACGGAGCACCTGGGAGTCCCCATCAGGAGCGCGACAAGGAAGGATGTCGAGAAGCTCTCGATCTGGGTCCAGGAGCAGGGCTACTCCCCTCATACGATCCAAGATTCACTCTTCGCTATCAAGTACTTCTACAAGTTTGTTCGGAGCGGGAACACTGACCACGACACCCCATTCCCGGAGGAGGTCAGGTGGCTCAAGGTCAGGCAGAAGGCCAACGAGAGGAAGGAGCCCGAGTTCTTCACGCCCACTGAAGTCGAGTCATTGATCAAGTGCGCAACGAGGCTCAGAGACAAGTGCATGCTGAGCGTCGCATTCGAAAGAGGGTTGAGACCCAGCGAGCTACTCCTGCTCAATGTGGGCGACGTGACCTTTGACGCCATGGGCGCAAGGATACGAGTGAGGAAGAGTAAGACGGGCGAACGGCTCCTCAGGATAATCGCGGGGCGTCTTTGCTGGGGAGGTACCTGGAGTCCCATCCGTTGAAGGATAACCCAGCTGCTCCCCTTTGGGTCAACGAATCCACGAACCACATGAATGAGAGACTCACGTGGACCGCCTGGAACAGGATCATGAAAGAGGTCGCCATGAGAGCTGGTGTTAGTGGCAAGAGGATTCACCATTACCTCCTCAGGCACGGCTCGGCAACAGAGGCAGCCAAGCATTTCACCGACAGCGAGCTCAAGATCCTGTACGGATGGACCATGGGATCGAGGATGCCAGCGACGTACATTCACCTGTCAGCCAGGGACATAGATCCGAAACTGGAACAGGTCTACAGCGGGAAGCCAGTCGAGCCAGCCAAGCCGGAGTTCTCCCCTTCGATCTGCCCGAGATGCGGAGAGAAGAACTCCCCAGGCATCAGGTTCTGTGGGAGATGCGGTACACCCCTGGAGGCAGGAGAGCTGGCCAAGGTCACCCTCGAGATGCAGCAGTGGCTGAGGGAGTATGAAGAGCTCAGGAAGCAGATGACTGCGAGATTATCCGCTGCGCCTTCTCAAGTAATGCCAGGATCCTCCGAAGCTCACCCTTCGTGATCACAACAGTCTCCTCCTCTGTTTCCGTCAAGCTGTCCTCTCCTCCCTTGGTAATGCGGTAATGGGCCGAAGCTGAGGGTGGAGGAGCCTCAGCCTGTTGATTACGTTCTCCGTCAGCTGCTTCCTGACGTTCTTGGAACTCGCCAGGGTAGGGTATCGTGCCTTGAACTCGAGGATCTCTTTGACGACAAGCCTGCCAGCCTCGTCAGTGATGGCCTCGCTAGGGAAGGTCCTCTTGAGTTCGTTCTCTACTTCTGATTTGACCGCTATGATCAATGGATCCTCGATTCCTCTTTCGACTCTCCGCTTCAAGACAAACCCTTGATTGACCAACCCAATTCGGTTATAGTCCGTCTCTAATCCGAGCAGGTTCCCCGGATGGAGCCAGTTGGTTGGTGACTGGCTGTCATAGACGGCTGCAGTCAGAATCCGCGGGGCCTCCCTCTCTGCACCGCAGTTCACGCAGACGCCATTGAATAGGGTCGGCCTGTTGCACTCGATGCAGTAGCGTGTCAGGTCCCGCTTCCTGAGCCTGTAGAACGCACCAAGGACATTGCCGTAGGACATCTTGAGGGCCTTGGCACAGTCTCCTCTACTGGCCGAGGGGTTCTCCCAGGCGAACCTCAGGACTCTGTGAAGCCTGTGAGCCCCGCACTTGCACCCTTGATCAGACGGCGTTGGAAAAAGACAGCTCTGTCTCATTTCGGAACCACCGCACTCGGCGTGAGCCAGCCAAGGTCCACCTGAACGATTCTGGCGTTCAGCCGTTCGACAAGCCTGTGGCTGGGAAGAATCTCGTTGACGTACTTCTTGAGGGACCTCTGATCATGCACGACCCTCTTGACGATTGAGAGGAGGTCGACGAATGGAATCTGCCCTGTCTCGTTACCTGTATCTGTCATGTACAGAACGAGGTCCTCCCTGATCCTCTCTACTCTGGCCTTGACGTCGGCCCTCAGCTGCAAGGTCGTTCGAGGGGAATATGTTGAATGATGTTGTCTGCTGGAGAGGTATTCCTCCAGGGCGCGGGTGATTACTGCGCCCTGTTTCCCGTGGTAGGTCCCATAGAACCTTATGCAGTATTGCTTTAGTTGTTCGAGAACGGCGGGTTCGATGCCCCTGATGTGGGCCCCGTGTTCGGCCAATCAGGTCCCTCCAGGGATAGGAATCGTGCAGTTTGGTGCCGTGGTACCAGTGTAGTAGTAGTTTGGTACAATGGTACCAATATACAATATACTATACTCTCTAACTGTGCATAACGGTACCAATCGACATCTTCCTGAGCGTGGACCGAACTGACTCCCAATGCCTCCGGAGCAGCCTTGCATGCAGCAACATACAACATCTTTCCCGGACATGGTCAAGCTCCCTCTCCAGGCCCGAGGCCTAGGTCTGTGTCTAGGATGGCAAGTGCCACCCTCCTCACAGCCGCACGTTCCTTCTCGGACAAAGGAGCCTCACTGGCGTTCTTGAGGATCCTGAGGCAGAGGTCCATGCGCTCGAGGATGTTGGTTTTAGTGGTCAGCTAGGATCCCTCCGTTGGAGAACGGGAGCGGCCTGGCGCGACGTCAGGGCGGGAGCTGCCGAGGCTCCCGCCTTCTCGATTAGCCGTCTTTCTGACGGGGTTCCTACTCGGCGTACTCCAAGAACGGCTGTGACATCCGGGGCACGCAAGCGGCGGCGTCTCCTTGCGGCCCGTCCAAGCGTGGCCACATCTCTGGCACTGGCAGCGGAAGACCGTAGTCTCTTCTACTATCGGCACAAGGCAGAGTTACGATAGTAGTAATATTTGTATGCTATCTCATACGATACCATACGGTATGGTAAAGAACGCCATAAAGTCTACAAGAATCGTAATATTCATGCTACCCTCCTCCAAGCACTCGCCAAATCGGCCTAGGAAGTTTGGGGAAGTTGCAAAATACGGTCCAGAACCAACTGTCACTTGAGTGAACTAACCGGGCTCAGTACGCTCGGAATCGGCCGCTCTGGCTTCAGTCGCCAGCTTTCAATCAAGATTACCAAGCCTGCCGCCATGCAAACAATTCCCAAGATGTCGGCAACCACGTCGGGCCAGAATAGCGACCACCATTGGCTTCCTGTCAGGGGCGGACAGCCGTTCGCTGGGCAGCTCGTGAAGTAGCCGATCGACAACCCCCACACCAAGAGGACGAAGCCGCTCACGATCAATCCCATCCCTAGCCCCGGGAGAACAGCTTTCCTCGACCTTAGTTTTCCGTACCCCGTAGTGACCAATAGCACGCCAACACAGGTTGTCAGGGCGTTCGGCCATATCGTCGACCAGACTCCTACAGGGCTTGCTGGGCAGCCATGGAACACGTTGGTAAGATTGTAGGGCCAGGCGTCCAGGTTGCACCCTACAGGAAAGGGAATAAACGGAGCCGCAAAGGCGAGAAAGAGTCCGAGATAGACGGCTGCAAGGGTCCTCTGTGACGTGTGTGAATCCTCGTCTGGCCTCCTGAATGACCCTAGCGCTATTACTGCTGAGCCTAAGAGGCAGAGGATGGAGAGGGAGGCAATGAAGGAGAGTAGAAGACCTTCAGACGGGAACCCTGAAGAGTAGCCGAGGCCGCTCACGAAAAAGAAGAACGCTCCGACAACGGCAAGTGCCAAGATGGCGAGAGCGCGTATCAGGTTCACAGGAAATGGAACGCCAATGTGACCCTTAAGCTCGACCTCTAGCCGTAATCGACCACTGGCAGCTGCTAGTGATATTCCACTACGTTCTATTGTCAACCAAGCCGAGCAGAACCCGCTTGGTGTGACGGACCTGGGAACAAACAAACAAACAAACAACCATACACCCCCTCCCCCTCCACGTAATCAGGTATCGGACAGAAGAGCCAAGTCCTTTGTTCTCCCCACGGTCAGAATTGGAAAAGTGGGCACTTCTCAAATTTCTCCGAGGCGAACCTCTCTGGAGCAGGGGGCTCATCGGCCCGAACAGTGCCCCAGTCCCATCTAGCGACAAACGGAGATTCAAACCCCACCGCGATCATATACCTTGCCCCCCACGGGGGCCTAATCATCTATGCCCAGGTTGCACTGAAACCCGGGTACTGCCAGTCTTCTCCGGGCTCCACCCACTCGACCTGTCCCTGAACAGGGGTTCCTGCCGTGGGATGGTTTCCGACGGGCGTGCAATAAGCGATGACTGAAGCCCCTGGTGCTATTGGTATCGTCTGGTTTACTGACCCTCCTGGTTTGTCGGACAGGACTCCGGAGCTTCCCGGAACGATGACGGAGTTGTTGACGCCGTTCTTTGGGCCCAAAATCTCGTTGAACCCGCACCATCCCGCCCGTGCGGTGACTGTCCCTGTGTTCAGCATAACCAGCTCGCACGAGTTGTTCTTGACGCTGCACGAGACTGACGTGAATTGGACCGGGGATGGGGCAGCCGGACAACCAGGGCAGCCTGACACGCCGAAGGCAAAACCAGTTACCGCGATGATGCTGGCGGAAAGGACCGCAAGAACAGCTACCACTATCACCAAATTCCTCTTCAGGTGCCGTGACTTGGCTGGTTGAGCCTCCGGTGGCCGGGCCAATGCAGTTCCTTTCAGTGAGCAAACAAGAAATAAGGTTTGGCGATTTTGGGTCGGCATTGTCAGGAGGAGCTGTTCTTGGGATTAGTAGTATATAGCGTCCCATCTTCTCCTTCGACCTAGGTTGGAAACAAGAGCTACCGAAGTGAGGAAGTCAAGAAGGTGGCGGTTGATTGCGATTCCCATCGTGTTAATCATTGCAATTCTTGGGCTGTTTGCCTACTTCAGCTACCAGCCCTTCTGTCAGGGGCTCAATTGCGGTTCAATTCCATACCCTGCAATCCAGGGAGCCGGTGCGCATGTCATCCAGACAGGGGAATCCAATTGTCAGGTGACCGAAACGGTTGCAGTCTGTCCAGTTTTCATCAACGGTGGGAACTCTGGCACGATTGATCTCAATGTTACCAACAAGGATGCAGGAAGCGGGAATGGTGGTTCTCGGGTTGTATTCGTCATTTATTCCTCGGAGTCTCAATATCTAAACTTCACGACTCTTCCTAGCTGCACGTACGAGTCGGCGCCTTCATACGAAGCCAATAGTTGCAGCGTCTCCGGAGGCTCAAACACGACTTTCCAATTCTCCTTCACTGTGGGTCAGGGTTATGGCGACTCGTCGCAGCGTGAGTTCGCGAGCGTCACGATAGTGATGGACCAAACCTGTTGCTGGCCCTGATACGCTGCGGCTTCAGAGTCCGCTTTCTGCGTCGCTAGATTGGGGCATTCCAGCGTTGGGCCTTTCGGGGAGGCGCCGAGGAGCTGCCACTATGCGTATGATGATGAATGGTGTGCCGGATTGAATGCCTAGCCAGGCCGAATTTCCGGAACAATTTGGGAGAAACGGAGCATTAGTTGAAGTAAGGAGGCTGTCAACTACTGAGGGAATAAATCGCCGCCACAGTACCGCTACCGCGATGGAGGGAAGGAATAGCGATCGGGACGTGTCCAAGGCCGACCTTTTTGAGGCAATGGGCCACCCGACCCGAATCAGAATCCTGCAAAGTCTCGCAACGGGACCTTTGGGCTTCTCAGAGCTGAAGCATTCGCTCGGGATTGAAAGCAACGGGTTGCTGGCCTTTCATCTTGGGAAGATGGGCGAATTTGTCCGGGAGAACTCTGAAGGCAAGTATTTGCTGACGGACTACGGTGTAGAGGCGCTGAGGCTCTCATACATGCTGGAGAAACCGGCTGGTAACTCTGGTGGCATGCCCCTGAGGGTTGCCAGCGGAATAAGCGGAACCCGAGTCAGAAAGTTGATTGTACTTGCGGTGGTTCTAATGGCAGTGGTGGCGGTCGCTGCCTTCGCAGTCGTCACGTACGTGGGTTCTGCGCCTGTGATTGTCTCGCCTTTCACGATTCTTCCCCATCCAAACCTTCCTTCGCCTCGAAATGAAGCGCAGCTTTCATTCACTCCATTCTATAATGCGACAGCAGGTGGGGCAATCGCATACTGGCAGAACTTCAGACTCAACACAACCTCATTCGTTACTGGTAGTTTCACCTCTTCGAACGGAATAGACGTCTTCATTACCCCTACAGACAGCCTCGGTACGCTTTCGGCCTCTCTCTACAGGGGCCTGGGAAGCGTAACAGGCTTCACATTTACCACGGGCGCTGTGACCAATGGTACCATAAATGTAACTCTGACTGCCGGAAGGTGGAGTCTCCTGGTGATCGACCCCTCAAGCCTGAACTCTACTCTTTCCATTCTTCAGCCCATCCGCGCCATCGCCCTCTGTAATACGGGACCGGTCTGCAGTCCGTAGGTGCATGGCAAGGCACCTTCTAGGGAGATACGACCTTAGCGGTGGGGTTTCGGAGGTTGAAAACTACCCATCACCTTGCTCACACAGTCAAACGAAACGATTCGGGGGAATCTCGGTGTCCGCAGATTACTCTCACAGTATTCCTTCAATCGGGTCTCGTAGGTGTCATCATCCTTGCCAGCATAAAGACACACGCTTC
>Ga0187772_10000368_pt1 | contig 20238 bp, 16 predicted proteins | sample 0116_SJ02_MP15_2_FD_133137 | JGI IMG/M metagenome (GOLD analysis project Ga0187772, IMG submission 133137) | Tropical peat soil microbial communities from peatlands in Department of Meta, Colombia - 0116_SJ02_MP15_20_MG | ecosystem: Environmental > Terrestrial > Soil > Wetlands > Peat | place... | reverse complement strand
TCCACGGCGCCGGCGAGGCACAGATGGTCGACCAGGCACACGTCACGGTGAGGGGTCACCAGAAAATTATCACGCCGTATATCCCCGTGAACGAGGCGATGTACCCGCAACTGCCTGACGATCGCAAACACCTTGCTGATGTCGCTCTCTTTCATATTAACTCTGTGAAGTGACACACCCTCAACGAAGTCCATCAGCAATACCGCGCCTGCGGTCATATTCAACTGATACACGCCTCGCGGCTCCGGAACGAAGATGTTTACCTCTCTCGATTTTTCGAGAAAGTCCTCCTCTCGCCGTAAGATGTCGTACGCAGTATCGTCCTCATCATACGCGAGATCAAGGATAGCGTGCCGCGTAAAGCGGGCGTTCTTGTCCGCTACTATTTCCCTATGCGTGCGAACTCCCTCATCAGTCACCACTTTGGCGAGAAGAACGTGATCCGTGCCACGTGCCTGCCCTACCATCTTAAGCGGCGTGGAAACCCAGTGCGAACCGGCTGAAAAGGGTACCAGCTGTACCGTGTCGAAGTGAAAATTCGTCTTCAAGAGGGCTTCAATCTCTTTGCCGCACGCGTCGATGGTCATACTACGATGAGAGGTAGTTGACAGTTCGCGTGTTCCTGTTCCTATTCCCGTGCCCGAAGAGTCATCCATACTTAAACGTACTATAGACGTGTCGAGTGATAAATATTGCTGCACACGGGAGATGAGACGGACAGTTACCTCTCTCGTTCAACGGCATGTGATAAACATATTGACCGTGTAACATACTCTAAAAGTAGTGTAAGCAGCGCACTCAAGCATTTTCTTTTCACCGTCTTCGGACTTCTACTATAAACTCATCTCGAACTCTTTTTCCATGCCAATTTTTTCCGTCGTCCTCATCGACTCATCCTTTAAATCCATAGCCCTTTTTCATACATCATGTTTCAGCTCCATGTTTCAACTCCATTTAGCATTTAATGACTGCATCGAACCTGACGCTCCCACTGCGTGTGACTTCTCCTGATAATGCTTTGGTATATTGTGTCTGTAGTGCCACTTTTTTTCGTCGTAAAGTCTAAGTCTTTCGTGCGTGCGTGTAAGTAATGTCTCAAATGCATCGTAGTCAATGTCTCTAAGATATGTGCTTCGTACCGCTCGGCTTTGCATTAGGCATCATTTCTTCACTTGATAACGAGCACTTGACTGCAGGATCAAACTCAATAAATGGGGAACGTGTTAAGCGCAGCAATTCAGCGGCAAGAAAAAGAGGTACACATTCAGCAGCATCATAAAAGATTACTTACATAAAAGCTATTTTTTTACGCCCTTTGGGGCCTTAAGTCACTTATAGATCCACGCCACACGAACCTGACTTCTAGGAGAAAGATCAGATATGGGGGGTCGTGTAGATTTGCATATATTCTCCATATTTCTGGGTATTTTACGTGCTAAAGGGTAAAGTATCCTTACCTCATTTGAAATGTACTGAGGTAAATGAAAGAATGAGAAGAGAAGCAACGGGACGTTTCAAAGTCTACCGAAAACGAGGCGAGAGTAACCGAGATACTGGCGATGAAACGAAATATACTAAGTGGATCGTGCTGCCTAACGAGTCATATAAATGGGATTTTATCCTCTAAGAGGTTGATCACTCGACGTTGACATGGTGATATAAAAACGATGTCTAACAGACAAGACAACGGTAAAAAACGTTATTCTGAAGAGTATTATACTGGCATAGACGTGGATGTAGAAGAAGACAGTAAATGTGCAGTGGACTATCTCTGCATCCACAGGCCGAAACGGCGCCTAATTGATTAGCCAAAGGCTCCTTAATGCGAGAGTCAGAGGGGGTGAACATAACATGAAAAAGAATCGAGACCGTTTTACTTACTTAAATGAATACGACTTCCCGGATGAGGATAACTGGACGGATGCCGACGTTGTTACGACGTACAAGAAACGAAACAAACGAAACAAGTACTCTATTAAGTAACAATAGGCATATACCGTAAGATTCAATGTATCTTCCACCTCTTTCAGGGCCATTACCGCACTGCGAGACCGCTCTATGCCACTCAATCTAAGATGTCCGAGAAGTAGATGTACCTATCAGGCAGAAGCAAAACATCATGGAACGTACAGATGCAAAGAAAAGAGTGCCACTCATCTGCACCCATAATGCGCCCACCGCCCGGTTACAAATGGCGCCCGATTTTTACAGGAGGAACGACCTACCTCTACCACGCTTTCAACGATCCTGTTCAAGCTACCAGCACAGGAGAGGAGATGCTTACGAATTTTAGGGATATTCGGGCCCAGATCAGAGAGTTTATTGGTTTGACATTTAGCTGCCCCTAGCACGAACACCAGAATAAGTGATACTATAATTTATATGCAACTTGAACGCGGGCTGGCTTGTGCTGAAGCAAAAAAGCGACTTGCTGAATTTGGACCAAATCAACTTTTTAAGGCACACAAAGTGAGTTTCTTAGGCATAGCTAAAGAAGAGATCACTGAACCGATGATTTTACTCCTCTTTGCGGTGGGTTTTTCTATGCTATTGGAGGAGAATGTGAGTCTACTCACTTTTTAGCGGTACAAAAGAAAAATTCTTTATGCATATACTTTGCATGTTTCGTGTGCTCTGTTGTAGAAAAGCTCATTGCAATTGCAAGAAGTGTATTCGACCAAGAACATTACCGTTAAGGAATCGCAGTGCGACAACGTGTGCACTTTTCAGAAGAGACAGAAGAGTGCCCGCGTGCGCACAGGTACTGCAAATACTATATTATTTAAATGGTTAAAATAACGCGAGCACTAATCACTTTTTCTGGAGTTGACGGCTCTGGGAAAACGACATTGAGTAAGGCGCTTGTTGAGAGATTAGCTCACGAGAACATCAACGCTGAGTATTTGTGGTGGTTTTCTGCCGAAAACTCATTTTTTGGAAAAATAGTAGGATTTGTGGTACGCAAACTCGCCAGGCCTATTGAAAATAAAAACGTGACTGTCTCGCCAATCGGTCGGGCAGAAGTAGTGTATCAATTTCTAGTTCTCACGGATTATCTGTTGCACATTTGGTCCTTGTTAGCATTGGGGAAAAACATTGTTTCCGATAGATACGTCTATGATATAGTTGCTTTTTTTGTCATGGAATTGCACTATTCTGAAACCAAAGCCAGAACATTAATGAAATTGTTCAAGAGTGTGGCGCCTCAGCCGCGCGTTGCTTTTCTTGTCGACGTCCCGGCTGAGATAGCAATTCAAAGAAAGCAAGACATACAATCTATCGAGCAACATGAAAAACTCAGAAGGTTATATTTTGATCTTGCCAAGGGAGATCATAAGACAATAATTTTGGATGGGTCGAAGAAGTTGGATGAGCTAAATGATATAGTGTGGACCCACGTTCACCACAATCTGGAGAATGAGTCATAAATCGCTACCAGCAAAATTGAAAACACGGTGTATCCTCCTCGCAGCGCATGTTACACGCCTCATTATTGGGGGGTGTGCAAAAAGATAAAGCCCCTACCCTCCTGACGTCCCCGATTGCTCCACGCCGACAAGGTCTCAGGGCTCGAGCTCAAAAGCTTGTTCAGATATTAATTTATTCAAACAACACGATGATCTATGATATGGATTAAAAGCCAGACTGTAGCTGCATTAGTGAAAGATACTAAGTTGCTCCGTATCTTTTTTTGCAGATGGATCGTCACAAAGTTTACGACTGTTCTTCTCTTCTCATGTAAAGCTCAATTTGCTATGATGAACATGTACCTGCTATTGACTCCTGTCAGGCTGTCAAGCTGCATAAAGAACGATGCAGGTCCTTTCATGCATGTGAGATTTAGGTGAAGTTTTATACTACGCGTTCTATGTGGATGTGATGAGTGGCATAGTGGAAACAATAACCACCTTCACAATTCACATTATCCGACACTTTGGCTACTATGGGGTATTTATAGGGATGACTATCGAAAGCGTGGGCATCCCGCTCCCTAGCGAAGTGATTATGCCTTTTGCCGGCTACGTTGCGTGGACAGGACGATTAACTGTTGTGGGAGCCACATTGGCCGGCACATTCGGCTGTCTCGCGGGATCGCTCATTGCTTACGCAGTGGGGTTGTATGGGGGCAGACCGCTGCTTGAGCACTATGGAAAGTATCTCCTTATGCGGAAGAAAGACATAGACAGAGCGCATGAATGGTTTGAACGACATGGGGAACTGGCCGTGTTTATCAGCAGAATGCTGCCCTTTGTACGCGCATTCATATCATACCCAGCAGGAATTGCTGAAATGGACATAAAAAAGTTCTCTGTATACTCTTTTCTTGGATCGCTTGTGTGGTGTTTTATGCTCACATATGTCGGCTTTATTTTGGGTCGGAACTGGCATGCCGTTGAAGGGACATTCAGATATCTCGATATTGCTGTAGTGTTTGTGGCTATAGGGATGCTCGCGTATGCGATTTATCATCGGGAGAAGATCATGTCACGGATGCGGTCGTAGTTGAACACTTGTCCCTGACAGAATAACAACTAGTCATACCGCCTCTCACTAAGTTAGTAGCAAAACTAATCCTAATGGTTCGAATGGTGTCGGATAGGACCAACTCCTCTCCATCCATGCTTCTCAACGATCCGTTGTCCTGTCAGCTATATCATTAGAGGGCACATCGAACGTTTTAGCGCCCAATAAAGCCCAAGCTAATTAGCTTTGAAGCGACCACAGCAAGCCCCTTTTTGACGGCACCTGCGTTCGGGTTGTAATAATAGTAGGCCCCCCTATCCAACCAGCCGCGGTTCTTCCAATAACGGTAATCGCAGGACTCTTTGGCCGCTTTGGAGTAGGCTGCTTTCTGGAGCAGGAATTGGGCTATAGCGATGACGCCTGGTACTGGAGGACTAACATCCAGAGAATCATAAAACTTCTTTGCTGCAGCATCGGCCTTTTTGGTTAGAGCATTCTTCTGCGTTTCCTCCTCTTCAGGCAAGCGCTGTTCAGGATACGTGCCTCCACACGCCACCCCGAGCTTGGAAACGGTTTTGAACCCCATAAAGCTCAGAGATCTTGAGAGGAGTTGCAGAACGAACCAAGCCCCTGCTGATCCTGTTGTCGCAATGGCGAGCACATTCTTGAAGAAACGCGGACGGTGGCATGCATAGGCGAAGCGGTCAATGAAGTTCTTCATGAGCCAGGAAACATTCCCCACATAGACAGGAGTGGCGACGATAACGCCATCGGCGCTTTGTATCTTGTCTGCAATAATGGCTCTGTCGTCCTGTGTCGGGCAGCGGTCTTCACCAATCTCAAAGCATACACGGCACCCACGGCACATCCCGAGGTTTATGTCACTCAAAAAGAGGTAGTCGAACTCAACGTCTCCGAGGGCTTTCATACGCTCTTCAACCAATTTCGTGAGTTTGTAGGTATTGCCCCTGCTTCTCGGGCTACCCATGATAGCCAGCACTTTGACCATAATGACACATGCATAAGATTACGTACTCGCTGATGATGTCGAGTTTTTACTATTTATACATGAGTGACGCTCGATAGGAAGAGGGTATAGTGGAAGGAATTGGATGTGTTTCCTACAAAATGGTAAGGCGAGAAACGGTAATGAACTCGATCCTCATGTGCACCTCTCGCACATTTTGATCTTCGAATTGCAGACACACATGAGCGACGCTCATTTGAATGTCGAAAAGGCGCCGTCTATAAATAGTGAAGGTACTATAACTTATCGAATTAAACGCGGCCACTGAGGGTCGGGTGAATTGTGGTGAGCGTGAAGAATCGTTCTCTTCTTGGGACTCTTCTCTTTGTGGGTGCAGCGCAGCTCATTCTTGTGATGACTGTCGCCGAAGCGCTTTACCCCGGGTACAATATGGCGACCAACTACATAAGCGACTTAGGCGTGGGGTCGACAGAGCTTTTATTCAATACGTCTGTAGCGTTGTTCGGAGTGATGGCACTCATTGGCGTGGCATTCGGCAGGCGTTCTCTAGGCACCCCCCTCACGCTAACTCTCGTGCTAGCCGGCGCAGGTGCCGTAGGGGTGGGTCTATTCCCTGAGACTACAGGAGTACCCCACCAAATCTGCTCACTCTTCACATTTTTCTTTAGCGCAGCGTCTGCGATCATCTCCTACAGAGTCACGCGCAGACCACTGTCGTACTTTTCTGTTGTGCTCGGCGTTATTGCATTGGCTGCCCTCGTCTCCCTCCTCTTCCTTCATTCTTCTTTAATTAACGATCTAGGCATAGGCCGCGGTGGAATGGAGCGCATGATCGCTTTTCCGATCTTAGTATGGGCGCTCGGGTTCGGAGGCTTTATGATGGGCTCGAGGTGACAAACTACGTGGTTGTTTATCGCTAAACTTCATGGTGTCAAGGGTGCTTGACTGAGCAGCAGCTCTCTCCCACAATTCATTTGTTTTATTTCGAGCCAAGTAGGTGACAAACTACGCCGGAAGCATCGGGCAAGGCACTCTGAAGCAAAAATTGACGTGGCGGAAAACAGGTGAGTGCTGTGCTCCCACACCACCGCACAGCAACAGCACGACGTACCCACAAGGAAAAGTCCATTATGGTACGTATAATACGACTGAGAATTCTCCAGGGCGTTTGACCAAGTCCATCTTATTCTGATCGAGCGTGCCCATGAGGTGCGCAGTCCCGCTAGGATATGCAGTGCTAGAGGTGATAGACGCACTTCCCATGAGACCGGTCACGTGATAGACCAGCCTCCACTCTTTACCAGGCGTAAGGCCATAACAGTTGCAGATGAATTTGCCAGAGGCCATGTTGATCATAATCTTACCGCATGTCTTACCATCTGGATCGAGGACTTTATAGCAACAGTAACAACTATAGCTGCATGACTTCCCCGCGATGGGATCTGGCACTGCGCCTGCAGCGGCGACGGTGCCGATAGTGCCTACTAAGAACAGACACATAGAGACTGCTAGTATCACTCGTTTCATCTATGTCTCACTTCCATTTGGATCGTAGCGAGTTATAAGGGGGCGTGTTGTATAAAACTACTCTCTTTGCGAGGTATCGCCTCCGTCAGTGGTTACCGCAAATTGTGGACTTAAAAAGGATCTCGAAAGCAGCGGAGAAGTGGCCCATGTCGTTTAGTAAAATAATTACGTTCACGCTAAATGGTAAACAGTTGTCAATCTTCACATATCGGCTTTTCCATGAGGTCGACCGTACGCTCGTTTCCACCAAGTCAGATCTCTTCTCGTATCTCTTGCACTATGGTAAGATCATGCAGATAGGTTGATTACGTAAGAACTGCGTTCATGCCGTGGGCGGAGGAGATGCACTCAAAGGACGAGCTTGGACCGGTGCCGAGTATATGATGTTAATGGTTTCCATCCATGTCCGTTTGATCTGTTTTTTCTCAATTCCGAGTATATGACTCATCATGAGCCCGTTGAACAACGCGCTAATTCCAAGGGAGAGCGAGTGAACATCCACATCATCTCGTATGAGTCCTTGTTCTTGCTGTTCGTGCAAAAATTCACTGAGAATTCGAAGGCGCTTATCGTAATCCTCCAATAGGATCGTCCTTAGGGCGTCATTCCTGGCTGCTTCAGAGATCACTTCAAACGTAAGGCTGATGTTGTACTTGTCTTGCTGATCTATTACGGCGTCAAAGAACTCCTTCGTGCACTCGACCAGCGCCCCGTCTTTAAGAGATGCGCGCAGAGTCTCTCGTAGGTTATGCTGCCGTTCTTCGGTTATTTTTTCAAATAACTGCTCTTTGCTGTTAAAGTAAAGGTACAGCGCCCCCTTGCTGACGCCAAGTTTGTGCGCAATGTCTTCCATAGTCGCCTGATCGTATCCCTTCTCGGAAAAAGCCGCTTGTGCGGCTTTTAGAATGCGACTTCTTGCCTGTTCTTTGTATCCTGGAACTACCCTTGGCATACCATCACCACTATTAATGTGACCCTCTGCTATTTAAAAGTGACTCGCAAGTCAGTTAACAAAATGGTTATATAGTATAATGAGATTTACAAAAAAGACTTGATAGTCACTATTAAAAACTAGTGGTTAATAAATGGACCTAGCGGTCAAGAATGCACGATGGCGGGACTCGCCGCCACCCGTTAATGTGCACCGCGCGAAATGGCCAATGACACGACTACTATAGAAATTATATGCAATATATTCATCTCATTCAAATTCGATTCTTCGAAGTGATCAAGACATGTTAATGGTTGAAGCAGAACATTTACAAAAAACCTACCAATCAAATGGCAACACGGTGAACGCGCTGAAGGACATCAACCTACACATCAAGGAAGGAGAAATGGTCTCTATCATGGGGCCAAGCGGGTGTGGCAAAACAACTCTCCTGAATTGCATCTCAGGCCTCGATGATGTTACCAGTGGTACGATCAAGGTTGAGGGAACGCTACTTGAGAGCATGACTGACAGGGATCGGACTCGGCATCGAGCACAGCGCATGGGTTTCATCTTTCAATCGTTCAACTTGCTTCCCGTGTTATCAGCAGTTGAGAACGTTGAACTTCCCCTCCTCATCTGTGGCGTTGACCAAAAAGAAGCACGGCCTCGGGCGCTCGAAGCATTAAGAGTCGTTGGCCTTGACAACCGTGCTCATCATAAGCCAGCGGAGCTTTCGGGAGGGCAGCAACAGAGGGTGACCATTGCACGGGCGCTGGTGAACAATCCAGCGATCGTATGGGCAGATGAACCAACCGGCAACCTCGATTCCGAAGGGGCACAGCAGGTGTTGGATCTAATAAAGAGGCTCAATCGAGAGAACAATCAGACATTTGTCATAGTGACGCATGATCCCGCGGTCGGGTCAATGGCAAACCGAATAATCCGGATGAAGGACGGTCAAATCTTATCAGAGCACGTTTTACCGCACGAAGACACTCTGCTATTGTCAGACCAACTCCCGACACCAGTGGCAGACGTACCGGAAGTCGTACCCGCATCACGCCGCTCCATGAGTGTCGAGGGACAGCGGGTACACGACCTGTCAGTCACCCCTGACGGTTTTCCCAGCTACGGGATCGATTTCATGGTGAAGGGCAACGCGGCAGCATGGATTGTGAACGATATCACCACGATCGCTACGAACGGTTACGTCACCCGGCTGAAGACCACGCGCTCCGGCGAGGACAGCGATCACGTGCAGGAGATTGCCCTTACCGCAAGTAATGGCAACGGGGGTGAACGGCAGGGAACTGTAGATGTACGATGCAGAGACGATCAGCACATCATACGTTTCATACCAGATAAGCGCCGCCCCTGCAAAATAGAGTTCACGATCAGTGACGGATCACCGGCCCACAACGCAAATGCGGTGACGGTAACTGCTGTCAATGCGGATATAACGCAACTGAACACCATGCGGCCTGGCGAGGACAGCGATCATGTGCGGGAGATTGCCTTTACTGCGAGCGATCGTGTAGGCAGTGAAACACAGGGTACGGTTGCGGTGCGGACGGAAGGGGGGCAGTACGCCATTAGTGTATCTTTTGTATCAAGTTTGCATCTGGACGCAGTTAACGAAGACGATCTCGCTGTCGTGCAGACATTTGACTGGGATAGTGGAGTATACGTAGCGCCACCAGGGCTTTAGTGCAGTGACCAATCGGCCGCTGTGATGAACCTGTGCTACACATAACGTATTCCGTACGTGTAAGAGAATAGAAAAAAGAGAGAAGGAATCAGAGAGCGAATATGGACGTCACATCATTATTATCGCTGACTGGCATCTTGTCACTTATCGTAGCATCAATGGTGCTGTCTATCATGGTGCTCGCCCTTAGAAATATCGTATTATTTAAGATGGGGGTGAGGAACTTTTTACGCCGCCCGAAAGAGACCGTTATTGTTGTTGCTGGTCTCCTCGTGAGCACCGCTATTGTCTCTGGATCGCTGGTCGCAGGCGATACCATGGACTACATGATTGTTAAGACGAGTTACGATGCGTTGGGCTCGATCGATGAATCAATATCAGCAGCGGGGCAATACTTCAACTACAGCGTGTATGAAAAACTGGCGTCCGATCAACATGCGACCGGACTTGTCCACGGAATCTCACCGGTAATTTTCACCACCGCCCCCTCTGTTGACGACCGGACAAACGGCATTTCAACGACGGAAGTGCAACTGTACGGAACGAATTTCACCGCGGATAAAGCGTTTGGTGACTTCACCCTGATCGACGGCTCGCAAAGTGATGCAACTGATCTGCATTCCAATGAGGTAATAATCAACGGCAAGCTTGCAAGAGATATCAACGCCCGTGTGGGCGATTCGCTCGCCGTGAACTACGGCGTTCCCGGCACAACGTTCAGCACTTATAATTTTACGATTAAGCACATTGCCCGAGATGTGGGAAAGGCACAGTACGGGCTGGCTAAGACGGTCTTCTTGCCCCTTGATGCAGTGCAGTCCGTCGTGCAGAAGCCGCAGCAAATCAATACCGTGCACGTAACCAACACGGGAAGCGTCGAAAGTGGTGTCACAAAATCAAACGAAGTCGTGAATGCGTTGAATCAATCGCTCGCGGGGCTTCCATCCACGTTCCAAGTGAAAGCTGTAAAGCAGGATATGCTAAAGATGGCACAGGATACCGGCGCGCAGATGGCCAGCATGTTTGTGTTGTTCGGGTCATTCTCGATTATCGCCGGCGCCATGCTCATAGTCAGCATCTTCGTTATGCTCGCAGAGGAGCGTAAGAGTGAACTGGGCGTGGCTCGTGCGATAGGGGTTGAGCGTCGTCACCTCATGCAGATGTTCATCTTTGAGGGCGCGTCATATGCAGTGCTCGCTGCAGCATTGGGGGCGATTCTTGGACTCGGAACCGGGGCAGGGCTTGTCTACGGGTTTAATTCAATTATTGCAAGCCAGAACGCGAAGTATGGTATCACACTCGCGCTCCACTACAACTGGTCGAGCATTGCGAACGCTTTCCTTATAGGTGTCATCATCACTCTGACAACGATCATTGTGGCGTCGTTCAGGATAAGCAAACTGAACATTATTCATGCCATCCGCGACATCAAAGAAACTGGGCAATTTGAGGCCACGAAACGGCTCCTGCTCTTCGGTGGTCTTCTCGCGGCCGCTGGCGTTGTGATGTACCTGGCGGCGAGCTCAAACTACACCGTGAAGGTCATTGCTCCCGCAATGGCGATCTTCGGGGTGGCGATCATGGGGCGTCGATTTGCAACCCATGAACGCATATTCTCACTTGCGAGCCTCGTCCTCGTCGCCTATCTGATGTATCTGAACGTAATCGCGTCGGCAAGCATTCCCTTTGGTGACGCGATGCTTATGTTCGGACTAAGTGGGTTTCTCATGGTGATCGGGATCATCCTCATCATATTCTTCAATGCAAGCCTGGTGATCCGCGGGCTCACCGGAACGCTCGGACGCATACGCTCACTTCAAGCCGTGCTCAAATCAGTGGTCGCGTACCCGCTTAACAATCGGTTTAGGACTGGAATGACGGTGACGATGTTTGCGCTCATCATATTCATCATCGTTATGGGCTCCATCGCTTCAGCGACCTTCCAACCTGCTTCCGAGAAGCAAACAGGAGGCTACGATATCCGTGCGTGGTCGATAGCACCGCTTACGAACTTGACGGCATTGTCGCTGCCTGGTGGAGCACCAGCTCCTGTACCGCAACAGCATGCCAACTATGCGGCCGGCACCCCACGTGCGGGGCTCAACGTCCCGCCGATTGACGCATCTAAACTGGACTATTATGATGGCCTTTACACGACGCAAGTCAGCGGCATGAAGATCAACAACCAGAATCCAATATATCGTGGGCCACCACTCGATACCATCTACGGGGTTGACGCAAACTTCACGAGACATTCGCAGTATTCGTTTAAGGATCTGGCGCAGGGCACTACCTCTCAAGACGTCTGGAGGTCGCTGAGCGATCCGAGCAACGTCGTTGTTGACTCGAATTATGCGTACGGGGACCAACAGTCCGTCAAACTAGGTGATACGATCACCGTGCCCGCCGCCAGTGGAGCGCGGACCTTTAAGGTCGCTGGAGTCCTCGATGAATATTACCTGCACGGTGTGTTCATGGGTAAGACTGCGATGCAAAAGATGTTCCCGCAGGTGCAAGGTGATACGTTATTCATGTTAAAACTCGCACGAGAGGCCACGCCGCTTGACGTCACATACGACCTGAAAAAAGGATACAAGACGTTCGGCATGGATGCCGAAGTCATACGAGATGAAGTGCAGCTGATGAACCAGCAAACCCAGGCGTTCATGCAACTGATCGATATCTTCTTGGGCCTTGGGCTCATCATAGGCATCGCCTCACTGGGTACTGTTACCGTACGGTCAATCCTGGAACGACGCCAGCAAATTGGTATGCTTCGGGCGATAGGTTTCCAGCAGACACAAGTAGTGCGATCGCTCCTTATGGAGGGGTTGTTCACCGCAGCCCTCGGCACGAGCGTTGGTGTCGGAACCGGCATCGTGTTAACGTACGGCATCTATCTGAGCTTTGCACAGAAAGACAGTTATCAGTTTACGGTACCGTGGGTGCAACTCGTAGTCATATTACTAGCAGTATTCACTGCAGCGATTGTCTGCATCACTATTCCGGCGCGAAACGCCGCTAAAATCCCGCCAGCTGACGCGGTGCGGTACACAGAGTAAGGCGTGGGAGAGTAGCAACAGGAAGTCATAGGTGATAAGTGAACTACACTATCATTTCATAAATCGGAAAAACATAACCGCCAGAATTGTGACAAAGGCAACATCAACATCTCGTTAATCATAGGACACAGCGACTCAGAAGATCGAGCTGCCGGTGATCAACTACCACTGCAAATGCCGATTGGGGAGCTGACGTGCGTGCATCCTTTTAGTTGCTTAGCTTCACGGTTATGCTCATCGAATCAAACGTTGTCTCTAGGAGGAGTCTTCAGGAAACGCGGCGCATGTTGCTTTACCTACAAAAATCCATAAATCCAAAATTATAATGCAAATAAGCTCCCTCATTTTTTTCAACGAAACGCGTATGCACGAAGAAATGGTTGAGCCAACGGAAGAGATTAAAGCACGTACCGAGCTTGAGGCACGGGACAAACGTCGTCTGGAAACTTTTATTGACGGCGTCTTTGCTATAGCGATAACGCTCTTGGGATTAGGTTTTGTAGCCCCCCTCTTGCAACATTCGAGTGGCGCTCTCTTGATCTTTTTTGTTAGTTTATGGCCTAAATTCCTCGGATATTTTTTGGCATTTTTCCTAATAGCAGCCTTACTTAACAACAATTGGCGACAGTTTCAGAATATTGCCCTAGCTGACTGGCCGCTTTTTTATATCAACGTGTTATTTTTGGCGTTTATCGTTCTCGTTCCCTTCGCAACGACGGTATGGACTGAGTACCCAGACATCACCGCGGGGGTGTTATTCTTCCACTGCGTCATGCTCGCCGCGGGGCTCACGCTGTATGAGAACTGGGCTTATGTGAAGAGACATCCGTATCTTCTCAAAAAGGGCGTAACCACGAAGACACTCAAAGTCATACCTTACGTCAATGCAAGCTTGCCTATCGCGTCAGCAGTTGCAATAGGACTGGCTTTTGTCGCGCCTCTGTTAAGTAACCTTGCATACGCGCTGGTCATTCTAATATTGATAATAGCCCGATTCGAAGTCCCCCGTCGCAAGTCAGCTCCTAGCTCTTAATGCGAAGTGATCATGCCTCCCTAGAATCTGTAAGTTGTGACCGATCAAATGAGAGGCGTCGGCACGCGCTGTTTGATAGAAGATTGCTGCGGCTTATGAGTATCCAGATTTTGAGCAGTAGGTGAGAGGAAACGTCTGTTCTCCTAGGTAACAGTTTTGAATAAATATGCAGTAACGGTCCAAAGACAAGTGCTTGCCTTCGCAAAGTCTTCCTCAAGTGATACTGAGACCTAAAAGGTAAAAGCGATTCTCATAAAGGCAATGAAAAACTATCAGGGCGAGGAAAGCATAGTTATCGAAAACATTTTTATAAAAGTTATCCTGTGTATGTCTGAGAATCATGGACATCATCCAAGTCCTTCAATCAATAATACTTGGCATCGTCGAAGGAATCACGGAATGGCTCCCGATTAGCAGCAAAGCGATGATGTCGGTGGTAATGATTAGCTTTTTTAACACCAATGTGGACTTGTCTGAAGCGGTGTACTATGCAATTTGGTTGCATATCGGGTCGCTGCTCGCAGTAATATTGTTTTACAGATACGAAGTCACGAAAATAGTACAGAACTTGCCGACGTATGTGCGCAACGTGCGCAACCCGAAAGCGAAAGGGTATAACAAGCTAACGACATTCTTAATTGTCACGACATTCTTTACCGCACTTGTCGGTGCCCCTTTGATGCTCTTTGGTTTAACAAAACTACAATTTACCGGAAGTTATGCCACTGCATTTATTGGAGCCCTGCTCATTGTGACGGGTCTACTCCAACTGTACGCACGACAAAGAAATTACAGGAGAAATACCTCACTCTCCTTTACGGATGCTACCATTGTGGGACTCCTGCAAGGGCTAGCAACACTTCCTGGGTTTAGCCGGTCAGGATTCACTATATCAGGGCTGCTCTTGCGTCGTTACGCCGGAAAAGATGCGCTAAATTTGAGCTTTTTGATGTACATTCCGGCTGTGCTAGGGGCCGAAATAGGGCTGAGCTTAATAAAACACGGGGCCTACTTCAACTATTACTCTCTTATCGCGATTGTTTTTGCGTTCATCTTTTCGTTACTCACCATTAGCACCCTTCTGAAAGTTGTGGAACGAATAAATCCTGGCTATTTTTGTATATTTATCGGATGTTTGTTGTTCGTTCCGTTGCTCATTATGTTGGCAGTGTGATGAGGAGCAAATCAGTGGCAAAAAATCTCTAATGTAATAGGGTAAAGGTTGTCTCAAGATTAGCTAATTGATGAGTTCGACGAATTAGTGAAAATGCCACATTTCGACTATGCTAAGTCGCTTGAATTTTATGAAGCGCTATATCTTAGAGGAAGACTAAATTCCTCCCACAGAATGCGATTATGTCATAAGTTATCCACAGCAAAAGTCGTTGAGTCATTGTGGTAGGGAGAGCAAATAATGGTCGGATAACGGACGTAGAGAAAATCCCAGGAACCATCGTCAAAACGTAAGCACGTAGTTAACTACCAAGCTCATCCCAATGAACCCGATTAGAGTGATGACAGCATATGCCCTATCAGTTTTAAACGGATTTGTCTTCGTGAATCCTAAAAATGAGTTTGCATTTAACAAGTGGAAAATCGTCCCCACCACGAGAAGAGGTACGACGAATTTAGCCGGCATGATCAGGGACGTTACTATGGCATAGAAGATGTACTCAAGTGCGAAAGCTGCTTTTTGGTACCTCCACAATCCAAGGCCAACCTTTGCATCCCGTCGAAGCCCTGCTATGGGGAGGTCATTGAGGTGCACAACGGTGTCTAAAAGCCAATGAGATGCCGAGGCCACAACAAATAATATTCCTGCTAACGGTGTGATCGTCAGTGCCAATACAAAGCCGGGTATGCATGCGATTATCGATGCCAGCACTAATGAATGTGAAAACGGGTAGTATGTGAACTTAATGTGCTTCTGCAGTGGGGAGTTTGGGTTTATTACTGCCTGTTCAACGCCGATGAGAATGAGAATGGGCCATAGAATATCGGGGAATCCAACGCCTATTAAAAGCACGAGCGGGGGTACGGAGGGAAATAAGCGAATGAGCATGTACGCAACGGCAAAGTGTCCAATAAACAAAAGGTAATTCACCTCATCAGTTTTACGTTTAGCGAGATCCTCGTTTCACGGAGCATTAACCTTTCCTTTTTCCTTTATTACGGGTAGCTTTAGGATCTTTGCCTAACTTCCCTTGGAATTAAACCCTTAAATGAACTATTTTGAAAATTTTATGCGCATCATTAAAATCTATATGTCTGTTAATTTCTTCGCCCCATGCGGGGTCTCGTGGAATGCCTTTGAAATATGGGACCTGGTCTATAATTTTAATGTGTTTATCCCATTTTGGCATTTCGTAGCCATCTTTCAACACCCATTTGATAGCAGCGTTTTCCACTCCAGTGCTGCGTAAAATCCTGTTGGCAAAGGAAACCCCTAATTCTGAATGGGCGTTAAATACAATTTCACTGCTGGGAAAATTATCTGCTAATGAAGAAAAGAACTGCCTTATTTGCGATTCTTCAAAGTAAAATAACACCCCAGCAGCCATCAGAAATACTCCGCCTTCTGCATTCTTGATGTCCGTGTACCAACTCGAATCAAAGAGGGATTTTGCGATGTATGTTACTCTGTTTGTTTCGGGAATCAATCGTTTTCTGAGAGCGATGGCATTCGGAAGGTCGAGGTCGTACCAGTGAATGGTTCCATTGTCGACACGGTAAAAGGTTACTTATTTTGGCCCCACTCCATAATGGAAGCAAGAGCGTTTCCGATACGCCGCTTAAATTAACCTTTATTTTGTCTTGTTGCACGGAATAGTTTCTAGACTAACCTAATATATATAATTTAGGTCAGCCAAAATTATCTAATTTATTATTGAGTGTGTCTATTCGCTTTATTATTATTCAGCTTTCTGATAACACTGGTATGCTCTCCTGTCTGAGCGTAGAACAAGAGTAATGTGAACTACCACGGCAGGACCCTGGGAAGATCATTTGTAAACTTACACAAAGCTCTTCGAACTGAGCCTCGACCCAAATGGCAGTGGTAAGAGCTCAGTATGTATATAAGGGCAACAACGAGAGCATGCGAGATGTATATGTCCCGTTGTATTGCGATGCGAGACATATCTCGCCTCACTCCACTCCGCCCACTTCTTGTCAACGCTCAAAGAAGATTAACGTTTCAGAATAAGATTGATATGCAGGCATTTAGTTGTCACTAATGACCAAAAAGTTGCATTACCTTTATTTATTCACCAGCAAATGGTCATTCCATGGAAACGGACTTCTTCGAATCGGTTTACCACGGCGAACCACCATGGGACATCGGACACCCTCAGAAAGAGTATATACAATTAGAACAGGAAGGGGAAATCGTTGGATCAGTACTCGATGTCGGATGCGGCACGGGGGAGAATGCCCTGTATTTAGCCGAACACGGGCACGAAGTATGGGGCATCGACTTTATCCCCACTGCAATCGAGAAGGCGCAGGAGAAAGCAGCACAGCGTCATCTAACGGCAACATTTCTCGTGTTGAATGCATTGGAGCTGCACACACTCGGGAGAACGTTCGATACTGTCATCGACTCAGGACTGTTCCACGTGTTGGGCGATGAGGAGCGTCCTCTTTTTGTCGATAGCCTCGCGGCCGCTGTTCGCCGTGGAGGGACGTATTTCATGCTCTGTTTTAGTGAATCAGTACCGGGAGACTATGGGCCGCGGCGGGTGACGCAGGCTGAGATAAAGGCGTCATTCCAGGATGGGTGGCGCATTAATTACATCAGGTCGGCGATTATGGAAAGTCGAAGGCCGGGGAATGGAATCCAAGCGTGGCTCTCGTCAATTTCGAAAGAATAGGAATAGAAGCGAATTAGTTAAGTCTCTTACAGTTTTTCAACAGTCGCCGCGCCAGTGTCGTCGATCGCAAGGATAGTGCTGTCTGAAGTAATCAGCAAGCACGGTCGGAGAGGGCGTGCTTCGAGTATGGAGGATGATTGATCAAGTCTCATTTACATTGCATTGCACTTCGTTTCAAACTAATCAGCTTCTATTTTACTTGGAGCATACGGAGAATAGCAATGTCTGCGACTCGCATCAAAGGGCCATAAAAAATGTAAATAAATGACACAGTGGGACAACCGCATCACAGTGACAGAGCAATTTCCCTATTTCAGAGGCATTCCGAGAGACTCTGCGTGGGGAAACAGAACCAAAAGATGGATGGACTTTATGGATAAAAGTGAGCCGTTCAATATTGTCCACATACAAATGTAGCGTTTGGAAATTGTTGCTACTATGATAGTGCGGCATTAGTTAAAGTGGGAAAAATGGAGGTATCACTCTCCGATGATCTTTGTGCTACTATGGGTGGAGAGCAGAGCTCATGCCCGCCCGTCCACTATGACTGCTGCAGCCCTCTACTCCTGACTTTTATAATGCTAAGGCCCACACAGGCCAACATTTACAGCTACCCTACCCCCACGAACCGCAAGGAGTTCGGTCTGAGGAGCTCCAAATATTTTTTTTATGACTGCTTGTTTTACCAATTTTTTCTACAGCACCGCTTTTAGTTTGTAGTGCTATTTATGGCGACAATATAGTAACATTTAAGGGATAAAGATGCGCAAGAGAGACAAAAGAGGTGATCACTAATGTTCGTGTTATTTCCGATTCCACTTCCTCCACTCCCGATTCCACTCCCGATTCCACTCCCGATTCCAATTTAGCGTTTTTTTGGCCTTTTAAAGCAGCGCTTTAAGTTATGATGGAAGTAATATGCGTCAATTCTTGTCACGCTGGCGTGCAAAGACAGTTTTAGGCTGAGTAATTAATAATTTAGTAAAGTAAACAGATTATACAGAATTCGAGTTATTATTGAATATCAGGTGTAAATGTAAATAACGGATCCGCATTGCCACTTCATAAAAGGTTAATGTTTGTTAAGCATTGAGAAGATGTAGAGGTAATAAGTAGCTAAAAAGAAATTATGATTGAAGATCAATTTGTCGCTCAAGTTACCAAAATAGCAAAAAAGATCCTGCCAGAAGAGTATGTCCCTGTTTAAAAGGCAAATCCCTATTATCAAATAGTTGTCGACAGCAATTTATGTGTTAAAGTAGATCTTAAAGAGCCCGCGAGAGGAGACTCTGCATTTCAACTGGTTTCTGCATTTTTTTAAAAAAGGCGACGTGACGTTGCCTAAATTAGTTATTGAATTTAAAAGCAGTATCACTACACATGACGTTATTACTTACAGCAACAAGGCAAAACGGCATAAACAAATTTATCCTTATTTAAGGTATGGTTTGATTTCTTATAATCTTTCTACGATTCCAAAAAGGTTCTTTATTCACAATGAGGGTTTGGATTTCTATCTCATCAAACTGTCTTAAAAGTTTGATTGAAGAAGAAGTCGAAATTTCAAATATTCTTGAATCGACTATGTTTGGTCGTAAAAATATGACTTTTTTAGAACGGATATAGAATTCAAAAATTTTAAGCAATAGAATTTAAAGGAGCGACAAATGAGCGTCTAGAATGTGATAATACTAGCCTTATTAATGAATTTTCCGCCGTAGCTTTTTCGTATTTTGTAGTCATTTTTTATGCATCATTACAGCTATTTATACATCTTCACTGCTTAGAAATTTTTGCTGACCTAAATTATATATATTAGGTTGGCCTAAATACAGCCGAACAACTTCAACCTCGTGCGCAAGGCAGTATTCAACTAGCCATTGAAATTTTAAGCGATAAAAGAAAGCGATAAGCGATTGGGAATGATAACTCAATTACTGGGAAAAAGGCTGGTTTGTAACGACTAAATTGCAGGATCAGGGAGAATATTAAAAATGGAAAACAAGAAGATTAAAACAGAGGTTCGATTTGGAAATGGCACGACGATGCGAACGATCACACTTGAAGAGCACTACGCGACCGCGGCGTTCATAGAAGGCCCAGGGCATCATTTTATTGGCCAGGCTCAAGCAGGGGGTCATCCCGAGCTCATCGATCAGCTGTGCGATCTCGGCGACCACAGGATCGCGGAAATGGATGTCGCAGGCATCGACGTGCAGGTGCTATCGCTGACTGCTCCCGGCGGTCAGCAGCTTGACGCGACCGAGGCAGTGCCTCTCGCTCGTGATGCAAACGACCGCCTCGCTGATGCGGTGCGACGTCACCCAAGCCGTTTTGCCGGGTTCGCCACGTTACCGACCGTTGCTCCGGAGATCGCTGCCGACGAGCTGGAGCGCATGGTTCGCGAACATGGCTTCAAGGGAGCAGTGATCAACGGCCACACTCGGGACCGTTACTTGGACGACGAGTTTTTCTGGCCGATCTTGGAGCGTGCTGAAGCACTCCAAGTTCCGATATACCTCCATCCGACACCGCCTCCGCAGCCGGTGATAGAGGCCTCCTACATGGGAAATTTCGAGCTGGAGGTGACGGGCAGGTTGTCGACTGGGGCCTGGGGCTGGCATATAGAGACTGCCACTCATGTCCTCCG
>Ga0187772_10000367_pt1 | contig 20267 bp, 17 predicted proteins | sample 0116_SJ02_MP15_2_FD_133137 | JGI IMG/M metagenome (GOLD analysis project Ga0187772, IMG submission 133137) | Tropical peat soil microbial communities from peatlands in Department of Meta, Colombia - 0116_SJ02_MP15_20_MG | ecosystem: Environmental > Terrestrial > Soil > Wetlands > Peat | place... | reverse complement strand
TCTATCGTCGATATGAAAGAGGACGACCTTTTCAGAATAACTGAAGAGCAGGCAAAACTTGGTACCAACTTTATGGCGATTCACACAGGTATAAACTGGATAACTCTTGATAGGCTTAAGGCTCAGGGGCGACACGGTGGACTCTGCTCTCGAGGCGGGGCGTTGATGTCGGCTTGGATGGCCCACAATGAAAAAGAAAACCCACTTTATAGTGAATTTGACTATTTGCTCGACATATTAAAGCGTCATGAAGTTACGCTGAGTATGGGAAACGGCATGAGAGCAGGAGCTGTACACGACTCTACAGATAGGGCACAGATTCAAGAGCTCATCATAAATAGCGAGCTTTCAGAGAAAGCTCATAAGTTTGGAGTCCAGACGATGGTAGAGGGCCCTGGCCACATACCGATAGACGAGATTGAAGCGAACGTGATATTACAAAAGAGGTTGAGCGGAGAGAAACCGTTTTACATGCTGGGACCTCTTGTTACGGACATAGCTCCTGGATATGACAATATAGTTTCCTCAATTGGCGCCGCACTTTCATCTTCTTACGGGGCTGATTTCATTTGTTACGTTACCCCTGCAGAGCATCTCGCGCTTCCCTATCCCGAGGATGTAAGAGTTGGTGTCATCACCGCTAGGATAGCTGCCCACGTTGGCGATATGATAAAACTCGGACGACGGGATACCGATCTCGAAATGGCACATGCACGAAATGACCTCGATTGGTCGAAACAATTCAAGCTTGCTATCGATCCAGATTCTGCAATGCAGATAAGGAAGGAGCGAATGCCATCAGATGCCAAGACATGCACGATGTGTGGTGAGTTTTGCGCTTACAAAGTTGTAAAGAATTACTTTGAACTTTAAGCTTTTAGCGAAGTGAATGGCTCCAGATAATTTTCTCTTTAAATACTCTATACAGGCATATTGAAGCCTTTCTATCAGCTAAATGCCAAACTAGACCGTAATATTAAGAGAGCTGTCTCAATCATTATATCAAATTGAGTACGCATTCTGCTGGATAAGTGAAGCTATCTACCACATTATTATTATCAGAACTGAGTTATTTCTTGTTGCGGGATTTATCTTAAAAAAACGTATAAGTTCTCTTACTTAGTGGTTTACTGTTGCTCTGTATTGGTCATTGGAAGCTAGTCGATCGCGTATTCGTGCATTGATTATAAACATACCAAGAAACAACGCAACTATTTCGTCTTTCATCTTGTTCCTCATAGATATGATGCCAGTATGCGTGATGAAAACCTCGAATTCTGAAGCTAGCTTATAGTTTATGAGTCTGGGACTAGTTGGAAACTAGTTTCGCATCCTTTTTTCATAACCTAGGAGTGTCAATATTCTATTCGGTTCTGTACTATCTTTGTATAGTCCCGTACACATGATACAGCTATGCAGGAGGTGATAAGGACATGAAAAGACGAGCACTAACAGCAACTACGATTATTATTGCGCTCACTGCGGCTATGTTATTCGCTGGAGTAGTAAACGCGCAGCAACCTGCGACGGCAACTACGCACAACACTTACGGAACCACTTCTCAAGTGTTGGGGCAAAGCCCTGCTGCAGGGAATGACGCCTCAGCTTACTGCTGCCACCACTATGGAGGCTGTTGCCAGCACTATGGAGGCTGTTGCCACCACTATGGGGGCTGTTGCCACCACAAACGGTGTTAATGAGATGCGCAAGAAGTCCATAACATGGTTTATAGAACTGCTGCAGGATCAGAGAGACACACTGTAGCAGGAATAGTATACATCTAAGGAGTGGTTATTCAGCTGTCCGGGAACCTGCGGCCAAATGTTCGTAAGAGTAGAAAGATAAGCTGAACGATAGGCAATTGTCTACGAATAGGTTGAGATAAACGTGCCATTTAAGCAGACCTATGGAGCATGCTGGTCTCGTTGGCTTTTGTTATTTTAACTCCCTCCTTCTTTTTTGACATTCAAGACTATAATTCTTGAAAGAAATAAAGAGCTAATGTATAGGCAGACATCATGTACATATGACGCAACTTTAAAGATTTTATAGCATATGAAAAAACAGACTTTTGGCGCAATAATTTATAGTACTTGAGGCACGATCAATAACGTAGGGTTAGGTACAACTCATTAACCACCGAAATAATATCTGGAGTTTATATAGTATTAAAACAAGTTTTCCGCTTCAACGCAAACCTCACTTTTTATGAAGAATGATAACTAAGAGCTATATGATCAAAATGTTACCAACGTGACAAATACATGAAAAGCAAGATAGATAAACGGGTCGCTCTGCTCAGCCTTATGCTACTCATAGGAATATTGATTGGGGCTATAATCTCTGCTTCATGGATGGGAAAGCTCACTCCCGAAACGAGAAATACGCACATAGCCATCATCAAGACGCATCCGAATCACTTGACGCCTGAAGAACGTGAGCACCGGCACGCACACTATGAAGCGCGACGGAATCAACTCCTCGGTATCGCTATGAAAGATGATAGGGTGCAAAAGATGGTCGAAGGGAAGAATTACTCGGTAGTCGGTGTCGCATTGAAAAATCATGCGAAAAACATGCCAGAAAACACCACAGAGACTGCGTTTTTGGTGCTCCGCGTAGAGAAGAACTACTATAATATCACGATCGATTTGCGTGGTGGGAAAGTAACGTCAGTAGAACCACGAACCCTCTATAGCGTAGATAATGATTAACAAGCTTAACGATGGCACCATCCTTTGCTTTAGTGCCAGCAGGCAACTATGAAATTGAAACGGGCGACGTTCCATAAAAAATCAGGCTTTGTGGGAGTAATTTTTGTAGCTTCGATCGTTGTGCTTGGTATAAAACTGTTGAACCCCACTCCAGTGCAAATATTTGTCGAAAACGAAACGACACTAGTGAATCAAATTCCGGGGCTGTTTACTTATACTGATACACTTACTATGATTATCGCAGTATGCCTTCTAAATGTTAGCGGGATGTATCTGTTGTTTTTCGATTCAAGGCCACAAAGCACTTCTGCAGGCACTGCAGTGTTAGAGGAACGGAAAAAGAGCTGGGAATCAATAGCGAAAACGTTGAAAGAAGATGAACAGAAGATCTATACGGCAATAATTGAGGAAGGGATTATTGCTCAAAGTGAACTAGTTGAAAAGACGGGACTCTCGAAGTCAAACGTCAGTAGAGCTTTATATGTGTTAGAAAGTCGGGGCCTCATTGAGAGAAAAAGATTAGGAATGGGAAACATGGTCTTGCTAAAATAAAATGATTCAAGAACACTATTACTATGAGTTTGTTAATAGAGGCTTTATACATCACGTGTATTTAGCCGATGAGCGAGGCATATTCTTGGTGAACATACCGCTTAGGTAGTTTGGCATTGCATGTAGCAGTGAGGCCCAGGCCCACGGTAATTTCGCTGCCATATTGCAACGTTTGACAGGGTCGATAGCTTGACATTCGAGCTCTAGATTGAGTCGCTTTTTATGGGAATCCTTTTAGTTTCGCTCTTATCATCGTCTCCGGTATATACCAGCTCTTTGGAGTCTACGCAACATGGTAGCTCTATTCTTTATGATGGAGATACACGTGATAAATGAGCTAATGCTCAATTTACGTTATTTTCTCCATCGATATGTCGCATATTTATCGGTAGCTGACTTTCTTAATATCTTGCGCACTATGTTGCTTTTCGTCCGTATATTTTTTTCTGCAGAGTCCGAACCATGCCCGGCTCACTTCTAGTATTATGATGATACCTCGGCGCTGCTTTCACGATCTTCGGTCCTATTTCTACGCAAGTCTCTCGTATAAATGATTCTCGTGTTCTTGCTATCATTAGCCTGTTTGCCAGGGGCTAAATTACTTGGGATAAGTACCTTACAAAACAGAACTCTCTACTAAGTCCTTGCTCTGTATATGATTTTTGATGGCAGCGGTCTCAGCTACTTCTTATCGTCGTATCTAATACTATTATAAGCCCAGTCTTAGGGAAAGCGTGACGCGATATTAGGTTTTGAATTAGGCTTTTGAATACCGGGGAAAAGTTCTCCGCTTCTGCGGAAAAATGAATGGCGAAACAGTCTGCGCAAAGTTGAATACCTCAAGAAGGACCTTGGATAACAAGACATGTAAAAGGATCTCACAGAAGACGAAAAGGGTCTCCCACTTTTTTATTCTTCGCGGGAAGTACTTACCGAATACGACCGAGTAGGGTTCTGCCCGGCAGAAGAGAGACTTATCACTAGGTATTTTAGCAACAAAAACGCTAAAATTTAGGACATTGGACGCAGGATTGGGCGAACAACTCGGCCACTGTCTGATTTTGGGGTTTGATGTTATCGGCACTGATTTTTCGGAGGCAATGATAAATAAAGCCTGAACAAAATTTCCTACTATCGATTTTAGAATCGGAGATGCCTGTAAGTTACCGTTTAACAATGATACTTTTGACTATATTCTCTTCTCGTTTATGGAATCGATTATATGTGTCCAGAGAGGACGAGAATTCAGGCTTTGAGAGAGATTCATCGCATTTTGAAACCAGAAGGGCTATTTTTATTTAGGTCACATAATTTGTGGTCGGTCGATGTGGTCTTGGGTTATTAAGCAAAAACATATTATGGTGGTCCGCTCTGTCGAAATATTTGCTGCGTTCACAATACTTGAAATCGAAAACTCGTTACATCGAGTTTGCCTTATATTTTATAGATCCATTCAATCAAAAAAAATAATCACAAAAAAGGATTTTAGTATAAACATATTGCTGCTTCTAATCGACAAGAGAGTTGTTACTTCGGTTCTATGCCTACTATGCCGCGCAAAAGAGAGGTATATCGTCATTATCCCGTTGAGCGCTCTTCATGTATCGAGCAATTCTGACGAGTCTTCATAATGGCTATGCACTCTTCTCTCGTTCCTGAGGCTACCGTTTGCGACTATGAAGGATAACTATAGCCCCAATCAATATTCCTATGAGTAGCATAATGCTGAACAGAGCGACCAGTTTGATTAACTTGTTTTTCTTGTAGCTCTCAGGCTGGAAATGTTGCTATCGTATAGCTCTTAGATATCATTCTTCTTAAAAAATGAGGTTTGCGTTGAAGCGGAAAACTTGTCATCAGTGATATGAAGATGCGACTTTTGCCACTGTGCAACTCTAACGTCCTATCAGTGGAGAGCTGCATCAAGCTATTTAAGAGATGCACCACGACTCGCACTTCATGCGCTGTGTAGTTAAGCGGTTGGAGGCATTACCTGCCACAGTGTTGAATTGTGCTGTAATATTGTTTCGTAGAAATCTAGCCGAATCATTGCTCTTCTTGGATACGTTGCTAATCATGGTGTTGTTTCGCGTAGTCGGAACGGTACATCCAGCCTCGAACACCGTTGCCAGTACTATAACAATAATCATTATTCCAAACGCTTATTTTTTCATGCGCACCGTATTGATTTGAAATAATGTTATACGTAAGTATTTGTTTTATTGTTGCAGTGACGAGTTGCTAAATGAAATTTTATAATGTTGTTATGTTAAGTCTTCTTTTTCCTGAATCATGACTACGCGCGTGAAAAAAAGTTCGGAGCGGGTTTAGGATGACCGTGCCAACGAGACTACAATGTTCGAAAGGCCGTCTCAGTTCGTATATACTTTAACCCATCCTATGCGCGAAAGTCTATTTTTCAGTTTCCCTTAATTCCTGTGTATAAGCCTCGATCCCGAAACGCGGTTAAACCACTCCTTGGATGTGCGTTGCTATTCCTACAGTAGCACATTCAGCTGTTCCTTCGGCAGTTGTTAAAATTATGTTGTGAACTCGTAGTGGACTTGCTCCTTGTGAAATTGTATATTGCGCTTCCTATATACGTACGGCTCTTCGATTTTTTCTGTAAAGGTCGCTCTACACTTACGCTCGAAGTCATTTGAGCATTTTTCAGAGTGGGGGGATCGTTCTGCGGAGTTAAAACGATAATCTGCTGCGCTTACACCACTCCGGCGAATGGTATTGCCAAAGTGAACACAACAATGATGTTGCTATTAATATTTTTTATTTTGCGCTCTACTCACCTCCACGCTTTCATGTCATGTATGCATGCTAATACACAGATTGTAGAGAGCCGAATGAATATTGAGGCCGTAGATTATGAAAGAGGGCAGTGAATTTTCCAACAAGCCTGGACCCACGAACTATGGACTCCTCCCGAATATGAGTTGGTCGTCCGCATATAGACAGCAAATGAATGAGGAATGGAGGTAAAAGAACGAACACCTTGGTCGTTCAGAACACTTTATCTATATGCAGTAAAGGGGTAATCAGGAGATATTTAGGTATATTAATTTGTCACAGTTACAGTGTCATACATGATCTTTAGAAGAAATTACAGCGCTCTTTTCGTAGCTTACAAATCACTTGGCAAAGGTGCTTCATATCATCTACATATGCTTAAACAAAAACTAACTTATACGCGCACATATTTTATGCAAGTATATGCTATTTTATATTTTAAAGGCAAGATACCCCCTGCTCTTAGGATGCGCAGAAGGGAAAGAATTTGATGGAGCCAAAACGGAGTATTTTTTAACTCTTAATCTTTATTAGAACTACTGAGAGCATATAAAGAGATAAAATGTTGTAAATTTATTAAAAGGGTAATAGTTCTAAAAAATAGTTTACAGTTGCCTTTCTATTTTGCCGCTGCCAAGAAAAGTTATTTGCATCTACAATACCAATTACAACTTGTTTATATGATTCCAGCGGATTGCATTCAACTTTATACGTATTCTATCTATTCGGTTATGATTAATATGATAATATGGTCAACTGCTTGTATTCAAGTTTCTTTTTACACTCGAACTGATAATAAAAAGGAGAAGAGTGAGGGCAAAAGTCTACTCACCTCCGTCGACATGACCGATACTCCTTGCAGTTCTGTCATGATACCTGAAACGATAGTCCAGGTATATGTCACATGGCCTTCAACCAATCGTTTTTGTAAGCCTCCCTCGATTTTGAGCGCTGTTGAGATTCGAAAATGGAATCTAGTGTTTGTCTGTTGTTACATTAAGGCAATTATGCTTAATAATGGCGATAGGGCTGGGAACAACGCGTTCAATCCTAGGCCAAGGGACAAAATTTGGTTAATTGCTCCCAAAGCGAAATTCAACATAATTTCTCACCCCCCTTTTCCTGTGTGAGTTAGAGCATCGCACACTGCTGCACGATGTCTATTACTATGTAAATGGTTACGTTGCTACTTTAATTTAACCAGTTCTCTTCCTGTAGGCTTCTTTCTGCCAGTGGAAGGTTTTTTGCCATTAGAGCCGGGCTAAAAATAATGCCATTTGCACATGATCAGGCGTAAGAGTCGGTGAGACATCTCTAGTTCCAAACAAAAACCTCAATACGTACCCAGTAAAATAAATGATTAATACCGAAATTTAAAAAATCGTTGAAACTTTTTGAAATCAGTTTTAGATTATAGATACGTGCGTTCTTGCTTATTTATTATATTAATGAAGTCCGCCGACCCCACCATCCTTTGATCGCTCCAAGCGTGTCTACTTAAACACTTTTGCCACAATACTAACAAAGATCATTTTAAAAGTGTAATGATTTTATCATTTGTAGTGCTATCGAAGATCACGCTGGTAATGACTGCCTGAATCTAGTTAGCATTTATCTTGAATATGTTAAAAACTGCATCGTTGTTGTCTGTTTCTAAGATTGTGTAGTCTTCGTTTTATTGCTGAATACAAATGTTATTAAAATTCATTCACACTTATTTGCCTTACGTGTAAACAAGAAGCTGAAAAGAGTTAAGTTTAAAGCGGAAATGGGATTGGAAATGGAATTGGAAATAGTATGACCATCACTCATCACCTCTTTTGTCTCTTGTGAATCTTATCCTCTTAAATATTGTGGTTTTGCTTCTATTAATAGTACTAAAAATAAAAGCGACTTGTTGAAGAAAAAAATGGCAAGCTAGACAATTGAAAAACTTTTAGATTTGTTTTAATGTTCTTATAAGCATCTTTAAAAAATGTATTAAAGCCCGAAAAACCAACTTATCATCCCTGCAATCAAAATATTCACTAAGAGGAGAAATATAACAAAAACGTTAAATTTTGTATAATAAAATATTTCGCCGCTCGGAACACTTTACAATGGTCGTCTCGCTTAGTAGCTCCGAACGGCATTTTTGCTATTCCCCGATAGAACGAGCATAGATAACGGGGTTATACCATAGTAAGCAAACTGATCACTGGCGACAGTAACGGGTGAGCTGCTTCCAATGCCAAGCTTATGGACTGGACAGCCACCGTTAACAACTGCAGAAACATAACAGCCATTTCTCTCACCTCCTCTTTCAATGCGTCATTTTTAATATGTACGCGCTGCTTTGTCGTCGGAGAATCTTTGTGCCATGTCCTGTTGTGTACAATACAAAATAGTCCCGATACTACTTTAATTTGACCGGTTCTCTTCTTATGGGCAGTTTTCTGCCTGTGGAATTAAGATATTCATGTCAAGAAAATTACTATGCTCTGGTCATGTAGTTCCCTAATTTTCCTAAAGCTCTCGCGTTGCGGGGGTATACGTTGCCATCACACTTCCTAGTTACAACATTGAGTCGATATCAGGTAACTAACCTCAAAGCGCCTCATTTGCCATTAGAAACATTCATTGAAAGAATACGAGAGAAAGATTAACTTACTGAAGTAGTGATAACTGCAAAGAAAAATAGTTCGCCGCTCGGAACACTTTACAATAGTCGTCTCGCTTAGTAGCTCCGAACGGCATTTTTGCTATTCCCCTATAGAATGAATGTTTATTCGGGGGGACTATAGGAGACAAGCACAGATATTAACGCAGTGACGATAACCCTCGCGTATGACATTCAATGTGTTGTTCCAAACATACTAGAAACGCAACACAAACACATGACTACGTTTTGGTGCTATCTATTTATGCGCTATATCGCATGGATATACAACATAAAATAGTCCCGATACTACTTTAATCTGACCGGTTCTCTTCTTGTGGGTGGTTTTCTGCCTGTGGAACCAGAAAATTTATTTGTGAACGCAGCACCTCTCAGAACAAAGGATTAAACTGAAAGTTTTACGTTACAGCGACCAGACTCTGGAAGATTTGGTTGCCTCTTTCCAGAACTACTAAGTTATTTTCTGAGTCTTAGATATGCATCGAGCTTGCTTTTTAAATCTTCGACTTATGTAACTTATGTAAATTGTTATATGTAAACTTTTTTTACAAAATACTCTTAGATTGGATAATCTTTAACATTCTTCACTGTAATAGAAACAGCGCATAATAACTTGGTGTTATACAAAAAAACTGTTAACTTATGACTTAAATTTATGCTCCGTCTAACCAAAAAGCAAGAGTGTTGCTGATATATCTCTTAAATTATCTTTATTATATCGTGTCATAGCTGTCATTTCTGATGTTTGTGTTAGAGACGCGAAGAAACACTGAGACATTATCAAACTAGATAGATCTCATTTATTATTAGTATTATTAAACTCAATCGTTTACACATTCGCCAGAGCCGGTCGTTAATCATATAATAGTTAATGCTCCTACTAGAGCTTTTCTCAAAGAGATTAATCGTTCTCGCCCCTCTACACGCTCTGTGTCGAAGAAGCGTGCAAAGCGTTTTCTGATTTACAAGCAATTGATGTAACAAAACTGCCAGCCGATATTGAAGACTATCCAATCCTTAGAGGCCCAAATGGTCAAGTTTTAATTAGGATCATTCGGTCGCAACGAATAACCAAACCTCTATCAGTGATCATGTACTTCCAAGGTGCTGGTTGGGCGCTTGGGATAAAGATACATCCGATCGGCTCATCCGAGAGATTGCAAACAGCTCCAATTTGGCAGTCGTTTTTGTGATTACACACACTCTCCCGAGGCTAAATACCTACAGCAATAGAGGATGCCCATGCTACGACAAATTATGCAGCAGAACACGGTAAAACCTTCAATCTTGATCCATCATTACCAGCGCTCGCAGGGGATAGCGTTGGAGGAAATATGGCAATGGTTATAGCCCTTTTAGCAAAAGACTGGGGAGATCCTAACATCGGCTTTCAGGTACTGTTTTATCCAGAGACTGATGCCAATTTTGAAACACCCTCATATCGTGAATTGGCAACTTGGCATTTCCTCACCCGAAAGGTGATGAAATGGTTCTGGGACAATTATTTGCCTGAAGAAGAACAATGGAAGCGCCCTTCAGCATCTCCACTCAGAGCTTCAATAAGCCAGCTTAAAGGTCTGCCACCGGCACTGGTCATAACGGTGAGTTTGACGCTTCGCGACGAAGACGAAGCGTACGCTCACAAGTTAAATGAAGCTGGTGTGGCATTACGGCAGTACAATTTTTCGGGGGCGACCACGATTTCGTGGTGCTCAAAAAAGTACAGACACTCCTACCCTCAAGAGCGCAATCACGCTCGCCAATAACAACCTTAAAAAATTCTTTGCTAATGAGGATGACTAATTTAGCGGAACTAACAAGCTTCGCGCTTGATCATCATTGGCTTTTGAAGATGTAATATTTTGTCAAACGCATCAAAATTGGAGTCGTTGCAGTAAAACGCATCTTTTGCATAATTGCGCGTATGAAAGCCTAATATCGCAAAAAACTGAGCAAAGATACAAAAAACCTTACACCAGCAACCAAACTCTTTGAGATGATACTTTCGGTTATAAGGACCACCGAGACGAAGAGACAGTAGACCTGATAAGAGCGGTATTATCAATTGTCTTACACAGTAATTGCGAAAAGCCTCTCAAATATGAGCATCATTCGAGTAAGATCCTAGAATTCTTGGAGTTTTGTGGATAATTCCTTAGAAGTCGATGATCTAACATACGAAAAAGCTAACAAACTCAGAATAATAGAGCCCAATGACAATGCACAACTTTACAATAAGTGTTGAAACTTTCAAACAATGTTTAGATTAAGACGAGGGTCAGTGTGCTGAAATTTGGATTTCATTCTAAGTATGTTTTCTTAGGTTAACCAATTGTCAAAGTAAGAACCACTTTATCCGCTGAATGATAAAAAAAGATACTATATTTCCATCTTTTTTTGATTTTTGGGTTACTTTTATCTAAATGAAGTCCATTAATATGTGCTTATTTGTGTGCGTGATAGAATGAAGAAACATATTCTGATATTAAGTGTGGCTAACATTATGCTTTTATCAGCATTCGTCGCTGGATGCAGTTCCATGACAAAGCCAAGTCCAAGTCCTACACCCGCCATTAGTCCAATGGCCACTAACCCGCCAAAAATCGTTTCAACCTCAATCCCCACATATACACCTTCTTATACTCCTACTTACACTCCTGCAAACAGTATTCCAACGGTAGCACCGGCGGTCACACAAATACCCTCTATTAGCATACAATAATTTTTATCTTAGCCTCGATCTAAACTACTGGACGATCCACGCGGCGCTTTTGCAACAACGTTTAATTAAGGCGCAAAACCGAACAAAGAAGGGTAAAAAATGAAGGCGACGATGCTGCTCGCTATTCTTGTCTCTATTATAATTGTTTTAACTTCTGGATGTATATCAAATATTACTGATGTAATCAATCCACCAAAAATAAATAAGTTTGCAGATCTGATGCATAAAACTGCGGAAAATACTGTCTCGTGGAACGAGCATCACATTGACAAAAACACAGTGAGGGTGCATTTTTACCTACCAGCTGATAAATCCAAGTATTTAAATTACTACGATTTAATAATCAAGCAGTTTAAAACGACAGACGATGCTACAAAATACGTAGACAGTATCAACCAAGGTTATATTCCAGGCTCTTTAAAAGCATGGAGTATAGATGTCACTAACATTTACACTAAAACCATGGGACACAAGCCAACGGTCGACAGCTCATATGCATCAGTCATATCAGTACTTCCGGGATCGGGCAAGGTGATCTTCCAAACAAATGAATTTGTGTTGTATGGAACTCTTACGACTTCAGCTAGTCAAGTCATTATTAGCAAATGAAGTGAACGTCGACTATATATCTTGAGCTTTAGACCGCGGAGATGACGCTGACAGCCTCACGGCTCACGATATTTCAGGCTACTGCATACTAAATTGCGAGGCGATCCGGGACGCGTGACAGCAAGCTCCTACGCATTCAATTGTTCGTTGTAGAAATACACGATGCAATAAAAGCCCGGATGATAAAAAGGACAGGAAGCGGATTGACTACTTGCTTGTAGAACTTTTACCGAAAATAATTTATGAAAAGTAAGTAGCACTTGACCTGTCAAATCCTTCAATTAATTTAATCTTCAATTCTTCTGGTTGCCAAAAAGAACTAGGGTATACAAGATTCGAGAAGAAACGGTTAGAATCCCTCGCTATAAGCGTTGCTAGGTGCTCATTCCCAAAAGTGGCTTCAGTTATCTCAATAACTTTTTTTCTAACAGCGTTTTCACTGAAGTACCCTAAAGTATGCAGGTACTCGTGGAGTTGAACATGAAAGATATACGGCTTATAGAGAGCTGGATTGGTCTCTCTTATTCGCTGAAGGGGTATTTCATTTATAACAATAACGTTGGATCCTATGGGGTAAAATGCTCCGAAAAATGCGTGAGGATGATTACCTAAATTTGCCGTCGCTAACATGAGGCCGCCACGACTTTTCCTTTCAATTAACCATACCGCATCTTTCACAATCTCAAAGATATCCGGTAGATTCTGAGCATTTTCTAATAAAGCAGTGAAATCCTTGTTCATTATTAACAATATAGTCTAATGGCATTATAATGTTAACTCATTCAATTTTAACACGTGTTAATCCTAGACTTTTGATGCCGTAACGTTATGAAATTTATAATTCAAAATATTGTGATACACCAGCAACTAACGAGAATTGCTCGTTGAAATGAATATAGTTAGTTTGCAAAATAAAACACAGCAATCTAGCGAAACTCGTACTTCTTTTTACAGACTTCCGTTTTATCGTAACTTTGATAATTTCATGTGTTAAAAAACCTCTACGATGAGAGTCACTATTTTATTATTTCGATATGAAAAATAACTTGATAATTTATGAGAGTTAAGCTGTCATCACTGACGTTGCAGTTCTATAGCCTTATTCAAATCAGCGTCAGTACGTATTTTTTTAGTAAATTAGAATCTTTTCCCCATCTGACTAAAAAGGAAGATATGATTTGTTCTATGTAATAAAAAAATTTTCACGTAAATTGATCATTTGATGAAATAATCTCTAGTTAAAATTTTTCTAATAGACGCTTTTTAACTAAGTCTCGCTGACACTGCTTTTCCAGAAATAGTTGCAACAGATGTTTTTTGTTATTAAATTAAGGATTAACAGCCAACAACTTGAGTTTACCACAGTTCAACCCACGAATCGCCAAGCAATTCATTATTAACCTATACGTAGCAATTACCTATGGATATAAGATAAAAGGATCCATTGATGCCCTCTACAGAAGAGGAATAAGCCTTTAAATCCGTATGCTCACAGTGCTCACGTCTTAACGGGTCTATGATTAAACTACAAGTAAAAGACAATTTCACACAAGAAAAAGTTAACCCGCGATAAGAGTAAGTTCCTTTTTTAACTCCTAATTGTAGGTTGTCTTATGACTTGAATGTCTGTAATACCTTGAAGAAAATATTTTTTCATTAGCAAGTAAGAATTATTTTTAACTGTGGTAAAGGGAAAGTATTATTCAAAACCGGAGGAATATCAGAAAACAAGTACAATTTATTTTACTCGTGTGGAAGTTGGCCATAATGGTGAAAACATCATTATCAACTAAGTTCAACACCTATCTGATATTGCAGAATTTGGAAATTTTATCGATGAAGGAAATCTGACTGAATAAAACTTCATTTTGGTGAAAGTGGAAATAATTCTTATATTAACTCAGTTTATGTCCGACAGGTTGTCGATAAAATCAGGGCTAAATGAGGGGGGGCCCTTTATTACTGATACTAACACACTTTGCGCTGGTAGTAGGTATAATTCGATCGATCATATAATTGAAGCAATTTATCATTGGTTTAAATATGCAGTAGTAGGTGCCGCTCTTATCATTGCAGACGGTTTTATCAGCGACCATTACCGTGAGGTAAAGATAAATAAAAAGCACTTTGAGACAATTAATGTTGCAGGTGACGTAGTAGCTGCGCAAAGTATAATTGTTATATCTCATTTCAATAGCCTGCAGTTGCAGGATTTAGCGGGGCCATTAAGAATTTAGCTATGGGATGTGTCTCTCGATCAGGAAAGATAAATCAACATCGAAGTCTACAACCCATAATTAATACAGAAGCTTGCTCTCAGTGTCGTGTGTGCGTTGAAGCATACTTCGCTTAGCTATAACACGTGATGAAACTGGACTATCAATCAACTTTGAATTCTGTATTGGGTGCGGAGAATGTGTTGCTAGCAGCTTAACCTCCTCTATGGCATTTGATTGGGAGACTGACCTGGCACTTTTCGTGGATATGCTGACAGAACACGCTCACAGTACCGTTCTGGAAAAACAAACTAGTTTAAGCTATCTAAACTTCCTACTACAGATCATCCAGACTGCGACTACATTCCGTGGAGTGATTCATCAATAGTTTCTGACATCGGGAAGCTTCGTCAACAGATCCCGTAGCAATTGATGTAGCGAGTTTAGACTTAGTCAACCAACAACAAGGAGTGGCAGGCACGCGGTTAATCAGCAATTGCTACTAAGAGAATATAAATTTAAATGCGTCTAGAAAGACACCGATGGAAATATGCAGCCCACATATGGAGAGAAGATAGGGCTTGGGAATGCCAAGTACGCGCTTATTGATATATGACGAATTTAGCTGCAGCAGAAATAAAGTTGGTCTGTCACAAAATTTTCGGCAAATTTTTTTGTTAAAAGCAGCTAAGTTGTGAATGATAAATGAAAGAAATACCTATCTGGCGCTATACTTATGCGCTATACTTATTTATGTCTCTGTGAAGGGCCATTATTGTAGTCTCGTATTTAACCAATCAAAACTCATCATATTTAGCGGTATGTCTTTCATTACCAAATTGATGTAACCTATCCTATCGTGTACATGGATGTTTTTAGAAATAAGTGAGTCACGCATTTTTAGTGATTTTAAGTTTTTGATTTCTTGCTTAAGTGAAAAAATGTACAGAGATAGATGGCGTTTCTAAAAAATTTTATGCCATTTTAAGACGTTATATTCGCAACGCAATAAATTTATAATTTCTGTTAGAACTTTCAATATAAAAGGAAAGCAATGTCGATGTCACCTTTATTTATTGTCGTTTTGGGTTTTGCTCCTGGTATTATTTGGGTTTGGTATTTTTACAGGGAAGATAGATGGGAACCAGAACCAAAGAAATTGATTGCTAAAGTGTTTCTGTACGGAATAATCATAGCCCTACCAGTACTATTCCTCGAAAAACCATTTCTTTTTTCCGAGTTGTTATTGGCAGTTGTAGCCGCCCCAATTATTGAAGAATTATTCAAGTTTTTTGCCGTACGGTACTCTGTATATAAAAACAAAGAATTCAACGAACCAGTTGATGGCATTATATATGCTTGTGCTGCTGCTCTTGGATTTGCATCTATTGAGAATACGTTTTATCTTTTCTCATTTTTTAATGCAGGAATTATAACTCTCACTGCTTTCTTTATTGTCCGGGCTTTGTTATCTGTGCCAGCACACGCTCTTTTCTCAAGTATGTGGGGGTATGCACTAGGGATAGCAAAATATCGCGTAAAAAGTAAAAGACTCATCATTCTCAGTGGTTTAATTACCGCAATGGTCTTACACTCGCTTTATAACTTCCTATTAAGTGGTTTATTAATTGGAGCAGTTGGGATGCTGATATTTATTCCTTTCCTATGGTTGCTGGTTCACAATAAAATCAAAGAGTTACTAAATAAATCTCCATATGCATTCGAGCAGCTCAAATGACGAGAAGATACGAGAAACAGAAACAACTTTTTTCAGCCTCAGCAAAAAAAGTGTGCCTTAGTAGAAAATCATTGTGGTACGGTAGCTAGAATTTTGTTCTGCTGGGCTGCCGTTCTTTCAATTGCAGCACTAAATTACCAAACTAATCTCCCATAATCAAAAAAACGAATTTCAAACTGGGTTTATAGAATAGGATGCTTATTAAATCTACGTAAAAAATGACAGGCCCGTTTTACATTTTAATATTGAAAATTTTATATGTCGTTAGAATTCAACCCTTAAGCTTTTGTATGTTGTCATAGAATAAAATAACGAGACTGTTTGGAAGATCACCCAGTTTGCAAGGACATCAGAATCTTTTAAGAGCAAAATGAATATTTCTGCGTTTGAAGTTTAAAATTTATATATAGCGAGCTGAAGTGTGAACGAACAGATGAAAGACCGGTAAGATGACGAAAAGTTGATTGGTCAAAAAAATGTGGGAAAGACGGCTTTTAGTACTTATCATTTCACTGTCCATACTAATCGTAATCTCCGTTATTGCTATACCAAGTGCTTCAGCCGCTGAGACACCTTTTAATAAAGTTTATTCTTTAAATTGGTGCGGATATGTTGCTACTGATACGGCTTCTGGGCTAAAACCATTTACTGAAGTAAGTGCTTCTTGGACAGTTCTACCGGTTACGTCAGTCAGGGCGCCAGCATATTCAGCCACCTGGGTAGGAATAGGAGGTTTTCCTGTCCCTGCTAATATGATACAAGCTGGGACAGGCCAATTTGTTACTACTATGGGACTTCAGTATTTCGCTTGGTTCGAAATTATTCCAGCTCCATACTTCTTTATGAGCAATGTTTCCCCTGGTGATACGGTAAGAGTTACTATTTCCAAGGTTTACGATAAACTTACATTGTGGCGTATTACTATTACTATAACACCACCAACTGGAGTAGCCAGAACCTTTAACAAAGATGTTTATTTTGCAGCAACAGAAGCAACCACGTGTACTGCAGAGTTCGTCGTTGAAAGACCCTACAATCTTTTTAATATTTTAGTACCACCGAGGCTTGCGAACTTTGGAACAACAACGTTTACTCAGTGTGCTGCAAATCACGTGGGGCTTAGCAAGTTGACAAGCACTTCACTTACTATGACGAGTTTCGGGTTGTCGCCACCCATTGGAAGAACGTTAGCAGCACCGAGTACGCTCTCTGGTGATAGTTTTAAAGTGACGTACATCGCCTCACGGTAACAAAATTTGTTAGTTAAGCTTTGTCATTGTCTTTAGTAGTTACCGTGATAGGCATCCCATCACACGTTACTGTGACTGACATTGAACATTTAGAGCGTTGATATTCAACATAAGCCATGTGTTGAAGACGCGCTGCTATAATCGCACAGTTGTTGTTCGAATTATTGTACGTCCGAGCCCGAAAGTCCTTTTTCTAATAGCAATCTTCCAACTATTACTTTAAAAAATCCAATTATAGGTAAAAAAAATAAAAAGTTTAGTTGCTGTACCGTTGCAAAAAGCTTCATAAACTTGTCTTGCCGACAAATCAATGCGGCAGTCATAATTTTTTAAGCAGTGACTGCAGAATTCGAGAACGCGATAATAGAGATATGGCCACTTTGTGAATTCAAAAAAGGCCTTAAATCTAAGACCAGTAAGTAAACGACATAGAACCAGCGAAACAAAAATAGAGCGAAATCACCTTAATCCAAGAGTTGCATTGGTATTACGAAGAAGCCCAATTTAAAGATAGAAATGATAAATATCAACATCTCATCAACATTCTTATATACTATGTGAGTAACTCAAGTACTAGGGAGGGCGAACAAAGTGGATTTTGTTAGTGCTTTTGTGGGAGCCTTGAACGCTTTATTTTCACCTTATTTCATCCCAAACCTAAGCTTAAAATCTATCATCGACACATTATTTGGTGTTGCTTCTCTACCCTGACGTCAAACAAGAAGTGCAGAATGTTAAAAACGATATTAATGTTTATATGTTGTCATTACTGACTAGTTTTATATAATTTGTTCGACAACTTTTTAATGTGCCAAGCGGATTTAATGCCACGAAGATAGGTAAACGACTATACCACCCTAATTCGTACATAAGTTCTGGATATTTGCGTTTATTATTTTGATACCGTCTAAAATAGCATTTGGATATGTTTACAATGATGCTAGTACGAGATTTAAGCATGAACTTGTGCAGAACAAGAAATATTGAAAGCCTTAGAAGAGCTAAGCATAAAAAAGTGTCATATAATCATTTATTGTAGAAAAAAGGAATTGATTCTATTTTACGTTTGTTCCTATTTTGAAATTACAAAACACATAAACTGGTAACGATCTATAAAATACTGTATTATTTTCAGTTAAGATTTTAATAACTTTTTGATGCGGATAGTCGCCCTTGCTCAAGATAATAAAAGAGTAAATCCGTAGAATTATTGATGTGGTGTGCGTATAAATAACTTTGCTAAGAACTGCATCTTGAGAGTACGTTACATCTAATTACATCGAATAAGGGATACTAGTATATCACGTCTTCTTAATCGCCATTGATAAGGACAACGAACAATTGAAAGCGGTTATTACACTGAGAGACTTCCTTATTGGCTCATCGAAAGACTAGTATGTGTATTATTTATAGTAACGCTTCAAAGAGGGTTTTATAAACCAGTTTTATTGGGTTTAGCAGTTCTTACAATAGCTTCATAGTTACTAGAGGAGCAGCCATTAATAATTATTTCGACAGCGAATCAGATACAGTGACGCATCCAGAAAAACCCATCCAATCACATCCAATATCCCCCATAAATGCTTTTCAATTTTCCGCTGGATATTTGTTGCCGGATCGTTAGTTTTTTATAATTAACCCGCTCGTTTTGAAATTACTGCACTGACAACTGCTCTGTTCATACTATATCCCCTTATTTTTAAAAGATATTTAGGTTTTCTGAGTAGCCTCGTTATGAGCTTCTTAGGAGTAACTATATCTCTTTTGCTGAAACAGCTGTGTTTCAAACAATTACTGTAGCTTCGCTCTCGTTCACAGCCATAATTGCGGCGGGCGCGATTGGCTTGAATGTGTTAAATGATGTTCTGACCTTAGACAGAGATCTAATGATAGGGTGGACAACATTTGCTCTAAAATGTAGTCGCGTTGCTCAGTCGTTGATGCTTTTCTTCTCTTTTCTGTCTTAATTTCGCCTCTTCGATATTTCGAGGTATCGTTAGAATGGTCTACTTAATTCCCATTACTGTGAGGGGGTGTATTGTAGCCTATTCGGCATTATCACTGTTAAAGAATCCTAATGCTCAAAATGTAAATAAACGAATTAGAATATTCAAAACATCTGCTGTCGTCTACCCTATATCACAATCGCGAATGCGATCCTTTAACTTGTGAGCAAATGGAAGATGAGAGCTCTCATCCAAACACTTATTATAAAAAGAACTGGAAGTGTTCTCACTTACATTTTTTGAATCGACTCAGAATAGTGGGAGTTTTCGCCTAATTATTTCAAGATGCAAAAAGCCAATTAATATTCTTGCATAATGTGATGTCTTGATGCCTTTTTAGTACCAAATCACATATTGCATTTCTGGATACAACTGTTGAACATGGTCGTTGTAGTATACTTGAGCTCCGTAGGCAATCCAATGAACATTGTTCGGTATAAAATTCTCTGTGTACACATATTTCACATCACCCCTAGGCATATGCACCCATCCCAAATTATTATACTCTATTGGGTTGTCACCGAAGACGGAGTACGCTGCTGTATCCTGCCCAACTCGCTCGTAGAAGGGGGGCGTAGTTATCCTTGAATAGTATATCAGGTACGGGGCTATCCAGACATCAGGGGAGTCGGAAGATTGGTACAACGTTATTTCAGCGCTTTTATATTTACAAAGGTGACAAGTTGGATATTGGGACACGCCAAACATCTCCACAACTTTATTGTGGGTTCCATAATAGTCAGTAAAATAAACGTTTCCATATGAGTAGGGGATAGAGCTATCAGGTGGATAGACTGTAGATTCAGCAGCTCCAGAAACATTTTTTGGCGAAGTGCCGGTTTGTGTGATATTGTTTTGTATGGTGTTATTCTTTGTGTTTGATGTAATACATCCAACTCCGAGCACCACTAATAGTACAACAGCTATGACAACTATGCTAAATACTCGTTTGTTCATTTCTCCCATGATTTCTGTTTTAACGACTTACATACTTAAAGT
>Ga0187772_10000366_pt1 | contig 20307 bp, 20 predicted proteins | sample 0116_SJ02_MP15_2_FD_133137 | JGI IMG/M metagenome (GOLD analysis project Ga0187772, IMG submission 133137) | Tropical peat soil microbial communities from peatlands in Department of Meta, Colombia - 0116_SJ02_MP15_20_MG | ecosystem: Environmental > Terrestrial > Soil > Wetlands > Peat | place... | reverse complement strand
GCTCCGACCACCTTCGGGCGTCGGTCGAGGAGCGGTTCCGCAGGGAGATGCACCGCCAGCTGCCGCGGTTCGGGAAGGGGACGGTCGCGGTCGCGCTCTCCGGAGGGAAGGATTCGTCGGTCGCCCTGGCGCTGGCCCACCGCTACTTCGCGCGACGGTCAACGGTGCGGCTCCTGGCCGTGAGCGTCGACGAGGGGATCGTCGGCTACCGCCCGGCCACGCTCGACGCCGCCGCACGGCTCACCCGGAGCCTGGGGGTCGATCATCTCGTGGTCCGGGCCGAGCGGGAGCTCGGCACGACCACGGACGCCCTCGCCCAGGGGCTTACCGGTACCCCCCCGTGCTCCTACTGCGGGGTCTGGCGCCGTCAGCTCCTCAACCGGGCGGCGCGAGGGGCTGGGGCCGACGCGCTGGTCCTGGGCTTCAACCTCGACGACCTCGCGCAGACGGTCCTGATGAACCTCGTCCACGGGGACCTCGACCGCCTGGTACGGATGGCCCCGCACCGCCAACGCCAGCCCGGGCTCGTTCCACGGGTGGCCCCGCTCGCGACCGTGCCCGAGCGCGAGGTCTACCTCTACGCGCGGGAGCAGGGCCTCCCGTTCGACCACGGGGAGTGCCCGTACGCGGGCCGGGCCCAGCGGAACCTGTTCCGCGAGATCGTCTGGGAGCTCGAGGAGGCCCAGCCGGGGACCCGACAGGCGCTCCTGAGGACCCACGAGCGGCTCGTCGAGCGGTGGCTGGGGTCCGGGGACGTCGGAGCTCCCCAGCGGTGCCGCGGATGCGGCGAGCCGTCCTCCGGGGAGCTGTGCCGGGCGTGCGAGTTCTTGAAGCTCCCGCAGGCGCCGCGGGGCGACGGAGCGGTCGCATGAGCCCGGACGAGCCGAAGGCCGGCGTCTTCGTGGTCGGGGCGGGCCTGATGGGCTCGGGGATCGCCGCGCAGTGCGCCCTCGCGGGCCACCCCGTCGTGCTCGAGGACATCTCCGAGGCGTTCGTCGGGGCCGGGTGGGCGCGGACCCGCCGGGCGCTCGAGCATGCGGTCGACCGCAAGGAGGTCGAGCCCGCCCGGCGGGACGAGGCGCTCGGCCGGATCCACCGCGCCGTCGGCCTCGACCGGGCCCGGACGGCCGGCATCGTGATCGAGGCGGCCCCGGAGGAGCTCGCGCTCAAGCGCCAGCTGTTCCGGGAGCTCGAGCAGGTCGCTCCGGCCGGGGCGGTCCTGGCGTCCAACACCTCCTCGCTGCCGATCGGCTCGATCGGGGCCGACCTGCGAGAGCCCGACCGCCTGGTCGGCCTGCACTTCTTCAACCCGGTCCTTCAGATGCCGCTCGTTGAGCTGATCGCGAGCCCACGGACCCGCGAGGAGGTCGTCGCCCGGGCGCACCGGTTCGCCTCCGGGCTCGGCAAGACGGTCGTCCGCAGCACGGACAGCCCCGGGTTCGTGACCTCGCGCGCCCTCGCGGTCCTGGTCAACGAGGCCGCCCGGATGCTCGAGGGCGGGGTCGCCGGCAGGGACGACATCGACGCGGCGTACCGGCTCGGCTTCCACCACCCGATGGGCCCGTTCGAGCTGGTCGACCTGGTCGGGATCGACACGACCGTGGCGATCCTGGACGTGCTCTACGAGGGGCTCCGGGACGAGCGGTACCGGGCCTGTCCGATCCTCCGCTCGATGGTCCGCGACGGAAAGCTCGGGCGTAAGAGCGGGGAAGGGTTCTACCCCTACCCGGCCCGAGCCGGGAAGCGGACATGACCGCCGTCGTATCGCTCTTCGACCTCCTCCTCCTGGTCCTGGTCGCGCTCGCTCCCGCGCTCGCCTACCTCGCCTGGGTCCGCAAGGGCGAGCGTCGGCAGACCGAGGGATGGGGGACCCTCGCGGGCGGTTTCGTCTACGGTGCGCTGTTCGCCACCCTGGTCGCGGGCGTCCTGGAGCTCGTCCTGGTCGCCCTCGGGACCGCCGTCAGCCAGCACTACCCGGCCCCCGAGTTCGTCTTCCTCAACGGCAACTCGACGGCGGGGTCGTTCTTCCTCGTCCTCGTCCTGGCCCCGTTCATCGAGGAGGCGCTCAAGGCGTCCGGCGTCGCGGCCCGGAACGCCCGGATCTCCCGGCTCGCGGACGGGCCGGTCGTCGGCGCGTCCGTCGGGCTCGGGTTCGGGTTCTTCGAGACGTTCCTCTACGGCCTGGGAGCCTACGTCGTCGGCGGGCTCGAGGCCGGCATCGCCCTCATCCTCGTCCGCAGCATCTCCAGCGTCCTCCTCCACGGCAGCTCGACCGGGATGTTCGGCTACGGCTACGCCCGCGCGAAGTTCGGCGTCCGCGGCCCGGGGAGCGGCGGGTACTACCTGCTCGCGGTCGGGATGCACGCGACGTTCAACACGCTCGCCTCCGTCGCCGTGATCCTCGCCCTGGTCGGGGTCACGGGGGTCGCCGCCGAGGTCGGCGCCTTCGTCGCGCTCCTGGTCGCGATCGTCTTCGCCATCGGGGCGATCGAGCACGTCCGCGCGATCACGCAGTCGGCCGACTACCCGGCGCTCCAGCCGAGGCCGATCCCGGCGCCCGTCGCCCGAGCGCCCCCGAAGGGGCGTTAGCGAGGACCGCTCTCCCCGCTCCCGCGGCGCCAGTCCGACTCCCGGATCCCCCGGTAGACCGAGCCGGCGTCGTCGTCCTTCGGCGCGTCCCGAGAGGTCCCGACGTCCCGGATCCGCGCCTTTTTTAGGAGCCAGTAGTGGATCCTCCAGGTCTTCCCCCGGGAGACGGTCGCGTCCTCCTCCTCGCTCGTGAGGAGCCCCTCCTCCTCCAGCGCGTAGAACCGGTCCCGGTCCTCGCTCGAGAGCTTGTTGTCGAGGACCGAGTCGTCCGCGCCGAAGTAGCCGAGGACCATCCGCGCCGTCCCCCGGGCCTCCTCCGGCGGCATCTTGCCGCGCGCGACCAGCGTGCGCTCGAGCGCCCGGGTCAGCTCGGCCTCGGTGATGGACGCCATCGGCCCCGGAGAGGGGCGACGCGCAAAACGTTCACGCCAGGACCCTCCCCCCACGCCCGTTAAGAAGGGGGCCGAATCGCGGCCCCCGTGGCGAACGGGGTGACGTTCGAGATCGGCGAGCCCCAGCAGGCGGTCGCCCGGAAGGCCGCCGGTCGGGGGCTCTGCCCGGAGTGCTTCGGGCGGGTCCTCGGCCGCTGGGGTCACGGGCTCTCGAACCCGGCGCGGGCCGCCCGCTTGGCGGTGGCGCTCGGCGGGACGCCGACCGCGGATCCTGGGGGGTGCCCGGTCTGTGGGGGCCTCTTCACCAAGGTCGACCTCTGGACCGACCGGGCGGTCCACGCCGCGGACGGCTACGAGTACCACCGGTTCACCTGCGGCTCGCGGTGGGACCCGGAGCGGCTCGCTGTCGAGGAGGCGTTGTGGGCCGACATCGGGAGCGCGTGGGGGGAGAGCGCCCGCGCGGCGTTCAACCGCGAGCTCGGCAAGAAGGTCGAGGCCCGCACCGGGGCGCAGGGGGGTTCCGAAGGGGCCGACGTCGTCTTCCTCGCGGATCTCCCTGTCGGCCGGGTGGAGCTGACGGTCAACTCCCTCTACGTCCGGGGTCGGTACCGCAAGCTCGACCGGACGATCCCCCAGACCCACTGGCCGTGCCGCCGGTGCGGCGGGCGAGGCTGCGTCCATTGCGGGGGGAGCGGGAGGACGTACCCCACGAGCGTCGAGGAGCTGATCGGCGCCCCGTTCGTCGTCGCGGCCGGCGCGGCCGGGACGAGGTTCCACGGGATGGGACGGGAGGACATCGACGCCCGGATGCTCGGGCGGGGGCGGCCGTTCGTCCTCGAGCTGTTGCGCCCGAAGGTCCGCTCGCTCGACCTCGTCGGTCTCGCCGCATCCCTCGGGCCGGCCGCGGCGGGCAAGGTCGAGCTGCTCGAGCCCGCGCTGGCCGACGGCTCCGAGGTGGTGCGGATCAAGGAGGCCGCCCCGGAGAAGAGCTACCGCGTCAGCGTCGCAGGGGCCGTCCCGCTCGGAAAGGTTAAGGAGGCCCTGCAACTCGTGTCGGGTCGAACGATCGCCCAGCGCACCCCGGCCCGTGTCGCGCACCGGCGGTCCGACCGCGTCCGCGCGCGCCGGATCGTCGACGCGCGCCTGGTCGACGAGGCGGAAGGGCGGTTCACGCTGGAACTGCGGACCGAAGCGGGAACGTACGTCAAGGAGTGGGTCGAGGGCGATGCAGGACGGACGGATCCGAGCCTCGCGTCGCTCCTCGGGGCGCCGCTCAAGGTCGAGTACCTGGACGTACTAGAGGTCCACGACACGGAGGCGACGTAGATGGTCAAGAGCTCGAAGGGGTTCCGCTCCCGCTCTCGCGGCACGTTCACCAAGGAGGTCCGCGAGCGGGGGCTCCCGCCGATGGGCCGGTTCTACCGGACGTTCGAGGTTGGCGAGAAGGTGATCGTCCGGCTCGAGCCGTCGACGCCGGCCGGCCAGCCGCACCCCCGCTACCAGGGACGCACGTGCACCGTCATCGGCCGCGTCGGCAACGCCTACCGCCTCGAGTTCCTGGACGGGGGGAAGCGGAAGGAGCTCCTCAGCCTCCCGATCCACCTCGCCCCCACGGTGCGGAGCGACGATGGCTGAGCCGGTCCCACTGGCGAGGGTGAAGAAGCTCCTCGCCGAGGAGGCGAACCGCAGGACGCTCCCCCGGGAGGCCGCGCTGGCGCTCCAGCACGCCGAGACGTTCGCCCGGCTCGAAGCGGACGACGCCGACAAGCTGATCACCGAGCTTCGCGCGCTCCCGTTCGTCGACTCGGCCCTCGCGACCAAGATCGCCGACGTCCTGCCGCAGTACCCGGAGGAGATCCGCCTCCTCTTCTCCAAGGAACGGGTCGTGCTCGACGAGGAGCAGATCGCGCGCCTCCTCGAGCTCACGGCCCAGCACCGATGAACGGGGAGGGCCGGTGGAGCAGTACGCGCACGTCCTGGACGTCCTGCCGAACGGCCGGCAGACCGAGCACGGCTTCCATCGGGAGCCGCTCGCCCTCGCCATCGGCGACGACGAACTGAAGCTGTTCGAGCTCGTTCCCCGGCCCGGGGCCCGCCTCGCGCCCGGCCAGCGGATCTCCCTGCTGCCCCAGGGCGGGACCGCGCCCCCGATCGACCACGTCCGTCGGCGGCTCGGCTACGACGAGCTGACGGTGGCGGCGCGAGCGGAGCTCCCCGCGACGCTCGAGGCGATCGTCCGGGAGAACAGCGCGCGGTACCTGCGGTTCTTCAACGAGGCGCCGGCGGTCTCCCGGAGGTTCCACCTCCTCGAGCTCCTCCCTGGCATCGGGAAGAAGACGATGCAGCAGATCGTCGACGAGCGGCGCCGGGCGCCGTTCCAGAGCTTCCCCGAGATCGAGCAGCGGCTCGGGCTCAAGAGCCCCGAACGGCTGATCGTCGCCCGCATCGAGCAGGAGCTGAGCGGTGTCGACGACAAGTACCGGCTCTTCGTCGCCCGCTAGCCGGCGCGAGGGGGCGCCGGCGGTGCCGGACCGGCCGGCGGCGGTCGCTGAGGCGCTCCGGCGGCTCGGCGTACGGCCGTCCCGCGGCTCCGGGCAGTCGTTCCTGGTCGACCGGTTCGTCGCGGACGCCCTCGCCGCGCTCGCCGAGCCGGCGAGCGGCCGGCCGGTCGTGGAGGTCGGGGGCGGCCTCGGGATCGTCAGCCGAGCGCTCCTCGACCGTGGCGTCCACGACCTCACGGTGATCGAGCGGGACCGGCGCCTCTCCGGTTACCTCGAGGCGACGTTCGGCCCGGCGATCGTCGTCCGCTGCGTCGACGCCAGGTCGTTCGACTTCCCACCGGGGGCCACGGTCGTCGGGAGCCTCCCGTACGCCAGCGGGACGGCGATCGTCCTCGACCTGCTGCACCGGAGGGTCCCCCGGCTCGCCGTCCTCCTGCAGAAGGAGGTCGCCGAGAGGTTCGCCGCCGCGCCCGGGAGCCGGTCGTACGGGCGACCGTCGATCGTCGCTCGCCTCTTCGGGGAGGCCGAGCTGCAGCGGGTCGTCAGCCCCGAGGCGTTCCACCCGGTCCCACGCGTCGCGAGCCGGCTCCTCACGCACACGGCGAGGGTCGGGACGCTCCCGGTCCGGTCGGTCGACCGGCTGGAATCGATCGTCCGCACTCTCTTCGGCTCCCGGCGCAAGCAGCTCGGCAACCTCCTCCCCCAGCTCAGCCGCGGCCACGGCGACGCGGTGGCGCTCGCGGAGGAGGCCGCCTGGCCGGCGTCGTGGGCCCACCTGCGTCCGGAGCAGCTCGAGCCGGAGGCGTTCTTCCGCCTCGCGGACGCGCTCGACGCGCGGGCCGGGGCCGACCGGGCCTGACGCGCGATGGGATGGAACCTCCCGTCGTCGCGCCGAGAGCCCGGCTTCTGGGGCCTGCCGGCCCTTGCGTCGGACCGTGACCGGCGACCGGGGGCGCGCGCTCGGCGGGGTTCGTGAGGATTATACGGTACGGCGCTTTGCGGTGCTTCGGCCGCTTGTAGGGGCTCAGGAGAGAGCAGGGAGCACCGGACCTCCGGAGACCGAATGGCACCGACCTCCACCAACGTTCGGACGGCGATTGAGCCTCGGGCCCGGAAGCTCCGCGGCCCCGCGTCGTTGGACGCACGGTTCCGGCGGTTCGGCGACCGGGCCGGTCAGTTCGTCCGCTCGATCGAGACGCTGCGGAGCTTCGACGGGAACCTCGATTGCCTCCAGGCCCAACCGAACCTCCACATCGTGCGGACGGCGTTCGGCAAGTGGTCGGTCGAGATCCTCGATGCCCTCCACCCCCGGCGTCGGGCGAGCTTCGGGGAGCTGCGCCGGATCCTCAACGGAATCTCGCCGAGGGTCCTTTCCGCGAAGCTGAAGCTCCTGGAGGAGCACGGCCTCCTCGACCGGACGATCGTGCCGTCCCGCCCGCCGCGGCCGGAGTACGCCCTGACCGAGCGCGGCCAGCAGGTGACCAAGGTTGGCGTCTCGGTGCTGCGCTACCTCAAGCAGCAGGGCGAGCGGCCCAACCCTGGCTCGGGCCGACGCCGCCGCTCGAACTGAGCTCCGCCCCCGGCCGGGCCTCCCCTCGAGCCGGCCGGTCCCGATTTCGGAGACCCTACCCTTATATAGAAGGGCAATTTGCTCGCTAGTGGTGGCCGTATGATGCAGGGAACGCCGATCCTCGTGCTGAAGGAAGGGACGGAGCGGGAGCGCGGCAAGGGCGCGACCGCGAACAACATCGCGGCGGCGCGGGCCGTCGCCGACGCCGTCCGCTCGACCCTCGGTCCCCGGGGCATGGACAAGATGCTCGTCGACTCGATGGGGGACATCACCATCACCAACGACGGGGTCACGATCCTCAAGGAGGTCGACGTCGAGCACCCGGCCGCGAAGATGCTGGTCGAGGTCGCCAAGACCCAGGACCAGCAGTGCGGCGACGGGACGACGACGGCGGTCGTGCTCGCGGGGGAGCTCCTCAAGCGCTCGGAGTACCTGATCGAGCAGAACGTCCACCCCACGGTGATCACGCGCGGCTTCCAGCTCGCCGTCCAGGAGGCCCGCCGCCTGCTCGACGCCGACATCGGCACCGCCGTCAAGCACGACGACGACGCGATCCTGCGGGACTGCGCGACGACCGCGATGGGCTCCAAGGGGGTCGTCGGCTCGCGCGAGAGCCTCTCCGACATCGCCGTGCGCGCCGTCAAGCGGATCGCCGAAGAGCGGGGCGGGAAGACCGTCTGCGACGTCGACCAGATCAAGGTCGAGAAGCGTCACGGCGGGACCGTCTCCGACACCGAGCTCATCGAAGGGATCGTCCTCGACAAGGAGCGGGGCCACCCGCGGATGCCCGGGGAGGTCAGCGGCGCGAAGGTCGCCCTGTTGAACTCGGCGCTCGAGATCAAGAAGACCGAGATCGAGAGCAAGATCAACATCAAGTCGCCGAGCCAGATCCAGAGCTTCCTCGACGAGGAGGACAAGACGTTCCGCCGGATGGTCGAGGCGGTCAAGGCCTCGGGCGCGAACGTGGTCGTCTGCCAGAAGGGGATCGACGACGTCGTCCTCCACTACCTCGCCAAGGAAGGGATCTACGCCGTCAAACAGGTCAAGGAGTCGGACCTGCAGAAGCTCGCCCGCGCCACCGGCGGCAAGATCGTCACCGGGATCAAGGAGCTGACCGCCTCCGACCTCGGCCGCGCCGAGAAGGTCGAGGAGCGGAAGGTCGGCGACGACGACATGACGTTCGTCACCGGCTGCTCGAACCCCCGCAGCGTCTCGATCCTCGTTCGGGGCGGGACGGAGCACGTCACCCAGGAGGTCGAGCGGTCGCTGCACGACGCGCTCAAGGTCGTCGGCAGCGTCCTCGAGGACGGCGTCGTCTGCCCGGGGGGCGGGGCGACCGAGATCGACCTCGCGATGCGCCTGCGCAAGTGGGCCAGCACCGTCGGGGGCCGCGAGCAGCTCGCTGTCGAGGCGTTCGCCCAGTCGCTGGAGGCGGTGCCGTGGGCGCTCGCCGAGAACGGCGGCTACGACTCGATCAACACGCTCATCGAGCTCCGGAGCGCCCACGAGGGTCCGAAGGCGAACCGCAACATCGGTGTCAACCTCGCCGACGGGAAGGCCGCGGACATGTGGAAGCTCCGCGTCCTCGAGCCGGCTCGGGTGAAGCGCCAGGCGATCACCTCCGCGGCTGAGGTCGCCAGCATGGTCCTGCGGATCGACGACATCATCGCGTCGAAGAAATCGGCCCCGACGCCGCCCGGCGGCGGTCACGATCACTAGGCCGTCGACCGAAGCCGTCTTAACGCGGACCGGGTAGGCCGCCCGCATGCGGACGAAGCCGGCCGAAGGCGTCCTCCGGGTCGACCTGGTCGCCCTCGACCCTCGTCCCGCGGTCTACCTCGCCTACGATGGCCTCGCCGGGATCAGCCAGCGCCCGATCGTGCGCGACCTGATGGACGAGGTCGAGCGCAAAGGGCCGGAGGAGACGGCGAAGTTCCTGGACGCCCTCCGCCGGCACCGCTCCGGGCAGGTCCACGTCTACTTCTCCGACTACGTCAGCTACGGGATCGGGGGAGGGGACGCGACCGCCGAGTTCTTCCTCGGGACCTACCTGCTCCTGCACGAGCCGGCCCGACCGGCCGGCAAGGAGCCGGCCGTCCCGGAGCACCTCGCGCTCTACCGCCCGACCGGCGTGGAGCGGCTCGCCCTCGGCGCCCCCGCGAGCTGAGCACCGCCGGTCCGACGCGAGCCTTTTTCTCTCCGGCCCCGCCTTCGGCGTCCGCGCCGATGGACGACGTTCCGCACCTGGAGCGGGAGCGACGGGCGAAGGTCGAGCGGCTGCGGGCCGTCGGCCAGGAGCCGTACCCGTGGGAGTTCCCGGACCGCAGCCTCTCGGACGCGGTGCGGGCGGTCTGCGCTCGGCTCCCGCCCGGGGAGGCCGACCCGGCCCGGGAGTTCCGCGTCGCCGGCCGCCTCACCACGGTCCGGCAGCACGGCAAGACGGCGTTCGTCGACGTCGAGGACGGCGCCGGGGGGCTGCAGCTCCTGCTCCGATCCGACCTCCTGGGGGCGGAGGCGTACCGCGCCGTCCTGGCCGACCTCGACCCCGGGGACATCGTGGGGGCGGAGGGGCGGGCGGCGGTCTCGCGACGGGGGGAGCCGTCCCTCGAAGCGCGGCGCGTCGTGCTCCTCGCCAAGGCGATCTCCCCGCCCCCCGAGAAGTTCCACGGCCTCCAGGACGCAGAGACGCGGCTCCGCCAACGGTACCTCGACCTCCTCGCGTCGCCCGAGAGCCGTCGCCGGTTCCGGGTCCGCACGGCGCTCCTCGCGGAGCTCCGTCGCTTCTTCGACGAGGAGGGGTTCCTCGAGGTCGAGACCCCGGTGCTGCTCCCGGTCGCGAGCGGCGCGGCCGCGGCCCCGTTCCTCACCCGGTCGAACTACCTCGGGGCCGACCTTCAGCTCCGGATCGCCCTCGAGCTGCCGCTCAAGCGGCTCCTCGTCGGGGGCCTCGAGAAGGTCTACGAGCTCGGGAAGGCGTTCCGGAACGAGGACCTCGACTCGACCCACTCCCCGGAGTTCACGGAGCTCGAGGCGTACTGGGCGTACGCCGACTACCACGACATGCGACGGCTGGTCGAGCGGATGTTCGACCGCCTCGCCCGGCGGACGCTCGAGCTCCTGCCGGACGAGCCGGCCGCGGCCCGGGGAGCGGCCCTGTTCCGGCCCCCGTTCCCGACCGTCGACTTCGTCGACGAGCTCGAGCGCCGGAGCGGGATCGAGGGGGTCCTCTCCAAGAGCCGGGAGGAGCTCCGCGAGCTCGCCCGGCGCGCGGGTGCGACGGTCCCCGACACCTCCTCGACGGGGACGTTCCTCGACAAGCTGTTCGAGAAGTATGTCGAGCCGACGTTCGACCGCCTCACGTTCGTCGTCGACCACCCGCAGGCGACCACGCCGCTCGCCAAGCGCCACCGCTCGAAGCCGGGCCGGGTCGAACGGTTCGAGGTGTTCGTCCCGGGCTTCGAGCTGATGAACGCCTACACCGAGCTCAACGACCCGGACGAGCAGGAGCGACGGTTCCGCGAGCAGCTCGGCGAGCGCGGGGACGACCGCTACGCCCTCGACGAGGACTTCGTCCGCGCGCTCCGCTACGGCCTCCCCCCTACGACCGGCGTCGGTTTCGGGGTCGACCGGATCGTGATGGCGCTCACCGGGACGCCCTCGATCAAGGAGGTCCTCCTGTTCCCGCTCGTGCGCCCCGCTCCCGCGGCGGGGCCCCGGCCGGCCCCCGACCCGCGGCGGTAGGTCGCATGGACGGACCCGACGGGACGACCCCGCTCCTCCTCGAGCGCGTGACGGTCGACTACGGAGAGCGTCGGGCGGTCGACGGCCTTTCGTTGACCGTGCGCCCGGGAGAGATCTACGGGCTGCTCGGCTCCAACGGGGCGGGCAAGTCGAGCACGATCAAGTCGATCGTCGGCCTCGTCCGCCCGAGCTCCGGGTCGGTCCTCGTCTTCGGCGACGACGCGGTCTCGGACGGGACCCGGGCCAAGGAGCACCTCGGCTACGTCCCGGAGACCGCGCTCCTCTACGAGGCGCTCACCCCACGCGAGTTCCTCGAGTTCGTCGCCGGCGTCCGCCGCCTCGACCGCGCGGTCGCCTCGGAGCGGTTGCGAACCTACGCCACGGCGTTCCGCCTCGACTCGGAGCTCGAGGAGCCGATCGCCACGCTCTCCAACGGCACCCGACAGAAGGTCCTGGTCCTCGCCGCCCTGCTCCACGCCCCGCGGCTCCTCGTCCTGGACGAGCCGCTCAACAGCCTCGACCCCCGCTCCGTGCGGATCGTCAAGGAGCTCCTCCTCCGTTTCGTTCGGACCGGCGGGCGCGGCGTCCTCCTGTCGACCCACACGATGGAGATCGCCGAGGAGCTCTGCGGTCGCGTCGGGATCCTCGACCAGGGGGTGCTCCGCGCGGAGGGGACGCTCGCCGAGCTCCGGACCCGCGCGGCCCGCGGGGACGCCTCCCTCGAGGAGGTGTTCCTCCGGCTTACCCGCCAGGACGAGGGCCTTACCGAGGCGGTCGCCTCGCTCGACGGGCCGTAAGATGGGCTGGAGGGACGCCGCCCGGCTCGCGGACGTCGCGTTCGTGGAGGTCTCCCTCCAGGCGACGTACGCCTTCCGCCAGGGGAACCCGGTCCCCTCCACGGACGGGCACCGCATGGTCGCCCGGGCGCAGCGCCGGGTCACCCAGAGCAAGGTCCTGATCGCCGGCCTCCTCGGCCTACTCGCCCTCGGTTCTTCCGTCCTGCTCCGCGCGAGCGCTTCTCAACGGGCGCAGCTCGCCCCGGTGGCGATGCCCGCGGGCCTGTTCCAGGCGGCGGTGCTCACGGGGCTCCTCGGGCTCGACGTCGTCCTGCTCTGGTGGAACGGGCTGCAGGCCCTGCCGACGGTCCTGAGCTCGTCCGCCATCGCCGTCCTCGAGCCGCTCCCGGTCGACCGGTCGACGCTCCGCAAGGTCGCGTTCCTCCTCTACCTCCGCCTGTTCGACGTGCCGGCGGTCGTCGTCCTCGTCCTGACGCCCGTCGCGGTCGGGCTCGCGCTCGGCCTCCCGGCGGGGCTCGCGACGGTGCCGGCGGGGGTCTGCGCGGTCGTCTTCGCCCTGACCCTCTCCCTCCTGACCGGCCGCTTCTTCGTCCGGAGGGTCCAGGGGGCCCGGGGGGGTGGCGGCCGCTCGGTCGTCCGGTGGGCCTACCTGATCCTCTGGCTGCTGCCGGCGTTCGGCCTCCTCGCGTTCGTGATCGCCTCCCCGCCGTTCTTCCGGGCCGTGGCGAGCCTCACCAGCCCGCACGTCGTCCGCTCGGCCGAACTGCTCGCCGCGGTCTATCCGTTCACGCTCGCGATCCTTCCGCCGTACGTCGCCGGAGGCGCCGGCGCGCTCGGCGTACCCTCAGCCGTCCGGGCCGTTGCGGTCCTCTGGAGCGGGGTCTATCTCGCGGTCGCGGCGTACGCCGTCCTCTGGCTCTACGGTTCGGTCGCCGAGTTCGGTAAGCTCCCCGCGCTGCCGACGGCCGCCGGCGCGCCCTCGACGTGCGAGCTCCGCCCCCAGCGACCGGCGTGGGCCGTCCTGACGAAGGACCTACGCCTCGCGAGCCGCACCCCCGGTTACGCGTTCCTGATCCTTCTGCCGCTCCTGGACGCGCTCGCGCTGGGGCTCGTCACGTACGCCGGCGCCCCGGGGAGCTCGGCCGCCCGCGGGGTCGCCCTCGCCGCCGTGAGCGCCGCCGCGCTCCTCGCAACCTTCTTTGGCCCGGCGTTCTTCGCGCTCGAGGTGGTCGCCCAGAGCTACGGTCGGACCCTTCCGCTCACGATCCGCTCGATGGCCCTGGGCAAGGTCACCCTGATCGGCGGGATCTACGTCGCGGCCGGTGGGGTCGTCCTGGCGATCACCGCCTTCCGCATCCCCGAGCCCGCCCTGTTCGCCGTGTTCGTCCTCGCCGAGCTCCCGGCGGTGGTCGCCGCTGGCCTCCTCGAGCTCTCGCTCCTGTTCCGCTGGGCCCGCACGCGCGGGCTCCCGGTAACGAACCTCTACGCCGGCAGCTGGAACGTCGTCGCCATCGCGATCCCCGGGGTCGCGGTCGCCGTGGCCCCGCTCGCGGCGTTCGCGGCCGCGGGGCTCTGGGGGATGGCGCTGGTCGCGGTCGTCGCGTTGGAGATCATCGGCGGGCTCACGCTCGGGAGGGGGACGCGCTGAGCGACGCGCCGCTCGCGCCCCGGTTCGTCCCGGGGCCGCTCGAGGCCCGCTGGCAGGCCGCCTGGCAGCGGCACGAGGCGTTCCGGGCCCCCGAACGGTCCGACCGACCCGCGTTCAGCCTCGTCCTGCCGCCTCCGAACGTCACGGGGGTCCTCACCCTCGGACACATCCTCGGGGACACCGTGATGGACGTGCTCACCCGGCGCGCGAGGATGCGAGGGCTCGCGACCCTGTGGGTGCCGGGGATCGACCACGCGGGGCTGGCGACGCAGGTCGAGGTCCGGCGGCGGCTCGCCCGCGAGGGCGTCCGCTTCGACCAGCTCCCCCGGGACGAGGCGCTCCGGGCCCTCGCCGCGTGGAAGGACGAGCACGAGCTCCGCATCCAGGAGCAGATGAGGGCCGGAGGGTTCTCGGTCGACTGGAGCCGCTACCGCTACACCATGGACCCGGCGAGCCGCCGGGCGACCCGGGAGGCGTTCGTCGGGCTGTACCGGGCCGGCCTCGTCTACCGGGGCGAGCGGCTCGTGAACTGGGACCCGCGCCTCCGCACGGCGATCTCCGACCTCGAGGTCGTCCGGAGCGAGGAGGACGACGAGCTGATCGTCGCCCGGTACCGCTGGGCGGACGGGGCGCCGGGAGGGATCGACGTCGCGACCGTGCGGCCCGAGACGATCTTCGGCGACGTCGCCGTCGCGGTCCATCCGGACGACGACCGGCACCGGGCGAGCGTCGGCCGGACCGTCCTCGTCCCGCTGGTCGACCGGAAGGTCCCGGTCGTCGCCGACCCGGCCGTGGACCCGAGCTTCGGCGCAGGGGCCCTGAAGGTCACCCCCCGTCACGACGCGGTCGACCGCGAGGTGTTCCTGCGGCACCCGGGGCTCGCGACCCCAGAGGAGATCTTCGACGAGGAGGCCCGGCTCGTCGGGCCGTGGGTCCCCGAGGCGTTCCGCGGGCTCTCGCGGGAGGAGGGCCGGGCGAAGGCGGTCGAGGCGCTGGCGGCGGCCGGTCTGCTCGAGCGGCGGGAGCGGTACCGGCACTCCGTCGCCCGGTCCGAGCGGTCCGAGGCCGTGATCGAGCCCCGGCTGAGCACCCAGTGGTTCGTCCGGATGGCCCCGCTGGCGGAGCCGGTCGTCGAGGGGGTCCGCCGTCGGGAGATCCGGATCCACCCGGAGCGGTGGAGCCGGACGTTCTTCCGGTGGATGGAGGAGATCCAGGACTGGTGCATCTCCCGGCAGGTCGTCTGGGGCCATCCCATCCCCGTCGACTACTGCGTCGCGTGCGGCACGGCCGTGGCGTCGGTCGAGCCTCCCACCGAGTGCCCGTCGTGCCATGCGCGCGAGTTCCGGCCCGACCCGGACGTCCTCGACACGTGGTTCACCTCCTGGCTCTGGCCGTTCGCGGCCCTTGGCTGGCCCGAGCGGACCGGCGACCTCGAGCGGTACTACCCGACGAGCGTCCTCGTCACCGGTCGGGACATCATGTTCTTCTGGGTCGCCCGGATGATGATGGCCGGCTACCGCTTCACCGGCAACGCGCCGTTCTCCGACGTCTACTTCACCGGCATGATGCGCGACGAGCGAGGTCGGCGGATGTCGAAGCACCTCGGCAACTCCCCGGATCCCGGGGTGGTGATCCGCGAGCGGGGGGCCGATACCGTCCGGTTCGCCGTCCTGTTCCCGAACCCGACCGACGAGGACGGACCGTTCGGCGACGCCGCGCTGGACGGCGCGCGGAACTTCCTGACGAAGCTGTGGAACCTTGCGCGGTTCACGCTCCTCCAGCTCCCGCCCGGGACCCCGGCTCCGGCAGGCCCCCCGGAGCTGTCTCCCGCCAGCGCCCTCGCGAACCGATGGGTCCTCGAACGGTACCGCCGGACGGCGGAGGAGGTCGACGCGGCCCTCGGCGAGTTCGCCCCGAGCCGGGCCGCGACGGCCCTGCACGGGTTCGTCTGGCACGACATCGCCGACCGGTTCGTCGAGATCTCCCGGGACGCGCTCGCCGGTCGGACCGGCGAGCCGGCTCGGCGGGAGAGCCAGGCGAGCCTCCTGTTCGTGGTCGAGCGCACGCTCCGCCTCCTCCACCCGGTCGCGCCGCACGTGACCGAGGAGCTCTGGCACGCCCTGCCGCACGACGGCGAGCTCCTGGCCCTCGCCGCCTGGCCCCAGCCGGGCGAGGTCTCCGCGGACCCTCTCGCCGTGGTCGAGATGGAGCCGGTCCTGGAGGCGGTGCGGCTCCTACGGAACGTCCGCTCGGAGGAGGAGGTCCCGGCCGACGCGACCCCCCGGGGCTGGGTCCGGCCCGCGGGGCCGGAGACGGCGCGGATCCTCTCGGCCCAGGCCGGGACGATCGCTCGCCTCGCCCGCCTGTCGGAGGTAGGCCTCCTCGGTCCGACCGAACCGCTCCCCGCACCGGTATCGAGCCGGGTCGCTCCGCTGGGGGAGTGCTACCTCGAGCGAGCGGCGACGTCCGCCGTCCGATCGGAAGCGCTGCAGCGGGAGCGGGAAAGACTGGCGGGGCTCGCCTCCAAGGCACGGGCCCGGCTCGCCGACCCGGAGTTCGTCCGTGCCGCTCCGCCGGAGGTCGTGGAGGAGCACCGCCGCAAGGAGGCCGAGCTCGCCGAACGGATCCGGAAGATCGACCAACACCTGTCGGAGCCGGCATGACCTCGAAGCCGAAGTCGACCGCGCCGGGTCGAGCGCGACGTCCCGCGAAGGCGCCCCCGGCCGCGCCGACGATCGGGAGCGTCCCGCTCGCGGTGGGGAAGAAGCGCCACCCGCTCCTCGGCTTGGGGCTCTGGAGCCTCGGCCGCTGGTCCGCGGAGGACGAGCTCCGGACCAAGGCGACGATCGCACGCGCGTACGAGCTCGGGGTCCGCTGGTTCGACACGGCGGAGGTCTACGGGGCCGGACGGTCCGAGCGGATCCTGGGGGACGTCCTGCGACGCGCGGTCGGGAGGGGCGACGAGGCACTGGTCGTCACGAAGCTCTCCTGGGAGCACCTCCGGGCCGGTCAGGTGCGGGCGTCGCTCGTGCGCAGCCTCGATCGCTTGGGCCGGCGCTCGGTCGACGTCTACCTCGTCCACGCGCCCGACCCCCACGTCCCGCTCGAGGAGACGATGGGCGCCCTCGAGGCGCTCTGGAGGGAGGGGCGGGTCGGCGCGATCGGGGTCTCCAACTTCTCGGTCGCGGAGATGGAGGAGGCGGCGTGCCACCTCGCCGAGACCCGACTCGTGATCAACCAGGTCCGCTACAACCTCTTCGACCGGGACGACGCGGAGGCGGTCCTGCCGTACTGCCGCGAGCACGGGGTCGTCGTGGAGGCGTACACCCCGCTCGCCCGCGGCCTCCTGCACGGCCGCTACCTGGACGGTCGGCGGCCCCCGGCGGAGGTCCGTCAGTTCGCGCAGGACCTGTTCGGAGAGTCCCGCCTGCCGGAGATCGTCGCCCGGGCGCGGGCGCTCCGCCAGCTCGCCTCGGAGGCCGGTACGAGCCTCCCGTCCATCGCGCTCCACTGGCTCCGGGCGCGGGGCGCGACCCCGGTCTTCGGCGCGAGCCGGCCGGCCCAGGTCGAGCAGAACCTCGCGGCGTGGGCCGACCGTCCCTCGGACGAGCTCCTCGAGCGCGCCGACGCGATCGCCCGGGGGGACCGTGCTTAGGCTCGTCGCCTTCGACATGGACGGAACCCTCGTCGACGTCGGGAGCTCCTGGGCGGCCGTGCACGCCCACTTCGGGGAGCGGAACCCGGAGGGGCTCCGCCGGTTCCTCGCCAACGAGATCGACGACGAGGAGTTCATCCGCTCGGACATCGAGATCTGGCGTCGCCATGCTCCCGACCTCTCGGTCACCGACCTCGAGGCGGTCCTCGAGGGGGTGCCGCTGATGCCGGGGGCGCTCGAGCTGTTCCAGGGGCTCCGGTCCCGGCGCGTTACGACGGCGATCGTCAGCGGCGGGATCGACCTCCTCGCCCGTCGCGTCGCCCGGGAGCTCGGGATCGATGTCGCGCTGGCGAACGGCTTCCGCGTGACGAGCTCCGGCCGCCTCACCGGCGAGGGGATCGTCCGGGTCCCGATCCACGGCAAGGAGGGGGTCCTCGAGCGGCTGCAGCTCCAGCTCGGTCTCTCCCCGTCCGAGACGGCGTCGGTCGGCAACTCGGAGATCGACGTCGGACTGTTCCGCCGAAGCCGTCTCGGGGTCGCGTTCCTCCCGGAGGACGAGGCGGTACGCCGCGGGGCCGACCGGGTCGTCGCGGAGCGGGACCTCGGCCGCGTCCTCGACGCCCTCGCCGACTTCCCGGTGAGCTGAGAGGCAAGGATATATCCCCCGCCTCGGGCTGAGCGGCCGTCGATGGAATCGTACACGACGCTCCTCGAGCGGGCCCGCGCGAAGCTCCCCCCCGTCCGGACCGGGGGCGAGCGGTTCGTCGTGCCGGAGCCCGACGTCATGGTCGACGGGCGGAACACCGTCATCCGCAACCTCGCGGAGATCGCCGGGGTCCTCCGCCGCGAGCCGGAGCACCTCATCGGGCACCTGGCGCGCGAGTTCGGCTGCCCCGGGGTCGTTGAGCTGCCCCGAGGGGTCCTCAAGTCCCGCCTCACGAAGGAGGCGATCGCCGCGCGGATCCGCGACTACACGGCGAAGTACGTCACCTGCTCGGAGTGCAAGCGGCCGGATACCCACCTCAAGAAGGAAGGCCGGCTCACGCTCCTCGTCTGCGAAGCGTGCGGCGCGCAGCGCCCGGTCACCGTGCGCCGGACCGTCGAGGTCGAGCGCCCGAAGACCCCCGTGGTCGTCGGGGAGGTCTACCGGCTCACCATCGAGGACGTCGGCCGGCGGGGCGACGGGGTCGCCAAGAAGGAGGGGTTCGTCATCTTCGTCACGGGAGCGAACCAGCGCGGCGCGACGGTGAACGCGAAGATCACCAAGGTCCTCGGCAACAACGCCTACGCCATCGTCCAGCCGTAGGCCCGGAATGCGGAGCGCCCGCTGGCTCGGTCTCCCGGCGCTCTACGTCGGGGCCCAGCTCGTGGGCCTCGCGCTCGCGAACCCGTTCCGCTCCGAGGGGCTCGCGACCACCTCGAACCCCCAGAGCCCGACGGCCCCCCTGTTCATCCTGGTCGTCATCGTCGTCGCGCCGCTCGCGATCCTCCTGTTCGCCCGGAGGCGCGGCGGCCTCGCGGCGATCCGCCATGCCATCCTGATCGGCATCGCCGCGGCGCTCTACCTCACCCTGTTCGCGACGTTCAGCCTCGCGCCGGGCGCGGTCCTCCTCCCGCCGTACTCCGCGGAGATCGTCCTCGACCCGGCGCTGACCTTCGCGGCGATGGCGAGCGCGGGGATCTACCTCGCCCTCCTGGTCGAGCCGCAGTGGTACGTCGTCGACCTGGCCGGTTTCGCTGCCGGCGGCGCCCTCATCGCGATCCTCGGGATCTCCTTCGGGATCCTCCCGGCGTTCCTCCTGCTGTCGGTGCTGATGGTCTATGACGCGATCGCCGTCTACCGCACGAAGCACATGGTGAGCCTCGCCGACGCGGTCACCGACATGAAGCTCCCGATCCTGATGGTCATGCCGGACCGGGCGGACTTCGACTATCCCCACGCCGCCCCGCTCCGGGAGCAGCGGCAGCGGCCGGTGGAGGAGCGGGGCGCGCTGTTCATGGGGCTCGGGGACGTCGTGATCCCGGGGACGCTCGTTGTGAGCGCCTTCGTCTGGCTGCCGACGACGCCGCACCTCCTCGGGGTCGCCGCGAACCTCTGGGTCGCCGTCGCCGCGCTGGTCGGCTCGCTCGTCGGCTACGCGGTCCTGATGCGCCGGGTGGCGAGCGGCAACCCTCAGGCGGGCCTCCCGTTCCTCAACGGCGGGGCGATCGTCGGCTACCTCCTGTGCTACGCGCTCGTCTTCCACGCCTTCACGTTCGGGCTCACCGGAGGGCTTTAACCCCGGGCGCGTGCCGGGCGTCGTGCCGAGGGAGGTCGAGGACGTCCGGGTCGACGACCGGCCCGGCCTCTCAACGCTCGTCCGGCGGCTCGGCGCGGGCGGTGGGTTCAGCGCGAAGGAGCTCGCCGACGGCGTCGACGTCCTCGAGGGGATCCTCGCCGACCGGGAGATGACGGTCTTCCTGTCGTTCCCGGCCGACATCGTGGCGACGGGGACACGCGGGGTCCTCGCCTCGCTCGTGCGGAAGGGGTACGTCGACGCCCTCGTCACGACCTGCGGCACGCTCGACCACGATCTCGCGCGGGCGTTCCGGCCGTACTATCATGGCGCGTGGAACCTCGACGATGCGGAGCTCCACCGGCGGAAGGTCTACCGGCTCGGCAACCTGGTGATCCCGGAGGCGAACTACGGGCGCGTCGTGGAGCTAAGGACCCAGGCGGTCCTCCGCCGTCTCTGGAAGAGCGGGGTCCGGCAGCTCAGCGGCTGCCGCCTCGCCCGGGCGCTCGGTGAGGCGATCCCCGCGAGCGCGACGACGAGCATCCTGCGCGCCGCGTTCGAGCGCGACGTCCCGGTCTTCGTGCCGGGCCTCACCGACGGCGCGGTCGGCTCGCAGCTCTGGCTGTTCTGGCAGGACCACCGGGCCCTGTCGGTCGACCTGTTGGCCGACGAGCAGGCCCTGAGCGACGTCGTCTACGGAGCGAAGCGCTCGGGCGCGATCATGTTGGGGGGAGGGATCTCCAAGCACCACACGATCTGGTGGAACCAGTTCCGGGACGGGCTCGACGCCGCGGTCTACGTCACCACGGCCGTCGAGTGGGACGGCAGCCTCTCCGGCGCCCGCACGCGCGAGGCGATCTCGTGGGGGAAGCTCAAGGCCCGCGCTCCTCACGTCACCGTCGAGGGCGACGTCACCGTACTGTTCCCGCTCATGGTCGGAGCCGCCCTCGAGCGGGTCGAACGCCGGGACGGCAAACGTTGACGTTATGCGGGGCACCCGGCTGGCGCGGCCCCAAGGGCCCGTAGCTTAGCCCGGTAGAGCAGGCGGCTCTTAACCGCAAGATCAGGGGTTCGAATCCCCTCGGGCCCGTAGAAACAATTAAGCCAATCCCGGTACCTGTTGCCTCTCGTGGCGGAG
>Ga0187772_10000365_pt1 | contig 20310 bp, 18 predicted proteins | sample 0116_SJ02_MP15_2_FD_133137 | JGI IMG/M metagenome (GOLD analysis project Ga0187772, IMG submission 133137) | Tropical peat soil microbial communities from peatlands in Department of Meta, Colombia - 0116_SJ02_MP15_20_MG | ecosystem: Environmental > Terrestrial > Soil > Wetlands > Peat | place... | reverse complement strand
CTGACGGAGAACATCGGCGGACGGCCTGCCGGATCTCCGCAAGCCAAGGCTGCCGTCGAGTATTTGGCCGGCGAACTGCGCCAACTCGGGCTGGACGTCCAACTCGAAGAGGTGAAAGTACCGCATTGGGTGCGTGGCCAAGAGACGGCAGAACTCATTGAGTATCCCGGACAGGCCTCTGGCGCCAAGCAGAGAATCGTGCTCACGGCTTTGGGTGGGAGCACGTCGACGTCGGCGGACGGGATTTCGGCCGACGTAGTCGTGGTCGACAATTTTGAGGAATTGAAGGCGCTGGGACGGGAGAAGGTTGCAGGCAGGATTGTGCTGTTCAATGAGCTATTCGACAAGCAGAAATCGGCTGCGGGCATGGCGTTCATGGCATACGGCGAGGCGGTGCAATATCGCGGAGCAGGTCCAAAAGCGGCGGCAGATCTGGGGGCAGTGGCGGCTTTGGTCCGATCGGTGGGTGACGCCGACTTTCGACTGCCGCACACCGGCTTTAGCGCTCCCGCTGGGATTCCCGCTGGCGCGGTCACTGCCGAAGATGCGGAACTCATCGCCCATCTGGCATCTGAAGGGAATGTGAAGATACATCTCACGCTCACGCCGCAAACCATGCCGCAGGTCACGAGCTATAACGTTATTGCAGATCTGAAGGGCAGCGAGCATCCCGAGCAAGTTGTGATTGTGTCGGGACACCTTGATTCATGGGACCTGGGCACGGGAGCAATCGACGACGGCGCCGGTGTGGTCGCGGCGATGGAGGTAGCGGAGATTTTGCACAAGTTGCATCTGCAGCCGAAACGCACCCTGCGAGTAATCGCATGGATGGATGAGGAAACCGGCAGTTCGGGAGCGCAGGCGTACACGAAAGATCACGCGGCGGAATTCCGGGATTGTGTGGCTGCGATCGAAAGTGATGCAGGGGCGGCGCATCCGCTGGGCTTCGATCTGCGAATGAGCCCGCAAGCGGCGGACTTGCTGCGGCCGGTCGCCGGAGTGCTGCAGAGCTTCGGCGCGAGCGTGCTGCAACCGACCAGCTATCCTCCGGGAGCGGATATCGCCGCGATGTCAGAGGCGGGCGTGCCGGCCCTCGGACTCATGCAGGACGGGCGAACGTATTTTCACTATCACCACAGCGCCGCCGATACGCTGGACAAAGTCATTCCGAGCGAACTGCGCGAAAACGGAGCCGCGATGGCCGTGATGGGATTTGCTTTGGCAAGCATGAAAAATCCGTTGCCGAAGTAGAGGTGGAAATGACAAGACGCAACGCACCGAAAACCGTGCAGTCTAGCAGTAGGCCAGCTGTGTGGCAACCGTGACGCAGGTCACATCCTGCGCTTGCGCCGAGGTTTAGTATTTCTTCCTTGTCGCACGGTTTCGTGCAGCCCTGGGACGTGTCTTAGATGATTTCTTAAGACAGTACCCAGCCCTGGGGCCGGTTGACGCATCTCAATTTGGACGCTTATCATCTTCGTTTGGCCTTAAGGCAAAGGACGTCTCCGAGAGGAGGCGTCTTAAGACTTTCATGGGGTTTTGCAAACGAAGTAAGAGTCATTTTTGAAATCATGGTGTTTGAAGAAATCTAGAGTTTTATGGACAAGAAGAAGATCGAGGCATTCAAGAAGCGTTTGGAAACGCGCCAGCAGGAACTGCGACGCACAGTGAATCGCAATCAGGCGGACGGGCGATCGGCCGACGAGGAAAGCGCACAGGATATTGCGGACCGCGCGGCCAGTTCCTACAACAAGGAGTTCCTGTTCAGCCAGAGCAACAACGACCGGCAACTGCTGCAGATGGTCGAAAAGGCGCTGGCGCGCATTCGCGAAGGCAGCTTTGGCGAGTGCATTCACTGCGGCAAAGAGATTAACGCGAAGCGGCTGGAGGCAGTTCCGTGGACGCGGCATTGCATCGAGTGCCAGGAGAAGCTGGAGCAGGGATTGCTGGAAGAAGCGCCACGGTAGAAGGGATTGTTTTGGGAACGCCGCCGAGAAATCGGCGGCGTTTTTGTTCTTGGTCGGGCCTTTTCAGACTTGCGCCCGCGAGGAGAACTCAGGCCGCGCCCGGCTGAGACCAGGCCGGGCGCAGATAGAAATTGCCACGCGATGGCTCTTCACTCGGGTTTCTTCATTTCTTCTGCAGCAGCTTGCGCTCCAGGCATCACGTTCTTGAGCGGAGCTTTGCGCTGGTCCTCGAGTTCCGGATGGGGCAGCGGCTTGCGAGGCAGCATCTGGTCGCGCATGGCGGTGTTGTAAACGAAGATGGCTTCGACGACGGCCGCCTGCGCGAGATCATCCGCCTGCAGGCGCTCGTAAGTATCCATGTTGGAGTGATGTGTGCGCGAGCCGTAGTCGAGCATGTCCTGAATGAACTGGAATCCGGGAATGTCGACCGAGTCGAAAGCTTCGTGGTCGGTCCCGCCAGTGTTGCGCATGGTAAGGATGGTCACGCCCAAGTCGTGCAAGGGATCGATCCACTGGCGGAAGATCGGAGCAATGGCGGCGTTCTCCTGCAGGTAGACGCCACGAATCTTTCCCGAGCCATTGTCGACGTTGAAGTAGCCGGAGATCTTTTCCTGCTCCGGTTTCAATACGATTGGGCCCGCGGCCTTGCGCAGGAAATCCGGCAGCTGCATCTGATCGGGAGCGGTAGACAGTGGCACGTATCCGAAATGCTGTCGCACATAGCCGTAGGACCCGAATTCACCTTGTTCTTCGCCGGTCCACAAGCCGACGCGGATGGTGCGCCGCGGCTGGACGTGCACCGCGTTGAGGATGCGCATGACTTCCATGGCGACCACGGTGCCAGCGCCGTTGTCAGTTGCGCCGGTCGCCGAAGCCCAGGAATCCAGGTGCCCGCCAAGCATGACGACTTCGTCTTTCAACTTGGGATCGGTTCCGGGAATTTCGGCGATGGTATCGAAGCCGTGCTGGTGGTCGCCGGTGAACTCCGTCTCAACATCCATCTCGATCGTCACCGGCACGTTTGCCTTCAGTAGCCGGTAGACGCGTCCGTAGTTCTCGATCGCCGTTACGACGATGGGCAGTTGCTCGGCATGCTCCCGCTGGTAGGTGAACCAGCCCATGCCTGAGCCGCCGTCGTCAAAGATCGTGCCCCCGGAGCCGCCGTTATTGCGGCCGTCACGGCTGGGAATAACGATTCCGACGGCGTGTTCGGCGGCGAAGAACTCTCCAGCCTTTTCCTTGAACTGCAGCCGCTTGATGAACGTCTGGAAGAAGTCCTCCTGCTCGCCGACGTGCACTGGATATTCAGCGGTTTCTTTCAGGTTGGCTTCGTCGCGGCGCTCGAACAACGCTTTGTCGACGGGCTTCACGTCGCGCATATCGCCGAAGAAGACGATCTTTCCAGCCAACTTTCCCTTGTACTTTTCCAGATCCTTTTCTTCTTTTGCGTCGACCCAGATCGCTTCTCCACTGACAGGGCCATGGCTGGAGGGCGACCAGGGCAGCGCCTGCGCGATGAAGACCGCGGTGTCTGGGGCCGACATTCGCGCCCAGGCGTTAAGTTGACGCCAGCCCATGCCGAACTCGCCCCAATCTTCCAAATGAGCATTCGCGCATCCCATGGCGGCGAATTGCTCGCGCGTCCATTCGTTAGCGCGCTTCAGGTTGGGAGAGCCGGTCAAACGTGGGCCGATCCCATCCATGAGACCCGAGGCGTATTCCATGATGTGGGAATGCGAGAGCCCCTCGTCGCGAATAAGCTGGTACATGTTCAGATCGAGCGTTTCCGAGGCAGGCTGAGGCAACTCGTAGGAGGGCTTGCCAGGGTCCTCAGTCTTTGTATCTTTGGTTTTCTTGTCGGCTGCCGATAAAGAGAAAGTTAGGCAGGCCAGAATCGCGATAGTTGCAACGAGTTTTTGCAATTCCATGTGAATGGGCTCTCTCCTGAGCGGAAAGCAGAGTAGCAGATCACGGCTTCTTGCGAAAGCGGGGCCGGTTCCGACTCCCGCAAAATGGGGCGGCATTTGCATTCGTTCCTCGTCAGACCAAGAAAGGCCCATTGGCTTGAAGAATTCTTGAAGAATTGAGGTGAAAAGGCGGGGAATCTGGCCGCTATAACGAGCGTTTCACTGGGCAGCGCTTTTTGACGCTCCGTTTTGGCACCTGTTAAACTGCTAGATTGTCCACTGAAACTCATTACGAGAAGGGAAGTTCGTGCGCGCAGAAACCCGCCATCAACTGAAACAAGACGCATTCAGCCGCGTGACCATCCAGGCCGCGGGAAAAACGGCCGATTGGACGGTGGAACACCGCACGACATTGATCATCACATCGGTGATCGTACTGGTGGTGCTGAGCGTCGGCATCGGCGGGTGGCTCTATCTAAGTTCGCAGGACGAAAAAGCAAGCTTTGAGTTGGCTCAGGCAGTGCGCACGATGGACACGCAGCTTCGTCCAGCAGGCACGCCGGCCCAGCCGGATTTCCCCAGTTTCGCCTCCGAAAAGGAGCGCGCCGAGGCAGCCAGCAAGCAATTGCAGGCGATTGTAGATCAGTATCCGCACACTCGCACCGCCGACCTTGCGCACTATTTCCTGGGGGTGACCGCAGCCGGCATCGGCGACAACGCTACGGCGGAGAAGAATTTCAAGGAAGTCGCCTCTTCCTGGAATCGCGACGTCGCCTCCCTGGCCAAGCTTGCCCTGGCTTCTCTGTATGGCGATGCTGGTCGCACGAAAGACGCCGTCACGCTCTACCAGGAGCTCATCAACAAACCTACGACGACGGTCAACAAGGTTACGGCACAACTGCAACTGGCCGAGCTCTACGAGAGCTCCAAGCAGCCCACCGACGCCAAGCGGGTCTACGAACAAATCAAGAGAGAAAACCCAGCCAGCGAAGCCGCACAAGTAGCGACGCAAAAGCTGACCGACCTGAAGTAAGTTTGAGGCGACGGTGGGGTCGACCGTGCGAACGCCTAAGGGAGAAATCCGCATGCGTAATGTGACGGCTCGCGTCTTCCTTCTTCTCATCTCAATTTCATTCGCGGGCGGTCAAGCATCGTCGGTTCCGCCCACGCGGCTGGCACATCTTCGCCACGGGATCAATCTGAGCGAGTGGTTTGCCCAGGTCTACGATCCGCGCGGCTACACGAAAGAACACTTTCAGGATTGGACCACCTCGACCGACATCGCGCTGATCAAGTCGGCGGGCTTCGATCATGTGCGGCTGAGCGTGAACCCGCAGCCGATGATGGAGGCAGAACTCCGAGCAGACGGAGGAGCCGAATATTTCCGCTATCTCGACGCGGCGATGAAAATGATCCTGGACGCGGGCTTGGCCGTCGAACTTGATATGCATCCCGACTCTGATTTCAAGGCGCGCCTTGCGAAAGAAGATGATTTCGTCGAGCGCTTCGCCGATTTCTGGCGAGGCGTGGCGCAGCATTACGCCTCGTGGGACGCAGACCAAGTCTTCTTTGAGATCCTGAACGAGCCGGAGATGCGCAACCCCTATCGCTGGCACGGGGTGGAAGCCAAGCTCGCTGCGGCGGTCCGGCAAGGCGCGTCAAATCACACGATCATCGCGGCCGGCGCGCGCTGGGACGACGATGATGACATGATCTTTCTCGAGCCGCTGCGCGATCCCAACGTCATCTACGTTTTTCACTTCTACGAGCCGCACATTTTCACCCATCAGGGCGCCACGTGGGGGGCGTACTACTGGAGGTGGGTCAAGGGACTGCATTATCCTTCGACGCCCGACAATGCTGCGCAGGTCGCGACCGCGGTTCCGGAAGCGGTGCATCGCCTGGATGTGATTCGCTACGGGCAGGACCACTGGAACGCCGAGCGCATCGAGGCGGAGATTAATCAGGCCGCCGATTGGGCGAAGCAGAACGGAGTACCGCTGATTTGCAACGAATTTGGCGTCTTCCGGCGGTTTGCCGATCCGCAGGATCGAGCACAGTGGATTACGGAGGTCCGCAGCTCGCTGGAACGGCACAACATCGGATGGGCGATGTGGGACTACTCCGGCAGTTTCGGGGTGGTCACGAAGAAGGACGGCAGGGCCATGCTGGATGAGACAACCGTACGGGCACTTGGCCTCAAGGTGCCCGGGAAGCAGTAGGCTGGCGACGTACGCGACCCGAGTTATTGTGAGCCGTGGAGCTGCGCGCAAGGCACCGCCGGCTGTTAACTCGAAGATCTTGATGTTGTTGCCGAAGGCGTGGAACGCCAAATCGTGGAACTCCGGCAACTGGCGCATTTGGTCGGGAAGATCAGCTTCCCATCCTGCCTGAAAAATCCAAAATGGCTCGTTCTGATTGAGACGATATGCAGTCGCAAACTCAGGAACGAGTGAAAGAAATACTTGTGGGGTGAAATTGGTCGCAGTATCGCGGTTGGCAGACACCACGCGGTAACCACGGCAAGTGAAGGTCTCAAAATGCGCAGTTGTCGCCTGGATCAAAATCGGCTTCTGCGCACACAGATAGTGCCCGAGGATCATGCTGCTCTCGAAATCGGTGAAGATAGTTTTTTCCGGAGTGGCGTTCCCCCCTAGGAAATTCATCGCTTCATCCATCCGCTTGCGGCTCTGGTCGGCACGTGTCATGTAGGGCTGATGCTGCTTGCCGAAGATCGCGCAGAAGGCCACCACGGACAGGGCGAGTAGAGTCGCGTGAGCCCATCGGCCCGAGGCGAGCCTTGCGGTCGCAACACTGACGCCAGCAACGGCGGGGATGATCAGAAAGGACGTATGACGTGTTCCGCCGTAGGGATACAAGTGCACCAAGCTTGCGCCGCAAGGGAGCGCAAAGAGCAGCACGAGGAACAACGCCAGCAGACGCCAGCGTATGACTTCTGGTCCGGCTTCTTTCGACCTTCGCCAGAGCATGAATAAGCTGGCTAGAAACAGCATGCCTGCAACGTCGCCGACCGCTAGCTCTCCAAAGACGAACTGAAAAACACCGAAACTATGGCCGATGACGAACAGCAATGGATTGTCGTGTCCGGCTTCGAAGTAAGAGCGGCTAAGATAGAACTCGCTCATCCAACCTTGCAAAACTGTGCGCGACTCCCCGTGGCCCAGATGCGACAAGTGCGCCTGGTAAAGAAACACTGCCAGAGCCAGCGCGCCGAGTTGCACTGCGGCCCAGAGAGCGATTGCTCGCAAAGATGACTGCACCGGGCTCGTGAGGATTCTTGCGACGCCATAGAGGCCTATCCCAAGCGCAAAGAACAGTGCGGAGTAATGCGACAGCATCGCCAAATACAGGCAAACGGCAGAAGCGGTCATCTGCCAGGCGGAATTCTGCTCGATCGCGCGGTCTAACCAATAGAGTGCTCCGGCTAGAAATGCCAGCAGTAATGCATATTGGCGGACTTCCGCCGACAACCGGACAACCGCAGGCAGCAACGACGTAAGGATCACTGCAATGAAGGCCGAGAGTTTCCCGGTTGCCTGACACATCCAACGAAAGAGAACCCAACAGAAAACTGTTCCTGCGATGACCGACGGCAGGCGCAACCAGAGTTCCGAGGCGCCGAAGATGCGCACAAACTGCAGCACATAATATAGAAGCGGTGGATGCGATTCGGACAAACTGGCGCGATAAACCAGCGCGAGGGTGGGCTGGTTCGCAATCCGAAAATGCAGGGCCTCGTCGGCATTCAGGAAAGTTCCCGAGGCTGCCCACAGGCGGGCACCGAATCCGGCAACAACAATGCCTAATGCGGCCAGATCAGCATTTCGTGCAAGCCAAGGCGCAACAGAATCCTCAGATCCCGTGTTCGCTATTGGGCTTGTCATGCTCAGTAATGACATTTCATGCTGGCGCTCCTAGACCTGCGCACGCACGAAACTGGTCAAGGACGATAATACAGACAGCCGGGAGCCAATCTCATCTCAGCGGTGTCTAATCAAGTCAGGTTCTGTGACCATTCTTCGCACAAGCTAACCATTACGTGTCCGCCAACGGAGTTGCCATGCTCGAGGCTTTGCAGCTTACCAAGCGCTACGCGTCTTTGCCTGCAGTGCAGAATTTGTCGTTTACGTTGCTGCCAGGACAGGTTCTCGCTTGTCTTGGCCCCAACGGTTCGGGCAAGAGCACGACTGTAAAAATGCTGACCGGATTGCTCGAACCGACGCGGGGGCTGGTTCGGTTTCACGATCGCGACATTCACGACGACCTCCAGCAATACCGGAAAATGCTCGGCTACGTCCCCGAGGAGGCTCATCTCTATCCCTATTTATCGGGGTGGGAATACCTGGAAATGATTGGAACGCTGCGCGGGATGCCTCGTTCGGAACTCGATGCCAAGATCAACTCCCTGCTGGCGCTGTTTTCGCTGCATCCCAATCGCCATGCCAGCATCGGAACGTATTCCAAAGGAATGCGGCAGCGCATCTTGCTGATCGCAGCCATTATGCATAACCCGGAAATCTTCATCTTCGACGAACCGCTCTCCGGCCTGGATGTCACCTCGGCACTGATCTTCAAGAATCTGGTACAGGAACTCAGCCGAAGCGGAAAACTCGTCTTCTATTGTTCGCACGTGCTGGAGGTGGTGGAGAAAGTCTGCACTGACATCCTGATCCTGCGCAAAGGAGTAGTGATCGCACAAGATTCGGTCGCCAACATCGGGCAGATTCTAGGACAGTCGCTCGAGAATACGTTCTTGCATCTCGTTGACGATATAGACACTCTGAGCGTCGCACGAGACATCGTCGACGTCATGAGGGCAGCATGACGAAGGCAGTCATCAACAGACTGCGCATTCGATGGGACGACTATCGCCGTCGCCCATTCCTTCGCCTGGTGGAGCTTTTTGTGGCGCGCCTCTTTCGCGGCGGTGGTGATGCGGATGCGGAAGGGCTCGACCTCGGCATGGGACTCGCGCTCACCCTGCTGGCCCTGCCGGGAGGATTCGTGTCGATTCTCCTGCTGAACAAGTACGGAACGTTCCTGCAATGGCTGCGGGGTGCGACCAACGTCGATCCGTTGGTGATCTCTTTTCCGGATGAGTACTTCTTTATTGTTCTCTCGATGACGGTAACGGGTGCGGTCGCGGTCTGGCGCTGGGACGCGATTTTTCCTGATCGCCGCGATTACATCAACCTGGTTCCCCTGCCGATCTCGATGCGGACGATCTTCCTGGCCAATCTCGTCGCGGTGTTCTATTTAGCGGGATTGATCGCGATCGACGTGAATGCGGCATCATGCATTCTGTTTCCAATGGTCGTGGGCGCCACGCAAACCAGGTTTCTCTTTTTCCTGAAGTTCGCAATCGTCCACGCGACGGGCGTCCTGCTCGCGAGCGCGTTCGCTTTCTTTGCGGTGTTTTCGTTTCTGGGTTTGCTGATGGCAGTTTTGCCGCCGCCGGCTTTCAAGCGCGTCTCAGCCTATATTCGGGGGCTCGTGATGGTCTATCTGGTGACGCTTCTCTCGACAAGCTTCGCGGTCCCAGATGCGTTGATGCGGGCGAAAGGAACTTTGCCCCAATGGGCCTTGCTGTTGCCTTCGTCCTGGTTCTTGAGCCTGTGCCAGTCACTGCGGGGCCGGGCGGGTCCGGAACTGATCAGGCTGTCGGCCCTCGCGCTTCCCGCAGTCGCGGTTGCCGCGCTGATCGCGATGGCCACGTACATTCTTGGATATCGGCGGCATTTTGTGCGGATTCCCGAGATGACAGACGCCGACGTCTCCCACAGCGCGCCGCGAAGTTCCAGGATGTTCGCGCGCCTGGAGGATCAGCTGTTACGAACGTCGTTCCTGCGAGCCTGTTTCCCTTTTGTCTGGAAAACGTTGCTCCGCAGCGAGGCGCACCGGCTGGTCCTCACCGGAGTTTCCGGCTTGGCTCTGGTTCTTGCCTCGCAAGCGCTGATGAACGCCTTCCAGGGCGGTAAATCATGGCGCACGGCCGCACTGTCGCCGGATGCTCTCGCCATTCCATTTGTCGTCACATTCCTCGTCATCATCGGCTTGCGGCTCGTATTCGAGATTCCGCTTGACCTGCGTTCGAACTGGATCTTCCAGTTGATGCTCGATCGTGACCGGCAGGAGTGCGCGAATCTGGGCAGGAAGGTGATCCTGACTCTCGTTGTGCCGTTGGCCTTGGTCATCGCGTTCCCTGCCTACGCCTACCTTGCGGGCATCCGCGTCGCGGTGTTGCACACTCTGGTCGTCGGGACTTGGGCCGTTCTGCTAACAAATGCGGCTCTGATCCGTTTCCGCAAACTTCCATTCACCTGTACGTTGCCGCTCTTCAAGCAGCATTCCATTGTGACGCTTCTCTCGTGCTGCTTTGGATATTTGATTTATGCGGTGTCGATTCCGGAATTTGAATCGTCGGCGTTCCGGGGGCCATTGCGCCTGCTTGCTATGGCTCCGGCTGCGATTCTGGTGTGGTTTGTCCCACGCATGATGACAAATAACACTCCCGAGATTGAACGGAAGCTGATTTTCGAGGAATCGCCCGAACGCGCTTTTGAACTCCTCCGGCTCAGCGAGTGAGTGGCGGTCAAACCTGAGCTTTCTTGACACTCTCGCACCTTGGCCTTTATCCTAAGTCTTGCTCCTTGCGGTACTTACGCCTTGTTTGGCGTGTTTCCGCGGGCGGTTCCGGCGTGACTCCGCGGAGAATTCGCCATGTTCCTCGACATCAAAGAGTTGGAACTCCATCCGCTTGATTTCAAGGAGGAGTTTGCGCCCGATGTCATCGATCTGGGAACTGAAACCCGTCAACGCACGGCACTCAAGACCAGCGGGCATGCCGAGGTAATCGCTGAGCATCACGGCAAGCACCAGATTATCAACGACATACGACTGCGGGGCGAGTTGAGCGTCAGCCTCGACCTGCTGTGCGCGCGCTGCCTGGAGCCGGTCCGGCAGGAAGTTCACCGCGGATTCGATTTGCTGTACCGACCGCTCGGAGCGGATGCCGGCCGGGACGAGCTGTCGGTGACCGATGCCGAAGCGGAGATCGGGTATTATCAGGGCGAAGGAATCCTGCTGGAAGATGTGTTGCGCGAGCAGGTTCTGCTAGCGCTACCGTTAAGAGTCACGTGCCGCGAAGACTGCAAAGGCCTGTGTCCGCATTGCGGCAAGAATTTGAACCAGGAGCAATGTTCCTGTGCTGTACCGGTTGAAGATCCGCGATGGGCGGCGCTGAAGGATATCCGCGACCGACTGGAACACTGAGCTACCGCGGCATTTGACGATTAGCAACTGGCAATTCACCGCGCTGGACTATTATCTCCGGGGCGAGTCCCCGCAAAAGGAATTATCACTATGCCAAATCCGAAACGACGACACTCCCAGAAGCGCACCTCAACGAGGCGTGCTCACGATGCACTCAAGGGCCACAGCCTTTCTGAGTGCCCCAACTGTCACGAAAAGAAAATGCCGCACCGCGCCTGCCCAAAATGCGGGTACTATAAGGGGCGCGAAGTGCTCGACGTCGAGGAAGCCAGCTAACACTTAACACCATGCCTAGCGTGATTGCGCTGGACGCAATGGGTTCGGACCGCGCGCCCAAGCCGGAAATCGAGGGCGCGATCCATGCCGCCCGCCAGTACGGCATGCGCGTGCTGCTGGTGGGTCCGGAGGACGTTGTCAGGGCCGAACTCGACCGTCACCGCAGCGCCGCTCATCTGCCTGTTGAAATCGTCCACGCCAGCGAATTCATCACCATGGAAGACAAAGTCGAGGCGATCCGCGCGAAACGGGATTCCTCCATGCGCGTCGGACTGCGCCTGGTTCGTGAGGGCAACGCAAGCGGTTTTGTAACCGCCGGCAATACGGGCGCCGCCATGGCGACAGCGAAGATCGTGCTGGGAGCAGTTCCCGGCGTCGATCGGCCGGCGTTGGCCGCGGTTTTTCCCACTGCTCCCGGAACTGCAGCCATGCTGCTGGACGTCGGTGCCAACGTGGATTGCAAGCCGCAGAATCTCGAACAATTCGCAGTGATGGGCGATATCTATTTTCGCGCCATGTTTGGTAAACGCGCCGGTACACCGGGCCCTCGCGTCGGATTGCTCTCGATCGGCGAGGAAGAATCGAAGGGAAACGATCTGACGCGCGAGGCGTTTCAACTGCTCAAACAGCTTCCGCTGAATTTCGTCGGCAACGTCGAAGGCCGAGATCTGTATAACGGGCATGTCGATGTAATTGTGGCTGACGGATTTGTCGGCAATGTGGCATTGAAAATTTCGGAGGGTGTGGCAAACCTCGTCCGCACCGCGCTGCGGGAATCGCTGAAGGCGACCATCACCCGCCAGGTCGGAGCATTGCTCTCGCGCAGCGCCTTCACGGACTTCAAGAAACGGCTCGATCACACCGAATATGGCGGCGCACCTCTGTTGGGAGTGAAAGGAGTTTGCATCATCACTCACGGATCGTCAAACGCGAATGCGATGAAGAACGCTGTGCGCGTGGCCGCCGAATTCGCCGAGAGCGGCATCAACGAATCGATCGAGCGCGGGCTCGCCTCGCTGAGGCCAGCTGGTGTTGCCGCTGAAGCCGCACAGCCAAGTTAGTCTTTCGAAAACTCATGACAGACTCGAACGGAACGATTGCATTTCTCTTTCCCGGACAAGGCTCACAGGCCGTAGGCATGGGAAAGGAGTTGGCGGCGAAATATCCTCTCGCCCGCCAGACGTTCGCAGAGGCCGACGAAGCCCTCGGCTACAAACTCTCGCAGCTCTGCTTTGAAGGTCCCGAAGAGCAACTGCGCCTGACCGAGATTACGCAGCCCGCGATTCTCACTGTCTCAATCGCCGCGTTGCGCGTGCTCGAGACGCGGGTTCCCAAGCCTTGCTACGTTGCCGGACACAGCCTTGGGGAATACTCCGCTCATGTTGCCTCGGGGACCATGGCCTTCGCTGACGCACTACGGACCGTGCGGCAGCGCGGGAAATATATGCAGGAAGCCGTTCCGGTCGGAGTCGGTGCGATGGCGGCGATTCTCGGCATGGGACCCGAAAAAGTCAGCGCCGTTTGTCAGGACGCAGCCCAGGACGAAGTCTGCGCGCCCGCCAATATCAATTCCCCGGAGCAGATCGTGATCTCGGGCAACACGGCCGCGGTCGAGCGGGCGGTTAATCTCGCCGACGAGCGCGGAGCCAAGAAAGCCAAGCTGCTGCCCGTCAGCGCTCCATTTCATTGCTCCCTGATGAAGCCGGCTCAGAACCGCCTGGAAGCCGACCTGGACAAGCTGGCTTTGAAAAAGCCTGTGTATCCCGTCGCATGTAATGTGGACGCGGAACTGGTGACCGACGATCTCCGCGCCCGCGATACGCTATTGCGGCAAGTCACTGGCTCGGTGAAATGGGATCAATGCGTGCGCTTGCTGATTGCTAACGGAGTGCGAACTTTCATTGAGGTTGGTCCGGGAAAGGTTCTCTGGGGGTTAATGCGGCAGATTGATCGCTCGAAGACGAGCTTGAACGTCAGCGATGATGCCACGCTCGGGAAGGCTCTCGAATCCCTTGGGAAGGCCGCCTAGCGGCTTAACGGAAGATCAGGTCGCAGGGCGGATAGCTCATGGTGTGATCTGATTTTTCCACCCACACCTGCGCGTGCTCGGTGCGGTCGTTCACCACCACATCGACAACCACGCCGGTGCCCCCGCCGGGGCAGGTGCTCGCGCCAAAAACCCTCTGCGTCTTGATCAATCCCCACTCACCGCCCGGTCCCCAGTCGCGGTAGAAATCGCCAAAGGGATATTTCTGATGCCGGTCGGGATGCTGCTTCCAATCGGGATCCTGCATCCAGATGCCGTAGGCGGCGTTGTAATCCTGCCGCTGCAGCGCATCGAAGAACTTCCCGGCGACGTGCTCCTCCGGCCAGAAACGAAACCACCAGAAGAGTCCGGCAAGAACAATGACAACAACGACGATGAAAATGACTTTCCGCCTACGCTTGCGATCTCTTTCCGGATCGTATTGCTTTGCGTCCAGCAATGTCATACGTCTCTAGAATAACGGACACGCAGGGCAAAGCAAAAGTTCCCGGAATCGCAGATCGGCAGATTGCCCGAAAATTCCTACAGCGTTCGCTTGAACAGGGGGACCGCAATTCCCAGCGTGATGGCGGCGAAGATGGTGAGAAACAGCATGTCTCCCCAGACCGCGGTGAGCGCCGTTTCCTTGAGCAACAGGCTCTTGAATCCATCCACCGCATAGGTAAAGGGATCACATCTCGCGATCACGCGCAGCCAGGGTGGAAAAGCCTGAATGGGATAGACCGATCCGCTGGGAAAAAATAACAGCGTATTGAGAATGCCGAACATGGCGCGCGGCACCAGCGGATCTTCGATGCGCACCATGAGCAGAAACATCATGGTGTTGAAGGCCAGCGACGTCAGCACGATCATGATCAGCAGGCCGAAATCGGTGATCGGGTTGAAAATGGTCCCGACTCCGGCTAGCATCGATCCGATCACCACGATGATCACGCCGGTCATGACGGCCTTGATCGCGCCCGCCAGGTTCAGGCCGAGAACAAGTTCCAGCTTGGTGATCGGCGTAACCAAATAGCCCTCATGCACGCCGCGCGCCTTGTCATCGATATAGAGCATGCCTCCGCCAATCATCACTGAGACAAACATCGCCAGGACAAGCGAGCCGGGCAAAAGGTACTTCATGTACTCGATGTACGGGTAACGTTCGATAATGTCGAGCGCGGTCTGCTGCAGGATGCGAGGCTCGACGGTGGGCTGATTGAGCGCGTTGGTGAGATCGGTCAACTCCGATTCCACCGCCGAGCTCATGAAATTGTCGCTGTTGTCGACGATCAGGGCGATGCGTGGATGGTTCTCTTCGTAGACGCGACGCGAATACTGCGGGGGGATGATGACGGCACCCTGCAATTTGCCGTTGCGGACGTCTTCCATCGCCTGCTTGTCGCTGTCGTAATCGATGGGAGTGAACGTGCGAATGTTGGCGCGCACCGAATCAAACGCCTCCCGGATCCTTACCGCCTGCGGGCCGCCATCCTGGTCCACCAACGCGATTTTGGCGTCGTGAATCTTGCCGCCGAACGCGTTGCCCAGGATGATCAGCTGCACCAGCGGAAAGATCATGGAAGCCAGCATCAAGGCAGGAGAGCGAAAGAACTTACGCATCTCGCGCTCGACAATGGCCATCATTCGGTTCATGAAAACTCCAGCCGGTTCTTTCTCGGCCGTTAGTCGTTGGCCCACGCACAACGAATTCTGCTAGCAGCTAACGACAAAACGACCAACGACTCGCTACGGTTGCAATCCCGGCCGCTGCGGCATGACGAAGCCGTATGCTTTCTGCAATTCGTCACGCAGCTGGCGTCCGGTGTAGTGGACGAAAACGTCGTCCAGCGTCGTGTTCTGCACTGAAAGCGACTTCACCGGAACGCCACTCTGGACAGCCATCTCGACAAGCTCAGTCGTGGTGCGCGAGCCGTTGCCCGTCAGAACGCGATACATGCCTGCGCCTTCGTGCTGCACCGAGGTGACGTCGTCGAGTCCGTGCAGTCGCACTTCCCACTGTGCAGGTGGATTCTCGAATTGCGCCTCGATAACATTCGATCCGGGCACGCTCGCTTTGAGAGCGGAGGGCGTATCGAGCGCTACCAGCTTGCCGTGATCCACAATAGCGATGCGATCGCAAAGACGGTCAGCTTCGTCCATGTAGTGAGTCGTGATGAGAATGGTTAGCTGCCGGTGCTCTTTGATGTTGCCTAGCATCTCCCAGACAGCCACGCGCGAGACCGGGTCGAGGCCTGTGGTCGGTTCATCAAGAAAGAAAATCTTGGGATGGTGCACCAGGCCACGAGCGATCTCGAGCCTCCTCCGCATGCCGCCGGAAAGCGTTTTGGTCTGCGCATCGCGCCACTTCGTGAGATCGACCAGTTCGAGCAGTTCGTCGATGGAGGCCCTGCGTTCTTTCGCTGGAACGTCGTACAACTTGGCATAGATTTCCAGATTCTCGTCTACGGTGAGGTCCAGATCGCTGGTCAGCGCCTGTGGAATCACTCCGATCATTCTGCGCGCGGCATTCGGTTCTTTTGCCACGTCGTGCCCGGCCACGCGCGCCTTCCCGGATGTAATCGGAATCAGCGTCGTCATCATGCGGATCAGCGTGGACTTCCCCGCTCCATTGGGTCCGAGCAGCCCGAAGATTTCTCCTTCCTTCACGCTGAAAGAGACGTCGCTGACCGCCGTGAACTCGCCGTACTTCTTGACGATGTGCTCGACTTCGATAGCCGACGGAGCCTTCGGATCGTAGACGGGCCTCTCCGGTAGCGCGGCAGTCAAGGGAGGTTCGGCCGGGTGCGAGTTGGATTCTGGCGTCATTGCTATTCGGTAGCAGATGCACTCTGCGTGTTGCTTCTGGGCTCGCCTTTTATTTGCTGCGGTGAAACCAACACCTCGGCAGTCGTTCCCGGGACGTACTCGCCGCGAGGATTGTCGAGGCGAATTTTCAGAACGATGGTTTTGATGTCACGTTTTCGCCGGCTGACATCGCGCTGCGTGGCAAAGTCGCCCTCAACTCCCTTGAAGAAAACTTTCCCGCTCGTCGCCGTTCCCCCGGGGAGACGAACGCGCATGAGGTCGCCGTAACCAATGTGGTCCGCGTAAGTCTCCGGAATTGCGGCACGCACCCAGGTGTCGTTCAAGACGACGATGGTCACGATCGGCGCACCGATGTTGACGACTTCTCCCTGGCGCGCGGCGCGTACAGAGACGGTTCCCGTCACCGGTGCGTAGACATTGGTGTAGCCAAGCCGGACTGCAGCCTGATTCTTCATCGCGATCGCGTTCTTCAGATCCGCCTCTGTGGCTGCGACCGTGCTCTGGGCGGCGTTGGCCTGATATTTGCGGGCAATGGCGGCCTTCAAATCGGCCTCGGCGGCGCCGACCAGATCCTTCTGTGCCTGCACCGTTGCCTGCGCAGCTTGAAGATTCGTCTCGGCCTGCACGCGCTCCTGATCGGACGCGATTCCAGCTTTTGCCAACTCGATGGTGCGGCGGCTGTCACTCTGCGTTCGGTCCAATGCTGCCTGCGCCTGCAACTGCTGGGCCTTCGCCGACTCGAGCTTAGCTTCAGCGTTGGCCACGTCACTCGTTGTGGAACCGGTCGTCGACCTCTCGGTGTGCTCCATCTCCACGACTTTGTGCTCCATGCTGGAGATATTGGCCGCCGCGGCAGCCTCCTGGGCCTTCAACTCTGATGCGTCGAGAACGGCGATAAGATCACCCGCCTTAACCGGTGTGCCTTCGTCGACGAGCAGTTTCTGAATCCTGCCTTCCACCTGAGCGCTGACGATCACCTGATTCGAATCGACGGTTCCGATGAGGACCAGGTCGCGCGTGTGATCGGTGGAAAAGTAGTAGTAGGCGGCAGCAATCACGAAGATGATGCCAAGAAGCATGAAAAAACGATTGCGCGCGCTCATGGGCGGGCTCCTGGCCTGCCATTCAGAGTGGGGCAAAACAGGGCAGCGGAGATGAAATCGAGCACCGCGGCGCGGCGCTCGGCGATCCGCTGCGGAGTCAGAGGATTGAAACCGACGATCTTTTGCATCATGGGGGCGCTGCTGAAATAAAAAACGATCATTGCGACCATGGAGGGCACAAAATGAACCGGATCGACCGGTCGAAAATCGCCGGCCGCGATACCTGTGTTTATCACTTCGCTGACCCTCTCAAAGATAGGACGAATGTAAGCCGTTATTATTTTGTCGATGTGGGCAGACTTGCCCTCGCGAGCTCGCATCATCTCCCGCTGCATGAGGCGCGGATAAAGCTGATTGGAGGCGATGAAATCAAAGTAGGCCCCAGCATAGGCCATGATCTTGTCGCGAGGCGGTAAGGCGCTATCGAGAACGCGAAAAACGGTCGACTTCAGCCCGGAGAACGCGTCGTCCAGAACCGCGCCATAAAGAGTCTCTTTGTCCTTGAAGTAGTAATAAAGGAGTGCCTTGTTGACCCGAGCCTCGCGGGCGATGGCATCCGTGCGGGCTCCGGCGATGCCGTGCTGGGCAAATTCCTGCGCCGCTGCGCGCAGGATAGCGGCGCGGCTCTCCTCCGGCTGGCCGCGCGACCCCATGCGGTGGAGTTCCTGGCGGTTTTGGCGCAGCTCTTTGCGGCGCTCGCGGAGCTCCTGGCGATACTGTCGCCGTTCTTGGCGTTGGGTGGAGCGAGACATTGCTTAATTAACCAGTTAGTTAGATTATAGACCAATGCGGGTGGATTCAGAAAAGCATGGAGTCAATGGCGTCCGCCGGACCGGTCAGCCTATGCCCGCCAGAAGCCAGGGCGGAAAAATGGGGATCTAGCGCCCGCGACTTCGGGCTCACTTGGTCGCGGTTGCGCCCAAGCCACGGAGAATGCCGAGTTCAGTGCGGGATTCGTCGGCACTGCTGCCCCTGGGGTGCTCTTTCAGAAACAACTCCAGTTCCGAAATGGCACTTGCAGCATCTTGTTTGTGCTCGAAAGCATTCGCTGCAACCTGATGAACTAATGCATGATCGCCGGGCAACATGTGAGCCCTGCGGCTAGTGGCGATTGCGTCATCAAAATGCCGCAACATGAGTTGGCAATAACTCAGCAGCATCAGGGTCACCGAATCCGTCGGAGTGAGACTGGATGCTTTGTCCAAGGCGTTTTCTGCGCCAGCAAAGTTCTGCTTCGACAGATACATTCTTCCCAAGTTTACGTAGGCAAGAGCAAAATGGTCGTCGATGCCGACCGCCTTTTCCAATGCTTGCTGCTCACGCGTGATATCGCCAAGCTCGGAATAGACGACCGCCAGGTTGTTGTAAGCCGTGGCGTAATTGGGATAGATCGCAATCGCCTTATGCAGCCTTTGTTCGGCGTTGGCGAAGTCTTCGCGTGCGATCAAACCTCTGGCCTTGTCCAATTCCCTGCGAGCCCCTGACGGAACGGAAAGGTCCGTCGTGGAGACGAGGCCGCTCGCAATCTGCTGGCGAGCGATGCTTCGGTTTTCGAGTTGAGCGCACAATGAGCCGACAAGCAACAAGAACGCAAACAACACACGACCCTTCATGGCACACTCCTGCGCTACTGTCAGGAACCGGTTCGTTGCTTGTCACCGGAAAGCACGAAGGTCAGTTGACATCCTGCGCGGTCAGACGAGCGAGCCAGTGATCGGGTAGTGGCTGGTGATGCGAGCAGTACAAATTTTGGTGTGAATGCGAGCCTCCGCAACATCACTGAAAAGACACGAATGCCTGGAGCGGGCGTGGCTGGGCTCGTCAGGTGGGAAAGACCACGACCTAATTGATGTCAGGTGCGCTCGGGTCGCTAGGACGAACCGCCGCCGGCGATCGAGGGAACCAGCAGAACTTCATCCCCTTCCTGGAAGGCATAGGCTTGCCCGCCCAGAAAGCGGATGTCCTCTTCATTCACATAAATATTCAGGAAACGCCGGACTTGTCCCTGGTCGTCGCGCAGGTGAGGCTTAAGGTCGGGAAACTTCTCGTCAAGGACCTGAAACAGATCCCCCAAGTTCGAGGCCGCACAGGTGAATGAACCGACACCGGCGGTATGGCGGCGGAGCGCCGTCGGAATTTGCACCGTGATTGCCATGGTTATGCTCCGATGGTCGCGGCTTCTTCCGCGGCCGCAACGACTCCGGGCACTTCGGCCACATCAAGCGTCTGTTGCAGATAGCTCTCGAATTCTGTGAGCTTAGGAGCGATCGGACGCTCGGTAGGGTAGATGCCGGCGAGCACGTCAGTGGTTTTCAGACCGTTGCCCGTGACGCAAAGCACCGTCGTTTCTTCGGGCAGAAGGCGATCCTGGCGATACAGCTTTCCGGCCGCTCCCACCGTTACGCCGCCGGCCGTTTCGGTGAAGATGCCTTCGGTCTCGGCCAGCAGGCGAATGGAATCGATCACTTCCGGATCGCTCACGTCCTCGCTCCACCCTCCGCTGTTCTTGATCGTCCTGATCGCGTAGTGACCGTCAGCCGGATTCCCGATCGCCAGCGAGCGCGCAATCGTATTCGGCTTTTGCGGCTCGATTTCAGTGCTGCCAGTTTTCACGGCCGTTGAAATCGGAGAGCAGCCGGTCGCCTGAGCCCCGAAAAACTTCACTTCCTTCGGCGCGACTAGCCCAAGTTTGATCAGCTCGTCGAACGCCTTCTTGATCTTTGTGATCAACGACCCGCCCGCCATCGGGCAAACGACGTTATCGGGCAGGCACCAGCCGAGCTGCTCGGCGATTTCGAAACCGACCGTCTTCGAGCCTTCGGCGTAGTAGGGCCGCAGGTTAACGTTGACGAAGCCCCAGTGATGCTCATCGGCGATCTGTGAACACAGCCGGTTTACCTGATCGTAGT
>Ga0187772_10000364_pt1 | contig 20312 bp, 19 predicted proteins | sample 0116_SJ02_MP15_2_FD_133137 | JGI IMG/M metagenome (GOLD analysis project Ga0187772, IMG submission 133137) | Tropical peat soil microbial communities from peatlands in Department of Meta, Colombia - 0116_SJ02_MP15_20_MG | ecosystem: Environmental > Terrestrial > Soil > Wetlands > Peat | place... | reverse complement strand
TTCGATAGGGGGGAGAAAGACGGCGGAGAGTGACGTTCCGCTTCTCGAATTGAGAGACCTGACCGTCAAGTTCGTGTCAGGGAGGGGGCTCTTCGCGAAGCAGGTCGTAACGGCGGTTGACGGGGTATCAATCTCCGTCAAAAAAGGAGAGACCCTGGGACTGGTAGGCCAGAGTGGGAGCGGGAAGACTACCTTGGCAAGGACCGTGGTCAAGCTAGCCAAACCTCAATCAGGCTCCGTGCTCTTCAAGGGGAAGGACATCTTCGACCAGAGGAGGAACGAGGCTAAGGCATACAGAAGGGAGGTCCAAATGATTTTCCAAGACCCCTACGAGTCCCTCAACCCCCGAGCCACGGTGGAGAAGGCGATCGAAGAGCCGCTCGTCATTCACAGGCTGGCGGGGAATTCTTCGTCCAGAAAAGAGAGAATGCTAGACCTAATCAGGATGGTGGGGCTGAACCCAGAAGCGGTTTCCAAGAAATATCCTCACGAGTTGAGCGGCGGGGAGAGGCAGCGCACTTCCATCGCGAGGGCACTAGCGGTCACCCCAGAACTCCTATTGGCCGACGAGCCCGTTTCAATGCTGGACGTGTCCATCAGAATCGGCATAATAGACCTTCTGAAAGAGCTCAAGCGAGAGCTCGACCTGACCGTCGTCTTCATCACCCACGACCTGGGAGTAGCTAGGTACTTCTGCGACCGGATCGCTGTAATGTTCAAGGGGAAGTTGATCGAAGTCGCGGCGACCGAAGAGCTGCTAAGGCATCCTTCTGACCCGTACACCAGACAGCTACTGGATTCGGTGCCAGACCCAGCCAAGTCTGCCAGAGAGAAGTTCTCGTCCCTCCAAAAAGGTTAATGCGATTGCGCCGGCTGTCGCAGACGGCTGATTATGAAGCTCCTGAACTATGAAAGCAAAGGAAGCACGAAAGTCGGATTCCTGAAAGACGGTGAATTATTCCAGATAGAGTCTGCGTCGAGTATCGAGGACCTGCTTTTGTTGGGGATATTAGACAAGGTCAAACGGAAGGAAGAGGACTCGAAGAGGGAGGATCTGAGCAAGGTCAGGACGAAGCCTCCAATCCTTGCACCGGACAAAATCCTTCTGGCCGCTATAAACTACAAAGCGCACAGTGAAGAACAAAAGAACCCGCCTCCCGCCGAACCTTACTTCTTCACAAAATTCAGGAGTTGTATAATCGGACAAGACGACCCCATCATCATCCCCAAGGTCTCGAAAAAAGCGGACTGGGAAGCGGAATTGGCAGTTGTGATCGGGAAGAAGTGCAAGTACGTTCCGAGGAGCGAAGCCCTCTCTTATGTGGCTGGTTACACCGTGGCCAACGATATCAGCTTCCGCGACCTTCAGTTCCCTGAAGGATGGCCTGAAAGGGTCAACTCGCTGGGGCAGAATTGGGTAAAGGGAAAGTCGCTTGACACCGCTCTCCCGCTCGGTCCATTGCTGGTGACCCCTGACGAGATACCTAACCCTCAGCATCTGCGGCTCTCGCTGAAAGTCAACGGTGTCGAAATGCAGAATGCAACCACAGAAGACATGGTATTTTCCGTGGCCGAACTAATCGAGTACCTGTCTTCGGGTCTTACTCTGCTCCCGGGAGATCTGATTTCGACGGGAACGCCAGCAGGAGTTGCGGCATTCTCCGGGATGCCTTACCTGAAAGACGGGGACATCGTTGAGGCTACAGTCCAAGGAATCGGAACGCTGAGGAACCCTGTAAAGGCGGAATAGTTGAGTCATCAGATGTCAGATAGGATTGCCACTATGGGCCATACTGGCCTGTCGGCGGCGAAGGGACGATGCGAACACTTACGGGTCTGTGACAGCCCCAGTCGAAGCCTGTGAGACTAGAGACGCGTATTTTGCCAGCACACCAGTCCGATACCTAGGCCGCGGTGCCGTCCAGCTTGAGAGCCTCCTCTTGACTTCCTTGCCGCTCAGCTTCAAGTCCAGCCTCTGACTAGCGATATCTATGCTGATCTCGTCATCCTGCTCCACAATGGCAATCGGCCCGCCGGCTGCCGCTTCCGGGCATACATGGCCTATCATGGGCCCCTTCGTGGCGCCGCTGAACCTGCCATCGGTAACCAGGGCAACCTCCTCGAGGCCGGTGGCAGCTATAGCGCTTGTGACCTTGAGGAGTTCCGGCATGCCGGGCCCGCCCCTTGGGCCCTCGTACCTTACAACGACTACCTGCCCGTCGCCAACTCCCTCTTTTTTCAAGGCTTCAAACGCCTCGTCCTCGCTGTTGTAGACCCGCGCCTTGCCGGAGAATTGTTTCAAGGAGGTCGCCGACACTTTAATCAAGGCTCCGTCTGGCGCAAGGGTTCCTCTGAGCACCCTTACCCCTCCGCTCGGACTGAATGGCGCATCAGTTTCCCTAACGATATGGCTATAGTCCGTGTCAGGGAATGCGTAGCTTGCCAGGTTCTCCTCCATCCTCATCCCGGTGACCGTAAGAGTCTCTCCGTGCAGCAATCTAGCTTTCAATAACTTCTTCAATACGAGAGGGACCCCGCCGACTTTGTCCAGGTCAGCCATTGCGTAGTCACCGCTCGGGCTGAGGCGGACTATCACAGGCACCTTCTTCGTGAGTTGGTCGAAGTCGTCAAGACATAGTTTGATGTTGGCTTCGTGGGCCAGAGCGAGGAGATGTATGACTGCGTTCGTTGAACCCCCCATAGCCATCAGAAGGACTATGGCGTTCTGTAACGCTTCGAACGTTATGATGTCTCGGGGTCTAATCCCATTCTCCAGCAAACCTGTCAGAGTCCTACCAGATTCCTTTGCGTAGTACATCCTCCGGGACGAGGTCGCTGTCGGGGTGGCGCTTCCCGGAAGCGCAATCCCGAGGCTTTCCGCGAGCGCTGACATGGTGTTTGCGGTGAACAGCCCCGCGCAGGTTCCGACCGTGGGATGAGCGTGCTGCTCTATCTGGTAGAGTTCATTCTCTGACAGGGCGCCCGCAATATAAGCACCCATGGCCTGATACACACTCTCCATTGTCAGTTCTCTTCCATTGTACCAGCCAGGCTCGGCTGTCCCGCCGTAGAGGAAGACTGCGGGCTTGTTCATCCTGAGCATTGCCATAAGGATGCCCGGCTCGGTCTTGTCACAGCCCGCGATGCCTATCAGCCCATCGAAGGCGTGGGCGTTAGCCTGGGACTCAACCATGTCTGCAATGAGATCCCTGCTGACCAGGCTGTATCTCATTCCTTCAGTTCCCATGGTGATGTTATCAATGACTACCATGGCGGGAAACGCCAAGGCCGATCCGCCGGTTTCCCTGACCCCTTCCTTCACGAGGTGTGACAGTCCTAATGCGTGATAGTTGCATGGTCCCACTTCGCTCCAGGCTACTGCGACAGCCACAAGCGGTTTGGCGATATCTTCGTCAGTGAATCCGATTGAACGGAGGAAAACCCTGTGGGCCGTATTGTAAGGACCGGCGAACCTCTCTTTGCTCGCCAAGTCTGCCCTAGTCATGACTCAACCGACTCCCACGATTCGCAACGGCTGGATGGAAGGCACTCATTCTTGAACAACGCCTCATGTACTCAATCGTCGAAAACGAAGGTGTCAAGTCCTCTGACTCCAGTCTCGACCCTGAAGAGACCGCCCGCTGGAGACCCCTTCGTCGCCTCCTCCAGGCCGATGCCCGCCCTGGCCGATGTAACATAGAGCTGATCCAATTTTCTTCCTCCGAAGCAACAAGACGTGACCTGGGACGCAGGTATGTCCACGTAAGCAAGCGCTCTCCCAGCCTGTGGGTCGAATCTTGTCACTCGCCATCCTCCCCAATGCGCCACCCACAGCATACCTTCCGCGTCCACAGCCAACCCATCGGGGTAGCCCGGCTGGTCGGACATGTCTACCGCGGTTCTCCGGTTCTCTATTTCTCCCGTGGAATCCGAGTAGTCAAATGCGGAGACAAGCTTGGTGGGAGTATCGATGTAGTACATCGTCCGATGGTCAGGGCTCCATCCCAGCCCGTTGGAGACGGTGACCTTCTCCAGCGCCTTCCTGATGCCCCCGCCCTTCTCAAGAATGTAGAGGGCACCGAGTGGGCGCTTTTCCTCGAGGTCCATGGTTCCGGCCCAGAATCTCCCGCTTGGATCGCATTTGCCGTCGTTGAATCTGTTTTGTACCAATCCTCCCTCAACTTCGGCTATGAGAGAAGGCTTGCCTCCCGGGTTCAACTCATAGAAGCCGTGCTGCAGGGTGACGGCGATGCCCCCAGAGCGACACGGCACGACGCTGCTCACATACTGCCCTGCTTGGAACGCTTCGTCCTTGGATTCGTCCGGGCTGTATCTGTGGACGAGGCCCCGAAATATGTCTACCCAATAGAGGACGCCGTTCCTGCTATCCCAGCTTGGTCCCTCGCCAAGTTCGGATTTTGCGTCCAGAAGCAGTTCTGATTCCAAGTCGAAGACTCCTGTGCTCTACTCTTCAGTGTATATTCGTTTAGTGGTCGGCCAGTTGGCTTCCAAGTGAAGGCATTGGTGCCTGACCGTGAGAGGGAAGAGGGTGCTAAACCGACTTGGCGACTTCAGTTACGCATTCCGAAAAGATGTCCAACATCGAATCGGCCTCGGCCGGGGAGGTGATCAGGGGAGGGGCAAGTGCGACCCAGTTTGGATCGGCTCTCATTATCAGTCCCTTCTCGAGCGCCTTCTTTCCCACCCGAACGCCGAAGCCTACCTCGCTCGGGAATGGTTCTTTCGTCTTTCTATCCTTCACGAACTCCACCCCTATGATCAAGCCCTTGCCCCTTACGTCCCCAATGATGCCGAGGTTGTCCAGCTCTCCTATCCTCTTCCAAATGCGACCCCCAATCTCGTTGGCCGCATCGGCGAGTCTGCGATCCTTGATTTCGCTGATGCTCGCAATGGCCGCAGCAGACGACAGGGGGTTGCCTCCAAATGTGTGGCCATGATTGAACTGAACGCCCTTCGACTGGTCCCCATAGAACGCGTCAGCCATTTCATCGCTGAACGCCAGCCCGCCCACGGGAGAGTAGCCGCTAGACATCCCCTTCCCCATGCAGATTATGTCGGGTGTCGTCTTGAATGTCTGTGCCGCGAACATCTGGCCAGTCCTTCCAAATCCAGTGATTATCTCGTCGAATATCAGTAGCACTTTGTACTTGTCTGCGATCTCACGGAGTATCCGGAAGTATTCCTGCGGAGGCGTGATTATCCCCCCCGTGTTTCCTATCGGTTCGACTATTATCGAGGAAACTGTAGCGGGGTCCTCGCGTTTGATTACGTCTTCTACGATGCTGGCACAGAGAACCGCGCATTCAGGGTATTCGAGACCGTAGGGGCACCTGTAGCAGGTCGGGGGGAACACATGGATGTATCCACCGGGAAGCGGTTCGAAAGTAGACCTGCGCGGCGTTATACCTGAAGCTGCGAGAGCGCCCATGGTAGCCCCATGGTATCCTTCATACCTCGAAATCACCTTGTACTTGTAGGGGTTTCCTGTTTGCCTGTGGTATTGTCTTGCCAGTTTCATGGCCGCTTCCGTGGCTTCTGAACCACCGCTGAGGAGCTTGACGGTATGGAGGTCGCCCGGGGTAATGCTCGAGATGAGCTTTACGAGTTCTATTGCGCGCATGTTTGTGGAGTGGAGGGGAGGAGCGAAAGCTATCTCGTCGAGTTGCTTCTTCATGGCTTCGATTACCCTCTGATTTCCATGGCCCACGTTGACCACGAAGACGCCCGACAAGCCGTCGAGGTACTTCTTGCCGTTCACGTCTTCGTACCATACTCCTTTTGCTTTCTTCATTATGATTGGATGCTTGGCGAACTCTTGCATCTGCATGAAGTCCAGAAACATGTGCTTGATTGTATCATCATCCTGCCCCGTGGTTGCCGAATCCATCGTTGGCTTCTCCCCCTATCGAGTCATTTATACCATTAGCGTGTTGTCAGAAAACAATCGCACTTCGGGATCCGCCGCTGGGCATAAGCAAAAACATAAGGAGACATAGAACAGACAGACAGAAGACCGAGTATGTCAAATGTTGCAACCGAACTTCTGGGGTTAGAGGGCAAATCGGCGGTGGTGACGGGGGCGACCAGCGGGATAGGTAGAGAAACTACGAGGCTCCTGTCTTACTTGGGCGCCAACGTGGTAGCCGTAGGCAGGACCTTCAGGGACGACTGGTCCAAGGTGGTAGGGACAGGGAAGGTAATCAAGTTCCAAGCGGACGTTTCAGATCCTTCGAAGGCAGAGGAGGCTGTGGCGACCTGCGTTGAGAAGTTCGGGAAAATAGACATCCTCGTGAACAATGCCGGAATGATCAAGGGAGGCTCCATACTCGATTTCAAGAAGGAAGACTGGGACAGGATAATGGAGGTCAACGTCGGCGGTTACAGGAATTTCGCCAAAGCAGCAGCAACGGCAATGACGAAAGCCAAGACCGACGGACGAATCGTTAACGTCGCTTCCGTTGACGGATTGGAAGCCGAACCTGGTGTGCTCGCATATTCTGCCTCGAAAGGTGCGATCATAATGCTCACGAGATGCATTGCCCTGGAGCTGGCACCCTACGGCATCAGGGTGAATGCAATCGCTCCGGGCTGGGTTGATACGCCAATGGGCACGGGGGTGCTTGACCCCAAGTCGCGGACTATCGTCGACAAGAAGATCCCCCTTGGATATATTGCTCCTCCAGAAGAGATTGCTAGGTCAGTAATCTTTTTGGCGTCAGATCTGGCAAGATACATGACAGGTGCCACAATGGTTGCTGACGGTGGGCTCACCATAGACATCAGCATTCCTGGTCTGACATACGAATGAGTTTCACCCTCGGGTAGGAATTGAACTTGTTCAGGGCCAGGATTCCTCTGACGGCTACCGGGCCGCCGGAGCGGGTGTCAAGACGCCGAGCTTGGCCAGAGTCTCACGGACGGCCATTACTGTCCTTTCCGCTTGCTCGGCGTTGAGTATTCCCATGTGGCCAATCCTGATCATTTTTCCACTGTAGTCGCCAAGCCCCCTTGCCACCTCAATCTTGTGGGCGTCCCTGAGCTCCTTCTGCACCCCTGGTGCCATCCCGTCCTTCATAATGAAGCCCGTCAACGTGTTTGCCCTGTATCCTTCCTCAGCGACGAATTTGAAGTCCGCGCTCCGAATACCTTCTCGGATCTTCTCAGCAAGCGCTCTGTGCCTCCTCCACCTCTCTTCAAGGCCCTCCTCCTTCAATTCGAGCAGGGCTTCCCTGAGCGCCATCATTATCTGAACGGCAGGGGTTGCCAGGTATATCTTGGGGTCGTCCATTATGGGCTTCCACCTAAGGAGGTTGAGATACCAACCCTCTATTCGCGTCGCCCTTTCTTGGAAATATTCGAGAAGTTCCTTGGAAACAGCGATTAGGACCGCCCCCGGCGGAGCGGCGATTGCTTTCTGAGACGCTGTGAAGACGATGTCTGCACCTAGCCTGTCGAAGTCGAGCTCTTCTCCTGCAAGGCCGCACACCGAATCAACCACCGCGAACGCCCCAGCACTCTTGCACTCTGCGACCAGCTCTTTGATGGGATTGACAACGGCGGTCGATGTATCAACATGGGTGATGAAAACCGCTCTGAACTTGTCCTCCCTGAGCCTTCCCCTGAGGTCGTCAGGGTTGGCATGCGTGCCAAACGGATATTGCAGTTGGGAAACATGAGCGCCGTGGGCCTCGTTGATGCTTACCATCCTCTGCCCGAAGTATCCTGTGTCCAGCACGAGCACCTTATCCCCCGGCTGGACGGTGCTGACGACGGATGCCTCCATCGCCAGTGTCCCAGAACCTGTGAAGACAAATTGGCTGCCATTGTTGTTCTTGAAGGCCAACCTCGCTAGTTTCAGCATCTCCCCGAAATTCTCTGTGAACTCTGGAGACCCGTGGCCCAGCTGCGGCCTTGACATCACTTCCCTAACTCTCTCAGAGACATTCGTAGGGCCAGGAATCATCAGTAGAGATTCGGTCATGTGAATCGGCCGAGATTTCCGGGCTGATGACTTAAATGGTTTCTCCCTACGTTTGCAGAATTGCAGAGCTCTTGGAGCTCTGGTGAATCAGAGGCCCCTCCCCAGAACAATCATCACGTCATTGACGTTGGTCCCGGTGGGACCGGTAACGATGAGGTCCCCGAGCGTTCTGAAGATCGTGTAGGAGTCGTTGGACTTGAGTGCTTCCGAGGGGTTCAGTCCGAGCGTTCGTGCCCTATTGCAAGTGGACGTGTCTGTGATGGCGCCTGCCGCTTCCGTCGGGCCATCGATTCCGTCTGTGGCGAAGGAAACGAGCGTAGTTTCTCGTCCACCCTCTAGTGCCAATGCGGCAGACAAGGCGAGTTCTTGATTCCTTCCTCCCTTGCCCTTTCCCCTTAATGTCACCGTAGTTTCACCCCCTGTGACCACAGCCCATTTCCCGCGGGAGGCGTTGGAAATTGCGAGCTCAGCTAGTATCCTCCCAACGAATCTCGCTTCCCCCGTGCAAGGTTCGTTGAGATACCTCACCTGATAGCCAAGATTCTTGAGGGCCTTTTGCGCTGCTTTGCACGCATCCGAGTTGGATCCAATTACTGAGTTGTGAACCCTTGAGAAAGCTGAATCCCCAGGTTTAGGAGTCTCCTTAATCCGTCCTGCGATGCCTGAATGAATCGCGGCCCTGACCGAGGAAGGCATGGAATCCCATATCTTGTGCCTTTCAAGCGCAAGCCTTGCCATCCTGAACGTTGTTGGGTCTGGAACCGTTGGGCCCGAGGCCACTGAGGCCGGATCGTCCCCCGCTACATCGGAGACTATCAGTGAGATCACTTCGGCCCCCGAGGTCCTCTCAACCAGCCTTCCCCCTGCAATCTGTGAGAGGTGCTTCCTTACGCAATTGATTTCCTCAATGTCTGCTCCCGAATTGAGCAGCAATGCCGTGACGTTCCTAAGCTCATACAGAGTGATGCCGGGCGTGGGCAAAGGCATCAGGGACGAACCGCCTCCGGAGAATAAGAAGATCACAAGGTCCCTTTTGTCAACACGGTCGAGAGTCTTGAGCACCTTTCTGGCCGCGAGAACGCCTCTTCTCGCAGGGAGAGGATGTGACGATTTCTCCAGTCTTATTCTCTTCAAGCTCACGAAAGAGCTCTGGTTCTCCGGAATTATGACGACGCCTTCCTCGATTCTTGCTCCTAGAATATGCTCCAACTCTGCTGCCATCAGGCCAGATGCCTTCCCCGCTCCCACAACGACCGTCTTCCGGAAGGTGTTGAGTGGGTATCTACGATTGTCGACGGACAGCACCTTCCCATCGAATGCGACGGCATTTCGTACGAGTCTTCTAGGGTCGGAACTCTCCAGTGCCGCTAGGATTGCGCTGAGGGCGTCCCTTCTCTGTCCTTCAGCTCCGACTATGGCCGCGGCGAGCAGACTTGTTGCACTTGATTCACAGGTCCCAGCCGTGGATTTCCTGTTCCCCGGTTTACCCCGTTGCACTCGCGCATCTTAATCCTGGGCTATTTTGGGTGTTAGCTCTGTGTAGCAAAATCTAGATTCGTGGATTCGAAATGGGCAAGAACCACCTACCCTGAGCTCTCACATTCGGAACGGTGTTTTGCACGCCTGCCTGTGTTTGATAATGGTAACAGAACCCCATTTCTGTTGTTCGAATCCAAACCATGGCTCCTCTCACTAGTCAATCTCGTCGTTCAGCTACATCCCAGAGCAAGGGACAGCCGTTGAAAGATTAATGTCGTGAACGAAAGAAGGGCGTGGCATGAAGATCGAGGGTACACCGTTCACGGCTGTGAACTGGAAGACCGTTAATCCCACGAAGCATCCTGGCACCGAGGGCGTGGCCAAATGGCGAACAGTCAATGGGGGAAACGTCCGTGTGAGGATCGTAGAATATTCACCCGGGTACGTTGCCGACCATTGGTGCCCGAAAGGACATGTAGTATTCGTCCTAGATGGGGAGCTAGTTACAGAACTGAAGGATGGGAAGAAATTTGTCATGAAGAAGGGCACCAGTTACCATGTTGCTGAGGACGAAAACAATCCGCACATGTCGAGAACCAATAAGGGTGCAAAACTGTTCATCGTCGACTAGGGTTCTAGGCTTGATTCAACCAGGTCTCCGGACAAGAGGACCGCACCAATCTCGGACAATAAGATCGAAACTTGAATTGGCCGTGGCGCTCACCAGAGCTCTTGGACAATGCACGCCTTGGGTGAATAAGTGACTTTGGTTCGTTGGCCGAAAGGGAAGAAGTGCCCGGTGGTGCTTTCTTTCGATGTCGACGCCGAGCTTCTTTGGAACGTCTGGCTGACCAGGGAGCCTTCGCCGATTGATGTGTCACAGGGGATCTACGACATCAAGGTAGGCACACCAAGGGTGTTGGGCATGCTGAAGAGGTTGGGAATCAAGGCCACTTTCTTCATGCCAGGAGCAATTGTCGAAAGGTATCCAGACACCGCCAAGGAGATTGCGGCTGCAGGTCACGAAATCGCTCACCATGGGTACCTCCATGAAGACTGTGGCAGGCTCACCAAAGAACAAGAAATGGAGATGCTCAGGCGGGGCAGCGAGGCGATCAAACGGATAACGGGGCGAGAACCCAGCGGTGCGAGATTGACCCTGGGCAAGACAACCATGGCCAGCCTTGCCGACCTGGGCTTCCTGTACGAGAGCACCCTGATGGACGATGACCAGCCCTATCGCGTCAGCATTGATGGCAAGCCCACCACTCTAATCGAACTTCCGGTTTGCTTCGCCTTCAATGACACGTCCTACTTCGCTTACACATTCGGTCTGGGGAAGCCATTCTTGACCCCCAGAGAGGTCGAGAGTGTGTACCGAGACGAATTCGATGCCATGCTTCGCGAAAGGAAATACTGCATGTTCATGCTCCACCCTCAGATTATCGGACGCGCTTCGAGACTTGACATGCTCGAAAGGACGGTGAGGTACATGAAGTCCAAGCCCGGCGTCTGGTTTGCCACAGCCCTAGAGGTCGCCGAGTATTGTCAGAAGACGCTTCCCTGATTCATAACCGGCAAAAGATGCAAGGTCAACTTCTGACCCCAGTTTCGTCCTCTTGAACCAGTTGCATTCTCTAAGATACCCTTATGAAATCAGTTCGGAAAGGACATGACTCGGATGATTGTGTATGGAATTGATAGACGCAATCCAAAAACGAACAGCAATCAGGATGTACACTAACGACGCGATACCCGACGAAGCCCTCAGACAGATGATCAAGGCAGCCCATAAGGCTCCTACCGGTTCGAATACGCCGTACAGGCGGATAATGATGGTGACAGACAAGAAAAGGCTGCGCCTCCTAAAACAACTTTCGCCTGGCATCCTGGGACAACCTACTGCTGCGATGGTTGTCTACACCGACCTGAAGATAGCGGCCGAAATGGGCGGGATATCTGACGCGACTAGCACTCTTGATGCGGGAGCCGCGGCGGAGAACGCGTGCCTTGTCGCCACCTCTCTTGGCTTGGGATCTTGTTTTACAAAGTCCTACTCGGAGGCAGCGGTGAAAGAGTTGCTTGGAATCCCTGACGGTTTCAGGACCGAAGTGATTCTCCAGCTGGGATACCCAGCGCCTACGAGACCATCGCCAGCTAAACCAAGGAAGGGCGCGAGGATTACTGAACTCGACAGGTTCGGGAATGTGTGGAACTAATGGCCGAAGAGCCCACACTAAATGACTTCGTCTTCGGCTTGGCGGTATCGCTCCTCACGAGTGCGAGGGGTTGCATTGACGAGCCGAAGGTCTATGGTCCCCTGAGGCTCGTTGAGGCACTCAGTGCGCTGACCACCATCTTCGACTACGACATCGTCGAGAAAGACGAGTTCTTGCTCAACGCAAAGAACGAAATCGATAACAAACTGGTTCCTGCGGTCATGCAATCGGAAGAGGATTTCACTAGGATGCTCGATGATCTGATAAGGCGATTCACAATCGAGCTCAAGAAGAGGAACCAGATAGAGTAACAGAAACCGAACGTTTTGATTGCAGCATAGGTCGCGAGTCCTACTCCTAGCCGATGATCATCTCGGATGTCCGATGGGAGCTGGAGAGATGGCGGCTACGCCTTCGGCAACAAGGCCGCGCTACCTAGATTCAATCCTTCTGGGAATTTCCTCAGTTTGGTGGGGGGCTTTGGGAATGCCCGCGGGCTATGCGTTGTCCCTGTTGTGACGAGCAGGTCGGCGAACTTTACCGCGATGGGAGTGGGGTCGAGAACAGGAACCCCCACTCGCCGCTGGACCTCTCTCGCCATACCCACCAGGCCGGTGCATCCTAGTATTATCGAGTCGGCGTTGTAATCGTCGACGAGTTTCTGCGACTCTGACGCCAGGGCTTCCGCGACTTCCTCCTTCCTAGACTCTAAGTCGAGGACTGGAATTTCTATGGAACGAATACCTGCCAGGTTTTCAACCATCCCGTGTTCCCTCGCCTTCCTGATGAAGAAGGGTATGGTGTTCTTCACGACGGTTACCACGCCAAACTTGTCGCCCAGGGTAGATGCGACAGCCATGCAAGTTTGTGAAGGACCCACCACGGGGATCCTGACGACCTCCCTCGCCGCCCTTACGGCTACGTCCCGCATGCAGCTGACGAAGACAGCGTCGAAACCTTCCTGCTCCGCCTTGATGATTTCCTCCAGCGCCCAGGGCGTGGCAACTTGATCGTCGAATTCAGACTCGATGGAAGCCGGTCCCATCGGCAGGCTTCGCACTTCGTATTTCAGGTTCGGCACGGCTAAAAGAGAAATCTCCTTTCGCGTCCCATCCTCAATGGCCTTGTTCCTGAGCACCGGCAGGAGTACCAGCAGGTTCATTGCACTTGCAGAGAGGCCCGCAGATACTTAAGAATTCAAAGCCGATAACCGATATGCTCACCGATCTTCCTGCGGCGGAGGTCGTAGAATACTGATGATTTCCCGGTGTTCCACTGCTCACTTATTCAGACGGGGTGAAAACCCTATAACATCGGTCAGCCAATAATGACTCACCTTGAAGACCCTCAATCGTCAGGATATCGAGGATATTCTTGTCGGTGGAAAGATCATGGGAACGGGAGGAGGCGGAGAGGAGGCGTGGGCCAGGCCTCTGATAGACAGGGTCTATGAGAGCAAGAAGACGTTCAAGCTGATTGATCTGTCCGAACTAAACCCAGAAGACAAAGTGGTCATAGTGAGCAGAATTGGAGGAGGGGTCTCGAAGGAACAAGCGGCCAAGGTCGCGAACTTAGTGAAGACGGAGGAGAGGCCAGAGCTACTCGCGTTCCGCCTTTTTAGCGAATACATGGGGGAGGAGCCCTCTGCCGTCGTCCCCACAGAATTGGGTGCCGGGAACACGCTCGCAGCGATGTGTACTGCGGCGATGTTGGGCAAACCGACTCTCGATGCGGATTGCGCGGGGAGGGCGAAGCCAGAAGTCTCCATTTCAACAACCTGCGTCGCCGGGATCCCCATTACTCCCGCCTGCTTGGTCACGGAGTACAGCGAAGTCGTGTTTCTGGAGAAGACCGTTAACGATGTGAGGGGGGAGGACATCCTGCGCGCAGTGGCCGCCGCTTCCGGAGGAATGGCGGGTCTTTGCAGGTCTCCTATGAAGGGAAGTCAGGTCGGTGGCGCAGTTGTGCATAACAGCGTTTCGAAGTGCATTGATTTGGGTAGGGCAATAAGGGAATCCAAGCAGAATGGAACTAATCCAATCGAGCCCATATTGAAGACTGTGGATGGTGTGAAGCTCTTTGAGGGAAGCGTTTCCACGTTCAAGAGAGAGGAGTCGGGTGCGTTCATGCGCGGGGAATTCACAATCGAGGGAAGCGGCACTCACCTGGGCCACACCTTGAAGGTGTGGTTCAAGAACGAGAACCTCGTAAGCTGGCTCGACGGGAAGCGCTATGTTACCTGTCCCGATTCGATATGCGTTGTCGATACAAAGACCGGCCTAGGCCTTTCCAACTGGGGCAACGACTTCGCCGGTGGGAGAAGAGTAACCGTATTCGGAATCAAGGCGCACGAGCTCTTCAGGACTGCGAAGGGATTGGAGCGGTTCGGCCCCATGGCCTTCGGCTACGACAACGAATATACTCCCGTGGAGATTCTTGCCAAGTCATAGGCTTCCCCTTTTGGGCCCCAAAAAATACGGGACGGCATGAGCTTGACTCCCTTTGCCCTGCTATCAGGGCAGGCAAAGGGTTACCCGTTAGCGTTGTAGAAGTACGTGTACTGCGCGTAGTCGAAGCTCATGCCATTGTAGAACTGGTAACCCCCTACGGTGGGTGCAAGAGCATTGTAGTATGGCTGGTTGAAGACGAATACATCAGGTGCTATGCTGACGATGTCATTCTGCAGTTGATAGAAGATCTGCTCCCTCTGCGTGGAGTTCAGCGTGGCCCTTTCTTGGGCGATGAGGCTGTTGATTGTCGCGTTGTTCATCCACTCCATGGATATCCAAGTACCGTTGGAGACAGTATCATACTGTGGATAGAAGTAGGTATCAGTGTCTGGATAGAGTGGGTCGTAGTAAACTTCGGTTATCTGAGGAGTGGTGTTAGGATGAGCTGCCAGCTCTGTAATGGTCTCCCAAGTCTGAGGTACAATGTTCACTGTTATTCCTAGGACCTGCTGTATGTCCTTCTGGAATTCCAGCGCTATCTGCTGTTCTGGTGCGTTCCCAGATACATAAGCGATTGTCAACGTTACGTTAGAAGCCGTAAGCCCGGACTGGGCGAACATCGCCTTTGCCGCGGTGGGGTTGTAGGAGTAGGTGAACACGTTAGGGTCGTGGTACTGGTACGAATTGGCAACGGGTCCCTGAGACTGTACCGCACCCGGCAGAATCACTGGGATTGCGCTGTAGTTGAAGGCATAGGAGATTGCCTTCCTCAGGAATATGTTGCTGAGGGGATAGGACTGCATGTTCATCTTGAGGTCGAAGATGTTGGCAGAGGGGTAGATACCCCAAGTCCACCCCATCGCTTTCAGAGACTGATAGGTCGGTACTGCCACGTACTGGCCCACCACTTGGAGTTGCCCTGATTTTGCAAGAGAAAGGACTGTCGCGTCTGAAGTTACTACTTGGTAGACAACTGTCTGGTAGGGGTCGGAGTTACTGGCCCATCCTTTCCAGTACCCGTTGAACTTGGTTAGAGTCAGCGTCACATCCCTCACCCAGTTCTGGAGCATGTATGGCCCGGAACCTGCGTCGTTTGTGGTAAGCCAACCGACGCCCCAGTCGCCGTTCGAGTTAGACGCCGTCACATTCGCCAGGTGCTGCATTACCAGGTTTTTATCGACCACAAAGAACAGCGAAAGCGAGCCAAGGAAAGGTGCGTATGGCTTATTCAGAACGAACTGGACTGCAGTCGAATTTAGAGCCGTCACGCTTGACGAGGTCAACACAGGGGTCCACAGCCAGGCGAAGCCCTGGTCCACGGCCAACTCCCTCTGCATGGACCACACCACGTCGTCGGCCGTTAGTGGGTCGCCATTGTGGAACTTCACAGTGCTGTTGATGTCGAAAACCCAGGTAAGTCCATCAGCCGAAGTCGTCCATTTGTAGGCTAGGTTCGGAACGACCGCCCCGTTTGGTTCCTGTGTCAGAAGGTTGTCGTACATGTTGATGTTGGCAGCGAACTGGGTGTAATCGTTCCCCACTGCCGGGTCGAGGGTGCCGAATGCTTGCGCTACCTGGAAGTTCAGAACTGTAGCGCCGGTTGTGCTGCTTGTCGTATAGAGACTAGTGGTGCTTGATGATGTGAGGGTGGTTGTGGTTGTGGTTGAGGTGGTTGTGGTTGAAGAGGAGGTACTTACAAAGTAAATTCCGGCTGCTGCCACAATAAGTATCACGATGATTATGATCCCTGTTACCGTTCTACTCATTGCTGTATGACGTTCTACATTCAAAATTTTCGCTTTCTTTTGCCTCTCAATTTCTATATAAGGCTGTGGCCTAATACCAACCGTTAGAAAACGCCCGGTTTATTCTACTTGATTCTTGAAATTAACTCGAGTTCTAGGGCAACTGCCAGCAATAGTGTGAGCGCTATCGGCAACGCATATGATCGTGTCAAGAGGCCATAAGTCTGGAAAGCCGATGGTATGATCAAACCGTCGACGAGGAAGGAAACGACAATGAGTGACATCTTGGCCGCGAACTTCCTGAAACTTAGGGCCGAGTCAGCGGCTAGCCGAGCACGCCTTCTGTCGGCAAGGCGCGCAAGCATCCCCTTGTTCTTCTGTTGTTTATCTTCCATTCAGCCCACCGTCACGCAAAGTGACATGCCACCCAATGTCCGTTTCCTTTGTCTACGAGCTCAGGCGTTTTAGTTTCGCAGATCTCCTGTTTTAGCCAGCACCTCCCCCTGAAGACGCACCCGACGGACTTCAGGTCGACTAGGGTTTCTGCGAGCCCGCGCGGAACGTCTTTCGGCCTTACATGCTCTTCAGACTCGCTCACAATCGGGACGGAGGAGAGGAGGAGCCTGGTATAGGGGTGCAAAGGATTCCTGAATATTTCTTCCGTCTTCCCCATTTCACACGCTCGTCCATTGAGAATGACCAGGAGCCTGTCGCAGAAGTTAGCGACCAGGCTAAGGTCATGAGATATGAACACATAAGTTATTTTCGTGGTGACTTTCAGACTTTTCAGTAGCGCGATTATCTTTGCTTGCACAGAGACATCGAGGGCAGATGTCGGCTCGTCAAGAATCATCACCTCAGGATTGAGAGCCAAGGCGCGTGCAATCGCGACCCTCTGCTTCTCGCCACCGCTTAGCGTGTGAGGGTACCTGTAGAGGTAGTCATCGCTCAGGTTCACTAGTTTCAAGACTTCATGAACCCTATTCTTCGATTCCTCGTGGAATACGGCCAATGGCGCCTCCAAAATGGCCTTGACGTTGCGCCTCGGATTCAACGACGATGTCGGATCTTGGAAAACCGTCTGGACATTCCTTCGGTAGTTCTTCTTGTCTTTCGAGGTGAAACCAGAGATATCACTGCCTTCGTAGACTATCTTTCCTGAATCAGGCTTGTAGACCAGGAGCATCATTTTTGCAATCGTCGTTTTCCCTGACCCTGTTTCGCCTATGACGCCGAAGGTCTCACCCCTCTTTATGTCGAAGGTGACATCATCCACTGCCCTGACTTCGCCGACTCTCTTCTTGACGAAGCCCGTTCGGACCTCGAAGACCTTCGTAACATTTTCGAGTTGGTAGATGCTATCCATCATCTCCCCAACCTGTCATCAACGACAAAACACGCAGCACCCTGTGCGGGCCCGTATTGCTTAAGCTGCGGCCGAGAAGCTCTGCAGCGATCCTGCACGTATGGGCACCTAGAGCTGAAGCAACAAGCGCTTGTCTCTCTGTCCGCTTGCGATATTTCTCCGGGAATCGCTTCCATTCTCCTGGACCTGTCAAGCGAAGGTATGGAATTAATGAGCCCCTGGGAATACGGATGCAGAGGGCCTTCGAAGACGCGGATTGTGTCACCGTATTCAACGACTCTGCCAGCATACATCACGTACGTCCTCCTCGATGTCTCGTGTGCTATACCCAGGCTGTGGGTAATCAGGATAAGGCTCATCTGCCTTTCTCGCGTCAAGTCGAGAAGCAGATCCAGAATCTCTTTCTGAGTTGTAACGTCAAGCGCCGTAGTCGGTTCGTCCGCTATCAGAAGTTCCGGCTCCCGCAACAGTGCCATCGCTATCATAACCCTCTGTCTCATGCCACCGCTAAGCTGGAAAGGATACATCCCCAATATCTGACCACCCGCGAACAACTTTACGCTTTCCAGGGCAGTCTCGATTCTCTTGTTGGCTTCTTCCTTTGTTCCACCCTGGCCTCTGAGAGACCATTTGAGCACGTCCTGCATCTGCTCGCCAACTCTGAAGAGGGGGTTTATCGAAGACATTGGGTTCTGGAAGATCATTGCGATTCTCTTTCTTCCTTCAGAAGACCCGTTCTTGAAGAGGTCAATCCCGTCAAACGTTACCCTGCCGCGCTCTATGACAGCAGTCTTCGGCAGCAATCCCATTACCGCTTTTGCAGTCATCGTTTTCCCACTCCCGGTCTCGCCTACGACCGCTACTGTCTCGGCCTTCTCTACGTTGAGTGATACGCTCTCGAGTATTGGCAGTAGTTTGCCTTCGGAGCGAACCCTGAGGACCAGGTCGTCAATCTCAAGCAGCGCCATTAGGTCACCTTAACGTCAAAAAGATCCCTCATTCCGTTCCCAATGAGGTTGAAGGAAAGGATGAGCAGGCTAAGTGCAATGCTTGGAAAAATCGATATCCACCAAGCCGTTCCCATGTATGACATGCCGGAAGCCACCAAGACTCCTAGGTCGGGAGTAGGAGGCCGCGCACCCAGTCCCAGAAAACCCATGCCGGACTGTATCAGGATGATGAACCCAAGGTCGAGAGCCATCTTCACGGCTAGTGTCGAGCTTGCGTTGGGGAGTATCTCCAGGAACATGATTCTGAGGGAACCCGCGCCCTGCACTCTTGCCGCTTCGACGTAGGGCTGGTTCTTTAACTGCTTAGTTAAAGTGAACATTATCCGGGCATACCAGTTCCACCAAATGCTGATTAGCGCTATGATGACATCGTTTAGACTTGGACCCAGGACGCCCGTTATGACCAGTGCGAGTATAAGGGCCGGTAGTGCGAGAAATACGTCAATTACCCGTTCGAGGACTGCCTCGACCCAGCTTCCGTAATATCCAGCGACCAGGCCAAGCACTATCCCAAAGGGGGCACTGATCAGGAGCACAACGAATGCGACAAAGAGGGATATTCTGAATCCAAAAATCACCTGAGTGAAGACGTCCTTGCCTACATCATCGGTTCCAAACGGATGCGCAAGAGAGGGGGCCTTGTACGCGTTCGTAAAATCGGTGTATGCACCCACCTGATTGGCGTAGGGCGTGAGTAGGGGAGCAGCTAGGGCCATGAAAACTATCGCACCCAAGATTGCAAATCCAAGAATGGTCAATCGATCGTAGGTTAACCTACGGAGCTGCCTCCTGATTTCATCAGCCTGTCCTGGCCTCAGGTGAATCATGCGTTCTCCCCTAGCCTAATCCTCGGGTCGACATACCCCAGCCCTATGTCAACAATGGCGTTCAACGTCACATAGAAGATTCCAATTATGAGAACGGTGGCGACGATTACGTTGAAGTCGTTGTTCTGCATTGCCGCGACGGCATACTGCGACAAACCCCCCCAGGAGAAGACTATCTCCACGAGGAATGCGTTCGCTACAAGAGACGCATAGAGAAGCCCCAGCACCGTCAGCACGGGCACGAGAGCGGACCTCAGAGCATACTTGAAGTTAGCAGCCCATGAGGACGCACCGAACGCTTTCAGGGCCAGATAGTAGTCTTCCTGGGTTTGGTCGAGCATCCCGGCGTAGGTGAGCTGTGCAACCTGGCCTATTCCCGCCAGCGACAGCGCAATCTCTGGTAGGACCAGATGCGATAACGAGTCGGAAAGCGCAGACCAGTTCCCCGTAAGCAGGCTGTCGACTACATACATTCCTGTTATGTGAGCCGGGGGAGGTCCGCTCAGTTGAGAAATTATCGGCAGTATATTGGTTTCGTACCCAAAAATCAGTTGTAGTGACAATGCCAACACGAACGGGGGAATCGCAATCCCTGCTATCCAGAGTATTCGCACAAGCGCAGACACTCCCCTACCCCGGTATGCGCCTGCGATAACGCCCAGGGGGATTCCAATCACCGCCGTAAGTATTATCGAAACTGTAATCAGTTCAAATGTCGCGGGGAAGTAGTACTCGACATCTATCAGGACGTTGTGGTGAGACAACAGAGACTGTCCCCAATTCCCGTTGAGGAAGTTCCATACGTAAAGGAAGTACTGCTCGTAAAGTGGTTTGTCGAGTCCAAGTTGGTGATCGTAGCTTGCGACCTGAGCAGGTGTGGCGAAGGGGCCGAGGGCGAGCCTTCCGGGGTCGGAGGGGAGTATGCGGGAGAGATAGAATATGATGAGCGACAGACCAACCAGTGTCACCAGTGCGTAGATTATCCGGCGAGCGACGAACTGGGCGAAGCTTGGCAAACTCGCACTTCTTTTGCTCTAGCCAAATGTGAAAGTGTACAACCTAAACCCCGGGGATGCCGTTATCTCTATCTCGTGCCATCCATATGATGGCGCGTTTACGAGGTTATAGAGTCTTGCCGTCGTGATACTGGCGGAGGCCAGACCTCCCCTCAGGGTTACGTCGCTACCGAGAAACGGTGATGAAAGATTGGCCCC
>Ga0187772_10000362_pt1 | contig 20328 bp, 17 predicted proteins | sample 0116_SJ02_MP15_2_FD_133137 | JGI IMG/M metagenome (GOLD analysis project Ga0187772, IMG submission 133137) | Tropical peat soil microbial communities from peatlands in Department of Meta, Colombia - 0116_SJ02_MP15_20_MG | ecosystem: Environmental > Terrestrial > Soil > Wetlands > Peat | place... | reverse complement strand
CCCGGCGGCGCGGGAAGGGACTCAGGATTGCGACCGCCAACAACAAAGAGGTCGTGATAAACGATGGGCGGACTAGTGAGGAATACAGATTGGGCAGAGGTCGGTTCGCGGCCAAGCCCTTCGCGCAGATCGATACTACCGTTCGTGCCAAAAGAAGAGATGGGCTTGCCGGTCGTGGCATCAAGGGCGTAGACAAAATTCATAACCCCCACGAGGATGCGTTTGTCGTAGCCATCGGTCCAATAGGCCAAACCACGGTCGGGCTGGGTGCCGTGGATTCCGGAATCAAACTTCCACAGCAGTTTTCCCGTTGCGGCGTTCAGGGCAAAGATTTTTTGCGTGGGAGTGAGGCCGTATAAGACGCCGTCGACTGCGATAGGGTTAGTCTGTAAGCCGCCTTCTTCGCCGGAATCAAACGTCCAGGCGACTTCGAGATCTTTCACATTACTGCGGTTGATCTGCTTGAGCGAAGAATAGTGTGTGCTGCCCGAAGAGCCGCCATAGACCGCCCAGTTGGCGTCTTCTTGCGCTGAGAGAGAAGAGATGACGAAAAGAGAAATGAGGAGTGCAAGACTGCAGCTGAGTTGCGTGCTGCGACAGGCTTTGGCTTTACCGAACACCTTAATCACTGTGATTCGGGCTCTTCGATGAGGGACTCCTGGCGGACAACGACGACGATGCCGGAGGGAGTGACGTGGTAGCGGCGGCGGTCCGCTTCGAGGTCATAGCCGATCTCGGTATGCTCGGGAAGGCTGACGTGCCTGTCGATGATGGCCCGCCGGATCTTGGAATGCCGGCCGATGTTGACGTGGTTGTAGATGATGGAGGCGTTGACCTCGCAGAAGCTGTTGACGCGAACGTCGTAGCCAATCAGGCAGTTTTTGACGCGACCCCCGGAAAGGATGGAACCGTGGGCTACGATGGAGTCGAGTGCGACGCCCATGCGGTCCTCGTCAGCGAAGACGAACTTGGCTGGAGGATATTGATGCTGCCAGGTGCGCAAAGGCCAAAGCTTGTCGTAGAGGTTGAAGACCGGCGACACGCTGACCAGATCCATGTTCGCCTCGTAGTAGGCATCAATGGTCCCGACATCCCGCCAGTAGAGCGACTCCTTACTGTTCTCGTCGATAAAGTTGTAGGCGAAAACACGGTGCCTCGAAATGATGCGCGGCAGGATGTCTTTCCCAAAGTCGTGGGAGGACTTGGGGTCCTCAGAATCCGCAAGGAGGATGGGAATCAGAAGCTGCGTATTAAAGATATAGACGCCCATGGAGGCGTTGCAGTGTGTGGTCTTATGGGGCGAGGGCTTGGGCTTGGCGGGCTTTTCTTCAAAGCCGACAATACGCCAGTTCTTATCCGTCTCGATAACGCCAAGCTGTTTTGCAGCTTCGGGAGACGGGATTTCGAGGGTGGCCACGGTCACGTCCGCGGCGGAATCGATGTGTTGCTGGAGCATCTTGGCGTAGTTCATCTTGTAGATGTGGTCGCCAGAAAGGATGAAAACGAACTTCGAGCGCTCGCTACCAATGGAGTAGATGTTCTGATAAACGGCGTCCGCGGTGCCCTGATACCACTGCTGGGAGACACGCATCTGCGGAGGAAGAACCTCGATGAATTCCCCGAGGCCCATGAGCGGAGACCAACCGGCGCGCACATGGCGTGAGAGGCTGAGGGCCTTGTACTGTGTCAGGGTGAAAACGCGGCGCAGTCCGGAATTAATACAGTTGGAAAGAGTGATGTCGATGATTCGGTACAGCGCGCCAAATGGAACCGCAGGCTTGGCACGATCGCGCGTCAGAGGCCAAAGGCGTTCACCCTGTCCCCCGGCAAGAAGTACTCCGATGGCATCGCGCATATCGGGCATGAGAGTCGGCTCCCGAGGCAGCTATGTGAAGCACACCAGTGTAACAGCAGACGCAAGAGGGAAGGCATAACGCAAAGATAGCAAAAGAGGCAGTACGTTAGCCTAAGTGCAATAGTAACTTCTGAGGTAACAAGGCCACCGGTAATTCCAGTTTGCTGAAAGAGTGCTTGACTTAGAGCGGCCTAATTGACTACAAGAAGCCAGCAACCTCATGCGATAATACAGCCAGGTGTAGTGCTGCTGGACGGTGGTAAGCACTACAAGCACGTAATCCGAACCGGAATAGAGGTGAAGTTCATTGGCAGAGGTGATCATTCAAGAGAATGAGTCTCTTGAGAATGCACTGCGTCGTTTCAAGCGCAAAGTGCAGCAGGAAGACATCATTAAAGAAATCAAGAAGCATAGCTTCTACATGAAGCCTGGCGAGAAGCGCCGGGCCAAGGAAGCGCTTTCGCGGAAGCGACTGCGCAAGAAGCAGCGTCGCGAGCAGGACTAAACCTGTTTGAGACGCGGCTCGGCGCCGCACTTCCGGGATCAGGCCCCAGTCAGGCAGAGATGTTGGGAATTCGTTCAGGTTCTTCGCCCGCCGGCCCAAAGGGTCTGTGCCCGGTTGTCCCCGAGCACGGATTCAGGATTCTAGCAAGGCCCATGGTGAAAAACGAGCCACTCCCCTGCCCGATAGGGGTCCAGGGGAGAAGCGGCCATGGAATTCCACGATAAGGTTCTGAAGTGTTCGGAGTGTGGCGCCGAGTTTGTATTTACCGCCGGCGAACAGATGTTCTTCGCCGACAAGGGGTTTAAGAACGAGCCGAAACGGTGCAAAGCCTGCAAAGCCAAGAGGGCAGAAACCGGCAGTGGAGGTGGCGGACCAGTAAGGGCAGAGACGAAGACCACCTGCTCGCAATGCGGCAAGGAAACAACGGTCCCGTTTAAGCCCACGCAAGGCCGGCCGGTGTTCTGCAGAGAGTGCTTCCAGGCCAGGCGATCGATGGGAGCTTCCTAAAAGGGATACTGCTTCAGATAAATGGAATCGTAAGGAGGGCTATCGTGTGACGATAGCCCTTTTTTATTTTGGCGCGCGGACGGTCAACCAGGATTCCAGGGCGGCCAGAGCTTCCGGCATGTTGCGACGGCCATAGCCGAAGCGAATGTGATGAGGCTCGTCATAGACCGTGCCAGGAAGAAGCAGAACGCTGGCCTCACGAACCGATTCGTCGCAGAAAGATTGAACATCGTCCTGAGACTTTAAGCGGGCGAAACCAATCGTGCTGGCGTTTGGAGGGGTCCATTCGAAGATGCCCCTGTGAAGGTTGAAGAACGCTGAGAGCTGGTTCAGGTTGCGCAGGACAATGCGAAGATTGCGATCGATGAATTTCTGCCGGTGGCGGAAAGCCAGGGCGGTGAGGAACTCGCTAGGAGCGCTGGAGCAGATGGTGGTGTAGTGCTTCAGGGAGATGATCTTCTGGAGGAACGCGGCGTCACGGCAAGCCAACCATCCAAGACGCAGGCCCGGCAAGCCATACGTCTTGCTTACGGAACTGAGGCTGACCGCACGGTCGTACAGATCGCATGCGGCGGGGAGACGCGTGGCAGGGTCGTGCTCAAGTTCGCGGTAGACTTCGTCCGAGAAAACGTAGATGCCGCGCTGCGAAGCAAGGTCTAGGACGCGGCGGAAGACCTGAGCTCTCATGAGCAGGCCTGTCGGGTTGTGGGGCGTGTTGATGTAGATCGCTCGCGTGTTTGGGCGAATCAGGCTTTCGAGAGCCGCAAGGTCGTGGGCCCAGCCGTTTTCCGACTTGCGGTACCATTCGCTAACTTGAGCACCAGTACTCTTGGGGACGGTCAGCGCGCTTTCATAGCAAGGTGTTTCAACGATTGCGTGATCCTGGGGAGTCAGGAGCGCGTGGTAGAAGAGGAAGATGGCTTCTTCGGCAGCGGCGGCGACCACGATGTTATCTGGATGGATCTGCTGGTAGATGGTGGCGAGAACTTCCCGCAGCCAGGGTGCTCCTGGGGATTCCGTGTAGCCGCACCAATGCCTCAGGAAAGCGTCATGAGCGCCGGGTTCGAGAGCAAGTAGTTCTTCTATGGTTTGCGATTCGGCGTCGGAAGAGGAGAGCAGGTACTTGGCGGAGAACTCGTACTTGCCCATGTATTCCTCAATGCGGAATGGGGTGATTTGCATAACTAACCTCGCTTTAGGGGCCAAAAGTGTGACAAGCGGGGGCGGGACGCGTCCAGAGCCAAATTGAGCGCGAGAAGGGGCAGAAGGCGCAGAGTTACAAGCGAGAGGCAGGAGTTCAGGAGTTGGAAGCAGGTGTCTTTTGGGGGTGCAGGGAGTATGATACTGACTCCGAAGTCCCCAGTAGCATCACGCGATCCGGAGGGCCGACCATGGCTCACCGCTTCACCATAGGTGTCGAAGAGGAATTCCAAATCATTGATCCGGAGACCCTGGAACTGCGCTCACACGTAGTGCAGTTGATTTCGGCGGCGGCTTCGCGCGGGCTGGGCGACCAGGTGAAGCAGGAAATGCACCAGTCGATTGTCGAAACGGGGACAAAGATCTGCGAAAACGTGGGCGAATTGCGTCTGGAATTGCATCGGACTCGACGCGAACTGGTGTCCGCGGCAGAGAGCACGGGGCTCGAGGTGGCTGCGGCGGGAACCCATCCATTTTCCAGTTGGATCGATCAAGTCATTTCGCCGGGCGAGCGGTATCAACACATCGTGGAAGAGATGGGGCAACTGGCCCGGTCGCTGTTGATCTTTGGAATGCACATCCATGTAGCGATGCCGGACAAGCAGACAACCATCGACATCATGAATATGGTGCGCTATTTCGTGCCACATCTGCTGGCGCTCTCCACAAGTTCGCCTTTCTGGATGGGAAGAAATACCGGTTTGAAATCATTCCGGACGACGGTTTTCCGAAGATTCCCGCGGACCGGCATTCCGGAACAGTTCGATTCCTGGAGTGCGTATGAGAACTACGTGAATCTGCTGATTCGATTGAACTGCATCGACAATGGGAAGAAGATCTGGTGGGACGTGCGGCCACATCCAACATACGGGACGCTGGAGTTTCGCATGTTTGATACCGCGACCAGGGTGGAGGAAGCAGTGGCGATCGCGGCGCTGACGCAAGCGCTGATTGTGAAATTGCACCGGCTGTATACCGGGAATATGGGATGGCGAACGTACCACCGTGCGTTGATTGAGGAGAACAAGTGGCGGGCCGCGCGCTATGGAATCGAAGGAAAGATGATCGACTTCGGGAAGGAGTCCGAAGTACCGATGCGGGAGTTGATTCCCGAGTTGCTGGAGCTGGTGGATGAGGTGGTGGACGAACTGGGTAGCCGCAGCGCGGTGCAATACATCCACACCATCCTGAATGAAGGAACAAGCGCGGAGCGGCAGATACGCGTGTATCAGCAAACTGGAGATATGAAAGAAGTAGTGCGGCATTTAGTGAAGGAGACGCGGGCGAGCGCCATGGATAACCGCACGACCTCAGCGGGAACCGTCCACTGACAGAGGTTTGTGCGAGCGGATCGAAGAAGGAGGAGAACCATGATGAAAGTGGGATTGTTGTGCGGGCGGGAGTTCAGTTTTCCTCCGGCATTTCTGGAACATGTGAACAAACTGGGCCAGAAGGATGGGGTGACCGCCGAGTTCGTGAAGCTGGGCGGGACGAAGATGGGAGAAACAGCGGAATATCGGGTGATTGTGGACCGGATTTCGCACGAAGTCGGCTATTACCGTGGGTACTTGAAGCATGCGGTGCTGCAGGGGACGTACGTCATCAATAATCCGTTCTGGTGGACGGCAGACGACAAATATTTCAACTACTCACTGGCGGCGAAGCTGGGGATAGCCATACCGAAGACGGTTTTGCTGCCGCAGAAGGGTTACCCCGCCGATGTGGATATCACCTCAGAATCCCTGCGGAACCTGAAGTATCCGGTGGACTGGGTGGCGCTGCTCGATTATGTGGGCCGCCCGGCAATTCTGAAGCCGTTTTCCGGCGGTGGATGGAAGCACGTCTACAAAGTGAATAACGAAGAGGAATTGCTGCAGGCGTACGACCAGACCTCGCCGTATTGCATGACGCTGCAGGAGTTCATCGATTTCGGGCAGTATGTGCGGTGCTTTACGTTTGGGAAGACGGATATTTTGCCGGTGGCGTACGACCCGAAGGAGCGGCGCTATCTGGTGGAGCACAACTACCTGAAGCCGGAACTGGGCGCCCGCATAGTAAAAGACGCACAGACGATCAACCAGGCGTTGGGCTATGAAATGAACACCATTGAATTTGCCGTGAAGGACGGTGTGCCTTACGCGATCGACTTCCTGAATCCTGCGCCGGACTTTGAGCGAGACCGCATCACGGAATTTTATTTCGAGCATGTAGTGGAGAAGATGGCACGCCTGGTAATCGACCGGGCCTTAAATGGGAACGCCGCCAATACGTGGCCACGGTGGGAAGAGATGCTCGGAATTGGTGCGCCGGCCGGTTTCACAGGGGCACCGCGTACTGTCCAGAGCGCACAAGCAGCGCCTTCTACGACTCGCCGATGAGAAATGTGAGAATCGCCAAGCCGAGAGCGACCGGGAACCCGGATCCCGTGGAGTATTGGGACGAACTACTGCGTCCTCTGGTGAAGAAAACACCAGAACTGGCAGCCATTTTTCTGGATCGGGTACGCGCGGCGAAATTGACGTTCGGAGAGCGCGTGCACTGTCCCTTCTTGCGACCGGTATTCCTTTCACCCCAGGATGAAGAGCGCGTACGAAAAGTAGCAGAGACAATTGCCGCGATTGCCGAGCGGGTGACAAGCACTGCTCTCGAAGACCCCTCCCTATTCGAGCAGTTTCACTTGCGGCCTGAGGAAGAGCGGCTCGCGCGCATGCGCGGAGGTTATCAGCCGGCAAGCGCGGCTTCGCGACTGGATGCGTTTTTGCTGCCGGAATCGCTCAAGTTCACTGAGTACAATGGAGAATCTCCGGCAGGCGCCGGCTATTCGGAAACGCTCTCGGATATTTTCCAGACCTTGCCGGTCATGGGAGAGTTCAAGAAGCGCTTTGAGGTGCATAGCTATCCGCTCTCCGCCAAATTGCTGGACGCTCTGGTGAGCACGTATGTGGATTGGGGCGGGCAATCGAAACGGCCGCAAATGGCCATCGTGGATTGGAAAGGAGTGCCGACCTGGAGTGAATTTGAGATTTTGAAGGACCGGTTCGAAAGAATGGGGATCCCTGTGGAGCTGGCCGATCCGCGGGATCTGGAGTTTGATGGGAAGAAGCTGATTGCCAACGGGAAGACCGTGGAGCTGCTGTACCGGCGCGTGTTGATCAACGACATGGTGGCCCGGCCGAAAGAGTGCGAGGCCATTATCAAGGCTTATGAAGCCGGCGTGGTGTGCGTGGCCAATAACTTCCGCTGCAAGATTCCTCACGTGAAGGCGTTTTTTGGGGTTCTGACCGACGAAAAGAACGCGCGATATTTTTCGACTGAAGAGAAAGAACTGATTCAGCGCCACGTGCCCTGGACCCGTGTGATCGCCGACGTGAAGACGGAGTATGACGGCGAAGCGATCCATCTGCTCGAGTACATCCGGAAGAACCAGAAGAACCTGGTGATGAAGCCCAGCGACGAGTATGGAGGAACGGGAGTGACGCTTGGCTGGGAAGTGGAAAAGAAGGAGTGGGAACAGGCCATCGAGAAAGCGGTAAAGAGCGGGAAGAATGCGGAGCAGGGCGGTTGTTGGATCGTGCAAGAGCGTATTCCCATGAGGCGTGGCGTGTTCCCGCGTATCGGTAAGGCAAACAAGGTGGAGTTCAAAAACATGCTGGTGGATTTTGCACCGTACCTGTTCCGCGGAAGAGTTGCGGGGTATCTGACGCGGTTGAGCGGGACGAGCCTGGCGAATGTGACGAGCGGCGGGGGGCAGATCCCCTCGTTCCGCGTGGAGCCGAAGAGGGCCGAGCTGGGCGTTACAGCGGGCAGCTCGTGATTTCGGCAGTGGGTCAGCTGTGAAACCCTTGATTTCGAGCGAATTGGCAGAAGGTGAAAATCCTGTAAAATATAAGGATGTCTTTCGGAAAGGCACCGAGCGAACTGATGGCAGGCGCGAAGAACGCCGTGGATGTGTGCCTGGGTGTGCAGCGGGGCGAAAATGTGTTGGTCATTGCAGACGAAGTGAGCCGCAGCGTGGCCGCGAGCCTCGAAAGCGCCCTGGAAGAGCGGGGCGCCTACTTCACAGGGCTGTTGCTCGAGGACTTTGGACCGAGACCAATGATCGGAGCGCCGGAAGCGGTTCTGGACGCTCTTGAGAAGACCGATGTAGGCGTTCTTTGCATGACGCCTCAGCCGGGTGAACTGGGTGCGCGTATGGAGATCGTGCGCGTGGTGGAACGGCGGCAGATTCGTTACGCGCACATGATCGGTGTGACGCCGGAGATTATGCAGCAGGGGATGCGCGCGGATTACCGCAAAGTGGATGAGTTGAGCAACAGGCTGCGCGAGCGTATGTTGCGCGCAAAAACGTTGACGGTGAAGACGGAGGCAGGGACGTCGTTCAAGGCGCATTTTAGCCCGGAATTGGATTGGGTGAAGACAAGCGGGTTGATCAGCCCCAGATATTGGTCAAATTTGCCCGCGGGCGAGGTGTTCACGACACCAGCAACTGTGGACGGCACGTTTGTTTGCGATGCGACGGCGGGCGATTATTTCAACGGGAAATACGGGGATTTGCAGGCTACGCCCATGGTAATGGAGATTGCGGGCGGGCGTCTGAAGCATGTGGAATGTCCGCGCAAAGACTTGGAAGAGGAGTTTTGGATCTATTGCCACACGGATGAAAACAGCGATCGCGTGGGGGAACTGGCGTTCGGGACCAATCTCGGACTATCGCGCATGATCGGGATTCTATTGCAGGACGAGAAATTTCCCGGCGTGCACATTGCGTTTGGCGACCCATATGGCAACCAGACGCATGCGGACTGGAAATCGCGGACGCACGTGGATGTACTCACACGGAATTGCGACGTTTGGATTGATGAAGACCAGGTGATCGAGAAGGGCCAATACCAATTAGATCACTTAGGGCTTGCCTGAAAGCATTCTTTTGCCGCTATCCTTCGGACACCCAGGGATTAACCACGCGAGAGTCCAATTCCGAGAAGTGCGCCGTGTTTCTTGTGACGAGGATCCCGTGTGTGGACATGACAATGCCCGCAATCATACTGTCCCTGATTTCAATGCGACGCCCTTTGAGCTTTCTCGAGGCCATCAATTCCCCCGCCTTTTCCGCGGCATCACTGTCAAATGGTGCAACACGTCCTTGTATCTTCTCCTCGAGCAGAACCGCAAGAGCCTTTGACAAAGAGTCTCGCCGGCGGCTTGCCGGCATGGTCTGCAAGCCGAAGCGTAACTCCATGACCGTCACACTCGTGATCCAGACGGAATCGCGAGGCTGACGATCGAGCCATTCTGCTACGGTTTTGTCCGGCACAGTCTGCATGAGTGCCGAAACAACATTTGAATCCAGGATGATCATTCCTCGAATTCCGGCACTTCGAGCGTAATGTCGTGCAATTCCTTGATTTCTTCTCCAGGTCTCAGCCCAATGCCACGAAACAAAGCGGCGATTTCTGTCCCAAGCCCGCCCTTACGTTTGCCCTCATTCTTCGTGGCGTCACGGAGGATTTCGCGGACCTCTTCCTCCATGCTGCGTCCATGGCGTTTGGCACGGCGCTCGAGCTTGGCCTTTACCCCTTTCTCGAGATTGCGAACGAGGAGTTGTGCCATCGATGCCACCTGATAGCATGATAGCACAATGAGGGTTCGTGTCCTGAGTGGATCAATAAAGACTTTATCTAGAATAACTTAGAGATGTATTCACGCATTTGGTTTTTCCAGAAAGGCCAGTCATGGCCGCCTTGGGGCCCCCAGTTGTCAACCGAGTGGCGGATGCCTTTGCTGTGCAGGATTTCCGAGAGGCGATAGGTAGGAGCACTGTTCTCCCAAGGGCCGGTTCCGGTGATGAGGTGAATATCGCACGTAGCGAACTGCTCGTAGTACCAGGGGTCGGATAGATTGGCGAGGTAATCGACGGGATTGTTGAAATAGAAATTATTGTCGTACATTCCGTCCATGAAGTTCTTCAGGTCATAGACACCGGACATGGCGAAGCAGCGCTTGAAGACATCGGGATGTTTGAAGAGCGAATTGGCCGCGTGATAGGCGCCAAACGACGAGCCCATAGTGGAGACGGCAACCTGCGACTGGCAGGTCGTCCAGATAAACGGGACGACTTCCTCACGCAGATAGGAATCGAAAACGGACTGGACATAACTGCGGTGGAACGGGTGTGCACCCTTGTTATAAAAGCTGAGTCCGTTGATGGAATTGACGGTGTAGAGTTTGACGCGACCGGCATCGATAAACTCGCCAAGTGCGCCGACCATGCTCTGGCCTTCGAGCTCCCATTCATCCCCGGCGCTGGTGGGAAAACCGAGAAGCGGCGGGCCCCAGTGACCGTAAACGACGACGCCGAGCTCGATGCCGAGACGAGACGAATACCAGCGATGATATTCACGCTTCATAGACAAGATCCTTCCAAACTGCGGCAACGCAGTATGACAGCGGAGACAGCAGCCGAGCAATGAGTTTGCGCTGGCTCAGTTTCTGGAATTATAGTGAAGACCGATTGAAAAACCACAAAGGAGAGCCACTCGCTCATGGCCACCACTTCCCCTCCGCGCCGGCCGTCTCCGGAACATATTTTTCAGGCCCTCAATGCACATCAGCAGACGGCCGCGTTAAAGGCAGCAATCGAACTGGATTTGTTCACGGCGATTGATGAAGGCAATCATCGCCTGCTAGAAATAGCGAAACGGCTGCGTTGTTCAGAACGAGGGATTCGCATCCTTAATGACTATCTGACCATTCAGGGCTTTCTCAGAAAAGAGGCGGGAAGCTATTTGCTTACAGAAGATGCCGCATTGTTTCTTAGCAAGCACTCGCCGCACTATATGGGAACTATCGCCGAGTTCCTGACGAATCAGCAACATTTCGAAAATATGGCCAGATTGCCCGAGGCTGTGCGACAGGGCCGGACGGTAAACGAACGCGGGGACAATCGAGAGCCGAATGATGGGCTTTGGGTGTCCTTTGCGCGGTCAATGGCCCCCTTGACGGTGCCCACGGCACTCTTCCTGGCGCAACTTGTGGAGGCGCAGGAAGCGCGACCTATGCGGGTGCTCGATATCGCGGCCGGACATGGCATGTACGGAATCACCATCGCGCAGCAGAATCCGAAGGCACACATTACGGCTCTCGATTGGCCTGCGGTGCTAGAAGTAGCAAAAGAGAATGCTGCGAAAGCGGGTGTAGCGGAGCGTTACACGGCACGGCCTGGAAGCGCGTTCGAGGCGGAGTTGGGCGGAGGGTACGACCTAGTGCTGCTGACGAATATCTTTCACCATTTCGACAAAGAAACCTGCATACATCTGATGCGGCGCACCTACGAGGCTTTGAAACCCGGCGGGAAAGCAGTGACGCTCGAATTTGTGCCGAACGAGGATCGCGTGAGTCCGCCGACGGAGGCAGCGTTCAGCCTGCTCATGCTAGCGGGGACGGACGCAGGAGACGCTTACACGCTCTCTGAATATCAAGGGATGTTCGAGGAAGCAGGCTTTGCTGAAACAAAGCTTCACCCCATTCCGGGAATGCCAGAAGAGGCATTGATTTCTGAAAAGGTGCGATAGGGGAAATGAGCCGAGCGATTTTCCAGGGCTAAGGTTGAAACGAATGCGAATCCCGGTAGGATAGAGTGCAGCTGTAGACGGATTTTAATCGATTTTCGGCGATCTTTTGCGCCAGGTGAGGACATGATTCAGATCGAAAATGTGAGCCGTCGTGGGTTTCTGAAGGGCATGGTGAGTGCGGGAGCGCTGGTGCTGGGCGCGCAGATCCTGCCTGCGGATTTGCTGGGGACAACCGTACACACCGGTGAAGATCCGATGACGAAGGCTGCGCTGCAACCGAATGTGTATGTGGCGATCGATACGGATGGAGCAGTTTATATCGTGTGTCACCGGTCGGAGATGGGCAGCGGGAACCGCTCGGGATTGCCGCGCATCGTGGCGGATGAATTAGACGCTGATTGGAATCGGGTGAAGGTAGTGCAAGCAACGGGAGACGCGAAGTACGGCGATCAGGATACGGACGGGTCGCACTCCGTGGTGAGCTTCTTTGACCCGCTGCGAGAAGCGGGCGCAAGCGCGCGGTTGATGCTGGTGCGTGCGGCCGCACAAACGTGGAGGGTTCCGGAGAAGGAATTGACGACCGAATTGAGCACCGTAGTGCACAAGTCCAGCGGGAAGAAGCTTGGATATGGCGAACTTGCAGCGACTGCAGCGAATCTGCCGGTTCCGAAGAAAGAGGAGTTGCAACTGAAGCCTCGGAGCGAATGGCGGTACATCGGAAAGCCCGCACCCACGTACGATTTGAAGGATATGGTCAGCGGCAAGGCGGCTTATGGCCAGGATGCACAGATGGAAGGGATGCTCTACGCGTCGGTGTTGCATCCGCCCGTTTATGGTGGCGCGGTGAAAAGCGTGGACGACTCGGCTGCGCTGAAGGTGGCCGGAGTGAAGCAGACTGCGACGATTGAGCCGTTCAAGCCGCCGGTCACCATGCAGGCACTGGGCGGTGTGGCCGTGCTGGCGGAAAACACCTATGCGGCGTTCCAGGGCAAGAAGAAGTTGAAGGTGGAATGGACCAAGAGCGAGCACGACGTCTGGAACTCCGACACATTCCGGAAATATCTGGAAGACACGGCGCGGAAGCCCGGCAAAGTGGTGCGCGAAAACGGAAACGTGGATGAGGCATTTGCAAAGGGCGGGAAGATTGTAGAAGCGGAGTATTACGCGCCGATGCTAGCCCATGCCTCGATGGAACCACCCGCGGCACTAGCGCTATATCGCGATGGAAAAGTGGAAGTGTGGGCTCCAACGCAGAACCCGCAAGGCGCGCAGGAAGCGATTGCCGCGGCGGTAGGAGCGAAAAAAGAGGACGTGACCGTCAATGTGACGCTGCTCGGCGGCGCGTTCGGGCGAAAATCGTTCCCGGACTTTGTCGTGGAAGCGGCCGTGCTTTCGAAGAAGTCGGGAAAGCCCGTGAAAGTAGTCTGGAGCCGGGAAGACGACATCAAGTTTGATACATTTCACTCCGTGGCGGCGATGTATTTCAAGGCGTCCTTGGGAGCCGAGGGAAAGCCAACGGCATGGCTGCAGCGAAGCGTGTTTCCCCCCATTGCGTCGACATTTGATGCGTCCGCACAGTACCCGGACGCGGGGGAGATCGGGCTGGGCTTCAGCGATATTCCGTTTGCACTTGCAAATCACCGGGCCGAAAGCGGCCCTGCACCCGCGCACACGCGAATCGGGTGGCTGCGATCCGTGGCGAATATTTATCATGCGTATGGAGTCCATTCGTTTGTGGGCGAGTTGGCGAACGCGGCGGGAAAGGATCAGGTTGAGTATGTGCTGGCTTTGCTGGGACCAGACCGGATCATGCCCAAGTCTGAACTGCCGAAGGACTATACGAACTACGATGGAGACTATTCGCAGTATCCCATCGATATCGCGCGTTTTCGGCGGGTGGTGCAGATGGCCGCCGAGAAATCTGGCTGGGGCAAGCAGAAATTAGGGAACGGATTTGGAATGGGAATTGCGGTCCACAGAAGCTTTCTGACTTACGTGGCAACGGTAGTTCAAGCAGAAGTGAAGGACGGACAAGTAAACATCCGCCGTGTAGACACGGCGCTGGATGCGGGAACCATCGTGAACCCGATCATAGTGAAACAGCAGTTCGAAGGCGCGGCGGTGATGGGAACGAGCATCGCGTTTTATGGAGAGATCACCGCGACGAATGGCGTCATCAACCAATCAAACTTCGACACCTTCCCAGTGGCGCGCATGAATGTGGCCCCTCGGCAAACGAATATCTACATCATGGAGAGCGAGGCCCCGCCGGCGGGTGTTGGCGAGCCCGGCTTGCCTCCGGTTGCGCCGGCCATTTACAATGCGGTTTTTGCCGCGACGGGAAAGCGGTATCGGGAGATGCCGTTGACGAAGGCAGGATTGGCTTGAGGGATGAAGTAATCGGCAAGCAGTAATCAGATAACGGATATCAGATATCAGGAGAAGGGGCGCGGCGAGGCTGCGCCCTTTCGTCTTTTCGCGTAGCATGCAGACGTGTGGAGGAACCGTTGAGAACAGTAATGGCCATGATGGGTGTTGCGCTCGTATGCATGGTGATTCCGGTAACCGCGCAGAGAAGGCCGGTGCTGACACAGATTGATGAGCCACATCCCTATTATTACCGTGAGTTGTATTTGCCGGAGCTCACAAGCGGGCCAAGCAGTTTGAGCTGGGCGCCAGATTCGCAGGAGATTGTCTATTCCATGGCGGGAACGCTCTGGCGGCAGAAATTGAATTCAAAGGAAGCGGTGCAGTTGACAGACGGACCTGGCTACGACTATCAGCCGGACTGGTCGCCTGACGGGAAAAGCGTGGTGTACGTGTCGTACCAGAAGGACGCTATGGAGTTGTGGATGCTCGATTTGGAAAGTGGAAAATCAAAACAACTGACCAATGACGGCGCCGTCAATGTCGAACCGCGATGGTCCCCTGACGGGGAAAGAATTGTGTGGGTTTCAACGCAGTTCAACAAACGATTCCACGTGTTCGTAGCTGATGTTGCAAATGGCGGATTGAAGAATGTGGCGCGGCTCACGGGAGAAACAAAGAGCCATTTGCCACGGTATTACTACAGCGCGTACGACATGGAGATCAATCCGGTATGGACGCGGGACGGCAAAGAAATCCTGTTTGTATCGAACAAGGGGCACCTTTACGGGACGGGTGGATTCTGGCGAATGAAAGCGGAGCCGGGGGCCGGGGCGCAAGAGATTCATTATGAGGAGACCAGCTGGAAGGCGCGACCGGACTTTTCACCAGATGGATCGCGGATGGTCTTCAGCTCGTATCTCGGAAGGCAGTGGCAAAACCTGTGGGTCATGCCGGCGAATGGCGGCGATGCGTTTCCGATCTCGTATGGGAACTGGGATCAGACGAATCCGCGATGGTCGCCGGACGGAAAAAAGATCGCGTACGTTTCCAATTTCACCGGAAGCACAGCAATCGAAGTGCAGGGTTTCGGGGACAGCGGGATTCAACAAATCACAGGTTTTGAGGCCGGATATCTGAAGTTCCTGAAACCTACAGGAACCATTCGCTTACACGTCGAGAACGAATACGGACAAGCAACCAACGCCCGAGTATCCCTGACCGATGAAAAGGGAAAGTTCTGCTGGCAAGAAGGATCTCCGGTGCACGCGGATGATGGCTTCGACCGAAACGAGAGAGCATTTGAGCGGCACTACATTTACGTGAGTAGGGATGCCACTTTCGTGGCGACGGAAGGGCGGGTGACGGTGGAGGTCAGCAAAGGCTTTGGCTACAAACTGGACAAGCAAACGGTTGAGATCGGCGCGGGCGAGACGAAAGAGATTCGCGTCCGGCTACAGCCGCTGCCGCGTCCCTGGAAGGACACGGACCATTGGAACAACGCGGATTTGCACGTGCACATGAATTACGGCGGCACGTACCAGACTGACCCGAAGTGGTTGCATGTGATCGCTGAAGCAGAGGGCGTGCAACTGGCGCACAACCTGACTGTCAATAAGGAACAGAGATTCCCGGACATCGAATTCGTGGATTTTCAGGAGAACTATGGCGAAGAGGGAAATTCGCTGATTGTGCAGGGGCAGGAGTTTCATACGAGCTATTGGGGGCATCGGGGGATATTGGATCTGAGAGATCATTTGCTGTTGCCGGGCTATGCGGGGTATCCGAATACGGCTGCCGGGAGCTTGTATCCGATGAATGCAGATGTGTATGACATGGCGCACGAACAAGGAGCCTTGGTAGGAGCAGTGCATCCTTTCGACGCGGTGCCCGATCCGTTTGCGAAACCAGCACAGAAGATTACCGATGAGTTGCCGGTAGACGTGGCGCTCGGAAAGCTCGATTACATGGAAATTGTGGGGTTCAGTGATCATAAGTCGACAGCGGCGGTCTGGAACAAGCTGCTGAACCTGGGATTCAAGTTGCCAGCGGGCGGAGGAACGGACGCGACCACGAATTACGCTGCGCCAATCCGCGGACAAGTGGGATTTGACCGCGTGTACGTGTGGACACCTGGTTGGCCGGCGAGTCTGGAGACATGGATGGAGAATTTGAAGCAGGGAAGAACGTTTGCGACGAACGGGCCACTGCTTGAGTTCAAATTGGGCGGGGAGATGGTCGGGAGCGAACTGAAGTTCGACGCGGCGCAGGCGTCAGTTTCCTTCACCGCGAAATTGCGATCGGTGGTGCCGGTCGATCACCTGGAGGTCGTTTGCAACGGAAAGGTGGGGCAGGATTTGAAGCTGGAGGATACGCGGGACTCAGCGGATGACTATGGAACGATTTCTTTGAACGAGAGCGGGTGGTGCGTGTTGCGAGCGTGGAGCGAAAAGGCCGAATATCCTGTAATGGACAACTACGTGTACGCAACGACGAGCCCAGTGTACGTGACGATAGCTGGGAAACGCGCCTATTCGAAGGAAGATGCGGAGTATTTCAAGGCGTGGATCGATCGCACGATTGAGAGTACGGAGCAATATCCGGATTGGAGTTCGCCGGAGGAGAAGGAAGGAGTGATGAAGAAGCTGCGCCAGGCGCGGGCAGTTTATGAAGCAATGAAGTAGCGTTAGTAAAGGTGGCTGCTTGTGGATGGCGGGGAATTGGGGATAGAATTCCCTCGTCATTTCAAGACGTTGCTGTTCCTGCAGGGTGCCGTAAAACGCGGTACTGTGTTTGCTCCAGAGGGCCCCATCGCTCCGCCCTCGATTCTGAAAGAGCACGATTCATGATCCGGAAAAAGAAACGGCAACTGCGCGATCATTTAGGCGCTCCAACCGGTTGCGGGGAGCTCATCACGAAACGCACTCCAGACTTTCAAGCTATACGGAAAGAGACGAGGAAGGAGGGTACATGATCGTTGGTGTGCCCAAGGAGATTTATCCGAAGGAACGACGCGTGGCGCTGGTGCCCGCAGTGATACCGACCCTGAAGAAAGCCGGCATGGACGTGCTGGTGGAAGCGGGCGCGGGAATCGAGGCGGGCTATCCCGACACCGAGTATGTCGAGAAAGGCGCGCGGCTGACTGCCAGCCGGGCGGAACTCTTTCAAGCGGCAGACATTGTGGTGCAGTTCTTGTGCCACGGCGCAAACGACAAAACGGGAAGCGCTGACCTTGCCTTGATGAGGAAGGGGCAAGCGGTGGTGGGCTTTCTGCGGCCCCTTGGAACGGTGAAGACGCTACAGGAGATTGCCGACCGCGGGGTGACGTCGTTTTCGGTGGAATTGATGCCGCGGACGACACGTGCACAGAGCATGGATGCGTTGTCGTCGATGGCAACAATTTGCGGATACAAGGCCGTGGTAGTGGCGGCAGACACGCTGCCGCGCATGTTTCCGATGTTGACGACGGCGGCAGGAACGATTGCACCGGCGCGGGCGCTGATTATCGGCGCGGGTGTGGCCGGATTACAGGCGATTGCGACCGCGCGAAGATTGGGGGCGGTGGCTTCCGCATACGACATGCGCCCTGCGGCGAAGGAGCAGGTACAAAGCCTGGGCGGGCGATTCGTCGAATTGGCGATCGAAGCGAAAGACGCGCAGGATGCGCGCGGCTACGGCAGAGCGCAGGACGAGAGCTTTTATCAAAAGCAACGCGAACTGCTGGGAAAGACTGTCGCGGAGAGCGACGTGGTGATTACCGCCGCGGTAATTCCGGGAAAGAAATCGCCGGTTTTGGTGACGAAAGAGATGGTGGCGAAAATGGCGCCCGGTTCGGTGATTGTGGACCTGGCAGCCGAACGCGGCGGCAACTGCGAACTAACGAAGCCGGACGAAATCATCGTGGAACACAACGTGACGATCATCGGGGAATTCAACCTGGCCGCGACCGTCCCTTATCATGCCAGTTCCCTGTATGCACGGAACATCAGCGCATTTCTGCTGCATCTGGTGAAAGAGGGAAAAGTGCAACTGGATATGAACGACGAAATCATCAGGGAAACGCTGGTGACCCGAGATGGCGAAGTAGTGAGTGCACGGGTAAGAGAGTTTTTTGGGCTGCCGACTGCGGCGGCGAAAGTTTAAGGAGGAAGCATGCCGGCTGATTTCATCTCGAGTTTGTTCGTTTTCATCCTGGCGGCGTTCTTAGGATTTGAACTGATCAAGCGGGTTTCGCCGCTGCTGCACACGCCGCTGATGTCCCTCACGAACGCCCTCGACGCCATCGTGGTGGTCGCGGCGATCATCATCGCAGGACGGCACGAGACGAAGTTTTCGACGATTCTCGGCTTGATCGCGGTGGCTGCATCGTTCAGCAACATGGTTGGCGGCTTCCTGATCACAGACCGCATGCTGCATATGTTCAAGACGGCAAAGGCAAAGAAGCCATGAACCCAGCCGATCTGCAGCAGCTTATTGACTTCAGCTATATTGCCGCAGTCATCGGTTTCATTCTTGCGCTGAAGTGGCTGAACTCGCCGGCTACCGCCATGCGCGGCGTGCTGATTGGCGAAATCGCGTCGGCGGTCGCGGTAGTTGCGACGCTTTTCGATCCTCAAGTCACACAATACAAATGGGTCATCATCGCGCTAATCATCGGCGCAGGGGTCGGCGTTCCCCTTGGCATGGTGAAGATGACCGCAGTGCCACAGCGGACCGCGCTGAGCCATGCATTTGGCGCCATGTCCGCGGCGCTGATCGGGATTGCCGAGTATTTCGTAGGGACTCCGCATATTTCGAAGTTTGAAATGGCGGAGATCGGCCTGGAAGTGGTCATCGGTTCGCTCACCTTCACCGGCAGCGTCATTGCCGCTGGCAAATTGCAGGAGATCCTGCCGCAGCGGCCCATCACGTATAGGGGACAGAACATCGTCAGCCTCACGACATTGGCGGCGGCTCTCGTCATTATTGGAATTCTCGTCTTCCATCCGGAATATACGCACCTGTTTGAGGCGATGGTGGTGGTGGCGCTGGTGTTCGGAGTCATGCTGGTGACCCCCATTGGCGGCGCGGATATGCCGACGGTGATTTCACTATTGAATTCGTACGCTGGATTCTCTGCCGCGTTGTTGGGCTTCGTGCTGAACAGCAAGGTACTCGTTGTGGCGGGCGCACTCGACGGCGCCTCCGGTTTCATTCTCTCGGTCATCATGTGCAAGGCGATGAACCGGTCCTTCACAAACGTTTTGTTCGGCGCGTTTGGCCAGGTGCAGGCGTCGGCCGCCAAGGCGGGCGAGGAGAGAACCGTGCGCAGCGCGTCGGCGGAGGACGCAGCCGGCATTCTTGGGTCCGCCAGCAAGGTGGTGATTGCTCCCGGTTACGGCATGGCCGTGGCACAGGCACAGCACAAGGTTCGCGAATTGTACGACGCGCTCACCAAACGGGGCGTGGACGTGAAGTTCGCGATTCATCCTGTCGCCGGGCGCATGCCGGGACACATGAACGTTCTGCTTGCCGAAGCGGATATTCCGTACGACAAACTCGTGGAGATGGACGAAATCAACGGAGACTTTCCGCAGACCGATGTGGCACTAATCATCGGAGCAAACGACGTGACCAACCCGGCCGCGCGCGAAGATAAAGGCAGCCCGATCTACGGAATGCCCATCCTCGATGTGGACAAGGCGCGTACGGTGATGGTCATCAAGCGAAGCATGGCCGCGGGATTTGCGGGCATCGATAATCCGCTGTACTACATGGACAAGACACTCATGCTCTTTGGGGATGCGAAGAATTTCGTGGGTGCTATTGTGAGGGAGCTCTCGGGGAGTCACGGGTAGAGACGAGGGGGGGATTGCCCTAGAATTCGCGCTTGAGTCATTCCGTTGGGATCCTTCACAGCGAGAAAGGCACTGCGCCTCAGGGTGACAGCTAGCGCAACAAGGGTGAGATCAAAAGAGTAAGGCAGGTGGCCGCGGGCTGGTTGCGGCACCTGCCTTTTTCTTTGGGGCGAGCGCAGGGACAAACTCAGGGATGGTCGGGACTTTCCATGGCCTTCCAAATGGCAATGCCCGTTCCTGTTCCGACAGCTACAGCGGTGACGAGCAGGAAGCGGCTCTGGCCCGGCGCAATCGGCGGGTGACCATGAACCATGTCCACCGGAGCGCAGGGGCGATGTTCGTGGTAATCGTGGTAATCGTCAGCGTCCGGTGAGAGATATTTGCGATAGCTGAGTTCGTTTTCAGCGTGGACTCGATAGGCCTTACTCTGTTCCACGGTACGATTCTCTGAACCTACCTTCACATTTGCATCGCCACGCTGGCTAT
>Ga0187772_10000361_pt1 | contig 20335 bp, 17 predicted proteins | sample 0116_SJ02_MP15_2_FD_133137 | JGI IMG/M metagenome (GOLD analysis project Ga0187772, IMG submission 133137) | Tropical peat soil microbial communities from peatlands in Department of Meta, Colombia - 0116_SJ02_MP15_20_MG | ecosystem: Environmental > Terrestrial > Soil > Wetlands > Peat | place... | reverse complement strand
TCTTGCGCGGCCTTCCAGCCGAACTTCGTGGCAATCACCACCTTTCCGCGGAACGGAGCGAGAGCCTCGCCTACAAGCTCTTCATTGAGGAGCGGCCCGTAGACTTCCGCCGTGTCGAAGAAAGTGATGCCCCGATCCACGGCGGCATGGAGAAGTGCGGTCATTTCCTTCTTGTCTTTGGGCGGGCCGTAGGAAAAACTCATGCCCATACAGCCAAGTCCGATGGCGGAAACTTCCAGATTGCTTTTTCCGAGTTTGCGTTTTTGCATTGCTTCTCATCCTTTCTGAAACTGTGCGTCTAGTAGTGCTCCCAGGCCACTCGCCAGCGTTCCTTCGGGTCAGACGACCTCACGATAAGCTGACTGCCGGAAAGCTCGAATGCGCGTCGAAGGTCTTTACCGATGAGGCTGCGCACCATCGCCCCCTCCACATGAAAGGTGAAGGTGCGACCATTCTCGTTGATCTGATAAGTGCCGAAGGAGGCTTCGTAGCCGCCTTGCGCATATTGCACCGGTCCTCCCTGGCCTCCTGTCTGCGGGTTGCGGTACATCACCTGGACCGACATGTGGCCGTCGCGCGTGTAGACCAGCAAGCCCGTGCAGTCAGCCTTTTGTATCTGCCCGTCCGCGCCCGGCTCTTCGAGCCACGCCAGTCGCCACGCTCCAATAAACCGGTCCTGAAACCGCTCTTGGACGCGCTGTTTGTCAGCACGTTCCTCTCTGCCGGGCAGCATCAGGGCGGTGAGGCCGAGAAACAAGCTAGGGATAACGAACGAAACCAATTTCTTCATTTTTGGCTCCTCGTCATTCCTGCCGCCGTCATTTCATCGTTTGTCACTCAGCGGCCGGTCATCTTCTCGATGTGTTCGGGGTAGCGCGCTCCCTGGACCGTGATCTTTGCGGCTACGCTTTCAATCTCGCGGAGATCGTCGGCCGTAAGTTCGACCGCCGCTGCTCCGACGTTCTCCTCGAGCCGCGCCAGCTTTGTGGTGCCTGGGATCGGAACAATCCACGGCTTCTGGGCAAGCAGCCAGGCAAGTGCGATCTGTGCCGGCGTCGCGTTCTTCCGTTTTGCAATCGCGCCGAGCAGATCAACCAGTGCCCGGTTCGCTTTCATCGCTTCTGGCGTAAAGCGCGGGATGATGTTGCGGAAATCGGAACTTTCAAATTTCGTGTTCTCGTCCATCTTCCCGGTCAGGAATCCCTTACCGAGAGGGCTATACGGGACAAAGCCGATTCCAAGCTCCTCAAGAGTCGGCAGCACTTCCGCCTCAGGGCCTCTCGTCCAGAGCGAGTATTCACTTTGAACAGCCGTGACGGGTTGGACGGCATGAGCCCGGCGGATCGTCTTCGCCGCCGCTTCCGACATACCGAAGTACTTCGCCTTGCCTTGCTGAATCAGCTCCTTCACCGCCCCAGCGACGTCTTCGACGGGCACGTCTGGATCCACACGATGCTGATAAAAGAGATCGATGGCGTCGACCTTGAGCCGCTTGAGTGAACCTTCGGCGACCTCTTTGATATGTCCCGGGCGACTGTCGAGCCCGGCCTGTCTGCCGGTGCTCGGATCCAGCTTGAATCCGAACTTCGTGGCAATCGCCACTTTTCCCCGGAACGGAGCCAAGGCTTCGCCAACGAGCTCCTCATTCGTGAATGGGCCGTAGACTTCCGCGGTATCAAAGAACGTGACGCCACGTTCCACGGCCGCATGGATCAGAGAAATCATCTCCTGCTTGTCTTTGGGCGGCCCGTAGCCAAAGCTCATGCCCATGCAACCGAGCCCGATGGTTGAAACTTCCAAATTGCTTTTTCCGAGTCTCCGCTTTTGCATTTTTCCCTCTGGCGCAACTCTTTCTCGCACTCCATGCTAGTGGGCTGCGCCGTTTTCGCGCTTTCCCGATCCTGCCTATTCTTTGCCCAATCCTGCTGAAGTCGTCGATTTTGTGCACGGCTGGGTGTAGGCGTAGTACCCTGCCAAGGGAGACCAGGTGATGAAATCAACACGCAAAAGTCCCGCGCCAGTAACAGCGCCAACGGAGATGCAAACGGAACTTGCCCGCAAGATCGCTGCCCATGCGCCCGTGCCTGGAGAACACGCAACCGCCGTTCCAGGTCTGCTGCTCTTTCGCCGAACGAGACCGACCCCGTGCTATCACGCCATCTACGAACCGAGCCTTGCCGTTTTTGCCCAAGGGAAAAAGCGGATCAACCTCGGAGGAAGCGAGTACCTCTGCCCGGCTTCGTCCTTTGTCCTATCCTCGATTGATGTTCCCGTTGAAAGCCAAATCCTCGAAGCCTCTGACGAAGTGCCTATGCTCTCGATGCTGTTGCGGTTGGAGATGCCGATTGTGCGGGAGATCATCAGTCGAGAGGATTTGCCCGAACCCGCAGTTTCTCCAGAGCAACGGGGACTGGCTGTCGGTCAAGCTACGGAGGGTTTACTGGGGGCATGCGTCCGGCTCATCGATCTTCTTGAGACTCCCGCAGACGTGCCCTTTCTCAGCCACTTGGTCCAACGCGAAATCATCTACCGACTACTCCGAACCCCGCAGGGAGCGCGCCTGCGCGCCATCGCAACAACAGGCGACTTGGGCAATCGCACAGCGAGAGCAATCGCTTGGCTGAAGGCAAACTATGCCAAACGGTTACACATGGCGGAACTCGCCGAAGTGGCGCGGATGGGTGTGTCAACCCTTCACCATCAGTTCCGTGCATTGACTGCAATGAGCCCGCTTCAATATCAAAAGCAGCTTCGGTTACAAGCGGCCAGGCAGCGAATGCTCACTGAGGGAATCGATGCTTCGAGCGCAGCTTACGATGTAGGCTACGAAAGTGTTAGCCAGTTCAGCAGGGAGTACAGCCGGTTCTTCGGCCAGCCGCCGATGAGGGATATTAAATCGCTTAGGCTGAGTGTTGCTGCAACCACTCGCAATAGTGAAAACGATCTGGTCCGGGAAACAAAGCAAACAAGGAGAGCATTGCCGGATACCCTGCAATCCCCTCGAAGCCTTGCCTAATCCTGCCGACCTGTCCATTACCGCTTACAGCGCTTCCAATTCAGGCACGAATAGGTAGTTCGCGGAATGGCAGACGATAGTCGAGTACCTTTTCTTTTAGGTCGGTACTCTAAGCTAGAAAGGTGCCCTTGAAGGGAGTGGCCTATGGTCACGATTACCGTGAATGGAGTGCGGCACCAGATTCAGGCGCCTGCCGACACTCCCCTGCTCTACGTCTTGCGCAACGATCTTCAGCTGATCGGTCCCCAGTTCGGCTGCGGACTCGCCCAGTGCGGAGCCTGCGCCGTTCTCGTCGACGGCAAGGAAGTGCGTTCCTGCGTCACGTCCGTCTCGGACGTCGTGAATCAGGAGGTCACTACGCTCGAGGGCCTGCCCGCAAGGTGGGCAAAGCAAAAAGGCCTCTCTGCCGAGGAAGCGAAACACACCCTGCACCCGGTGCAGCAAGCATGGATTGAAGAGCAGACTCCTCAATGCGGTTTTTGCCAGAACGGCATGATGATCAAAGCGACCGAACTCCTTGAAAGCAACCCGAATCCCAGCATTGCGCAGATCAAGGAAGCCTTCACTACATCCGGGCCGTCGCCCAATCTTTGCCGCTGCGGAACCTACATGGCCATCATCGAAGCCGTGCAGTATGCGGCCACCCTGATGGCGAAAGCGAGGTGAGCGATGGCTACCGTCACCGAAAAAGCAGGGAATGTTTTTGGAGCGACACTATCGCGCCGGCAGTTCGTAAAAGCAGGTGGCGCGCTGGTGGTGGGAGTCAGCCTGGTTGGTCCGGAGGCGCTGAAGGCCGCCGCAAAGTCCGCAGCAATCATGGGGAATTCGCTCGATCCCACGCTCCTCAGTTCCTGGATTGAGATTCATCCGGACAACACTGTGCTGATTCGCACCGGCAAGACCGACTTCGGCCAAGGCTCCACGTTCACGGCCTACAGGCAGATTGTCGCGGAGGAGTTGAGCGTGCCGTTCGAAGCGATCACTACGGTCGTTTCAGGAGACACTGATCGCACGCCGGACGGCAGCGGCGCTTTCGATTTTCTCGGCCATGGAACACCGAACATCCGCAAGGCTGCCGCGTATACCTATCAGGCGCTGCTCGATGTGGCGTCCGAGCGCCTGGGCGTGCCAAAAGACAAGCTTGCCGTGAAGGACGGCACCGTTTCGGGCGGCGGAAAGAGCATTTCCTACGGCGACCTGGTCAAGGATCAGCAGTTGAAACTCACGGTTCCCGTCAGCGGACAACTCACCAGCATCTTCGGGTTGACTGTCGAAGGTAATCCGCCGATGAAGCCCGTTAGCGAGTACACGATCATCGGCAAGTCCTTCCCGAGCTCCATCATCCGCTCGAAAGTGGCGGCCAAGGAGACTTGGGCCACTGATGTGCGCCTGCCAGGCATGTTGCACGCGCGCATGGTGCATCCGAAGACGCTCGGCTCCACGCTTATCTCCGTCGGTCCACTGGACAAAACCAAGTTCCCCAATTCGCAGGTCATCGTGAAGGGCAATCTCCTAGGAGTTGTCGCGCCCACGGAGTGGGAAGCGATTCAAGCTTCCGAGCAAGTAGCCAGCGGCACGAAATGGACCGACTGGAAAGGTCTGCCCGGCAGCGCCAAGCTTTACGACCATCTGCGCAAAGAAGCCGATTGGACCATCACGCCCGTCACAAGGAGCGATGCAACCAAAGGGGACGTGAACACTGCGATCGCTTCGGGTCACAGGAAACTCTCCGCCACTTACCAGTTGTCGTACATGAAGCACGCGCCAATCGGTCCAACAATGGCCGTTGCCGACGTCAAGCCGGACGGGACGGTACACATCCATACGCACCACCAGAATCCGCAGGAGCTGCGCGGCGAAATCGCGCTGATGCTCGGCATCACATCGGATCATGTGGTCGTGCATGCGTATCCCGGTCCCGGGCACTACGGCAGGTCGAACGGGGGAAACGCGGGCGCGGAAGACGAAGCGGTGATCCTGTCCCAAGCTGTCGGCAAACCGGTGCGTGTCCAATGGATGCGCGCAGACGATATGCAGTGGTCCACGCAATCGTCTTCGGCATTTTCCGATGTTCGGCTCGCCCTGGACGAAAAGGGCAAGCTTGTTGCGTATCAAATCGACCACTACATGCCCGCAATGCAGGATGACCGGCCGATCGGCGCGGTGATCGCAGGATTGCCCACCATGCCGGCGCCGGAGGTTAAATCCGATTCTGTGACTTCCACGGTGAACGGAATTTCCGATCCGTGGGTGTATGCGCAAGTTCCGAACGTGATCGAGCAAGGCCACGGCACATTCCAGGTGGGGCAGAAGGCTTCGCCCATCGCCGTTGGTCTCCGCGACCACAGCATGCGCACGCCGGGGCAGTTCCAGCAGAATTTTCCGCGCGAACTGGCGATCAGCGAGGCAGCCGCACTCGCCAGCGTGGACGCGATCGAGTTCCGAATCGACAACGCAAATGAAGTGCGGCTCATCGGTGTGCTGAAGGCCGTTCGCGATGCTTCCGGTTGGGACACGCGACCGTCGCCGCGCCCGGATGTGGCCTCCGGCGGATCAACGCCCATGCGCGGCCGGGGAGTTTCGGCAATGCTTCGCTCAGGAACCTACTGGGCCTGTGTTTGCCAGATCGCTGTAACGCCGAGCACCGGTGCGATCGTGGTGGAAAAATACACGATTGCGGTGGATCCCGGCATCGTCGTGAACCCGGCGCAGTTGAAGCGTCAGGTAGAAGGGGGCGCGGTCATGGGAATCAGCCATGCCCTGCTCGAAGAGGCGACGTTTGACGAGAGCGGTATCACCGTAGACGATTGGACCAGTTATCCCATCCTGACCATGGCGGATGTGCCTCTGATCAAAGTCGTGCTGATCCACAATCCGAAAGTCGGCAGCTACGGCGGGGGCTCGGAAGCCGCGAATGCGCTCGCCGCGCCCGCCATCGCCGCAGCCATCCAAGACGCAACCGGGAAGGTCGTTCGCCGCCTTCCGCTAAAGCCCGCCTACGTACAAGCGGCCCTGAAGGAGTAAGCGAGCTGCAAGACCCCTGCCGCGCCGATGCTGCGTCCGCCGGCCTTCTCCGCGCATCAAACAGCAGAAGCACGAATCTTGACAAAATGTCAGATTAGATAGATTCTAAATAGCCCATGGATGCACATGCGATTAGACGATCCTTGGAGGGTGGCGGGTTGCGCTGCACGCCGCAGCGCTACGCGGTAATGGCATTCTTGATGGGATGCAAAAGGCATCCTACCGCTGCTGAAATCTACGAGGCCGTGAATCGCATGGATCCGCGCTCCTCAAGGGCCACGATTTATAACAATCTGCGGGACCTGGTGCGGGCGGGTTTGGTACGTGAAGTGGCCGTCGAGGGCCGCGCCGCGCAATTCGATGCCAAAGGCATGCGGCATCACCATTTTATCTGCGATCGCTGTGGCAATGTGGAGGATGTGGCGTGGTACGACGTGCCTAGGCCCGCTTCGCGCACCCTCGGCAAGCGGGTTCTTCGCGAATGTGAACTAATTTTCCGGGGGCTCTGCCTCAAGTGCGCTCCGCGGCGCGCTTCCCGTTAGATTTCGAAGTTCATCCCAATTCTTGGCTCATTCGAAGAGAAGAAAGGTAAACACCATGGAAAAAGAAGCTACGACCTCAGCAGGAACGACAACCGAAAGCAAGTGCCCATTCTCGGGCGGAACCGCCGCACACACCATCCACGATTGGTGGCCGAAGCAGTTGGACCTTCAGGTTCTTCACCAGCACTCTTCCCTATCGAATCCTATGGGTGAAGAGTTCAATTACGCCAAGGAATTCAAGAGTCTCGACCTGAATGCCGTGATCAAGGACCTTCATGCCTTGATGACCGACTCGCAGGATTGGTGGCCGGCCGACTTCGGCCACTACGGTGGTCTCTTCATTCGCATGGCGTGGCACAGCGCGGGGACGTACCGGATCGGCGACGGTCGCGGCGGTGCTGGCGCTGGCCAACAGCGTTTCGCCCCGCTCAATAGCTGGCCGGACAACGTGAACCTCGACAAGGCGCGCCGCTTGCTCTGGCCGATCAAGCAGAAGTACGGCCGCAAGATTTCGTGGGCCGACCTGATGATTCTCGCGGGCAACGTGGCCCTCGAGTCCATGGGCTTCAAAACCTTCGGATTTGGCGGTGGCCGCGCGGACGTCTGGGAGCCAGAAGAACTTTACTGGGGCCCGGAAAGCAAGTGGCTGGGTGACGAGCGCTACACCGGCGACCGCGATCTTCAGAATCCGCTGGCTGCCGTGCAAATGGGTTTGATCTACGTGAATCCGGAAGGGCCGAACGGCAAGCCCGATCCCGTCCCTGCGGCTAGAGACATTCGCGAAACGTTCCGCCGTATGGCCATGAACGACGAAGAAACCGTCGCTCTGATTGCCGGCGGCCACACCTTTGGCAAAACCCATGGCGCTGGCGATGCCGCACTGGTGGGCCCGGAGCCGGAAGCCGCTCCCATCGAAGAGCAGGGCCTCGGCTGGAAGAGCAAATTCCGTTCCGGCAAAGCCGGCGACGCTATCGGCAGTGGCCTCGAAGTCATTTGGACCGAGACGCCGACCAAGTGGAGCAATAACTTCTTCGAAAACCTGTTCGGCTATGAATGGGAACTCACCAAGAGCCCGGCTGGAGCGCATCAGTGGACACCGAAGAAAGGCGCTGGCGCCGGCAAGATCCCGGACGCTTTCGATCCCTCCAAGCGTCACGCGCCAACCATGTTGACCACGGACCTCTCTCTGCGCTTTGACCCCGCTTACGAAAAGATCTCGCGGCGCTTCTACGAGCATCCGGATCAGTTCGCCGACGCGTTTGCCCGGGCATGGTTTAAGCTGACGCATCGTGACATGGGCCCGATCGTGCGTTATCTCGGCCCACTCGTTCCGAAGGAGACCCTGCCGTGGCAGGATCCGATTCCGGCCGTGAATCATCCGCTGGTCGGGGCGCAGGACATTGCCGCTCTGAAGGCGAAAATCCTCGCCTCGGGGCTGTCTGTTTCCGAACTGGTGTCGACGGCTTGGGCGTCTGCGTCGACGTTCCGCGGTTCCGATAAACGCGGTGGAGCGAACGGCGCGCGCATTCGCCTTGCCCCGCAAAAGGACTGGGCAGTCAACCAGCCGGCACAGCTCGCGAAGGTGCTGCAGAAGCTCGAAGCGATCCAAAAGGAGTTCAACGCTTCCCAGACGGGCGGGAAGAAGATTTCGCTGGCGGACCTGATCGTTCTCGGCGGCAGTGCGGCGATCGAGAAAGCCGCGAAAGACGGCGGGCACAACATGGAAGTTCCCTTCAAGCCGGGGCGTATGGACGCGTCACAAGGGCACACGGACGTCGAATCGTTCGAGCCCCTCGAACCGAAGGCGGATGGGTTCCGCAACTATCTCAGCGGCAAGGAGCGCTTCTCGGCTGAGGAGATGTTGGTGGATCGGGCGCAATTGCTGAAGCTGACGGCGCCAGAGATGACGGTTCTCGTCGGCGGTCTGCGCGTCCTCGGGGCAAATACCGGGAAGTCCACGCACGGCGTCTTCACCAGGAAGCCAGAGACGCTGACGAACGACTTCTTCGTTAACCTGCTCGACATGGGCACGGCATGGCAGCCTTCCAATGCCTCGAATGGCTCCGGAAAGGTTTACGAAGGCCGCGACCGGAAGACCAACGAACTCAAGTGGACCGGCACTCGTGTCGACCTGATCTTCGGCTCGCACTCCCAGCTACGCGCGCTCGCGGAAGTCTATGCCTCCGCGGACTCGAAGGAGAAGTTCCTGAAAGACTTCGTGGCGGCGTGGACCAAAGTGATGAACAACGATCGCTTCGACCTCGCCTGACCTCGGTTGGAGACTGCCAACTTGGTACTACCCCCGTTTCTGGTCGCAAGAAGGGATGCAGACAGGAAACGGGGGTAGAAAAACTGCCTAAGACGTTATGGCAGCGCCACTCTGTAGAGGTTGCGGTGAACGTCCTGGTGCAAGGTTGCAGACAGTCCCGGCTTGGGACCCCAGAGAATGGCGCCGTCCACGACTTTCGCGCCTCGGATACTGTGCATGTCCGCACTGGACGCGATCCCCGTGGGAGGTAGCGCCGGCAGATTCGTGGCGTTGGACACAGGAGCGAGGAGAGTTTCTGTTCCGAGCATGGTGTCCATAATGACGCCGAAGGACTTCCCGTCTGCGGTCCACTGAGCCTTGCAGTATCCCTGACAAACCACGACAGGACTCCCGCCGTCGAGTGGAATCGCGAACATCCTACCCGTTTGGCCCTTCCCCTGGGCAACGATCGCCCACTGGCCCTCGGGAGAAATCCCCTGGATGTCGAAAATGGGGTCGGTGAGTAGCCTTACGCGCTCGCTACCATCCGGCCTCATGCGGTACAAGAAGTTCAACGCCCCCTCGGCCGCGCGAAAGTAAATGTAACCGGCTGAATCCCAGTGGGGTTGGTCCTCGTTCACTGGCGATACGAACTGCCGGGGAGGGAAAGCGAAGTTGAGCGAAGCCAACCACAGATGTGACCTGTTGTCAGCGTCTGCGATGGAATAGACAACTTCCGCGCCGTCCGGTGAAACGTCGTAGTCCGACACTAAGGTGTCTGGCAGAAGCCGCTCGCGGCGCCCAGTCTCCAGGTCCGCGACCCAAAGCTCTCCGCTCGGAGATTGGCCGGAGACGCCCTGGCGGTAGGCGAGGTAATACAGTTTCTTGCCGTCGCGGCAGAACTTACCTCGGTGGGAGACTGCCAACTTGATACTGCCGCGGTTTCGGAGCAGTAGTAAGCTCGGCTCATGTCCGACAAGGACATCGTGCGAGCATGAGCCAAATTGATTCATACAATTTGCAGCGCTTCGTCGAAGCACAAAGCCGTTGTTACGAGCAGGTGTGCAACGAACTGAGAGCAGGCCGTAAGTCCAGCCACTGGATGTGGTTTATCTTCCCGCAGTGGAAAGGGTTGGGCCACAGTCCCATTGCCGACCTGTATGCCATCACCTCACGCCGGGAAGCGGAGGCTTACTTGGCTCATCCTGTATTGGGGCCGCGATTGATGGAGTGCACGCGACTCGTGAACGAAGTGCAAGGCCGTACCGTCGAGCAAATCTTCGGGTATCCGGATGACCTCAAGTTCCGGTCCTCTATGACTTTGTTCGCGAACGTGACCAGCGACAACGCACTCTTTCTGGAAGCACTGGAGAAGCACTTTGCGGGCAAACCCGACCAGCGCACTCTTGACCTGTTGAACCAGGACGCGTAGGGAAGAAGCTACCAAACCAGCGGCCGCGAATTTCCTTCAGCAACAAGCGCGCTTCGACAAGTTCATCGAGGTCTTCAACACCGAACGACCTCACGAAGCTCTCGGCATGAAGTGTCCGGCGGATGTCTATCAAGCTTCGCCTCGTCCGTACCAAGGATTGCCGGACATCGACTACCCATTCCACGACAGAACGATTGTGGTTACACATTGCGGCCGCATCTGTCTCGGTCGTAAGAAGATTACCCATGTCTCCGGGCCGGACCTGACAGAAATGGTAGGCCCGTGGGGACTCGAACCCCAGACCTCTACCGTGTCAACCTACCACGGTACCAAAAGAGAAGGACTTAGACCGTATCGAGCATACTCTCCACACGTGCTTTACCTGTTTCACAGGTAAAGATCACAGGTAGGAAATGCAGGTATCCGCGCCTGCTTTCTATGAATCTTCCGTCTCCCATTTAGTCGCAGGAGTAGATTGATGCCCGTTGAGAGGCATCCGCGTACACTGCTATTTCAAGTTAAGGGGGAACCGGCCGGTGCCATCAGTTCAAGAATCTCCGCGTGTTCCAACAGCGAGGTGTTTATGACTACAGAGGAGAGAAGGACAGGCGAGTCTCAGGGAGAGCGCACCAGCGTCGATTACGCACTGGGGTATACCGACGCGGAGCATGATCGACTCATTCGGCAAGCAGCCCGAATCGCTCCAATCACCGAGCGTCTATTTCGCGAAGCAGGGATTGGTCCAGGGCAACGTGTGCTTGATGTTGGGTCCGGAGTCGGAGACGTGGCGATGCTGGTAGCTAGGATGGTATCCCCCTCGGGCGAAGTGGTGGGCGTCGAACGTGACGTGAATTCGGTTGCACAAGCGAGATCGCGGGCCGCTACCGCGGGATTCCGAAATGTGAATTTCATGCAGACTGAGATCACGGAATTCTCCAGCGACAAACCCTTCGATGCCGTTGTCGGCCGTTTTATCTTGATGTTTCTTCCCGATCCACTCGCGGTCTTGCGGTCCGTGTACGGCTTATTGCGTCCCGGCGGCGTAATGGCCTTTCAAGAGCCTTCCTGGATCCCCCTTGTGGCTCTCAGCGCCCGAATACCACTTTGGTCAAAGGTCGTCTCTTCGATTCACGAAACATTCTTGAGATCTGGCGTGAACACAGAGATGGGCTTGGACCTCGGCCGAATCTTTCAGCACGTTGGCTTGCCGGCACCGGCTATGCATATGGAGATGGCTCTGGGCAGTGACGAGGCCTTCATAAGTTTGGTTTCTGGCCTGATGATCAGTGTCCAAGGGCTAGCCCGGCGGGAGGGCATTTCTCTCGATGAGCTGGGCAACCTCGATACACTAGCGAATCGCATCCGTGCGGAAGTTGCAGCGTCCGGTACGGTCGTAGGGTTTGTGCCGATGGTTGGGGCCTGGTCGCGAAAACAAACACCATAGCTGATTACACCGAATAAGGATCGCGCCCATTATTTCCAGGCGGTCCGCTCGACGCTAATTCCAGCGCTGGCCGCGGCGTGGCATCAAGACAATCCTTTTCGTCAACGTTGATGCTGCACTTGACGGGGCTTGAGCGGCCTGACACATAGGTGAAAAATGGTAGGCCCGGGAGGACTCGAACCTCTGACCTCTTCCGTTGTCAAACCTACCACCGTAAGGAAAGATAACAACTTAGCTCGTATCGAACTACCTCTCTACACGTGTCATACCTAACTCACAGGTAGAGATCACAGGTAGGAAATGCAGGTTGCCAAGCTGGAAGCGCGGACATTGACGGCGGAAATCCGACTGCGTAGGCTTACTCGAACACGGAACTGGAGAGCTGACAAAATGCTGTCGGTGGAGTTTGATTATGACGCTCATCAACCGAAGAGAGTTTGTCCAGCGAAGCGCCTACGCTGCTGCCGCGCTCTATGGGTCCACGGCTGAGGCGTTCGCTCGTGCACAGCAAATGTTCGAATGGCGCGAGCAAAATGCCGCTCCGCTGGATTCGGGCGCTGTCCGCACGTTCGCATCAGAAATCAGCGGTCAGGTCATTACGGCGGATGCGTCCGGCTACGATGCTGCACGCTTGATCTTCAACCGTGCATTCGATCTGCATCCCGCGCTGATCGTGCGCTCCGACAGCACGCCCGACGTGGCACGCAGCCTTGACTTCGCACAGAAACGCAATCTGCGAGTAGCAGTCCGAGCTGGAGGCCATAGCCGACTCGGCTACGGCATGTGCGATGGCGGACTCGTGATCGATCTTTCCGCAATGAAACGAGTAGAAGTTGATCCGGCGAAACGGGTGGCCCGCGCGCAAGCAGGTGCGCTGGTGCGCGACCTGGACGAAGCAACGCAGCGCTTTGGGCTCGCGACAACATCAGGCGGCTGTCCGACTGTGGGAATTGCCGGATTCACGCTCGGGGGAGGAGAAGGTCGCTTAGACACAAAGTATGGCCTTGCATGTGACAACCTGCTGTCTGCGCAAGTGGTGACTGTGGATGGAAAGATGATCGAGGCGAGCCAGAAATCCAATCCCGATCTTTTCTGGGCAATTCGAGGGGGAGGGGGCAATTTTGGTGTGGTGACGATGCTGGAGTACCAACTCCACCCGCTAGACAAAGTTCTGGCGGGTGAACTGACGTATCCAGCGGGACACATCCCGGACCTCCTGCACTCTTTCGCTACGTTTGTCGAAGGAGCCCCAGACGAAATGCACGCGCTTGCCCAATTGTTCTCGCCTGAACAGGAGCGTAGAGTCGCAATCGAGGTCGTCCATTGCGGCGATCCACGGGCCGGGAATGATCTGGTGAGGCCGTTGCGAGCGCTCAAGCCCCAGGAGGACAAAGTCAGGGTCACGTCCTACCTAGAAGCTCAGGCGGCAGGTGGTTTTCTTTTAGCGCCCGTCGCGCACTTCCAAACGAACGTCATTGTCCGGGAACTGAGTGACACCATCATTGCCGCAATCTCGACGGCAATCAACAACGCGCCAGCAAGATGCAAGGTGATTATTCTGACGTTGCGAGGCGCTATTACCCGCGTAGGTGTGAGTGATACGGCGTTTGCTCTGCGGCAGCCGGGCTATGAGATAGACATAGCGGGCGTCTGGACTTCTCCTGCAGAGAAGGCCAACGTCGTGCGTTGGGTCGAAGCCACGCGCGACAGTCTGCAACCTTTTGCCCAAGGAGTGTATGTGAATCAGTTGGGCGATACGAGTGACCAGCTTGTCCGTGCGGCCTATGGGCCAAACTATGCTCGGCTGGTGGAGATCAAGAAGAAATACGACCCAAACAACATCCTGCGGCTCAACCAAAACATCAGGCCTATTTAATGCCTCGTACGTGTGATGTCGCGATCATCGGTGGCGGGATTGGCGGCCTGACGTTGGCCATAGCGCTCGCACAGGCACCGCTATCAGTGCAAATCTTCGAGCAGGACATTGCGCTTCGAGAGATCGGTGCCGGGATCGCGATCAGTGGCAATGCGACGCGCTTGCTCCAGAAACTCGGAGTCGATCCGACACCGGTCGCCAACGTGCCGCCCACGCTCGAGTTTCGCCGCTGGAATGATGGTCAGCTGCTCTGGTCCCACCCTATCGGCAACTGGTATCGGCAAGAGATGGGCGCACCGTTCGTGACCCTTCACCGCAGTACACTTCAGCAACTGCTTGCGGCTGCTGTTCCCTCGGAGTCAATCCACTTGAGTCATCGCCTGCGCGGCCTTTCCGAGGAGCCCGATGGCGTGCGCCTGCAGTTCGAGCGAGGCGATGAGTTCCTCGCCGGCATTGTCGTGGGCGCGGACGGCGTTAATTCCACCGTGCGGCGCTTCATCTGTGGAGACGTAAGACCAGTGTACTCCGGCGAGATCGGGTTTCGTGGTGTGATCCCGACGGAGAAGTCGCCGAACTTGCCCACGCCCATGTCGCTTCACATCTGGTGCGGACCCGGCACGCACGCGGTTTTGTACGGGATGGATCGGGGCGAGTTGGTGAACCTTCTTGCGGTGTACGAGCCGGACCAACTCCCGGAATGGACCAGAAATTCGAGTCGTGCAGCGGGTACGAGAGACGACGCTCTCCGTATCTTCGAGACTTATCGTTGGGATAATCGGATCCTCGACTTGGTGCGGCATATCGAGGGCGATACGAATTTTTGGGCGCTCCTTGACTTGCCTCGTCTGCCTCGATGGAGTCGCGGTCGCGCCCTGATTCTCGGCGATGCCGCTCATGCACCACTTCCGCATCAGGGACAAGGAGCCGGACAGGCAATCGAAGATGCGTATATCATCGGTTCGCTTCTCGCCGAGCATGGTCTAGATGATTACCGCTCCACATTCGAATGCTTCGAGCGGACACGGAGACGTCGCACCTCGAGGGTTCAGGCGTATTCACGCCTTGCGGGAAGGTCCTATAAGCTCACCGGCAACGGCGCAACGACACGAGATGCGGATTGGCCCTCGCTTCCTCAGCGAATCGCGTGGATTCATAGGCATCGCGAGGATACCGCCATGTGCTGAGAAGCTCTGGTGAAAGCCACTCAATAATCCCGGTTAGGTGGTCTTAGTGGCGTGCCTATTGGGCTTTGATCTCCGCAGCTTTGATGATACGCGCGGCGCTTTCACTCTCGCTCAGCACGAAGCGCGCGAAGTCCGGCTGACTCATATTCATCGGATCGGCCCCGTGCTTCACAAGTTCGTCGCGCACCTCCGGCGTAGCCAAGGTGCGTGCGATGTCTTTCGCTAGTTTGTCCACCACTTCGGCGGGCGTGCCAGCAGGCACCCACACTCCATACCAAATCGGATGGTTAAAGCCGGGGACCCCAGCCTCGGAGATGGTCGGAACTTCGCCCCGTTTCATTAAGTACGGCTTGATTGAAGCGAACTACAAAGGGCGAGCAGGCTTACACGCCTTCCGCCATTCATTGGCAACCGTGCTCATCACCGAGGAAGGCACTGACCCGAAAACCGCTCAGGCTTTGCTACGCCACGCGTCGTCCGACATCACAATGGACATTTACACGCACGCGCAGGACGAGGCAAAAAGGAAGGCTCTTGAGAAGTACGAATCCCGGCTCGTGCACTGAAAAGAAGCACTAGGTTTTGCGCCGTGCGCGATCCCGCTCCGGGTAAAGATCACAGGTAGGACTCACAGGTTCCTTTCAGGCCGCGCCAACTTGCGTTGTCGGCTGTGAGTTCTTTTGGAGCATCCGCCATTGTCCGGGAGAAGTGCCTTCCCACTGGTGGAAAGCCCGGAAGAAGGAATTGGCGTCCTCATAGCCTAAGAGATATGCAGTTTCATTCAGCTCTCGAGAAGAGTGGAGCAGGTAATGACGGGCCAGTTCACGACGCGCCTCGTCCAACAGACGCTGAAAGGTAATGCCCTGCTCGGTTAACCGGCGCTGCAAGGTTCGAGTGCTGAGGTGCAGTTCTCTTGCGAGGTCCTGTATTCCCGGACGCTGGCCGGCGAGCAACTGCTTCAAAATGCCCTTTGCTTGTTCGCTAAAACTCTTGTGCGCGAGTTGCTCGGTCAACTCCGCCTCAAGCTGCGGTGCGACAGTCGCCAGCAAATCTGCGTTGTAAGTTACAAACGGCAGATCCATATCTGACTTGCTAAATATCAGCGAATTCTGCGTGGCCTTGAACTTCACCGGGCTGCGGAAATACGCTTCATACATTTCCCGATGCGTGAGTGCCCGTTGAAACTCGACCCTTTTTGGATGTAACGGGCGTCCAATGCCTCGCTGACCGAGAGAAACAATCCATGCGAAGCACGCATCTACCAGCAGCGGAGGCTCTTGTTCTTGCGCGAGAAGCCAAATGAACTGCACCGCGCATTCATTGCCACGTTCGACCAGACGGATTTGCTCTGGACACGTGAGTTGCTTATAGCGTGACGTCCGTTCGACGGCATCCCGGAACGACCGGGCGGAGAGCGCCGCGAGTTTTATCGGATCGTAGCGCTCCACGCGCTCTTCGGCCCCGAGCTTCAGCCCAATAGCAGGATCGTTGCTGGCCTCTGCTATACCCCGATGCAGTGCAAAGAACTCCTCGGTGCTGACAAGGATTCTCTCCGGCATGAACAAGCCTGTTGGCAGACCAGCCTGCCGCAGGACTGTTTCCGGGGAAAGACCCAATTCTTCGAGCTTTCGCGGTAGCGTACTCGAAACTCGAAATCGGTCGCTCATAGCCTGCGTAACAGCATAACTCTAGTTCCCATAAACTTTCCTGTTCCTGCTCGATCACACGACGGTCATCCCACCATCCACGGTGAGAGCATGACCGACGACGTAGCTCGCGCCCGGACTGCACAGCCACAGCACGGTCGAGGCGATTTCTTCGGGCCTGCCTGCGCGACCAATCGGAACGTTCTTCGCAATCTCCTCGTACGCCTCCTCGTTTCCACTAACCACATCGCGGGCGACTTGCGTGTCGATCAATCCGGGATTGACTGCGTTCACGCGGATACCTTTCTTGATGTATTCCAGAGCGGCCGTCCGCGTCAGCCCAACCACACCGTGCTTGGAAGCGATGTAGGACCCGATTCCGGGATTGCCGGTCAACGCGCCCACTGATGCGTTGTTGACGATTGCGCCGCTGCCCTGACGTTCCATTTGCCGTAATTCTTGCTTCATGCAACTCCACACGCCACGCAAGTTGATCCCGATCACGCGCTCCCAGTCCTCACGGGTGCTGTCGGCGGTCGGAGCAATGTGAGCCATCACGCCCGCGTTGTTGAACGCGGCGTCGAGTCGCCCGAACTCGGCAACTGTACGGTCAACCGTCGCTGCGACCTGTGCGTCATCACTCACGTCGCATCGCACGGCGATTGCCTTGTGACCAGTGGCAACCAGCTTCTGCGCGGCGGCCTTCACCGCCTCTTCTTTGTAGTCTGCCAGAACGACAGCCGCGCCTGCGTCCGCAAAAGCCTTTGCCGTAGCCAGTCCCATGCCTGCTGCCGCACCGGTGACGAGTGCCACCTTTCCGCTGAAGTCCAATGTATCGCTCATGATGTAATTCCTCTCTAGTTTCAAGTCCCGTTTGCGTCCGGTTGGGTCCCGCATCCTTTGTGCTAAGGGCGCAGCAACGTCTTGATCGCACGCCGCTCGTCCATCGCACGGTAACCCTCGGAAACCTGATCCAAAGGCAGAGCCAAGTCGAAAACCTTCCCGGGATTGATCTTTTCGTTCAACACAAGTTCGATCAGTTCGGGCAAGTAGCGGCGTACCGTAGCCGGTCCACCGTGCAGGTGGACGTGCGAGAAGAACAATTGCTCACCGTCGAGCGCGACCCCGTGAGGAACCCCCACATAGCTGACGTATCCGCCGGGGCGTGTTGATTGGATCGCCTGCATCATGGATTCCTGTGTGCCGACGCATTCAAGCACCGAGTCCGCGCCGATTCCTTTGGTCAATTCCTTGATGCGGGCAACGCCTTCATCCCCTCGCTCTGTCACAATGTCCGTGGCGCCAAATTCGCGTGCGAGCTTCTGGCGATGGGCGTGACGGCTCATCGCAATGATTCTCTCTGCCCCCATCTGCTTGGCTGAGAGCACCGCCAGAAGGCCGACTGCGCCGTCGCCCACAATCACAACCGTGTTACCCGGCTTCACCTTGGCCGCGTCTGCGGCAAACCAACCCGTGCCCAAAACGTCGGAGGTCGCCAGCAGACTCGGGATGAGCTCTTTCGGCGGCAGTTCTTTCGTTGCTACCAACGTGCCGTCGGCAAGAGGAACGCGCAACAGACTCGCCTGTGCGCCGCTCATCCACTCGCGTTGGACGCATGATGATTGATATCCGTGCTTGCAGATGACGCACGTGTTGTCAGAGGCGGCAAACGAACCGACCACGAACTGGCCGGTTCTGATGTTCCTGACCCCTTTACCGACCTCTTCCACTATGCCGCAGTACTCGTGTCCCATCGCGGTGGGCTGGGTAATCGGTTGGATACCGCGATAGGGCCAGAGGTCCGAACCGCAAACGCATGTGGCCGAGAGGCGGATGATGGCATCCGTTGGTTTGGAAATTTTGGGGACCTCGCGCTCCTCAAAGCGCACGTCGCGTGGCCCGTACAGAACAGCTCCTTGCATGATCGATCTCCTTACTTCATTCTTCTCGTTCACAACCTTAAATGTCAGCATGGCAGAATGCACTGACGAAACGCGCCAATCTACTTGCAAAAAGCGCCATGAACAGTTGCACAACGGCTGGGCTGACGATGCACTGAAGAGCCGCGCAATGTTCTTATGTTTCGGGGAGGGGTTAGCGCGAGCAGAGGAATCCACCAGCGCTCTTACCCGACGCCTCACACGAAGTGAGCCGCACGTTCATTTGTTGAGGGAACACGTGCAGCTATGTCAGTCATTAGTCATTTTGCTGGCTCGAAGGTTGCGTCTTTGGGTTTTCGACCTATAGGAGGAGTTAATGAGCAAGAAGCTAGTTCTATTGTTTGCATTTTTTGCGGCGGGTAGCGCGATTGCGCAGGCGCCCCCGCCAAAAGCAGACCAAAGAGCAAACGGCAGCTTGTTCATCAACCCACCGATTCATTCGCCCGAAGTGGCGTCTGATCGAAGGGTGACGTTCCGGCTGTTGGCGCCGAATGCCGCCACAGTCGTTGTACAGGGTTTCACATCACAGGCACTCCCGATGGAGAAGGACAACACCGGACTCTGGACGGCTACCACCGAGCCGCTGAAACCTGACCTTTACACTTACACTTTCGTTGTCGATGGGCTTAGTATTCTCGATCCGTCTAATACGATGCTCAGGCCCATGTACCATCGCCTTGGCCTGAACGCTTTTCTTGTGCCCGGAGACAATCCATGGACACCGCTTCCCAACGCACCTCGGGGCGCGGTTTCACACCATTTCTTTTATTCAGCTTTGGCCAAGGACGACCGCGATTTCTTCGTCTATACGCCGCCCAATTACGATCCGAAGCGGAAGCGACCCTATCCTGTCCTCTACCTACTGCATGGGTTGGGTGACGAAGCGAACGCCTGGACCGAAGTGGGCGCCGCCAATGTCATCCTCGACACGCTCATCAACGAGGGCAAAGCCGAGCCTATGATCATGGTGAATCCGCTCGGGTATGGAAACGCCGACGGTCCATCCGGGCACCGTAGAGAAGACATGCTGCCCAACTTCGTTCGTATTCTGATTGAGGAAGTCATGCCTCAGGTGGAAAAGCAGTATAACGCGTCGACCAAGCGTGCGGACCGCGCCGTGGCGGGCTTATCTATGGGCGGAGCAGAAGCCGCGTTGACCGGCCTAAACCACTTGGACAGATTTGCATGGATAGGCTCGTTTAGCGGCGCTTATAACTTGTGGCCACTCACTCGCCCTGCGGAAGAAAAGGAGCTTGCAGGCGAACCTGCTCCAGGAAAAAGTATCGACCCCCAGCGTCTCAAGCTCCAAGTGAGTGAACTTCCCAACCAGTTCCCAACGCTCGACGGAAAAGCGAATGCCCAGATCAAGCTGCTCTGGATTGCCGTCGGTACGGAAGACGGTCTGATTCATGTAAACGAGCAATTCAAGGCGTATCTGGATTCCAAAGGCGTAAAAGTCACCTTTACTGAGGTTCCCGGCATGGGGCACGTGTGGCCCCTCTGGCGTCAGAACTTGGCCGACTTCGCGCCACTGATTTTCAAGTAATGCGATCTGCGCTTGGTTCTTCGACCCGTTTCTCCCAGCGGTTCTCTTCCTCGAAGGAGATGTGTAGGACGCGCTTTTCACAGGCGCAGTGAAAGACAGGCAAACACAGGTAGGGAATCACAGGTAGAAAATTTGGTGGGACGAAAAATGGTAGGCCCGGGAGGACTCGAACCTCTGACCTCTTCCGTGTCAAGGAAGCGCTCTAACCAACTGAGCTACGGGCCTACGGCTTCAAAATCATTCAGTTAGGCAACCCCGATTCTAACGCACGTCCGGGTTGGTGCACAAATTGATGCGCATGAGTTGTCCCCCTTCTCGGGGATCATGGGCATGTGTCCTCAATGCTCGAAGCAGTTGAGATCCATTGGACGAACGGAAGCATCCTTTCATCTGCTCATCCGCGAACCACCAGCAATCGGCAGCGAGATATAGTCTAG
>Ga0187772_10000360_pt1 | contig 20344 bp, 15 predicted proteins | sample 0116_SJ02_MP15_2_FD_133137 | JGI IMG/M metagenome (GOLD analysis project Ga0187772, IMG submission 133137) | Tropical peat soil microbial communities from peatlands in Department of Meta, Colombia - 0116_SJ02_MP15_20_MG | ecosystem: Environmental > Terrestrial > Soil > Wetlands > Peat | place... | reverse complement strand
AGAGGATAGACCGAGACGGCCCCTTCAGCTATGACTTTTGTCACAGGCTAAGCTGTCAAAGCGGCCAAGCCGACCTTCAGAAGAATCGTGAAGACAAACCACCCGAACACGACGCCGAATGCCGTGCCGCGTTTGACTTTGGCGATACAGGGAATCCCGATCGCGACCAATACGAGCGTCCAGAGAGTGATGATGTCGAATGAGCCTACCAGCGCACGCAGAATTGGTGAGCCGCTGGGATCCATAAAATATGCACCGTTGGTGGCGAGCGGGTTATTGATGTCGAACGAGTCGGTGCTCGCGCCAGCCAGTATAGAAATGGTCGCAAGTATTGCCCTCACCAATTCGGGGAGCCTGGTGTAGACGATGAGCGCGAACACCGTTTTGAATTGCACCTCGGCATTCGCGGCAAACTTGACCGCCGCGAAGATCACACCCGCAAAAATGGAATAGATAATGAGCGCGAATGCCGGCACTGCGTAGGCAATGAACTTCGTAGCAACGACCTGCTTCTGTATTTGCTGCGCGCGTTTATCCGGAGGCAGCTGTTCGAGTCGCTCAGCCGCCTTCGGTTGCAGCTGCAGTTGATTGTCTACGACTTTCTGGAAACCTATCTTTTGATCGATGGTGTAAACGAAAAGAAAGCCGATAATCGCGATGATCAGAAATGGCGCCCACCACATCGCGCTCCGCCGCAGATCGGTGAAGGTCTTGCTGGGAGCGATGAAGGTGTCGATGAGCCTCTGCCCTTCGGAGAGCGGGGCTGGTTGCTGATCCTGAGGAGGGACGATTGCGGCTGCGGCCATGGGTCTGCTCCTGGAAGCATGCCTCGTGGCTGCTTCGCGACAGGCGAAATTCTAATGTGCTCCGCGCCGAACAGACAACTGGAATTGTCCAAGCCTAGGAAACTGCGATCTCGGGTGTGGCGGCGAGCCAGCTTTTCGTGTATTCGCTGTGCGGATGCGACGTGATCTCTGCTGTGGTTCCGATCTCGACGATCTTTCCCCGATACATTACCGCGATACGAGTTGAAAGGTAGCGTACGACCGGCATCGAGTGCGAGATGAACAGGTAAGTCAGGCCGAACTCGCGCTGCAACGTCTGCAACAGATTTACGATCTGTGCTCCTACGCTGACATCGAGAGCGGAAACGGGCTCATCCGCCACTATGAACTTCGGGCGCAGAGCGAGGGCGCGGGCAATGCCGATACGCTGGCGCTGGCCTCCGGAAAACTCATGCGGGTAGCGAGGCAGTGCTGATTCGTCCATTCCTACGGCGCGTAGAAGTTCAGCCACGCGACGGCGGCGTGATTCGCGGCTCTGATTTTCTCCGTTACTCACGCCGTGAATCACGAGCGGCTCGGCAATAAGATCTTCGACACGAAAGCGTGGGTCGAGAGAGGCGAAGGGGTCCTGGAAGATAATCTGCATATCGCGGCGGAGGCGGCGTAACCCGGCGGCGCCCGCCTTGAGAACATCGACACCGTCAAAGGCCACGCTGCCGGCGGAGGATTCGATCAGGCGGAGGATGAGGCGTCCAAGAGTGGTTTTGCCGGAGCCGGATTCGCCCACCAAGCCCAATGTTTCGCCCTGCTGAATGTCGAGCGAAACGTCATCGACCGCACGGACTTCTCTTCTGCAGTCCGCGGCCCCGCGGCTTCCGAATGTCGATTCGGACAAATGGAAAATCTTGGTGAGGTTGCGGATCTGGATCAGTGCCACGGAGAAGAGAGTAACACTAGCCGGCAATCATCGGTACGGCGGCGAGAGCGGCAAGCATTCCGATGGTGCGGGAGCGGCTGAAATGCTCGTGGAGAAAGATGCGCGCGAGCAGCACGGTGATGGCGGGGTAGAGCGAACTCAGGACGACGGCGGCATCGAGCCGCCCGATTTGCGAGGCGCGGACGAAGACTACGCTTCCAGTGATGTCGAGAATTCCTGCTGCGAATGCGATTCCGATAATGGGTCGAGAAACTGGGCGAAGGAGCTTTCCAGCAACGACGATGGCCACGGTGACCAGAAAGGAAGCGAGCCGGGAATAGACGGCAAGCCAGAGGGCCGAGCCATTCCCGGCCTGGTGAATGCAGAGGTAGAAACCGGCGAAGCCGCAGCCGGCGAGAACGGCCAGGCCTAACCCCTTTGGACGGTTGCCAAGTTCGCCAGGCGTTTGCTGCTCTATACGCGAGATGAGCCACACTCCGATACCGGCGAGAACGAAACCGATGGCACGGCGCGTGCCGGGAAAGCCTTCAGCGAAAGCAGTGACAATGGTGGGAACGCCTGCGCTTAAGACCGCCGCTACAGGTGCGATGAGTCCCATTTGCCCGCTGGCCAGTGCGCGATAGAAGAGGGCGAGAGCGAAGCCTCCGAGCGCACCGGCGGTCAGCGCCCAACGGATGCTATCGCTCCCAGGAAGAGGCGAACCGATGGCGAGCGCGACCGCTGCGGTCAGCAACATTCCGCTCGCGTGGACGATCGAGGTAAAGAGAAATGCGTTGGCACGGCGAGCGCCGAGGCCTCCGAGGAAGTCGCTTGTGCCCCAAGCCCCGACTGCGGTCAGGCTGAAAGCAGCGGAAAGGTAGGTCGTGGGAATGAACACGGAAATCAGAGAGTAGCACGACGAATTGCCGAGGTCAGAGGTCAGAACTTCAAATGCAGAAGCCACACACCTCCCCTTGCCCAATCTCGTTCCCGGGCTTACCTCCTGAAGCGCTAGTCTCCATGGCGCGGAATGACTATGCTAGGGGCATGAAGGCTGCGGTGCTTGGATCACCGGGGAACATTTCGGATCGTCCTCTGCATATCGGTGAAGTGGCGCGACCGGAACCCGGAGCGGGACAGGTACTGCTGCGCGTGCTGGCATGCGGCGTTTGCCGGACCGACCTGCACATCGCCGAAGGAGAGTTGCCAGTGCGGCACCCGGGCGTGATTCCCGGCCACCAGATTGTCGGTGGGGTGATAAGCGGGGCAAACGGAGGGCTGCGCGTTGGTACGCGAGTTGGCGTGTGCTGGCTGGGAGGCACGGACGGCGATTGCTGGTACTGCCGCAACAACCTGGAGAACCTGTGCGATTCTCCGATTTTTACCGGGTACAGCGTCAACGGAGGATACGCCGAATTCGTAGTGGCGGACACGAACTTTGTTTTTCCGCTGCCCACGCTGCTCGATCCGCTGCAGGCTGCGCCGCTGCTGTGCGCCGGCGTGATCGGGTTTCGCAGCCTGCGCGTCGCGGGCGTGCAAGCGGGAGAAAAAGTCGGGCTGTTCGGGTTTGGCTCTTCGGCGCATCTTGTAATCGATGTGCTGCGTACGTGGAAATGTACGGTTTATGTTTCGACGCGTGGTGCTTCGCATCGCAAACTGGCGGAAACGCTCGGGGCGAAGTGGGTTGGCTCGGAGACAGAGAAGCCGCCGGTCGAACTGGATCGCGCCATCACGTTTGCGCCCAGTGGAGATGTGGTAGTGGCAGCGCTGGCTTCTCTTCGCAAAGGGGGAGTTGTCGCCATCAACGCGATTCATCTCGACCGGATGCCCGAATTTGATTACGACCGCCTGCTCTGGGGAGAACGGCAGATTCGCAGCGTGACCAACTTGACGCGCGCCGATGCTCGAGATTTCCTCAAACTTGCGGCTGAAATTCGGCTGCGGCCGAAGGTCACGACGTTTGCACTCGATCAGGCCAATGAAGCGCTGGCCGCGCTCAAGGCCGATGCAATCGATGGCGCGGCAGTCATCATTCCTTGAATTCAGGGCTTAGAGTCGCGCGGATTGCCACGTTGAAGCACCTGCATTACGCGCGATCACAGCCTTTTCCCGAGCCGATGCTGAGCCGTATCACAAACAGAAACTCGAAGCCAAGCACGCGACTCGACGAACACTCGAATACGCCGGCCAGTGACGAAATTCGACAGACATCGCGGCGAAGCCATGAATCCACGAATTCCGCCGAGTCCTGCCGCAATTTGTGGGAAGATTTGGTGGCGGCGGCTGGACTCGAACCAGCGACCTACGGATTATGAGACCGTCGCTCTAACCACCTGAGCTACACCGCCGGAGGCTCGCGTTCCGAAGGGAACGTGAATGTGATTGTAAATGGTGAATCGAAGCGACTGCAACGATTGCACTGCCGGGTTCGAGGCGCTATTTCTGCCGATCGGGTATGCCGAATCCCGCAGTCAAAAGCAGGCTGCGCCCGGTTGACCTGCGGCCAGAATAAATGAGGGTTGCTTTCCGCGCGGAAAGAGCCCACAATGCGCAGTTCGGCACACATGCAGTCGGCCACACAATGAGGAGAGCAGGATATGGACGCTCGCATCCTCAATGAATTTCGCGCCATCGTCGGTGCTACCGGCCTGATCACCGAACCGGAGCAGCTCAGCACGTATGAGTGCGACGGACTGACAATGTTCCGGGTGATGCCGCTGGCGGTCCTTTTGCCCACAAGCGCCGAACAAGTGCAGGCGGTGGTGCGCGTTTGTCATCGTGAAAAAATTCCATTTGTCGCCCGTGGGTCGGGCACAGGGCTGAGCGGTGGGGCGCTGCCGGTCGCCAATGGAATCGTCATCAGTCTGGCGCGCATGAATCGCATCCTCGAAGTTGATCTTCCCAACCAGAGAGTGGTCGTCGAACCCGGCGTGATGAACCTCAACGTGACGGCGCGCGTCGCGCCCGATGGGTATTTCTATGCGCCCGATCCTTCTTCGCAGCAGGTGTGCTCGATCGGCGGCAATGTTGCGGAGAACTCCGGTGGCGCGCACTGTTTGAAGTATGGCTTTACAACAACACATGTTCTGGGCATGGAAGTTGTGCTGCCCGACGGGTCGCTCGTCCATCTCGGCGACCGCACTGTCGATCACCCCGGCTACGATCTGACCGGTGTTTTTGTTGGATCCGAGGGAACGCTGGGCATCGCCACGAAAGTTATCCTCCGGATCATGAAAAAGCCGGAGGTGATTCAGGTGTTGCTGGCGGCCTTCAACTCCACCAATGAAGCGGGCGCGGCGGTAAGCGGCATCATTGCTGCCGGCATGTTGCCCGCCGCAATCGAGATGATGGACAATCTGGCGATTCAAGCGGCCGAAGCGGCTGTGCATGCCAACTATCCCGATTGCGGCGGGCTGCTGCTGGTCGAGCTGGATGGCCCCGCGCCTGAAGTTGAGACCCTGATGGATGAGGTTGCCGATGTCTGCACCAAGTGCGGCGCGTGGGAAATCCGCGTCGCCCAATCAGACGCCGAACGCGCCCGCGTTTGGACCGGACGAAAAGCGGCATTCGCCGCAGTCGGACGCATCTCGCCCGCCTATATCGTGCAGGATGGCGTGATCCCGCGCACGGCCCTGCCGCACGTGATGAGCGAGATTGTTCGGCTCAGCTCGGAATGTGGGCTGAGAGTGGCGAACGTTTTTCATGCGGGCGATGGGAATCTGCATCCACTTGTGCTCTACGACGACGCTGTCCCCGGGCAGGACAAACTGGCCGAAAAGCTGGCAGGAGATATTCTGCGGCTCTGCATCAAGGCTGGCGGGTCGATAACCGGCGAGCATGGCGTTGGCGAAGAAAAAAAGATGTTCATGGCCGAGATGTACACGGAGCCCGATCTTGGGACCATGCAGTTGGTGCGCTGTGCCTTCGATCCTGAGAATTTGTCCAATCCCGATAAGGTATTTCCCCGCCCGCGATTGTGCGGAGAGAAGCCCGGGGTGTATGAACCGCATCCGTTGGAGGTTGCGGGCGTGGCGCAACGATTTTAGCGGTTCGAGAATCAATCAATGCCGGTCGGAAACGAAGTGAAACCGAAGACCGCGTGGCCGGAACTGGCCGAAATCATAGGCAAGGAAAATCTGCACGCGGCAACCACGGCCGATGCCTGCGAGGGCGTCACTCCGCAGATGATCGCTGAGCCCGGAACTGCTGAAGATCTGGCGCGCGCTCTGCGCTGGGCTCACGATGCCGGCCTGAAGGTAACGCCGCGCGCAGGAGGCACCAAGCTGGGCTGGGGCAATCCTCCCGCTGCTTGCGATCTGGTGCTTTCAACTGCTCGCTTGCACCGCGTCCTTGAGCATGCCTGGGCCGACATGACGGTCATCGTCGAAGCTGGATGTCGTGTCGCCGCTCTGCAGAAAACGCTCGCCGAACATGGACAGCAACTCGCGCTCGACCCGCTATGGCCGGAGCGCGCTACGATCGGCGGAATCCTCTCGACAAACGATAGCGGCCCACTGCGTGTGCGCTACGGCTCCCTTCGCGACCTCATTATTGGAATCACCGTCGCCCTGCCAGACGGGACGCTTGCAAAAAGCGGCGGCAAGGTGGTCAAGAACGTTGCCGGCTACGATCTGGCAAAGCTCTTTACCGGCGCGCTGGGAACGTTGGGTGTGATCGTCCAGGCAATTTTCAGGCTGCATCCCTTGCCGAGAGAGCGCCGCAGTTTGAGCTTCAGTGGCGCGCCGCAAGCGCTGAATCAACTGCTGCTGTCGATCCTTGGCTCCAAGCTTGTTCCCACCGGATTGCAGTTACGGGCGGAGCCAGGCCAAGCGCAGCTTGACGTCCGCTTCGATGGAACAACAGCTGGGATCGAGGCTCAGGTCAAACAGCTGCACCAGATTGCCGGCGGGTCGGCTCTGCCAACCGACTCGCCGGCCGGTGCATGGACGTCGCACCAGTCTATTTGGGACGGTCCTACGCCCGCCCTAGTTGCGAAGTTCTGCGTGCTCCCGTCGCACTTCGCGGCGATCTGTGAGTTGTTCGAACGCACAGCCAGAGCGCATTCGTCGGCTTGGAGAATGGTGGTGCAGAGCGTCGGCGCTGGATATGGGCGACTGGAAGGAAACGAGCCTGCCCTTCGCACCGCTCTCCTTGCACTGCGTGGCGAGATAGCGAACATGGGCGGAAGCATAGTCGTGCTAAGTTCTCCCCTTGCAGTAAAGCGTGGCCTCGACGTCTGGGGACCACCGTGCGACGCGCAACCGCTGACGGTTCGCGTCAAGCAGCGCTTCGACCCCGATGGGACTTTAAACCCGGGCCGTTTCGTAGGGGGCATCTGATGGCTACCGGCGAAGGAACCGTTCACGCTCCCGTTTTTGACGAGCACAATCCGCCGGCAGCCGAGCTCTACAAAAAGTGCGTCCACTGCGGTTTCTGCCTGACCACCTGTCCCACCTACGCGCTTTGGGGCGAAGAGATGGATTCCCCGCGCGGCCGCATTTACCTGATGAAAATGGGCGCGGAGGGCCACGCCAATCTCACCGACAGCTTCGCGCAACATTTCGATCGGTGCCTCGGATGTATGGCCTGTATGACCGCCTGCCCCTCGGGCGTGAGATACGACCGGCTCATCGAAGCCACACGCGCTCAACTCCACCGCCAATACCGGCGCTCTCCCTCCGAGCTTGTTCACCGGCAATGGATCTTCAATCTGTTCCCCTATCCCGCGCGGCTACGGGCCGCTTTGTTGCCGGCGTGGGCATATCAGGCTTCGGGATTGCGCGCGCTGGCGCGAGGCACGGGCTTGCTCAAACTGCTTCCCCGCAAGTTGCGCACGACCGAAGCCTTGCTGCCTGGGGTAAGGCTGAGAGAGTTATTCGCGCATTTGCCAGAGCGCATTCCCGCGCAAGGCGCGGTGCGCAAGCGAGTCGGAATGCTGACTGGGTGCGTGCAGCGCGTGCTGTTCTCGGGCGTGAACGCGGCAACGGCGCGCGTGCTGGCCGCTGAGGGCTGCGAAGTCATCATCCCTCGCGAGCAAGGGTGTTGTGGTGCGCTGATGGTCCATGCGGGACTGGAAGAGCGGGCTGTCGATTTCGCGCGCAAGCTCATCGACGTTTTCGAGCGGGCGAACGTAGACACAATCGTGATCAACGCAGCCGGTTGCGGCTCAACCATGAAGGAGTATGGCTATCTGCTTCGCCATGATCCAAAGTATGCCGAACGGGCCACCGCTTTTGCCGCGAAGTGCAAAGACGTCTCCGAGGTGCTGGCCGAGCTTGAACCGCGTGCCGAGCGCCATCCGCTACGCTTGCGCGTCGCCTTCCACGATTCCTGCCACCTTCAGCACGCGCAGGGGGTGCGCGCCCAGCCGCGCCAGATGCTCAAGACGATTCCGGAACTCGAAATCCTTGAAGTACCCGATGCGGCCATCTGCTGTGGTTCGGCCGGTATCTACAACCTCGTGCAGCCCGATACCGCTCAGGAACTCGGTGACCGCAAGATGAAGAATTGCCTTTCCACTAATCCGGATATCATCGTTTCGGCAAACCCCGGTTGCCTGGTTCAACTCGCTTCAAGTCTGAATCGCGCAGAGGAGCGAGTCCCTGTCCGCCACGTGATCGAAGTGTTGGACGCAGCGATTAAGGCCGTGCCGGCCTCAGAACTTCTGACAAATGAGTCGTGAATAAGGAGGTGGGCTAAGCATATCCGCACCGATTTGTCAGTGATCCGGCGACATTTCACCGTTGAATTCATCCGCAATATTTTCATCTCACATATCGAAATTCTGCATTGTACTTCGTCTCGCAACGGGGGTAATTATAAGGTGACCGTCTTATGACGATGCGGCTGTGGTGTGCTCAATGGGATCCCACCTTGTCCTTGCGGGCGGCAGTTCAGCGAGATAGTCATGGCAGTGTCTGCAAAACCGGCGAATGGTTTGCCCCCGGCGCAAGGACTGTACGATCCGCGGCACGAACATGATGCGTGCGGCATAGGCTTCGTCGCCAACATTCGCGGCCACAGAAGCCACGACATCATCCTGAAGGGAATTGAGGTCCTGATCAACCTCACGCACCGCGGTGCCTGCGGATGCGATCCTGAAACCGGCGATGGCGCCGGCATCCTCATTCAAATTCCACACGAATTTTTCGCACGCGAGTGCGCATCGCTCGGATTCACCCTGCCCGCAGCCGGCGCCTACGGCGTGGGCATGACCTTCCTGCCGGTGGAAAAGCACGAGCGGCTGCAATGCGAAGGAATCCTGGAACGCATCGTCCGCGAAGAAGGCCTCGCTGTGCTGGGATGGCGGGATACGCCGGTGAATGCCGCCGCGATCGGGCGCGTTGCCCGCGGCTCACAGCCTTACATTCAGCAAATATTTGTGAATCGCCCAGCGGGCATGAATGAAGATGCCTTCGAGCGCAAGTTGTACATTGTGCGCAAAAGGGCCGAATCTGAGGTCGCGCAATCGGAGATCGAAGGTCGCGAGACTTTCTACATTCCATCCTTGTCGGCACGCACCATCGTCTACAAAGGGCTCTTGCTGGCCCCGCAGATCGCCAACTTCTATCGCGAACTGTCAGATCCCGCTGTGAAAAGCGCGCTCTGCCTCGTCCATCAGCGCTTTTCGACGAACACATTTCCCAGCTGGAAGCTCGCGCACCCTTATCGCTATGTCGCCCACAACGGCGAGATCAACACCTTGCGCGGCAATGTCAACTGGATGCACGCCCGCCAGTCGCTGCTCCAGTCGCCGCTGTTCGGCGAAGACATCCAGAAGCTGTTTCCGATCATCTCGCCCGGCGGCAGCGATTCCGCCAATTTCGACAACGCGGTCGAACTGCTCTTTCAGGCCGGCCGCAGCCTGCCCCACGGGATGGCCATGTTGATTCCCGAAGCGTGGGCTGGGAATCCGCACATGCGGCCCGAGAAGCGCGCGTTCTACGAGTACCACTGCTCGCTGATGGAGCCGTGGGATGGCCCCGCGGTCATTGCCTTCACCGATGGCCGCATGATTGGTGCCACGCTCGATCGCAACGGGCTGCGCCCCGGGCGCTACGTTGTGACCCACGATGATCTGGTTGTGATGGCCTCCGAAGCGGGCGTGCTGGAGGTTGAGCCGGAAAAGGTGAAGCGCAAAGGTCGCCTGCAACCGGGAAAGATGTTTCTGGTCGATACCGTCGAGGGCCGCATCATCTCCGACAAGGAGATCAAGCAGCATCTCTCCTTCCAGCAGCCCTACGCTGCCTGGCTGAAGCAGAATCAGATCACGCTCGATCAACTCCCTGAGCCCGCGCGTGTGCACGCGGTAAACCACGACACCGTACTTTGCCGCGAGCGAGCCTTCGGTTATACCGACGAAGACCTCAAGATGATTCTCGGACCCATGGCCTCCAATGCCGAGGAGCCCGTGGGTTCCATGGGCACTGACACTCCGCTCGCCTGCTTGTCCGATCGGCCGCAGCCGTTGTTTAACTATTTCCGGCAGCTCTTCGCACAGGTTACCAACCCGCCGATCGATCCTATCCGCGAGGAGATGGTGATGTCGCTGATCAGCTACATTGGCGTCGAGCGCAACATTCTCGAAGAGACGCCGGAGAATTGCCACACGCTGAAGTTGCCGCACCCTATCCTCACCAATCGTGACCTCGAAAAATTGCGGCGTGTGTCGAGCGGCGACCTGCTGGCCATCACTTTGCCCACGCTGTTCCGTGCCGAAGAAGGCGAAGCCGGCCTGGAGCGTGCGCTCGATGAGCTCTGCCGCCGCGCCTCGTTGGCCGTCACCTCCGGCTACACGCTGCTGATCCTCTCCGATCGCGGTGTCGACCGGAATTACGCGCCCATCCCCAGCCTGCTGGCATTGGCGGCGGTCCACAATTTGCTGGTGCGCGAAGAGACGCGCTCCGGAGTTGCGCTGATCGTGGAATCCGGCGAGCCGCGCGAGGTGATGCACTTTGCGCTGCTCATCGGCTATGGCGCAAGCGCCGTGAATCCATATCTCGCATTCGAAGCTCTGGAAGACCTCGCGCGCCGCGGTTATCTGCCGGCGCACGTGACCGCCGACGTTGCCGCGAAGAACTTCATCAAGGCGATCAACAAGGGATTGCTGAAGACGTTCTCGAAGATGGGAATTTCAACGCTGCAAAGTTATCGCGGGGCCCAGGTATTTGAGGCCATCGGATTGAACCGCGAACTGGTCGACAAGTATTTCGTGGGAACAACATCGCAGCTCGAAGGCGTAGGTCTCGACGTGCTTGCCCGCGAGGCGCAGATGAAACATGCGCACGCGTTCCGGCCGTTGAGTGAATCGGAGCCGGAATTGAGCATCGGCGGCACCTATCAGTTCCGTACCGACGGTGAATACCACCTGATCAATCCGCTGACCATTTCCAAGTTACAGCACGCGGTGCGTCAGTCCAGCTTCAAGACGTTTCAGGAATATACCGAGCTGATCGACAACCAGAACAATAATCTGGCAACGCTGCGCAGCTTGATGAAGATCAAGAGAGCTGAGAAGCCGATTGCCATCGAAGAAGTCGAGCCAGCGAGAGAAATCGTGAGGCGCTTCACGACTGGGGCCATGTCCTTCGGCTCGATCAGCAAAGAAGCGCACGAGACCTTGGCGATCGCGATGAATCGAATCGGAGGCAAATCGAACACAGGCGAAGGCGGCGAGGATGAAGAGCGTTATCACCCCGATCCGAACGGTGACTCGCGGCGCTCAGCCATCAAGCAGGTCGCGTCGGCGCGCTTTGGCGTTACTGCAAATTACCTCGTGAATGCCGATGAGCTGCAGATCAAGATGGCGCAGGGCGCGAAACCGGGCGAGGGCGGCCAGCTTCCGGGGCACAAGGTCGACGAAGTCATCGCGCGCCTGCGGCATTCGATTCCAGGCGTTGGCCTCGTTTCACCGCCGCCCCACCACGACATCTATTCGATCGAGGATTTGGCGCAGCTCATTTATGACCTGAAGAACGTCAATCCGCGGGCGCGAATTTCCGTCAAGCTCGTCGCGGAGGTTGGCGTTGGCACAGTGGCAGCCGGTGTGGCCAAGGCTCACGCCGATGTGGTGCTGATCAGCGGCGACAGTGGTGGCACGGGCGCTTCGCCACTCAGCTCAATCAAGCACGCGGGCACGCCCTGGGAACTTGGCCTTGCCGAGGTCCAGCAGGTGCTGCTGCTCAACGATCTCCGCGGACGGATTCGTGTTCAGACGGACGGCAAGCTGCAAACCGGCCGTGACGTGGTGATCGCCGCGCTCCTCGGTGCTGAAGAATTTGGCTTTGCAACTACACCGCTCATCACCATGGGCTGCATCATGCTGCGCAAGTGCCATTTGAATACCTGCTCGGTCGGAATCGCCACGCAGGACCCTGAGCTACGCAAGAAGTTCCAGGGGCAGCCGGAGCATGTCATCAATTTCTTCTTCTTTATTGCCGAACAGGTTCGCCAGTACATGGCCGAGATGGGCTTTCGCACGGTCGATGAAATGGTGGGCCGTGTCGACATGCTCGACGTGCAGCCGGCGGTCGATCACTGGAAAGCGCGTGGCATCGATCTCTCCGCGATTCTCTACAATCCGCCAGTTCCGGGCCGCGTAGCGTGCCGCTGTGTGCAGCCGCAGAACCATGGCCTCGATCAGGCGCTCGACCATCAACTCGTCGAGCAAGCACAACCTGCGCTCGATCACCTCACCCCCGTTGAGATCCGCCTTTCCGTGCGCAATGTGCACCGTGCGGTCGGCACCATGCTGAGCGGTGAGATTGCCAGCCGCTTCGGATCGGAAGGCTTGCCCGACGATACCATCCGCATTCATCTTGTCGGATCGGCCGGGCAGAGCCTCGGCGCTTTCCTGGCGAAAGGCGTGACGCTCACGCTCGAAGGCGATGCCAACGATTACGTCGGCAAAGGCCTTTCTGGGGGACGGTTGATCGTACATCCGCCGCGCCAGTCGGGATTTGCCGCCGAAGAGAACATTTTGATTGGCAACGTGGTGCTTTATGGCGCAACCAGCGGGGAGGCTTTTTTCAATGGCATGGCTGGCGAGCGCTTCGCGGTACGAAACTCGGGCGCGACCGCGGTTGTAGAAGGCGTAGGCGACCATGGTTGCGAGTACATGACTAAGGGGCTGGTGGTTGTTCTTGGGCCGTGCGGGCGGAATTTTGCCGCGGGCATGAGCGGCGGCATCGCTTACGTGTTCGATGATCGCCTGGACTTCACGCAAAAGCGTTGCAATCTCGCCTCCGTCGATCTTGAACCGGTTATTGAAGACGAAGACGTACGCCTTCTGCTTGCACTTGTTTCCCGCCACGCCGAGCTTACGGGGAGTTCAAGAGCGCGCTGGCTTCTCGACAACTGGGCTGATCTGTTGCCGCGATTCATCAAGGTCTTCCCGCACGAGTTCAAACGCGTGCTCGGCTTGAAGCGCGCGCACCAGCCTTACATTGCCGGGCAGCCAGTGCCGGCTGCCGAATTCGCTGAGCAGGTGCATCATGGGTAAGCCTACGGGATTCATCGAGTATGGGCCGGAACATGCCTTGCGGCGTGCGGTAACCGAGCGCGTGAACGACTGGTTCGAAATCTATATCGAGTTTCCCGAAGAGAAATTGCGGCGCCAGGGCGCGCGCTGCATGGATTGCGGCGTTCCTTTCTGCCACACCGGATGCCCGGTCAACAACATCATCCCCGACTGGAACGACCTGGTTTACCGAGGCCGCTGGAAAGAGGCCGTACGACAGTTACACGCGACCAATAATTTTCCGGAATTCACCGGCCGCATTTGCCCCGCGCCTTGCGAAGCTGCTTGCGTGCTCGGCATCAACGAGCCGCCGGTAACGATCCGGCAGATCGAGAGAGACATTGTTGAACGTGGCTTTGAAGAGGGCTGGATACTGCCCCAGCCGCCCAAAGTGCGCACCGGGAAAAGTGCCGCCATCGTTGGATCTGGGCCCGCGGGCCTGGCGGCTGCGCAGCAGTTACGGCGCGCCGGCCACGCTGTTACCGTGTACGAAAAAGCTGACCGCATTGGCGGCCTGCTGCGTTACGGCATCCCGAACTTCAAGCTGGAAAAACACATCCTCGACCGCCGCGTGGAACAAATGTCGGCAGAGGGCGTGCAATTCGTGACCAATGCGCACGTCGGAATCGGCATCTCGATGGAAGAGCTGCAATACAAATTCCACGCAGTTGTCTTAGCCGGCGGGGCGGAGCAGCCGCGTGACCTCAGAATTCCGGGAAGGGAATTGAAAGGCATACATTTCGCAATGGAATTCCTGCCGCAGCAAAACCGCCGCTGCCTTGGAGACAGGCTTGATCCAGCCTCTGAGATTGTTGCGACCGAGAAGCGCGTAGTCATCATCGGCGGCGGCGACACCGGTGCCGATTGTCTGGGGACGGTTCACCGCCAAAAAGCACGCTCTGTGCACCAGTTCGAAATCATGCCTGTGCCTCCGCAAGAACGCTCGCCGCAGACGCCCTGGCCCCTCTGGCCGCTGCAGATGCGCACCGAAGCCGCGCATGAAGAAGGAGGAATTCGCGAGTGGAGTATCGCGACCACAAAATTTTCCGGTGATGAAAACGGCCACGTGAAGCAGCTTCATGCCGTGCGTGTCGGGCCGCCGCCCAGTTTCGAGCCCATCCCTGGCACTGAGTTCACCATGGATGTCGACCTGGTTCTGATTGCCATGGGGTTTCTCGGGCCAGTGCGCAATGGAATGATCGACCAGCTGGGCGCAGCGCTCGACGCCCGCGGGAATGTTGCTACGAACGCGGACTACATGACATCTATTCCCGGAGTCTTTGCTGCTGGAGACATGCGTCGCGGCCAATCCCTTGTGGTCTGGGCGATTGCCGAAGGGCGAAAGGCTGCCGCCTGCCTCCATCGACATTTGATGGCAGAGCCGAGAATCTTTCCGGTGATTACGTCTGCAGTAAAACCGCAGGCTGTCGCGTCGTAACCTCAACCCTGCCAGTCTTCCGTTTTGAGCGCGGCTGCGTTCAGCAGTTTTGACCGGCTTGCGACTCCAGCACGCCGCTTCTGATCAATTCGATGAAAGCAACAGCCGCCCGGGGCAAGGTTCGATGCCGGTCATGGACCATGCCGAGTTCGCGCCACAGCTCAACATCCTTTAACGGAATGAGACGGATTTCGCCGGAGTGACTCTCTCGGCGGGCGAAAGATTCGCTGATCAAAGAGACGCCCAATCCCGACGCTACGAACGCCTTGATCATGGCGATGCTCGGCAATTCCATGGCGATGCGTAACTGCGCCTGGTAGGGACGAAAAAGCTTGTCCATAAGTTGCCGAGTGTATCCCGACTTCGGGAAGATCAGCGGTTGCTCGGCGGCCACCCTCACCGAAACGGTCTTTAACTTGGCCAGCGGATTGTCCGGGCTCGTCGCGAGCAACAAGCGGTCGCGGAAGATTCGTTCAACTTTGAGCCCCTGCAGCTTGACGGGCAGCGTGACGATGCCCACGTCAATCATTCCATCCTGAATTCTCTCGAGGATTTTCCGGCTGAAGTTGCGGTAGATGCTGATCTGAATGGCGGGATATAGACGGCGGTACTCCTCGAAGGCGCGAGGCAACACGTAAAGGCACGTGGCCTCGTTGGCGCCGATCGCGAGCACGCCGCGCGGAGTTGAGCCCTGGTCAGTGACCGCGCGGCGCGATTCGTCGCGGAGGGCCAGCAGCTTTACGCCATATTCAAACAGAACTTCACCGGCCGGCGTGAGGCGTACCTTCTTGCCGGAGCGATCCAGCAGTTTGGTTCCGTAATCCTGCTCGAGCTGTCGGATTTGAGCGCTGACGGCAGATTGCGAAAGAAATACTTTTTCTCCCGCGCGCGAAAAATTGCCGAGCTTGGCTACCTCCAAAAACGTTGTGAGCTGATCGAAGTCCATAAGATTATCCCGGGTTCGTTTTTGTTTGACTGGAATCCGACGCAACTATTCTAATTTTGCCGGTGTAAATCGCCATGCCAACAACTGCATCTACCTTCATCGCATCAAGTTGGTCGATTTCTTCTGTTGTTGCTATGCCACCGGCAACGATCAATTGTCTTCGGGTGGAATCCCGCAGTTGGCGCACGATTTCAATGGGTATGCCCCTCATTAGGCCCTCGGTGTCGATGTGTGTATAAAGAAAAGCTCCGCACCATCTCTCCAGCGCCGCGATCATCGTCTGAGGAGTGATCGGCGTAATTTCGCGCCAGCCTCGGATCGCGACACGCCCTTGCCTGGCGTCGATAGCGAAGACCAGCTTTTCCGGAGCGGTTGCGCGCGCCACTTCCTCGGCAAAAACTATATCGGGTTGGCCATTGCGAATCAGTGACGATCCCAGAATCACGCGCTGCGCACCTGTGGACAGCATCTCTACCGCGCTTTGAATGCTGCGTAAGCCTCCGCCCACCTGACAGGGAAGCCGTTTGGCAAACTGCCGTACGAGCGCGCGGTTATCGCCCGTTCCCATCGCGGCATCCAAGTCGATGAGTTGAACCAGGGGAAACGATGAAAAACGCGAAATCCACTCCTCGAAATCTTCGAACTCGAGCTCCTTACGCTCCCCTTGCACTAACTGGACGATCTTTCCGCCCATCAGATCGATAGAAGGAATCAGCATGGCCACCGCACCGGAATGCCCGCAGCTTGCAGTTCGCGTTTAAGATCGGCCAAATGGCGCAGGCCGAAATGAAAAATTGAGGCAGCCAGGGCCGCGTCCGCTCGTCCGCGCTGAAAGACCTCGACAAAACTCTGCGTGTCTCCACCTCCGCCCGAGGCGATTACCGGGATGTTCACGGCTTCCGAGACGATACGAGTTAGGCCGCAGTCGAAGCCGGCGCCGGTGCCATCACAATCCATGGATGTCAGCAAAATTTCACCGGCGCCGCGCCTTTCTGCCTCTTGTGCCCAGGCAACAGCGTCGTGGCCCGTCGGGGTTCTGCCGCCGTGCACGTACGCTTCGAATTTCTCTTGCCCGTCGATACGCTTGGCGTCAATCGCCACGATCACGGCTTGAGAGCCATAACGATCGGCAATGGAAGTGATTAAAGACGGGTCGGCGAGCGCAGCGGAATTGATGCTGATCTTGTCGGCTCCGGCATCGAAAACCGCCATGGCTTCGTCCAAAGATCGAATACCACCGCCAACAGTGAATGGAATGAACAATTGCTGCGCGGTTCTGCGGACGGTGTCGACCAACGTGGCTCGCTTCTCATGAGTGGCTGAGATGTCAAGCAGAACTACCTCATCGGCGCCAGCCTCACTGTGCGCCGCCGCCAGTTCGGCCGGATCGCCCGCGTCCCGCAGTTGCTGAAACTTCACGCCCTTAACCACACGTCCGCCCGTCACATCCAGGCAGGCAATGATTCGTTTGGTCAGCATCTGGTTCGCTGCATCATTCTGAATGCTTGATTTGGATCAAAGACCGCAAAAGTTTTCCAATAGCTTTAAGCCAATTGCGCCCGATTTTTCCGGATGAAATTGCGCCCCAAACAAATGCCCTTGTTCAACAGCAGCCGAAAACTCGCCGCCATACTCTGACCGTGCCACCGTTGCTTTCACCACCGGAGCACGATACGAGTGCGTGAAATACACGAATGATCCTGAAGGAATTCCGCGAAGCAGCCGCGAGCCCTGGTCGCAAGTGAGCGAATTCCAACCTACGTGAGGCGATTTGACGTCAGCCGGGAAGCGCTCGCATTTTTCCGGGAAGAGTCCCAGACCCGGGATCGCCGGAGCTTCGTCGCTCGAATCGAACATCCACTGCAGCCCGACGCAAACTCCGAGAAAAGGCACTCCTCGCTCGATCCTGTGCAGAATTGCGCTGCGCAGGCCAGTCTGCTCGAGAATCATAGTGGCCGAAAAATGGCCGACGCCGGGCAAAATGATCTTGCCCGCTTTTGCCACCACCTTCGGATCCTGTGTTACGACGGCATCGGCGCCAAGGTGGTCGAGCGCTTTCTTCACCGAAGTGAGGTTCCCCGCACGATAGTCGACGACGGCAATCATTAGAGCAATCCTTTCGTGCTGGGAAGCAGGTGTTGCATTTGGCGATCGCGCCAGCATGCCGCTCGCACCGCGCGGGCAAACGCTTTGAACAGCGACTCGATTTTGTGATGGCTCGAACGTCCATAGAGCACACGTGCGTGGACGCTCGCGCGAGCGCCACGCGAAAAGCCGTCGAAAAAATCGGGCACCAGTTCCGATTGCAAATCGCCCACCAGTCGGGTCCGCACCTTTGTGTCCACCAGAGCAGAGGTCCGGCCGCAAAAATCCACTGCCGCCAACCCAAGCGTTTCGTCCATCGGCATCACAAAATAACCGGCACGCAGGATTCCGCGTTTGGTACCCAGCGCCTTGTCGAACAACAGGCCAAGCACGATCCCAACGTCTTCTACCGTGTGGTGCTGATCGACATCAAGATCACCTTTGGCCGTTAGCTGCAGATCGAAGGCGCCATGATGGGCGAATAGTTCGAGCATGTGATCGAAGAATCGGATTCCGGTCGAAATGCTGTGCCGTCCTTTGCCATCAATCACCAGGATCGCACGAATGTCGGTCTCCTTGGTGGTGCGCTGGATGGTGGCTTTCCTCATTTCGCAAGCACCTCTTTTGCGCCAACCTTGTCTCCTTTGATCCCCACTTCTCGAGTGCATCTCGTTCGAATCGACTGCGCGTGTGCCCGCAAGCCCTCTGTGTCGGCAAGGAACTCAACGTGGTGGGCAATTGCGCGCAACCCAGGGCGCGAGAGCCTCTGCACGCTGATGAGCTTCACAAAATCAAGCACGCTGAGGCCGCCACGAAAGCGGGCAACTCCGCCGGTCGGCAGAACGTGATTGGGGCCGGACGCATAATCTCCGGCAGCCTGAGGCGAATAGTCGCCGACGAACACTGAGCCGGCGTTGCACACCAACCGGGCATCGGCCGCGTCAATCGTAAGGTGTTCGGAGGCGATTTCATTGGCCCACTCGAAGCTCTGCTCGCGCGAGCGCGAAATCAGAATTACGCCTCTGCGCCGGATCGACTCGCGCGCCAGTGTGTTTCCTGCGTCGAACTCATCCACCCAACGCGAAACCTGGCTGCCGAGATCTCGGCGCGTGGTGATGAAAACCGCGAGTGCTTCCGGATCGTGTTCCGCCTGCGCGATGAGGTCCCCAGCGATGAACTCGGGTTTCCCCTTGTTGCTGACAACCACCACCTCCGTCGGACCGGCGAGAAAATCTATGGAACAATCGAACGCAACTTGTTTCTTGGCGGCGGTAACGTAAAGGTTCCCCGGACCCACGATCTTGTCTACGCGCGGAATGCTATCCGTCCCGTACGCCAAGGCTGCGATTGCCTGCGCGCCTCCGGCTCGATAGACCTTGCGGATTCCAAGCATTCCCGCGGCAGCCAGCACATCCGACTGCGGCTGCGGTGATGCCACCGCGATGTTTACCACGCCCGCGACTTGGGCCGGAATCACTGTCATCAGCAAAGTCGAAACCAGCGGGTAGCGTCCACCCGGAACGTAGCAGCCCACCGAACTCAGCGGGCGCACAAGTTGTCCGACTGAGATCCCTTGACGTGTGCGCATCCATTCGACCGGCTTCTGCATTTCGCAGAAGCGCCGGATATTCGCGGCCGCTACCTTCAGCGACTGCTTTAGTTCAGGCCGCGCTGACTTCCATGCTGCCTGAATCTCCTTTTCGGAGACCTGCAGAGATTCCCCAGGCCGCAGTCCATCCCAACGCTCGGCATATTTGCGCAGCGCCCGATCCCCATGGCGTCGCACGTCGGCGAGAATGCGCCGCACCGCCGGGTCGACTTCGGCATACCGCGATCCTCGCGCGGCGATCTTACGCACGCGTGCCGCAGCTGCCGCTCCCGCCAGAATGTGCATTACAAAACCACCTTGTTCAGCGGATACTCCACAATCCCTTGTCCGTTGGCCTGTTTCAAGCGAGGTATGATCTCCCACGCCAGCGATTCGTCGATCACGGTGTTTACGGCCAGCCAATTTTCGTCGCTCAGAGTTGAAATTGTCGGCTTCTGAAGCGCCGGCAAAACGGCGAGCACGGCGGCTAGATCTTCTTTCCGGACATTCAACATCAGGCCCACGAGATTCTGCGCGTCCATAGCGCCCCGCAGCATCAGCGCAAGGTTTTCGATCTTCCGCCGTTTTGCGGAATCCTGGTATGCTGCCTTGTTCGCGATAATCTGTGTGTTTGACTCCAGCACCGTATCGATGATGCGCAGGCGGTTCGCTTTGAGAGAGCTGCCCGTTTCGGTGACCTCTACAATCGCGTCCGCCAGCATCGGCGGTTTGACTTCGGTCGCGCCCCAGGAAAATTCAACCAGCACGGCGACTCCTTTCTGGTCAAAATACCTGCGCGTAACGTTTACGAGTTCGGTTGCAATGATCAGATTGCTGAGGTCTTCGGCGCGCTGGTGGGGCGACGCTTCGGGCACCGCGAGGACCCATCGTACCTTGCCGCGGCTTTGCTTGGCGTAAATCAGATCGGCGACCGTCGTCACTTCCAGCCCGCTTTCTATAACCCAGTCCAGGCCCGTGAGTCCGGCGTCGAGCACACCGTGCTCCACATAGCGCGCCATTTCCTGCGCGCGAATCAGCATGCACTCGATTTCCGCGTCTCCGGTGGTT
>Ga0187772_10000358_pt1 | contig 20358 bp, 16 predicted proteins | sample 0116_SJ02_MP15_2_FD_133137 | JGI IMG/M metagenome (GOLD analysis project Ga0187772, IMG submission 133137) | Tropical peat soil microbial communities from peatlands in Department of Meta, Colombia - 0116_SJ02_MP15_20_MG | ecosystem: Environmental > Terrestrial > Soil > Wetlands > Peat | place... | reverse complement strand
GTCGCAAAACGGCTGGCGGCGATTTTACCTGCCGAAGCGCTGGTCGTGAGCATGCAAAACGGAGTGAACAACGCCGAGGAGATTCGCGCGGCTTCAGGAATGGATGCCTTGCCTGCTGTTGTGTATGTGGCGGCCTCCGTGCCCACTCAAGGGACGGTGAAACATTTGGGGCGCGGCGATCTTGTACTCGGCCCTCCAAGTGAAAGAACGGAGAAGATCGCACAGCTTTTTGCGCCAGCCGGAGTGCGTTGCCGCATCACGGAGAATATCGAAGGAGAGCTGTGGACGAAGTTGATCTGGAATTGCGCGTTGAACGCAGTGTCGGCCCTGGGTCGAGTGACGTATGGAGAGATCATTGCAAGCGCAGACGCGAAGAAGGTGGTTGAAGCGGCCGTCTACGAGACGCTGAGCGTGGCGCGCGCCAAGGGCATCCATCCACCTGGCCTCGAGGATCCGCAGGCGGCGCTCGCAGGCTCGTTCAAGATTGCCGAGCAAATGAGTGGGACGCGTTCGTCCACAGCGCAAGATCTCGCAAGGCGCAAGCACACGGAGATCGATTCGCTGAATGGCTATGTGGCGCGGCTAGGGGCGGAGTTTGGCGTACCGACCCCGGTGAATCACACGCTATATACGTTGGTGACGCTGTGCGAATTGGAATTTCCCGCGAAGCAATAATATGTCTTTGGAGTGCGGCAGGGTGGTTCCTACCCTCCAATGGCTACTCTCGCGCTGGCCCGCGGAAGGGGATGTGGACAATGGCCTCCAGGGCGACGGGCTCGCCATCCTTTGTGCCGGGCCGGAACCTCCACTGACCGAAGGCAGTGATGGAATTGGCATCAAGTTGCTTGTCCAGGCCGCGAACCAACTGAATGCTGTCGACGGTGCCATCGGCGCGAATCACTCCATAGAGAATCACTTCACCTTCGACGTGCTCCTGAATCAGATCCTGCGGATATTTCGGGTCGACTTTGCGAAGCGGATTTGGCGCGCTGACCTCGCCTTTGGTCCGCGGCACCCCGGGCAGATGCAATTCGGAAAAATGGATGATCCAACTGCCCGTGACGCTGTTCAGGTTGGGCATGTCAACGTTCATCGAATAAACCTTATGCGAAGAAAAAATCTCTTCGGGCTTCGCACCTGGAGGAAGTAAGGCGAAATTGGGTGGACCGATGCGCTCCGGCGGGTCGTCGACCGCATTCGGATCCGGGCGCTTGTAGACCGGTCCTGCCTTCGGCAGAACCAATTTTCCGCCCCCACCAAGGCCGGAGACACCGGAATTGGGCTTGGGATTGCCGCCGCTGATGCTGATGCCGATGGAACTTTTTGCCGTTGCATCTCCGCCGCCTGAACCGGAACCACTGCCCAAGGTATCCGAAGAAGCGTCCGAGCTGCCTCCCGCTCCTGCCCCTTTGCCTTCCGGCGAAATGGAAACGCGCGCCGCGAGATTCCCTTTGGGAACCTCTACGACAGGCGCGGGCGGTGCGGGCGCGGCAGAGAGCGCAATGATTGTAGTGGATGGCCCACCACTAGCTCCGTTGCTGGAAGCCGCGAGTTCAGGAGCGGGAGCGACTTCTCCGTTCTGTGCGCGGTCCGCGACGCGGGGGGCGGAACCGGCGTTGAGTTCGAGGTGCGGCTTTGCCGGAGCATCTGGTAGTTGCGCGAGGCTCATTTCCGCCGGATGCGTCTCCATGTTCGGAACATCGGGAGCTGGCACGGTTGTGGTCGAGACTTTCTTCACTTGTTTCGGCCGCAATTTAGCCAAAGTCTTTTCGCTAATTTCTAAACGCGGGCGCACCGGAGCGGAAGGAGTAGATAGCTGAACCATGTTCGGCAGCTCCGGCAAGAACTTTGGAGGCTCATTGGGAGCCGTGGAGTTCACCAAGGTCTGCCGTGGATGCGTCGGATGGGATGGATCGGTGAAGATGCGCTGGCGAGGATGAAACGCGTCTGTATTCTGAGCAGGAGGCTCATCTACAGGCTTTTTGGGCGAAGCAGCCTTATGCGATTGCTTCGGGACGTTGAGCAGCGGCAAGTCTTCAATCTGCCCTGACCACGTCAGCTCGGTGTTATCCAGCGCGGCCACGTGCTTTGGGGAAATGGGAAGGCGTGGCCAGGGAACGATGAAGAAAACAACATGCCAAAGCGCGGCAGCAAGGAGCGCGCGGTACGGCATCCGGCGCTGAATGCGGCAGTCGACAAAGATGTTGTCTTTCGGCTCGCCCTTGGGGATTCGCGTCCAACGGAGAAAAGCGGCAAGTTCACTGAAGAAATTCTGATGAAAGCTGTTCCAGGCAATGGTCAGCTTCGGTTCAGCCTTCCCCAGCAGGTGCACAGGGTAAGGGTAAATCTCGTTCTGGCCGAGCAAATCGAACGGATTGACCTGAAATCGACGAAACATTCGTTCCCCATTATATCGTGCTTGCCTGAGTCACCCACGGGGCTGGGGGAACATGACGAGGGCACAAGAAGATAGATGACAGCGGCGCGCGGCGGGTTTTACGTCATAAATCACCCTACGGATCCATCTTTACGAGGCGATAGAAGCTAAGCGAGGCATCGCCCTGCTTCAGCACGCGCACACGTTGTAGATTTTCCACAGCGTCGGGGAGCGCAAGCTTGCTGCGATGTTCTGCGATGACGAGACTTTCTTCGCTGAGAAACGCAGCGGATGCGAGGAAGGAGAGCACGCGATCGTAATCGGGGGCGTTGTCGTAGGGAGGATCGAGAAAAAGGATGTCAGGCACTTCCCTGCCGGCTGAATCTCTTTTTGAAAGAAGTCCCAGACCGTGGAGAACGTCGATGGGGAGAACGCGCGCACCCGAGCGAATTTCGAGTGACTCGAGATTTTTCCTGATGAGCGCGGCGGCCCCAGCGTTTTTTTCGATAAAGATCACCTGGCTTGCGCCACGGCTGATGGCTTCGATTCCGACGGCGCCGGTTCCGGCGAAGGCGTCGATGAAGCGGCAACCTATGATGCGTTCGCCGAGGATGTCGAACAGGGTTTCTCGAAGGCGGTCACTCGTAGGGCGCAGCTTGAGTCCCTTGAGGCTTTTCAGCTGGCGGCTGCGAAATTTTCCGGCAATTATGCGCATAAGTGTTTCTGCACTCTATCCAATGCGCGCCAAGTGATAGCGGCGCTGCCATTCGCCAGGCAGAACGCGAAGGATTCCCTGCAAGGCGTCTTTCTTCGCGGGATCCTCAGCGAGAGTGAAGGCTTCCTTGCGAGCAAGTTCGAGCAGTTCGCGGTCGCGCAAGGGGCTGGCCACCTGGAAACCGAGCTCGCCCGATTGACGTGTACCAAAAAACTCTCCGGGGCCGCGCAACTGCAGATCGGTTTCGGCAATTTCGAAGCCGTTATTCGTGCGGACCATGGTTTCCAGGCGTGCGCGCCCATCGTCGGTCAGGCGGTAGGGCGCAACCAGGATGCAGTGAGACTTTTGCGCCCCGCGGCCGATCCGTCCGCGAAGCTGGTGCAATTGCGACAGGCCGAAGCGCTCGGCGTGCTCGATGACCATGACCGTGGCGTTCGGAACGTCAACGCCCACTTCGACCACCGTGGTTGCCACCAGGATTTGCACTTCGTTCCGGCGGAAACGCTGCATGATGTCTTCTTTTTCTTCACTCGAAAGCCGGCCGTGAAGCAGGCCCACGCGCAAATTCGGGAAGACGGTCTTGGAGAGGCGTTCGCACTCTTCCATGGCGGCTTTCAGTTCCAGCTTGGATTCTTCGATGACGGGATAAACGATGTAGGCCTGATGCCCGGCTTGCACCTCGCGCCGCAGAAACTCCCAGACGCCGGGAAGGTGCGACTCGGTGGTCATGCGCGTTTGAATCGGCGTGCGCCCCGGAGGAAGTTCGTCGATCACGGAAACGTCCAGATCGCCGTAGAGTGTCAGCGAGAGCGTTCTGGGAATCGGCGTAGCGGTCAAGACGAGAACGTGCGGCGCGTGGCCATGCCGGACGGCCTTGTCCATCAGCTTTTTGCGCTGAAGGACGCCGAAACGGTGCTGTTCATCGATGGCCACGAAACCCAGGCGCTGAAACTCGACGTTCTCTTCAATGAGCGCGTGCGTGCCAATGACGAACTGTGCTTCACCGGCGAGAATGCGCTCGCGGGCAGCTGCTTTTTCCCCAGACTTCAGGCCGCTGATCAGGAGTTCTACACGATAGCCGCCAGGGGCGAGTATCCGCCGCGCTGCGAGGAAATGTTGAACGGCGAGAATTTCCGTGGGAGCCATCAACGCGGCCTGGCAACCGTTTTCCATGGCGATGACTGCGGCCTGTAAAGCCACGATGGTTTTGCCGCTGCCAACGTCTCCCTGCAGAAGGCGGTTCATGGGGACCGGACGCTCCAGATCAGCGGCAATGTCTGCAAGAACGCGCTTCTGCGCGATGGTGGGCTTGAAGGGAAGGATCTTCTTCAGGGCTTCGCGGATTTTGTCTTCCCGCACGCGAAATGGAATCGCATTTTCCTTGCGTGTGGTCTTGCGGCCCAGTGCCAGGCTGAGCTGGTACAGGAAGAACTCTTCGAAGATCAGGCGGCGCTGCGCAGGAGAGCGAAACTGGTTCAGCGCCTCCAGGGATTCTTCGGGCGAAGGAAAATGTGTCTGAATGAGCGCATCACGGCGCGAGGGAAGATTCAAGCGCTTGCGGAGTTCGGGGGGAAGCACATCGGCAATGTGCTGGTCGAGATTCTGCAGAATGGCGTAGATGGCACGGCGAATCTGTCGCGTGCCAAACGAACCTACAGCTTCATAGATCGGCACAATGCGCCCCATCTCCGTGGAGTCGACTTCGTCGCCGTGGATCACTTCGATCTGGGGATTGACCATCTCTCGCCGGGCGGGCCGCTGCTTATCGATTTCCACTTTGCCGTGGAGGATTAATTCCTGCCCGGGTTTCAAACGGCCTTCCAGATAGCCGCCGTGAAAAAACTTGCAGGGGAGCGAGCCGGTGTCGTCCTGAACCAGCAGGTGGTAAATCGCATCACGGCCATACATGCCGCGGACCGCCTGGCCACTCATCACCCGGGCGCGCAGAGTGTATGTGCCGTTGGGCTGGACTTCCTTGATCTTGGAAAATCGGATGCGGTCTTCGTAGCGGAAAGGCAGGTAATTGAGCAGGTCCTCCAACGTGTAGATGCCGCGCTCGGCAAGCAACTCCGCCCGCTGCGGCCCTACTCCCTTTACCATTTGGACGTTTGTTTGAAGGCTGATGCTCATCTCTCTTCTTTATATCATTGCCGCCACAGACCGCGCCTTTGCTGAAAACTTGCGCTGCTGGCCCGCGTATCGATAGAGTGGGCGTTCGGCCCCATCGGCGACGGGAGGCACCTTTGGCTGAAGATCGATTGACCGGTTCGGACAAGCGCATCCTGGCGCTGTGGATCCTGTGCGGGATCGTCGGCGCGCTGTTCGCCCAGAAATATTTCTTCCGTGCCTTCCCGGAAGCCTCAGTGGATTTCAAGGTGTCGCGCAGCGAAGCGCAATCACGCGCGAAGCAGTTCATCGAAGGTCTCGGGCAGAGCCTGGCGGGTTATCAATCCACGATCGTTTTCAATGTGGACGAAAACGCGAAGACCTACCTCGAACGTGAGTTGGGATTGCAGCAGGCGAATCGCTTGATGTCCGGCGAACTGGACATCTGGTATTGGGATGTGCGCTTCTTCCGGCCGCAGCAGGAGGAAGAGTTTCTCGTGCGCGTAAGTCCCGCGGGTCAGGTTGTGGGCTATGAGCACAAGATTGAAGAAGCGCGCGGAGCCCAGTCACTCGATAGGGATGATGCGGTCGCAGCGGCGGAAACGTTTGCGCGTGTGAAGCTTGGACTGGATCTAAGCCAGTGGGAATTTCTGCAGGCGGAAGCAAACTCGAAGAGCCGCCCGAACCGGACGGATTGGTCCTTCACATGGGAGCGCAAGGGGTTCAAGGCGAAAGAAGCGCCTTATCGGATGCAGGTGAGCGTACAGGGCGACCAGATTGGGGGGAGCCAGGAATATCTTCAAGTGCCGGAAGCGTGGATTCGCAGCTACGAACATCTGCGCTCGACGAACAACTTCTACGAGGAGATTGCGCTCGTCCCGTACGGATTTTTGCTGGGGGCAGCGCTTTGGTTGGGCGTCACGCTGTGGCGACAGGGAAAGACGGGCTGGGGCACAGCGCTGAAAATCGGCGCCGTCGTCACTGTGCTGTACTACCTGATGGAGTTGAATGAGTGGGGTTCGGTGAGGGCCGACTACGACACGCACTTCACCTACGGAAGTTTCCTCATCCAGAAGCTGTTCTGGATGCTGCTGGCTGCGGTGGGCACGGCGTTCACAATCAGCCTGGTGTACCCGGGAGGCGAGCCGCTCTATCGCGCGAGCCAACCTTTGCGGATGCGACTGACCAAAGCATTCAGCGTGCGCGGCATCCGCTCGAAGGAATTTTTCTGCGCCGCCGTGGTGGGAATCTGCCTGGCCGCGGCACATATTGGCTTTATCGTGGCCTTCTATATGGTTGGGAGCCGGTTTGGCGTCTGGGCACCGCAGGACATCAAATACTCCGACATAGTGAACACGCCGTTCCCGTGGATTGCCGGAGTGGCAATCGGAGTTTTGGCCTCCACCAACGAAGAGTTCACCTTTCGATTGTTTGCGATTCCGTTCATGCAGAAACTGACGGGGTCGCGCGTGCTAGCGGTGATTCTGCCCGCTTTTTTCTGGAGCTTCCTGCACAGCAATTACCCACAAGAACCCGGCTACATCCGTGGAATCGAAATCGGAATCATGGGGATGGTGGCCGGGCTCGTGATGCTGCGCTGGGGAATCGTGGCGACGCTGATCTGGCACTACACAGTGGATGCGTCGCTGGTGGGCCTGTTGTTGATTCGTTCGGATAATTTGTATTTCAAGATTTCTGGCGTGATTGTGGGGCTTGCGGCCGTGGTGCCGCTGGCTATTTCCGGCGTGCTGTATCTGGCTCGGGGACGATTTGAAACGGTCGACGATCTTCTGAACCAGGCTGAACCTGCACCAGAAATCAGCCTTGCGCGTCAGCCTGTGGCCGAACAAACCGCACCTTCGGCCAAGCGTTACGACGCTTTGACTCCAAGCACGTTGGGTTTTCTGGGCGCGTGCGTGATCGTGGGAGGACTCCTGGCGTGGCGTTTGAACCGCGAACACATTGGCGACTATCTGGAATTGTCCGTCGACCGCGTTACGGTGACAGTGCGCGCAGATGCGGTGATGCGCGAGCATGGACTTGATCCCAACAGCTATCGCAAAGCCGCACAAATGGTGGACACGACCGATCCGGTAACGAACGAATTCCTCCGCCGACGCATGCCGGTTCCGGAGATCAACAAAATCTACTCGACGCGCATTCCGGGAGCACTCTGGCGAGTGCGTTATTTCCGCGATTCGCAGCCCGAAGAGTTCGGGGTCACGCTGAAGCCGGATGGCTCGTTGCACGGCTTCTGGCACATTCTAGCGGAAGCCGCCAAGGGCGCGGACTTACCGAAAGAAGAGGCGCAAGCAATTGCGGAAAAATTCCTGACAGAGGAAAAAAACATCGACCTGAACGGGTGGAAACTGGTGGAGGCAAATTCCGACAAGAGGCCGAACCGGACAGACCATACGTTGATCTGGCAACAGGACGCACCACTCGATCCGCAGAATGCGAGCGAGAATTCGTCCGACCATGCGTACGCGCGTATGAGCCTAACTGTGCTGGGCGATCAGCCCGCTAACTATCGAACCTACATCAAGATTCCAGAGGAGTTTGCGCGCCGGCAGGAAGAGCAGGGCGCGGCGCGGATCCTGGTTCTCGTTGGCCAGATCTGTCTGGCCATCGGCCTTGTGGTCAGCGTGCTGGTGTTTTTCTTCAAGCGGCTGCGCGTCCAGCCGGCAGTCAGAGTTCCCTGGCGAAGGCTCTTCCTTTGGGGATTCGTCGGTGTGTGCGGCTTTCTGGTGAACTTCTGTTTCGGGGACCGGATTCCTGTGCTCTTTGCGCAGTATCAAACGTCGATCCCTCTGCGCATTTATCTCGGCAGCACCGCTGTGGGCATTCTGCTGGTCGGGGCATTTTTGTGCGGGGCTATCACGCTGCTCTTTGGGCTGGCGTGGTCGTTCGCCGCCCGAGCTTTTGGTGAGGAGCAGATGCCGGGATGGCTTGGCATGCCCGCCGCGTATTACCGGGATGCGTTTTGGGTTGGATTGGGCGGCTCGGCTTTATTGATGGGAATACGGCGATTGCTGGATTTTGTGTCGCCGTGGTGGCCGACGCTGCATCGCGGGGTGTCGGCGAGCTTCGGTGAAAGCTATGATGCGATCTTCCCAGGAATCGGCGTGATCGGGAGCGTTGTGTTTCGCGCGTTGCTAGCGGTCGGAATACTCTTGCTTGGCGGGGCGTTTCTCGGCGCTGAACTTCGAGTGCGCTGGCTGCGACTGGTCCTCTTTTTCGCGGTGGCTGCCGCCATGGTGACCAGTTGGGGCTCCCCCGCCGATTTTCTGAAGCAATCTCTGGCGATGGCGGTATTGTTGGCGGTAGTGGTGTTCGGCATTCGACGCGTGGTGCGCTTCAATCTGCTGGGTTTGTTCCTGATCGTGGCCTGTACGGGATTAATCTCAGCGGCCAGTGGGTTGATCCTGCAGCCTGACGCGTTTTATCGCACGAACGGCTATGGGATCCTGCTGGCTGTGGTGGTGCTCCTGGCCTGGCCGCTGGTGGCCTGGCGGACGAACGGGCAGGCAACAGCACCGGCAGCAGAATGAGGCACGCAGAGCCACCGGGCCGCATCCAAGCAAAAAGCGGCTTGGTAGAGCCATCTAAGGGGTATTGCCGCTCACTTTCCGCGGCCAAAAGCGTCTAAATGTTTATCGGTGGAGTGCGTCACTCTTCTGCAGGAACCGATTGCCCAACTGAAAGGGAGTTGGGAGCTTAGGCCAGATTCGGCAAAGAGAAAGCGAATATGTCTTTACCCCGTTGGGCTCTGGCGTTTGCAGATGAATCCGGTCAAACCAGCAATTCGGAGCCGGCGTTGGCCTCGGTGACCTCCCTGGCCAGCCTGGAAGAGCGAGTTCTGGTGGAGCAAGCGCAGGCGGGCAGCCGCCCGGCGTTTGAAGAGCTGGTGCGGCGGTACGACCGCGACGTGCTGCGTCTGGCATTAAACCTGATGAAGCGCACCGAAGATGCGCGCGACGTTTATCAGGAAGCTTTCCTGAAGGTGTACCGCAACCTGCACCGCTTTCGCTTCGAATGCAGCTTCTATACCTGGCTGTACCGTATTGTGACGAACGTGTGCCTCGACCATCTGCGGCGCCGGCAAGCGCGGCCTGAGGATCAGGCTCCCGAGACTATCTCCACACAATATGAAGACGCCGGCACGGACTTTTTCGAGCGGCAGCGGGAGCACCGGGCCACGCTCGATCCGGAACGCCACCTGATGGGGCAGGAGATTCAGACGCGGCTGGCGGCGGCCATGGAACGGCTCTCGCCCCGCGAGCGAATCGTATTTGAGATGAAGCACTATCAAGGGCTAAAGCTGCGTGCCATCGGCGATGCCCTGGGGACAAGCGAAGAGACCGTAAAGAATTCGCTGTTCCGGGCAACGAAAAAACTCCGGAACGAGCTGGGAGTGCTGCGATGAGCGCGGGCGAGCAAAAGAAGGACTGCAACGAAATCGCCGAGCTGCTGATGTTTTACGTTTGCGATGAAGTGAGTGAGCAGGAGCGCGCGGCGATTGAGCAGCACCTTGGGGAATGCGCGTCCTGCCGTGCTCAGCTTGAGGAGGAGCGGGATTTTCAGAAGGCGCTCAATTCCCTGCCCCAGGCAGGAGAGCAACTGGATGCGGCGGGCATTCTGCTTTCACAGTGCCGCAGCGAACTAGCCGAAAAACTGGACGATCTGGAGCAGCCCGCGGCGAAGAAAGTGCCGAGAATGGGTTGGCTGCGCGGCTGGATGGTGCTGCATCCGGTGTGGAGCGCAGCAACGCTCGTTCTGCTTGGGCTCGTAGCCGGAAATCAGTATGCCCAGTGGTCGAGCCGTACTAGCGACGACGCCACGCAGGGCCAAGTGGTCAGCGTGCGGCCCAGTTCGCAACTTACCGAAGACCAGCTTTCTCGGATGGCCGTGGCGGGAATCAATTTCACACCTTCGCCTTCCTCCGGGTCCAAGAACGTGCGTGTGCGGCTGAACGCGGAACAACCGATTGAACTCGACGGCAACCTGGACGATTCGAATGTTCGCAATGTCCTCACCTTCGTAGTGAAGAACGGAGACCGCTTTGATTCCGGTGTGCGGCTGGATTGCCTGGACGCGTTGAAGACGCGGGCGGAAGATGCCGAGGTGCGCGCGGCCCTGCTGACCGCGGCGCGCAAGGATCAGAATCCCGCAGTGCGGTTGAAAGCCTTGGAAGCGTTGCGCAATGGGGGATTCGACGGAACGGTTCGCGAGGCATTGCTCGAAGCTCTGCAGCACGATTCCAATCCCGGTGTGCGCGTGGAAGCCGTGAATCTTCTGGTTCGTTCGCTGGAGCAGGCGGAGAGCGAATCGCCGGTGATTCTGCCCATGCCCGCCAATGGGATGCCGTCCGAACCCATGTTTCAGGCTGGCGCCCGCGCGACAACAAGCGGCAACGGTTCGATCGAAGCCGTAGTGCGAGCACTTGAGGATTTGCAGCAGAATGATCCGAGCCGATACGTCCGTCTGCGCAGTGCTGCCGCGCTGCGCGAGATCAGCGCCCGAAACGATCATTGAGCCAGGACGACGGAACGAAACCAGGTTTCTCTCATGTCAGATTCTTCCCCTATTCTGAGTTTTGAGCACACGGGGCGTGGCGTGCGGACGCTCTGCTCGGTCTCCCTGCTCTCACTGGCCCTTGCCCTTCCCCTTCCAGCACGAGCTCCGGCAAACGTGACGCCTCCCCGTGCTTTTGTAGACCGCAGCGGAGAATTGCGCGTCAGCAATGGCATGACCCTCCATTTGAAAACGGACCTTGGTAATGTCCGCATACAGACAATGCCACCCGGATCCGACCCCATCCTTCGCTATACCGTTCACATCGAGACGGACGCGCCGCAGGTTGAAGGGCAGAAATTGCTGGACAAGTATTCGTTGACGACACGCGAGACTGTTGATTCGGTCTTCCTCACAGGCGAGTTGCCTGCTGTCCGGACCGTTGTGATGCCTCATCACCCGCCTATCCGAAATGCACAATTCTATGTGCAATTTCTGGTGACTGTTCCGGCGACCTTCAGCCTGGATGTGAATACGGAGGTTGGCGACATCGAGACCGCAGACATTGGCGGGCGCGTGTCTCTTTCGACCCAGGGCGGAAACATTACCTCCGGACACGTCGGCATGGTTGGGCCTCCTTTGGCACGGGGCGAGCACTCCGTGGCGAGAATGGAAACACAGGGAGGCCACATAACCGTGAACGACGTTGCGGGGGACGTGGACGCGTACACCGCTGGGGGACACATCCTCGTTGGGAATATCGACGGCAACGCAAGGCTGCACACCGGCGGAGGCCACATCCGGGCCGCGCGCATTCAGGGCACAGCACGTCTGGAAAGTGACGGAGGCAACATCGTTATCGGAGAAGCAGGCTCGTACGTTGTGGTGCGAACGACGGGCGGGCAGATTGACTTCGGCGAAGTGCACGGTTCCGTGCACGCGGAGACGGGCGGCGGAGGCATTCGCGTGATCTCCGTTGCCGGGCCGATGGAAGTGGCCAGTAATGGCGGAAGCATTTGCCTGACTCGCGTAGCGAATCGGGTACATGCCGAAACGGGCGAAGGCACCATCACGGCATGGATTAATCCGGAAGCGGCACAGAATGCGCCGCTGGTGCGGCTGCCTGGTCCCTCCCAACTTGCGTCGCATACCGGAGACATTGTTGTTTTTCTGCCGCGCAACATCGCCATAACGGTCGACGCCACAGTGGAAAGCGGGGGGCTGGGACACATTCAGGCGGATCCCGCGTTTCCGCTGAATATCCAAGCGCAAACAAATGGACCCGTCCACGCCGTAGCCGCGCTGAACGGCGGAGGAACGCTGCTAAAGCTACACACCATGGCGGGGAAAATTCAGTTGCAGTATCTCGACACGCAAACGGCGCTGCGGCAGTCGCTTCTGGATGAAGAAAAACAGCGACTGGCGGAAAGACTCGCGGAATATCAGGTGAATGCGGTGACCATGTCTGCCCAACCACCGGCCAATGGCGGCCCGGCCCTGTCTCCGAACGATCTTAAGGATGACTGGTACGAGACCGCAAAGAAGCGGTTTGAAGTAGTCATCATGGGGAGCGTTCGGGAAGAGCCCAAGGATTTCATGAAACGGCTGATGGCCGCGCCGCAGCCGCAGTATCCCGCGTTGGCTCGGAACGCGGGCTTGCAGGGTATGGTGGTGCTGCAGATTCGGTTGAAGCCGGACGGCACTGTAACTGTTGACAAGGTCTTGGAAGGGCAGCCAGCTTTGGTGGACGCGGCGACAGCAGCGGTGCAGACGTGGCGCGCGCGGCCAGAGCAGGTCAACGGAAAAAACGTGGAGGTGGTATCCACGGTGAGCTTTGAGTTTCAACTGCACTAGAGTCGAGCCGCAGGGTTGGCCTTTTCTTGTCCCGGGGAAATGGTTCGGCTGATTCAAAAGGAGGTAGTTCTATGCTTCGCTCCGCGTTTCGCCGCACAGTTCTGAGTTTGTTCCTGGGGGCGGCCGTTCTGGCCCCGGCGTGCTTTGGAATCACAGAAGAGATCACGAAGACCTATCCGATGCGCTCCGACGGCTACTTTGAATTGAACAACGTAAACGGCTCGGTGAGGATCGAAGGCTGGGACAAGAACGAAATTGAAGTGCGCGCGATCAAGACCACCCCGGACGAGCAGTCTATTCTCGACCTCGTCGATATCGATATCGAAGCCAAGCCGAGTGGAGTTTCCGTTTCCACGCGTTACCCGCAGGAAGAAGGCGTGGAGGTAGCGGTCGACTACGTGATACACGTGCCTCGCCACGTGCAGTTGAGCCACGTGAACAATATCAATGGAACGTTGCGCGTTTTCAGTTCGGAATCCCTAGGCGAGTTGCATACCGTGAACGGAAACATCGAAGTGTACGGGAGCAGCGGCAACATGCACGCGCACACGACGAACGGCAACATCTATGCGGAGCTGAAGGGAACGGGCGACGCGCGGGGCGCCTCCGCGGAGACGACCAACGGTTCGGTCCTGCTGGCGGTTCCCCGGAACCTCCCGTTGGATCTCGAAGCGCGTTGTATGAACGGCAATTTCTCGAGCGATTTGCCGATGGTGGTCAAAGGAGCGGAGCAGCCACGAACGGTACACGGCACGCTCGGTCATGGCGGCGCTCCGATTCATCTGGGGACAGTAAACGGGACGATTCGAGTGGTGGCGCTCCGGTCGACGGTTTAGGTTTTGCCGCGTCTAAGGCCTCAAGGAGAGTTAATCATCATGAACACAAAGCACCTATTCACGGTCCTTGGGCTCAGTGCGTTCACAGTGGCGCTGGTGGCCCTCCCTGGCTCATCGGCTCGCCCGGCAGACCCTTCGAATGCGGCCAGGCAGAGACAATCGCAGGCGGAGGCTTCGCAGCAGGTAGCAGCGCAAGTGGCGGAATTGCAGCAATCTCTGAACCACATGGATATCGTTTCCGACGACGGCGACGAGGACGTGCAGGTATTCGTCACGGGCGGAAGCTGGCTGGGAGCGGGAATCAGCGAGGTTACGGCGGACAAAGCAAAGGAACTCAAGCTTCCGGCGGAACGCGGCGTGGTGATCGGCAAAGTCGTGGCCGAGAGTCCCGCGGCCAAGGCAGGGTTGAAGGAGAGCGATGTAGTCACGGAGATTAATGGCCAACGCGTGGAAGGGACGGAGCAATTCCGGCGGATGATTCGGGAAATTCCCGCCGGGCGCACAGCGCAATTCACCGTATGGCGCGACGGCCGCGCGCAGACCATCAACGTGATGATCGGCAAGTCTGAGATGCGCCACCGGAACACAATTGTTTCTCCCGCGATGCCGGGCAATTTTGTGTTTCAGATGCCAGAAATTCAGGGGGAGATTAACGGACTCCTCGAGAACGGACCGTGGGGCACGAGTTCAAGAAGGCGTCTAGGGATTGACGCCGAGGACGTCAACGGAGAGTTCGGCAACTACTTCGGAGCACCCGAGGGCGAAGGCATTCTTGTTCGCGGAGTGTTCGCGGATTCTCCCGCCGCGAAGGCTGGCCTGAAGGTCGGTGATGTGATTACCACCGTGGACGGTGAGCGCATACGGTCCGTGGGGGAACTGCGCTCCAAGATCGCGGAAAAAACGCAAACGAACAGCCTGAAGCTGGGCGTCATTCGGAACAAAGCGCCGCTTACACTCTCCGTGGAACTGCCCGCTCCAGAAAAGAGAGAGTTCCACACGAGCGTGCGAACCAATATTTAGCTTCTTGGGGAAAGTAAAGAGCCGGCTTGGCTTCCTCGGCAAGCCGGCTCTTACTTCTCGGTCTCCATTCAGAAGAACAGATTCCCCATCGAGGCGCCTGATCAGGAGGTGCGAAGGGACCACTACACGATTTGAAAATACCATCATACGCAAAGCTCCCGGCCGTACCGACTCCGTACTATCACCCGTTCTGCATCTGATTCGTGATGACTATATTTCCGGGGCATGCCTTGCGCGGCCATGTCAGTTCCCGCAAAAACGGACGTGCAGGATTGTTTTCTGCCAGCAGACACGCTATAAACACCAGAGTGCCTGAACTCGCCATCACCATAGATTCCGTTGAAAAATCTTTTCCCCGTGCCCTCCATGGCTGGCGTGCCCTGCTGCAGCCGCTTGCGACGCCCAGTGTGCAGGCACTTCGCGGTATTTCTCTGGAAGTGAAAGCAGGCGAAGCGGTAGCACTGCTCGGCGCCAACGGAGCAGGAAAGTCGACTCTCCTACGCATTCTCGCCACGCTGCTGCTGCCGAGCCGAGGCACGGCGCGCGTTGCGGGTTTCGATGCAGCCAAGGAGCCCGCTGCGGTTCGCCGCCAACTTGGGTATCACGCGGGGACGGACCTCGGTTTTTATGCCCGGCTGACGGGCGCCGAGAACCTTCGCTTCTTCGGCCGACTGAATCATCTCTCGGAGTCCTTCTTGCGATCGCGCATCCCCGCCCTTGCGAGGCAATTTGAGCTGACTGCTTCTCTGGACAATCAGGTGCGAACGCTTTCCTCGGGGACGATACAGCGGCTGAGCCTTCTTCGCGCAATCCTGCACGAACCGAAGGTGTTGCTGCTGGATGAACCTACGCGCAGCCTGGATGCGCTGGCCGCGGCCGAGTTCCGCCGGTTTCTAAAGAAGGAGGTCTTGCAACGGCACGGTACTTCGCTGCTGTTTGCGTCTCATACTCTACCGGAAATTGAGCTGCTGGCGGACCGCGTGGCGATTCTGAAGGAAGGTACGATCGCCGCGTTGGATACGCCGATGGGGCTAAAGGCCAGGACCGGAGCGACATCACTGGAAGCGGCCTTCGCCCTTCTTACCGGGCACGGCACGGCTTCCCTTGAGGAGCCAGTTTCGCCATGATCGCACGGCTGCGCGATCTCCTTTTATTTTTTCAGCGCGACGTACGTATTGCCAGCACCTACAGAAGTCCGTTTGTGCTGGAGCTTTTTGAAGCGCTCTTCGGGGCGGCGATGCTGTATTACGTGGCGCGTTTCGTAGATTCTCCCGAACTCCGCCGGGCGCTGCCGCAGGGCACATCGTATTTCGCATACTCCCTAGTCGGATTCGTGTTTTTCGATTATCTGCACACGGCGGTCGACGCATTTGACCATAGTCTCGAAGAGGCCCGGGACACGGGGACGCTGGAACCGCTCCTGGTCACGCAGGCGCCACTGCCGGTCATGATGATCGGCTCAGTGATGTACCCATATGCGCTGACGACCCTGCGGGTCGGCGTGTACCTGGGGTGGGGAAGTCTGCTGTTTGGTTTTCCGTTGCGTTCGGCGAACTGGCTCTCCGTGGTGGTGGTCCTAATTGCCACGTTGTTGTCGTTTTCCGGGCTGGGCGTTTTCTCTTCGGCGTTTTTGCTGCTGTTCAAGCGCGGCAATCCATCGAAATGGTTTTTCGTGGGTATTTCGAGCATCGTGGGAGGGATGCTGTTTCCGATCAGCGTGCTGCCGGAGTGGCTGCAAATAATCGCGCGCTTGAACCCGGTCACCTATGCGTTGGAGGCGATGCGCAGCGCGCTATTGGATGGAACGAACATTCTTGGGATCGCGCGCCCGTTAGTGATGCTCTTTCTGTTTGCGCTGGCGCTGTTGCCGACATCGATGTTGGCGTTTTCATGGGCCCTGCGGAGAACGAAGATCAACGGGACGCTGTCTCACCGTTAAATCGGAAGCACCGTTCAATGAAAATCGGCCCTGCAGGGCAGGGCCGATTTTGCAGAAGGTATTTGGATTCGGAGTTAGGACTTCTTTTTCTTGGCACCGACCTTGGTTTCGATGCCGCCGGTGAGTTGCTGAACTGCTTCCAGGCCTTGTTTGGCCTGTTGTCCGTAGGTGCCGTTGGGGTCCAGCTCGATGGCTTTTTGATAAGCTTCAACAGTGCCCGGCTTCAGGGTCACTTCCATCTTGTCGCCCACCTGCTTGTACTCGGCGGAGGCGACCAGGCAAGCACCCAACAGGTACCAGCCCTGGGCGTTCTTGGGATCGGCCTGAGTGGCCTTTTGCAACGGCTCAACGGCTTCCTGCATGCGGCCGACCTGATACAGGCTGATGCCGAAATTGCGCCAAGCGAGGGCGGCGTTGGCGGGATCGAGTTCGGCGCTCTTGGTGTAGGCCGCTTTGGCATCATCGATCTTGCCAGCGCGTGCGAGCACATTGCCGAGGTTGTTATAGTAGCCAGCGTTGTCCGGCTTAGCCGCAATGGCCTGCTGATACGCGTTTGCGGCTTCATCGTTGCGGCCAGCGAGGTCGTACGCTTCCCCCATGCGCGCCCAGAACACATGAATATTGGGATCTTTCTCCGGAGCAGCCTTCTGGGCCTGCTGGAATTCCGCCACCGCCTGGTTGGAGAGATCGGCCAGTTTAGCCTTGGCAGCATCTTTTTGATCCGCGGAAGCCTTGGAGAGTTCCGTCTTCGCGGCTCTCTCCTGATCCAGCAGCGCGACGCCCTGATCAAAGTGCTGTTTCATTTCGTTGTACTTCGATTTCTCCTGAGCCTGCTTTTTCATCTGCGCCGCAGCTTCGGGATTTTGCTTTTCAAGGATCTCCTTGAAGTTCCAACTGACGGGAGGCGTGTCCGTGCCGGTGTGCACTTCGGTAGTGGTGTTGAAAGGATCCTTCACTTGTGGGGGTTGCACGGTAACGACGTATTTTCCGGACTTCAGATTATTGAATTGGTATTTGCCATTGGCGTCGGTCTTGGTCTCCTGCGTCTGGCCCTGTTCGCCCTTTAGCTTGACGGTCAGATCCGGCCAGGGTTTGCCGTCAAAATCGATAATGGCTCCGGTGATTTTTCCCTCTTGCGCGGCTGCCCTTGGCACGGCGAGACAGGCCAAGCTGAATGTCAACGTTACGGCGAGCGCAAGCGCTTTCACAAGGTTCGACATGCTCCATTCTCCTTTGTACTCGGGGAGCGCCGGCCGAGGCTGACGGGCCGGTTTGTCCCCATTATCGCTCATCTCACGCAGATTCCAAGGATCAGGACAAGGTCCTCAGGCTCTGCCAGCCGCCCTTCCTCGATACGGGATGGGATCGGCAATTCCGGCTTCTGCGAAGGCCCGCAGGCGCAGCAGGCAGCTATCGCACTTCCCGCACGCCAGGTCTTCCCCCTGATAGCAAGACCAGGTCAGCTGCAGAGGCGCCCCAAGTTCCCTCCCGCGTCGAATGATCTCGCTCTTCTTCATTCCAATCACGGGCGTGACCATTTCAATGTCCGTCTCCGGCTTGGTTCCTACTGTGATCAACTCTTGGAACACGCGGTAGTATTCCGGCCGGCAGTCAGGGTACCCGGAGCTGTCTTCTGCAACGGCACCAATATAGATGGCCCTTGCGCCGATGGCCTCGGCCCAACTGACGCCCACGCTCAGGAAATGAGCATTCCGGAAAGGCACATACGTCACCGGAATTGGGCTGCCACCAGGGCCAGGGACCTCCAATTCATTTTCCGGGACCTTGATCTCTTTGTCTGTGAGCGCTGAACCTCCAATGGCCCGGAAATGGTCCAGTTTCACGACTAGCCGCTGCCGGACCTGGTAGTAGTCGGCGATCTCGTCAAAGGCCTGCCGCTCGCGCTTCTCGGTCCGCTGGCCATACATGGCGTGCAACAGGGCGAGGTTGTCCTTGCCGTGTCGTTCGCGTGCGATGGCCGTACAGACACAGGAATCCATCCCCCCGCTCAGGAGTATCACTACTGTGGCTTTATCACTCATGATTTGCTGGCCCTATTCTGCAGGGAGTTCTCGCCTCCTGACTCAAACACCTCGCGTCGCGGGATCCCACACAATCTTGTGCAACTGCAAGCCCAGCCGTGCCCCAAGTCCATCTTCGAGAATCCATTCGACAAGCTGGCGAGGCTCCAATCCCTGCCACTTTCCACCAGGGTCCTCATGTACGGGAGAGAAGAGGACCGAGTGGACGCGCTCTTCCAACCTATGTTGCCGGGTGAAATCACGCGCAAACTCGTAGTCTTTACGGCTAGAGATGACGAACTTGATTTCGTCTTTAGCAGTAAGTTCGTCGAGATTTCGAATGTCGAAGCTGTCCGGTTCGCCGGAATCGGGACACTTGACGTCGACAATGCGGATGACTTGCTTTGGGAGATTACCAACGAAGCGTTCACCGCTGGTTTCGACCATGACGGTGTACCCCGCGGCCAATAAGTGCACCGCCAAGGAATAGATCTCCTGCTGGAGCAAAGGCTCGCCGCCGGTCAACTCCACAAGAGGGACACCGGAGGGAGCGCCATCCGGGCGGCGATTGAGGGCTTCGACGCGCTCCAGAACATCTTCCACGGTCATCTTCTGGCCACCGTGGAAGGCGTAGGAGGTGTCACACCAGGTGCAGCGCAAATTGCAGCCGGTGAGGCGCACGAATATGCAGGGGAGTCCCGCTCGCGTTCCTTCGCCTTGGATGGATTTGAATATTTCTGTGACGTACATAGGGCCCTGCGCCTGCAGTCATGGGAGCTATTGTCTGCTCGTGTTCGCCTTCTTGCCAGAACGTTTTGAAAGCCAGTAAATTCCGCCGAAAAAAAGGATCATAGCGATGGCGAGCCGGGGATAGCCGGGAGCCACGCCCATCATTCTTAGGACGACAATATAGCCGGCGGCAACCAAGAGGGCGGGCACCAGAATGATCAAGATAGAACGGTTCATAGTTCCCGCCTCCTTTCGAGTTCAACTGCCGGGACGATATTTCGCCATGGCCGTGTCCGTTTCCCAAATGATGACATCGGAAACCCGGGCTCCCGCAGGCAAATTCTTCAACTGGCCGCTAACTTCGTCGTAAAAGTATTTGGCCATATTTTCCGCAGAAGGATTCACGGTCGTGAAGGGCTCGAGGTCATTGATGAATTGATGGTCCAGCCGTTTGATAATGGTCCGCATCACTTCTTTCAGGTGCGTGAAATCGACCAGCAAGCCAATTCCATCCAGCTGAGGGCCTTCCAGCGTTACTTGCACGCGATAGTTGTGTCCATGAGGGTTTTCACACTTGCCCTTGTAACCGCGCAGGGCGTGCCCCGACGAAAATGTCTCTTCTACACTCACTTGAAACATAGACGGCTGTTTTTCCTCTTCCCTGGGCTTCTTTCCCTGGGAGACGCTCAGGCGGGTCTGCTGGCACTCAGGAATCGCTCGACTTCCCCTAAGTCGTTCGTCCTGCGGTAGCGCGGCAATGACTCAAGGAAAATTTTACCATACGGCATACGGGAGATTCTTGTGTCAAGCAGCGCGAGCACGCCGCGGTCGGTTTTTGTGCGAATCAAGCGGCCAAAACCCTGCTTGAGGGCAAGGACTGCTTCCGGCACCTGAAATTCTGCGAAGGGGTTGCGGCCTTCGTCCTGAAGGGCGCGCACCCGGGCAGCCACCACGGGATCGCTAGGAACGGCGAACGGTAAGCGGTCCACGATGACGCAGGAGAGTTGATCCCCAGGCACGTCGACGCCCTGCCAAAAACTAGAGGTGGCGAACAAAACTGAATTAGAAGTGGTTTTGAATCGCTCAAGAAGAATTGTTCGAGGAGCGGTTCCTTGGAGCAGCAGAGGAAAATCGACACGGCTGCTGACCCGATCAAAGAGATCGTTCATTTGAGCGTAGCTGGTGAAAAGGCAAAAAGCGCGGCCCTGGCTCAACTCGAGGAGGGAGACGATTTCGTCGGCGGCCTT
>Ga0187772_10000357_pt1 | contig 20359 bp, 18 predicted proteins | sample 0116_SJ02_MP15_2_FD_133137 | JGI IMG/M metagenome (GOLD analysis project Ga0187772, IMG submission 133137) | Tropical peat soil microbial communities from peatlands in Department of Meta, Colombia - 0116_SJ02_MP15_20_MG | ecosystem: Environmental > Terrestrial > Soil > Wetlands > Peat | place... | reverse complement strand
GGGCTCCAGGTGACCTGGACCTTGTCGGTCGGGTCGACCGCGAACCCCGTCCCGAGGAACGTGATCGGGGTCCCGACCAGGCCGGACGCCGGGATCGCCAGGAGGCGGGGCAGGAGGTCGAACACCGCGCTCCCCGTGTCGGGCTTGGACGCCGAATCGGTCGCGCTGTAGGTCTGGGAGCCGGACTGGGTCGCGGGGATCACGTACGTACACGTGAAGTTCCCCTTGGACGAGGAGGTCCCGCTGCAGATGGTGACCCCTCCCGGGCCCGTGATCGTGATCCCGGAAGCGTGGTGGAAGTAGGTGACGTTGAACGTCACGACCGTTCCCACGTAGCCCGAGGTCGGACTCACGGTGAAGCTCGGGGTCGTCGCGGCCGGCGTCACCAGCGGGGGAGCTGAGGACGGGCTGCCCGACGGGGACGAGGGGAGGAGCCCGAGACCGGGCCCGTTCGTCGCGGCGGAGATCGCACCGACGGCCGCGACCGCTCCGACCAAGCTCGAGCTGACCATCAGCATCGCCACGAAGATGCCGAACGGTGCGGCGGTCCGACGCGGACGCAGAGGCCACGACAACGACGGAGCCAAATTTATCCCCCCTTCCCGGCGGTGAGACCCGACATACGGGTGGGTGGTATCAAAGTAACTGCCAGCCTCCGGGGCCGTTGGGCCCACGGCGGTGACGCCCGCGGCAGGGAGCGCGCGAGGGCGTCTGTCCTGACCCCGACCGTAACCTGCTATCCTCGCGGGTCGGCCGGCCCTGCGCGAGGCAGGGGGACCCCCCGGCTCCAGCGGAGCCCGACGACCGAGCCGACAGGCAGCGGGCGGTCCGACCGGAGGTCGACCCGCTCCCCCGCGGCCCCCTCCAGGACCGTGAGGAACCCGCGCCCGACGAGCCCGGCGGCTCGGACGGTGTAGGTCGGCCCCGGCCCGGGGTCGGGTACGACGGTGAGGTCGTCCGGAAGGACCGCGATCGGGCCCCCCGCTCCTTCCAGGACGTTGTATCCGAGGAAGCGGGCCGTCCGAGCCGAGCCGGGGTGGCCGTAGAGCTCCTGCGGGGGACCCACGGCCTCGAGCGCCCCGTCGAAGATGAGCGCGACACGGTCGCCGAGGAAGAACCCCTCCTCCCGGTCGTGCGTGACGTGGATCGCGGTCGCCCCGAACTCCCGCAGCGCGGCGCGGAACTCGGCATGGAGGTCGGCCCGGATCTCGACGTCGACGGAGGCGAACGGCTCGTCGAGGAGGACGAGACGCGGCCGGGCGGCGAGCGTCCGCGCCAGGGCGACCCGCTGGCGCTCCCCACCGGAGAGCTCGAGGGGCGAGCGGTCGAGGAGCTCCCCGAGGGTGAGCAGGGCGCTGAGCCGTTCCACGACCGCCCGGAGGTCGCGCTCGTCCCGCCGCTGGAGCATCGGGCCGTAGGCGATGTTCTCCAGCACCGTCCGGTGCGGGAACAGGGCGGCCTCCTGGAACAGCATCCCGATCGACCGACGGTGCGGAGGGACCCCGGCGAGGTCGACGCCGTCCAGGCGGACGGTGCCGGCGGTCGGCCGCTCGAAGCCGGCGATGGCGCGCAAGAGGGTCGTCTTGCCGCTCCCGTTCGGGCCGAGCAGCGTGAGGACCTCCCCTTCTTGGACGGTGAACGACACCGACCGCACGACCGGCGTCCGTCCCCACGAGGCGCTGAGCCGCTCGACCTCCAGCCGAGGCCTACTGCTACTCATGAGGGTCGACCCCGCTCGCGACGATCAGGGCGAAGACGACGACGCTCAGGCCCAGGAGGAGCGCGGCGGCGGCCCCGGCCGCGGCGAACAGTCGGTCGTTCGTGAGCTCGTAGACCGCCACGGGCAGCGTCCGGAACTGCGGGGTCACCAGGAAGTACGTCGCCGTGAACTCGCCCAGGCCGAGCGCGAAGGCGAACAAGAGGGCGGTCTGGACCCCACGGCGGACGCGCGGGAGCTCGGCGTCGACGAACGCCCCCCACGGGCTCGCCCCGAGCGTCTCGGCGGCCTCCGCCGAGGCCCGGGGCAAGGCGGCGAGCGGGATCTCGAGGCTCTGCACGGCGAACGGGAGCCCGAGCAGCCCCTGGCTGAGGACGATCAGGAGCCAGACGTTCGCCGCGCCGCCGAGCAGCGGGCGCCAGAACGCCGCGAGCGCCTCCGCGAGCACCACGGGCGAGAGCAGCACCGGGACGAAGAGGAGGAGGCCGAGGCCGGCCGCCAAGGCAGGGCGCCGGGAGGTGACGAACGAGCTGGCCGTCGCGAGGACGATCGCGACCCCGGCGGCGAGGCTGGCGAAGAGGAGCGTGTTGCCGACCGCCCCGGCGACGCTGATCTGAAGACGCGCGGCGGTCGCGGAGGAGAAGAGGGTCGTCCAGGCCCGGCCCGTAGCGCCGCTGCCGCTGGGGACAAGCGAGCGGAACAGCACGGCGAGCACGAGGGCCCCCTCGGCCACGACGACCGCCCCGAAGCTCAGGGCGAGCGCCCACGTGCCGGGGGCTCCCCAGGACGGGGGCTGGGAGCGGTGCCTGCGGCCGCGGCTCGGACGTAGCCGCCGGACGAGGACCACGTAGGCGAGCGCTGGGGCGAGGAAACCGACGACGAGCAGGAGGGCGAGGACCCCGGCCGCCGCCGGCTCGCCCAGGATCTCGGCGAGCTGGTAGACCCGGATCTCCGAGGTGGTGCAGCGGTCGCCGCAGAGCAGGATCGGTGGGGCGAACGACAGCGCCGAGAAGACGAACGTCAGGAGCCCGCCGCACGCCGCGCCGACCCAGCTCGGCCAGGCCCACGTCTCGAGGTAGGCGCGCGTCGGACCCCCGCCGAGCGAGGCGACCGTCTCCTCGAGGTCGGAGGACGACGCCTCGCAGCCGGTCGCGGTCAGCACGACCACGATCGGGACGTTGTAGAACAGGTTCACCGCGACGATCCCCGGTACGCCGGAGGCGAGCCATCGCGTCGCCGGGAACGGGCCGGCGAGCAGTCCGCTCGGGCCGAACAGGTCGAGGACCCCAAGGACCATCACGAGGCTGGGGAGCAGGAACGGCAAGAGCAACGCGGAGCGGAACGTCCCCCGGCCGGGCCAGCGGTACCGCCCGAGGAAGACCCCCGCGGGGTAGCCGATCGCCATGGCGAGCGCGGCCGAGAGACCGCCCTGGACCAGGGAGTTGCGGAACGCCGCCCGGTCGGCCGGCTCGGTGAACGCCGACGCGATCGCCCCGCTCCCGCCCGAGCCGCCGAGCGACCGGGCGAACAGCGCGCCCGCGGGCAGCAGGGCGAACGCCGTGACGACCGCGACGACCGCCCCGAGGAGGAGGAGGTCCGTCGACCCCCGCCTCATCCGCCGCCGGAGGTGAGGGCGGTCCACGCCTGGACCCAACCCGCGACCGACGCTCCGACCTCGGCCGGGGTCGTGAAGTTGTTCAGCGCGACGATCGACGACGGCGCGATCGCGGCCGCGTAGCACGGAGGCAGGGCGACCGTCCCGTTCGCCGGGTACTCCCACTCGTTGGTCGGGATCTCGGCCTGCACGGTCCCGGAGAGGAACCAGTTCTCGAACTGCTCGTCCAGCCCGAGGTGCCGACTGCCGTTGACGATCCCGATCCCGTAGATCGTTCGCCAGCCGTACTGCGTCCCGTTCCACCAGCTCTCGGTGGTGTTGAACGATCCGGACTCGCCGTAGTACGCCGCGTAGGCCGGGTCGGTCGAGTAGCTGACGACCATCGGGTAGACCCCCTCGCCGAACTCGTCGTAGGCGTCCCCCCAGGAATCGGAGTACGGGAACCCCGCGGCCCGCGTCCCGTTCCAGAACGACGTCCAGTTCTCCTTGAGGACGTGCTGGTAGTACTCGATCTGCCAGACGAGGAACTCCTGGCCGGTGATGTCGACCGCGGGGTCCTCGACCACGAGCCCTTTCGTCCAGGTCGCGTTCGCCGCGAGCGCCGGGAACGTGAGGTGGGCGACCGCGCCCGAGCTCGCGTTGTAGAAGGAGGCGTTGTAGTCGATCCCGAGGAAGCCGTACTCGTACGGGACGGCTCCGTGGTCCGGGGAGAGCTGGGCGACCAGGGCCGGCGAGACGTTCGCGAGGGACGGCGGGGCGTAGGGAACCAGGAGGTGGGCCGACTCCGCCTCGGGGGCGGTGATCTCGTCGAGCCCGATGACGACGTCGGCCGCCGGTGCCCCGGATTGGTTCACCAGCCAGGAGTAGGCGGTCCCGATCGGGCACTCGACGTCGATCCGGATGCCGTGGGCCGAGGCAAAGTCGCCGAAGACGGTCGAGAACGCCGCCGTCCCCCCGCAGCTCCCGCCGAAGAGGCTCGGGTAGGTGAGCACGACCAGCGTCACACCCCCGAACTCGCTCTGGACGTACTCGTACGTCCCGAGGCCGGCGAGCACGACCCCGGTGGCGATTGCGACCGCCACCAAGACCCTTCCGGCGCGCCCGGGACGGCGGAGGCGTCGTCCGAGCGGAGGTGCTTCGGTGCTGGGGCTCATCCCTCCGCGGGTCCGGCGGAGAGCGTCCCTATCTCGTCCATCGCGTTCCCTTCGCGGGCATTATCCCGTGCAGGTTCGTGGGGTCGACGAGGTCTCCCTCGTCCTCTCAGCCGGTGCCCAGCTCCCCCTGCGCCCTAGGGAGCCCCGGGCCGCATTTACCGTTGCCTCCCGCCCGCGCGGCGGGTCGGCTCGTGGCTCCTCGTCCCGCAGCCGTTCCCGAGGTCCGGGAGCGGTCGCCGAGCGCCTCGGCCGGGCCGGGCCCGACCTGTCGTCCCACTGCACACGTTAAACGCGGGGACCCTATGACAACGGCAGACCGCATGTCGGACCCTATCGAGAAGCTCCGGTTCGGGACGGAGCTCGTGAAGCGCGGCTTCGCCCGGATGCAGCAGGGCGGCGTGATCATGGACGTGACGACGGCCGACCAGGCCGCGATCGCGGAGGAGGCCGGGGCCGTCGCGGTGATGGCGCTCGAGCGCGTGCCGGCGGACATCCGTGCGGCCGGGGGGGTCGCACGCATGGCGGACCCGGTGCGTGTCCGCGAGATCCGGGACCGGGTGTCGATCCCGGTCATGGCGAAGTGCCGGATCGGCCACACGGCCGAGGCCCGGATCCTCGAGGCGCTCTCCGTCGACATGATCGACGAGTCGGAGGTGCTCACGCCGGCCGACCCGTTCCACCACGTCGACAAGAAGAAGTTCAAGGTCCCGTTCGTCTGCGGCGCCCGCAACCTGGGCGAGGCCCTCCGCCGCGTGGAGGAGGGCGCCGCCATGGTCCGGACGAAGGGCGAGGCCGGGACCGGCAACGTCGTCGAGGCGGTCCGACACATCCGCCAGATCGCGTCGGAGGTCGAGGAGGTCAAGCGCCTGCCGAGAAAGGAACTGGGGGCATGGGCGAAGCGCGAGCGGGTCACCGAGGAGATCCTCCTCGAGGTCCGGACCCTGGGGCGGCTACCGGTGGTGAACTTCGCGGCCGGCGGGATCGCCACGCCCGCGGACGCCGCCCTGTGCCGGCTCCTCGGGGTCGATGGGATCTTCGTCGGGAGCGGGATCTTCAAGGCGGAGCACCCGATGCGGGTCGCCCGGTCGATCGTGGAGGCGTCCCTCCACTTCGATGAGCCCGACGTCCTGGCCCGCGTTTCGAGCGGTCTCGGGGAGCTGATGCGCGGTCAGGAGATCGCGACGATCCCCCCGGAGGCGCTCCTCCAGGGCCGCGAGTCCGGGACCGCGGGGGTCCCGGAGAGCCCGCCCCGCCACCCTCCAGCAGCGGCGTAAGCGCTTGGGCGGCGGACCCGCGCCGACCTCATTACCGCCGGCAGGGTGCCGATAGGGGCCCGTGCGGATCGTCCAGGTCGCACCGTTCTTCCACCCCCACGCCGGAGGGGTCGAGTCCCACGTCCGGAGCCTCTGCGGCGAGTTCGTCCGTCGCGGGCACGACGTGACCGTCGTCACCTCGCGGTACCGGAGCGAGCTCCCGGCCGTCGAGATGATGCCGGAGGGGTACCGGGTCGTCCGCGCTCGCCCGCTCGGGGTCGTCCTCAACACGCCGATCGACGTCGGGACCGGGCACGTGCTCCGGAACGTTCCGGCGGACGTCGTCCACCTCCACTACCCGCCGCCCCTGACGTCGTTCTTCGCGGCCTGGGCGCTCGACCGGGCCCACGTGCCGGTCTGCCTGACCTACCACTGCGACCTGTTCCTGGCGGGCGCGGCGGGCCGGTCGCTCGCCGCCCTGTACGAGCGGACGTTCCTGCCGGCCACGCTCTCCCGCGTCGACCGGGTGATCGTCCACACGCAGAGCTACGGGACGACCTCCGCGATGCTCCGGGGCCGGGAGCTCGAGATCATCCCGGCCGTTGTCGACCTGGAGCGGTTCCGCCCGGGGCTCGACCCCTCCGGGCCCCGGTCGACGCTCCACCTCGAGGGACGCCGGGTCGTCGTCTTCACCGGCCGCCTGGTCGCGCACAAGGGGGTCGACGTCCTGCTCCAGGCGCTGCGAGAGCTCCCGCTCGATGTGCACCTGGTCGTCGTCGGACGCGGGCCTCGGCTCTCCGACCTGCGCGCGCTCGCCCGAAGGCTTGGGATCCAGGACCGGGTCCACTTCTGTCCCGCGGTCAAGGACCACGAGCTCGCGCAGTACGTTGCCGCGGGCGACGTCTTCGCGTTCCCTTCGCAGAACCGCCTCGAGGGGTTCGGCCTGGCGGTCGCGGAGGCGATGGCGTGCGGACGACCGGTCGTCACCTCGGACATGCCCGGGGTCCGCGAGGTGATCGACGACGGCGTCCAGGGCCTCCTGGTCGAGCCGCTGCTCGCGGACGACCTCGCCGAGAAGCTCCGCGCCGTCCTCGACGACCCGAAACGGGCCCGCGCCATGGGCGAGGCGGGACGGCGCCGCGTCGAGGAGCGCTACGACCTGCGCAAGGTCGCGGCCGAGCTCATCCGCCTGTACGAAGGCCTAGCCGCAGCTGGTTGATCTGGACCTTCATCCGCTCGGCCTCCTTCGCCGCCGCCCGGCGCCAGTCCGACTCCGAAGAAGCGTACAGGATGCTGCGGGAGGCGTTGACGAGGAGGGCGCGCCCATGGGCGTCCGCCCCCTCGCGCACGGTCGTTGCGAGTGACCCTCCCTGGGCCCCGATGCCGGGGACCAGGATCGGGACCCCGTTGCCCAGGGTCGCGCGCGCGGTGCGCAGCGCCTCCGAGAACGTCGCCCCGAGGACGACCCCCGCGTTCCCATGGGCGTGGGCGAGCCGGCGCACCTCGCCGACGACCGCGAGCCAGAGGGGGCCCCGCGGGGTCGGGATCTCCTGGAAGTCGCCGGAGCCGGGGTTCGACGAGTGGGCGATGACGAAGACCCCGTGCGCCGGGTCGTCCAGGAAAGGCTCCAGCGTCTCCCACCCGTTCCACGGGGTGACCGTGACCGCGTCGAAGCCGAACGAGCCGAACGCCCCGTCCCGGAGCATCCGCATCGAGTTCGGGATGTCGTTCGCCTTCAGGTCGAGGATCCTCAGGCGGGTACGGCCGATCCTCCGGGTCCACCGCGCGAGCGTACGGAAACCGTCCGGCCCGTACTGGAGGTAGGAGCCAAGCTGCATCTTGAACGCGGCGGCGTGGGGGAACGTCGCGGGGACGATACCGGCGAGGAACCGTTCGAGCTGCGCCCCCGACGAGAGCCGCCGGAGCGGCTTCGGCATCTGGGACGGATCCGGGTCGAGCCCGACGCACAGGAGCGAGTTCCGGACCCGCAGGATCTGGTCCAGGCGCTGGGAGAACCTCGCGGTCACGGCCGCCGCGCACGCGCACGAGGGGGAAAAACATTGACCGGCGGCCTCCGCCCGGCCGGCCGCGGCGCGGTTCATCCCCCGGCTCTCGCGCGACGGCTTTAACGGCGAGGGCGCTCGGCCGTCCGCCGATGGTCGCGACGCCCCCGGACGAGGAGCTCCCCGAGCTCCGGCTGCGCGAGCTCCCGGCGATCTCCCCCCGCGTGCATGTCCTCGGCCGGGTCGTCAGCATACGCCGCCGCGAGGTGATCCGCAGGGCCGACGGCGGGCGCCGTCCCCTGCTCTCCGGGCTCTTGAGCGACGGCTCGGCGACGGTCCGGTTCACCTGGTGGGACCCGCCGAAGGAGGAGATCGACCGGGGGACGATCCTCCGGGCGGTCGGGGCGGAGGTGCGGGAGTTCCGGGGCCGACCGGAGCTCGTCTTCACCTGGAGGACGAAGGTCGGTCCGGCCGGGCCGGCCGAGCTCCCCCCGCTCGACGGGGACGGGCTGCCCCTGCGGACCGTCCGCGACCTCCACGACGGGGACGAGGGGTTCCGGCTCGAGGTCCGGGTCGTCTCGGTCCGCCCAAAGCCCGTGAGCGTTGGTGAGGAGCGCCGGGTCGTCCACGAGGGGATCGTCGCCGACGGCACGGGGGCGGTCTCGTTCGCCTCGTGGAGCGACTTCGGGCTCGTCCCCGGCGAGGCGGTGCGAATCGCGGGCGGCTACGTTCGTGCCTTCCGCGGCCGCCGGCAGCTCGTCCTGGACGAGCGCGGCGTCGTGGTGCGAATCGACCCGACCGGCCTCCCGGATCCCGCCGAGTGGGGGCGGCGGCCCCCGCGCCCGATCGCCGACGTCGAGGAGGACGGCGGGGGCGAGGCGACCGCCATCGAAGGGCTCGTCGTCGGCGTCGTCTCCCCGAGCGGCCTCGTCTACCGCTGCCCGACGTGCCGACGGCTGATCTCGAGCGGGCTCTGCCGGGTCCATGGCCAGGTGAGCGGGGTCGCGGACCTCCGGGTACGGTTCGTCCTCGACGACGGGACGGGGGCGGCGACGGTCGCCGCGGGCCGGGAGGCGACGGAACGGCTGTGGGGGCTGACGCTCGCCGACGCCCGCGCTCGGCTCCGGGAGCTCCCGGACCCGTCGGTCCTCGAAGAACAGCTCGCCGAGGCGGTCGTCGGCCGCCGCCTTGTCGTGCGCGGCGCCGCGGTCCGCGACGACTTCGGGCTCACCGTGACCCCGGAGTCGATCGAGCCCGCCGAGGTCGACCTCGAGGCCGCCGCGGACGACCTCGCTGCCCGATTGGACGGGGCGCGCTGATGTCCCTGCGAGAGCCGGCCTGGAGGGTCACGACGCGCGAGCTGGAGAGCTCGTTCGAGGAGGAACGGGGAGCGGGGGAACGGGCGGCGTCGTACGTCCTCAGCCCGTTCGGCGCACGGATGAACCGGGTCGTCCTCGCGGGCACGCTCTCGGCCGCCGAGCCGATCGGCCGGGACGAGCCGTCGACGTTCTGGCGGGCCCGGCTCACCGACCCGCTCGGCACCGTCGGGGTCACCGCCGGCGCCTTCCAACCGAGGGCGATGGTCCAGCTGCGCACGGCGCCCGCCGGCCGGCCGGCGCTCGTCGTCGGCAAGGTCCATCTCTACCGTGGACGAGCGGAGACCCCGACGATCTCGGTCCGAGCGGAGGCGGTCCGTCCGGTCGCCGAGGCGGACGAACGGGCGACGCTCGCCGAGGTCGTGCGGCAGACGCTCGACCGGCTCGACCTCCTCGACCGCCTCGCGCACGAACCGGGGGTCACGGACGACGCCCTCCGCGCCTCCGGGGCGCCGCCCGGTTGGATCCGGGCCGCGCGCGAGACGCTCCGCCGGTACCCGGACGTCGACCGCGCCGGGTTCCGCGACGCGCTCCGCGCGGCGGTCCGGCGCGTCGCGGGCACCGGTCTTGCGCCTCCGACCCCCTCCGCGACAGGCAGCGTCACGGTCACCGTCGACCGGCCCGCCCCCCCGCGACCGTCCCCGACGGCCGAGGACCGGGCCGAAGAGGCGACGTTCCTCGACCTGGTCGACGAGGCCGCGGGGGTGTCGGCCGACGGCTACGCCGACGTTCGTGAGCTCCTGCGACGCCTGGCCGACCGGGGGGTCCGGGCCGACCGCGCCGAGGCGGTCCTCGGGCGGCTGGAGGAGGGCGGGGTCCTCGAGGAGCCGATCGTCGGGAAGCTCCGGCGCGCCTAGCGCGCCCCCGCGCGCGGCAGGCTATATATGGCCCCCCGGCTCCGGGCGCGGGGGAATGAGGAACACCTGTCTCTCCGAACCGATGACGAGACCAGCGACTAGCTGACCCCCACCCCTCTCGGAGCTGGAACGTTGCCCGCAGGCTCACCGTCCGCCACCTTCCTTACCGTACTCGTGGTCATCGTGGTCGCCGCCGCCGGGATCGGCGCGGGGGTCCTCTACTGGTACAACCACCCGAAGTCCGCGTCGGCGCCGACCGTCGTGGTCGTGGGCGACAACGTGACGGTGGACTACATCGGCCTCTTCGGCAGCGGACCCCAGGAAGGGAAGGTCTTCGACACGTCGATCCAGTCGGTGGCGCAGGACAACGCGACGTACCCGAAGTCCCTCGAGTACACCCCTCGCAAGGCGGGAGGCTACACGCCGCTACCGGTCCACGTCGGTCCGAACACGCCGAGCGCCGGCTACAACGTGAGCGGCGTCACCTACGGCGGGGTCGTCACGGGGTTCTGGAAGGGGCTGGTCGGGCTCGAGGTCAACCAGAGCCGCTGGGTCACCGTCCCCCCGCTCGAAGGCTACGGCGACCTGAACCCGACCTGCCTGGTCACCGCGCCCCTCGTGACCACGATCCCGGCGCTCCTCGTCGACACCCCCAGCCAGTTCACGAAGGCCTACCCGAAGGTCACCGAGGCGGCCGGGGTCTCGTTCACGGACCCGACGTACGGCTGGACCGACCGGGTCCTGAGCGTCAACGCGACCACCGTGGTCGTGAGCCTGCTGCCGTACGTCGGCGAGACGACCGCCCCGTACGGGTGGACCGAGCTCGTGACGGCCGCCACCACCCAGCAGATCACCCTCCAGAGCCAGTTGACCCCGTCCAGCGTCGGGAGCGTCCTCGGCTCGACCGCCAACGTCACGGTCTGCACGTCGACCAAGTTCCTCGTCTGGTCGGTCGACCTCGCCAACGGCACCTTCGTCGAGAACTACAACAAGGAGGTCGCCGGCGTGACCCTGACGTTCGTCGTGACGATCGTCTCGATCGTGCCCCCGTAGGGGCGGCGCTCCGCGCTACAGCGTGATCTTGCCGCGCTTCATCAGCTCCTCGAGGTGCGCCTCCGCGATCGACGCGAGCGACTCCTCGGCCGGCCGGCGGCGTCCGGCGTACTGACGGAGCGTCTTCAGCGCCTCGGCCCGACGCGCGCGGGAGCGGGCGAGGAGCTCGCGACCCTCCCGGTCGACGCTGTCGAGCTCGCGCGAGAGGGCGTCGAGCTCATGCATCGCGTCCGCCCGGGCCTTGCCTTTCGCCCGGAGCTCGGCGACGAGGCTGCCGGCGGCCTGCAGGCGCTCCCGGATCGCGGCCATCGCCGCGTCGCGCTGGGTCCGGGAGGCGCGGAACTCCTCGCCGAACCGGTCGACCTCGGCGCGGGAGCTCGCCACCGCGAGGTCGGCCTCCTTGCGGAGGCTCTCGTGGGCGGCGACGACCTGGACGCGCGCCTCGGCCTCCTTGAGGTCGGCGCTCCGGCGGCGGAGCCTCGAGATGAGCGCATTCTCCTCCGCGATCGTGAGGGCTCGGGTCTGCTGTCGGAGCTCCATCTCGGCGATCTCCCGCCGGATCTGCTCGGGCCGCTCGCGCTCGCTACGGTCGAACGTCAGGAGGAGCTCGCGCTTGCGGACGATGGCGTCCTCGACCTTCTTGCGGGCGGCATCGCGGGCGGAGCGGAGCTCGGAGAGCTTGCGGCCGAGCTGGTTGTGGAGCTCGTAGAGCTTCTCGACCTCCGCCTGGGGCTCCTGCCGCTTCTCGAACAGTGCCTTCTGCTCCGCGGAGAGCTTGCGGAGCTCGTTGAGGAGGCTCCGGCGCCGCTCCAGGAGCGACTCGAACCGCCCTTCCAAGGAGCGGAGCCGCTGGCGGTCGTCGCGCTCCTCGCGGTCGGCCTCCTCCGACAGGACGACCCGGGGGGTCACGACCCTCAAGTCGCCCAAACTCTCAAAAGGGCTTCGTGAACCGACCGGGCCCGCCCGGACGCTCAGGAACGCGGGTCCGTTACGGCCGGAGGCGCCGGGAACGGGGCCCCCGGACCGCCAGCCGCTGGGCCGCGAACAACGCCGCCGGCACCGCCGCGTCGATGTTGACGACGGCGATCGGGGCGCACGACTGGAGCATCGCGGCGAGCGCGGCCTCCCCTCGCCCCCCGCGTCCGTAGCCGAACGACGTCGGGACGCCGACGACCGGGGCTTGGACGAGCCCCGCCACGACCGTCGGGAGAGCGCCCTCGCGGCCGGCGAAGACGAGGTACGTCTCCGGCCGCGCGCGCTCGAGGCGGGCGAGCGCCCGGAGGAGCCGGTGCAGCCCGGCGACCCCGACGTCGTAGGCGTGGACCACCCGGATCCCGAGCCCCTGCAGGAGCGCGCGGGCCTCCTCCGCGATCGGCACGTCGCTCGTTCCGGCCGCGAGGACGGCGACCGTCCCGTCGCGGTAGTGGAGCCCCAGGGGCCCGGGGACGCGGACCAGGCGGTCCCCCGCGAGGAACTCGAGGCGAGGGCCCCCGGCGGGGAGGCTCCGGAGCGCTCGGCGTTGGGCCGCGGTCGGGCGGGAGACGAACCCCCCCCTCCCGTCCTCCCGGAGCGAGCGCACGATCCCGAGAAGGTGCTCGACGGTCTTCCCCTCCGCGAGGACGATCTCCGGCACGCCGACCCGCCGGCCCCGGTCGTGGTCGAGGCGCGCGTAGTGGCCGACCTCGCGCTCTCGGTCCGCGCGGACCTCCCCCGTACGCCGAGAGCGCCGCGGCACGCCCTCGGGGACCCAAGCCGTGATATAGCGGGTCCCGGTGGTCGGCGGATTCTCGCCCGATGGTCGATTTCTCCCTCTCCCCGGACGCGGAGAGCCTGCGCGACCTGGCCCGCAAGTTCGCCCGGACCGAGATGGCCCCCCACGCGGCGGAGTGCGACCGGACCTCCCGGTTCCCCGAGGAGATCTACCGGAAGGCCCACGCCCTGGGCCTGATGAACCTCAACGTGCCGACGGAGTACGGCGGGAGCGGCCTCGGCCTCTTCGAGCAGTGCCTCATCGTCGAGGAGCTCGCCTACGCCTGCGGAGGGATGACGACCTCGACGATCGCGAACTGTCTCGCCCTCGAGCCGATCCTCCTCGGCGGCACCCCCGAGCAGCAGCGACGGATCCTGTCGCCGTTCTGCTCCGCCTACCAGCTCGCGGCGTTCTGCCTCACCGAGCCGAGCAGCGGGAGCGACGCGGGGGCCGTGAAGACGCGGGCCCGGCGCGACGGCGACGCCTACGTGCTCGACGGCGAGAAGTGCTTCATCTCCAACGCTCCGCACGCCTCCCTCTACACGGTCTTCGCGACGGTCGACCCGGGCCTCAAGCACCGCGGGGTGACCGCGTTCGTCGTCCCCCGCTCGACCGAGGGGGTCGTGGTCGGCAAGGACGAGGAGAAGATGGGGCACCGGGCGTCGGCGACCGGCTCGGTCCGCTTCGAGCGCGTCCGGGTCCCGGCGAGCGACCGGCTCCAGGGCGAAGGGGACGGGTTCTCGCTCGCGATGCGCACGCTCGACCAGACCCGGACGCCGATCGGCGCCCTCGCGACGGGGATCGCCCAGGCGGCGCTCGACCACGCGGCCCGCTACGCCCTCAAGCGCGAGACGTTCGGCAAGCCGATCGCCGAGCACCAGGCGATCCAGATCAAGCTCGCCAACATGACCCAGGCCGTCCACGCCGCGCGCCTGCTCACCTGGCACGCCGCCTGGACGATCGATCGGGGCGGGAAGGGGACGCTCGAGTCGTCGATCGCCAAATGCTTCGCCTCGGACGCGGCGCTCCATGTCGCGGACGAGGCGATCCAGATCTTCGGCGGCTACGGCTACATGAAGGAGTACCCGGTCGAGAAGCTCCTCCGGGACGCCAAGCTGACGCAGATCTACGAGGGGGCGAACGAGATCCAGCGGCTCGTCACCGCCCGCGAGCTCCTGCGCGCGTACAGCTAGCGCCCAGGTGGCCGATGGAGATCGTCGTCTGCGTCAAACCCGTCCCCGAGGCGGAGAGCCGCCTCCGCGCGAACGGCGCGGGGACGGCGTTCGACCCGGAGGGCGTGAAGTTCGTCCTGGCGGGGTACGACGAGTCCGCGGTGGAGCAGGCCCTCCTGCTCAAGCAGGCGGCCCCGGGCTCCCGCGTCCACGCGGTCGCGCTCGGGCCGCCGGGCCGGACCGACGAAGTGCTCCGCGCCTCGATCGCGCTCGGCTGCGACAGCGCGACCGCGGTGACCGCGGACGTCCCGGCGTTCCACGACCCGGTCGCGACCGCGAGGGAGCTCGCCGAGGCGGTCCGCGGTCTCGGGAAGGTCGACCTGGTCCTGTTCGGAAAGCATGCCGGTGACGACGAGGAGGGGCTGGTCGGCAGCGCGGCCGCGGAGGCGCTCGGCCTGCCGTTCGTCGGCTTCGTCGTCGACCTGCGCCATGACGCGGGACGTCTCCGGTTCCGCCGCTCCGTCGAGCGCGGCGAGGAGACGTGGGAGGCGCCGCTCCCGCTCGCGGTCGGGCTCCAGCAGGCGTGGAACGACCCGCGGACCGCGACGCTCCCGGCCATCCTCCGCTCGCGCAAGGCACCGATCGCCCGCCGGGCGAGCGGCCCCCCCGATGCCGCGGCCGGATCGAGCGTGGCCGAGAGGTTCGCCCTGCCCCCGCCCCGCCAGGGGGCGAAGATGATCGAGTTCAAGTCGCCGCAGGAGGCCGCCGAGAAGCTCGTGCGCCTGCTGCGGGAGGAGGCGAAGGTGTTCCCGTGAGCGACACGATCCTGGTCGTCGGGGAGCCGGACGGCCCCGCGCTCGCCGAGGCGACCGTCGAAGCCGTCGGCGTCGCCCGCCAGCTCGCCGGGCCCGCCGGGACGGTGGTCGGGTTCGTGGCCGGGAGCGGCGCGGCGGCTCGGGCGGCGGGGTTCGCTGCCGTCGGCGTCGGCCGCGTCCTGGTCGCCGACGACCCCAGGTTCGACCAGGCTCCCCCGGCGGCGCTCGCCCGACCGGCGGCCGCGACCGCGGAGCAGGCAGGGGCCTCCGTGGTCGTCCTCGGGGGCACGACGTTCGGCCGGGACCTCGTCGGCAGCCTGGCCGTCGCGTTCCGCGCGGCCGCGGCCAACGGCGTCACCGAGCTCGAGCGGAGCGGGGACGCGGTACGCGTCCGCCGTCCCGTCTTCAGTGGCCGGGCGACCGAGGAGCGACGGCTCACCGGGCCACGGGCCGTCGTCTCGGTGCGACCCCACACCTTCCCGCCGGCGAACGGACCGGCCGTCCCTCTGGCGGTGGAGGCGGCGCCATCGTGCGACCTCCCCGCGGCGCTGCTCGGCCCTACGCGGACGGCCGTCGCCGCGGCGGCCCAAGGGGGCGGTCCGAGCCTCGCGGACGCGGCGATCGTCGTCTCGGGCGGCCGCGGCGTCGGCGCCCCGGAGAAGTTCGCGATCATCGACGCGCTCGCCGCGTCGCTCGGCGCGGCGGTCGGCGCCTCTCGCGCCGTGACGGACGCCGGCTGGAGGCCGGCGTCGTTCCAGGTCGGCCAGACGGGGCGGACCGTCTCGCCCCAGCTCTACGTCGCGGTCGGCATCTCCGGGGCGATCCAGCACGTCATCGGCATGGTGAGCTCGCGGGTGATCGTCGCGATCAACAACGACGCGACGGCGCCGATCTTCCGCGTCGCGGACTACGGGATCGCGGGGGACCTGTTCGAGATCGTCCCGGCGCTGACGGCCGAGGTCCGGCGCGTCCGAGGGAAGTAGGACCCCCGGGGCTACATCTCTCGCGCGAGCTCGAAGCCGTCCCGCAGGAGGTGGACGGTCCCGAGCCCGGCCGCGCGCTGCGCTTTGAGCAGCGTCCGCCAGAGGTGCTCCTTCCGCCCGCCGCGCTCGGTCCACATCTCGCGGAACAGCTCGGTCGCGAAGCGGGGGTAGAACGAGTAGATCCGGGGGTTCCACTTCATCCGGTCGATCCCGTGGAACTCCCGGAAATCCGGGAGGACGCCGCTCGACTCCAGCCGACGGTCGTACTCCGCGAGGCGCGCCGCCGAGGCGTCATGGGCCGAGCGCGCGACGAGCGCGGCCTCCGCGGCCTCGAGCCCGCTCCGGATCGCGTAGTTCATCCCCTGAATGACGAGCCCGTTGGAGAAGGTGAACCCCGCGGCGTCCCCGGCGACGAGCCATCCGTCGCCGTGGAACGCCGCCGGGCGGCTCGCCCAGCCTCCGGCGACGAGCTTCGCGCCGTACTCGACGAGCTCCCCTCCGGCGATCGCCCGCTGGATCGTCGGGTGCTGCTTGTACGTCTCGACCAGGTCGTGGGCGTAGGCCTGACCCGGGTAGAGGGAGCCGAGGTTCACGATCACCCCGAGCGAGACCGTGTCGCGGTTGGTGTAGAGGAATCCCCCGGCCATCACCCCGGCCGGATAGAACCCGAGGACCCACTCCTCGGCGTGCGCCTCGCCGGGCCCGAGCTGGAACCGCTCCTCGATCCGGGCGGCGTCGAGCCGGTAGACCTCCTTGATGCCGAGCTCGGCCGCCTCCTCGCCGAGCCGCGGGGAGGGCCGGATCGGCGTGCCGAGGGTCAGCCGCGAGTTGGTGCCGTCGGCGACGATCGTGACCGGCGCGCCCATCGTCTCCCCGCCCTGCACGACGCCGCGGACGGTCGTCCCATCCCAGGCGAGCTTCTCCACCGGGACCCCCGAGACGACGGTCGCGCCGGCCTCCTCCGCCTGCTTCACGAGCCAGGCGTCGGTCCGGGCCCGAAGGACGGTGTGGGCGGTGTACGGCGAGCGGCGCCAGGCCGCGTCCTCGTAGTCGAACGAGACCGCCTGCTCCGGGGTGAGGAAGCCGAACCGCTTGCGGACGAGGTGCCGCTCGAGCGGCATCTCCTCCGACCAGCGCGGGAGCAGCTTCGCGAGGTCGTTCCCCCAGAGGATCCCTCCGGAGAGGTTCTTCGACCCCGGGTCGGCCCCCCGTTCGAGGAGGAGGACGTTCGCGCCCGCCTGGGCGAGCCGGATCGCCGCCGCGCTGCCGGCCATGCCGGCGCCCACCACGATGACGTCGAAGTCGTCGGTCATCGAGCGGGCCGCGCACGGGCCCCCGGCGATTTAACGGTGCGCGGCCCGCTCGGCCCGAGCGCCCGAGCCGCCGGGGGTCAGTGGGACGCGACCGCCGGCGCGACGGACGGCGACTCGACCGCCTCGGTCGCGTTTTCGACCCACTTCTGGAAACGGAACGGCTTCGGGATCCCTTCCCAGTCCTCGTTCCCGACGCGGCTCCCGCCCTCGGAGCTGATGCGAACGGTCCCGTAGCCGAGGACCCGCTGGCCCAGCGTCTGGCGGACGTCGACCCCCCGGACCTGGACCACCGGGATCTCGTCGAAGTTCCTTCCGAGGATCCCGCGCTGGATGATCACCCGGCGCGACGTGACGGCGTAGACCGTACGGATCCACCGGACGTACCGGACCGCGATCCAGAGGAGGCCCACGAGGAACAGCACGCCGAACAGCACGGCGAGGTAGCCCGCGAGGGTCCCTTTGGCGAGGTGGTTCGCGTAGCCGGCGAGGCGGCCGAGCGCCGCCGAGTACTGCGGGACCGTCGGAAAACCGCCCCGCACGGCCCACGTGAGGTAGGTGAGCCCGCCGAACAAGACGCTCCAGACGGCCGGTCCGGGAAAGTAGAGGAACTTCGAGGCCCGGGTCTCCTCCAGGAGGTACTCCTGGTCGGCGAGGTACGTCGCCTTGAGGAGGTGAGGGCTCCGTTTCGGGACCCACGGGGTGGCCATCGCCGAGCGAGCCGCCGGTCGGGAGATAAACTCTGGGTTCGAGGGCGCCTCCCGGCGACCGGCCTCGGGCCTCCTCCGGAGCGGCGCCGCGGTCGGCCGGCTTATAGGCGCCCCCGCTCCCGGGGCGGGGATGGGCGTCACCGACTGCCACGTCCACATCAACCCGTTCTGGGAGATGCGGCCGGACGCCCTCGCACTGCTCGGACATCGAGAGCCGGCGACCGCGCGGTTCGTTCGGGAGCCTCAGGCGTTCCTCGACTACTTGGACCGATCCGGCGTCGAGCGCGCCGTGCTCGTCAACTACGTTTCGCCCGAGGTGATCGGCTACACCGAGACGACGAACCAGTTCGCGAGCGACTACGCCAGGGCCGACCCGGCACGCCTCCTCGCCACCGGGGGGATCCGGCCGGACCACCCGGACCCCGCGGCGGAGGTGCGGCACCTGGCGAGGGACCTGCGGCTGCGGGCGCTGAAGCTGCATCCCCCGCACCAGCTGTTCCGGCCCAACGGCTACGTCGACGGGTCGTTCCCCGCCCTCGCCGAGGTCTACGCCGCGTGCGAGCGGGAGAAGCTGCCGGTGATCTTCCATACCGGCACGTCGATCTTCCCGCGCGCGCGCAACCGGTTCGCCGACCCGTTGTTCGTCGAGGACGTCGCGCTCGACTACCCGAAGCTGACGATCGTCCTCGCCCACGGGGGCCGGCCGATCTGGATGTCGACGGCGATCTTCCTGACCCGCCGGTTCGACAACGTCTGGCTCGAGCTCTCCAGCGTCCCTCCGTCCCGCCTCCTCGAGTACTTCCCGACGCTCGAGCGGCTCGCCGACAAGGCGCTGTTCGGCACCGATTGGCCCGGCCCGGCGGTCCCCGACATCCGGCCGAACCTGGAGGCGTTCCGGGCCCTCTCCCTCTCGGCCGACGGGCAGCGCAGGATCCTCGAAGAGAATCCTCGCAAGGTCTTCCCGCCCCACAGTGACGGTTAAGTCGGCCCGCCGGTGTCGCCGGGCGTGCCCGATCCCGAGGAACCCCCTCGCCCCGCGGCGGAACCGGTGGAGCCGCCCCCGACCGTCGAGGTCGTGGAGGGGGGCGAGGAGCTCGGACGGCTCCCGCTCCCGCGACGCCCCCGCGGCGAGGTGTTCGGCATCGCGAGCCAGTTGCTCGGCGCCGCGCGGATCCGCGTGATGTGCGAGGACAACGTCTCGCGGATGGGTCGCATCACCGGCAAGATGAAGAAGAAGATGTGGATCCGCGAAGGGGACCTCCTGATCCTCCGGCCGTGGGGGTTCCAGGAGGGGAAGGCCGACATCCTCTTCCGCTACAGCCGGACCCAGGCCCAATACCTCCAGCGACGGAACATCCTACCCGGGTCGATGAACTCGTTCCTGACGCCGGAGCCGACGACCGAGAGCGCCCCGACGACGTAGGCTCGCGATGTGGGCCGCCTCCCCCCGACCGCTCACCGCCGGGGAGGCCCTCGCGGTCGAGGTGAACGCGGTCGCGCTCGGCACCTCGATCGACGCGCTGATGGAGAACGCCGGTCGCGTCGTCGCCGAGGAGGCGACGCGGCACCTGCCCCCTGCGCCGGCACGGGTCGCCGTCATCGCCTCCACCGGCAACAACGGCGGCGACGGCACCTGCGCCGCCCACTACCTCCATCAGTGGGGCTACTCGCCGGAGGTCTGGCTCCTCCGGCCGCCGCTCGAGATCCGCTCCCGGTCCGCCCGGCGCTGCTTCGACCGGATCGAGCACCACCTGCCCATCCACGTCGGTGCGCCGCGCGCGGACGAGCTCGCGTCGATGCCGCTCGTGATCGACGCCCTTCTCGGGAGCGGCCAGGCCGGCCGCCTCCGCTCCCCGATCCGCGAGGCGGTCGAGGCGGTCCGCTCGAGCGGGGCGCCGGTGCTCTCCGTCGACCTCCCTACGGGAACGCGCGAGCCGGACGGCGTCCGGGCGAACTGGACGGTGACCCTCACCGCGCCGAAGGCGGAGATGGACCCGGCGACCGCGGGGGAGGTCGTGGTGCGCGACATCGGGATCCCGGAGGAGGCCTGGCGTCGTACCGGCCCCGGGGAGTTCGCGTTCTTCCGCTCGCCGAGCGGCGTGAGCGACCGGGGGCGTTCGGCTCGGGTCGTCATCGTCGGCGGTGGGCCGTACGCCGGAGCCCCCGGGCTCGCCGCCCTCGCCGCCCTCCGCTCCGGGGCCGAGCGCGCGACGGTGATCGCGCCTCGCGGCGCCGCCGAACAGGTGCAAGGGTTCTCCCCGAACCTGGTCGTCCGGGCGGTCGGCTCGGGCCGGTTCGAGGCGGCCGACGTGGGACCGATCGTCTCCGCCGTGCGCGGGTCGTCGCCCGCGGCGGTCGCGCTCGGCATGGGCGCGGGGGCCGCGCCAGAGACCGTCGAGGCCCTGCGCGCGCTCGAGCGCGAGCTCGCCGGGACCGTCCCGCTCGTGGTCGACGCGGACGGGCTGCTGGCGCTACCGACCCCGCAGGAGCTCGAGCCGCGACCGCGCCCGGTCGTCGCGGCGACGCCGAACGCGGGAGAGTTCGCCCGCCTGTTCGCGACCGCCGGAGTCGACCGGCCGGAGGGGCGGAGG